>Ga0114129_10009924_pt1 | contig 13570 bp, 8 predicted proteins | sample RhiMetdeltSRZDD1_FD_80071 | JGI IMG/M metagenome (GOLD analysis project Ga0114129, IMG submission 80071) | Populus rhizosphere microbial communities from Tennessee, USA - Rhizosphere MetaG P. deltoides SRZDD1 (version 2) (version 2) | ecosystem: Host-associated > Plants > Roots > Rhizosphere >...
CGGCAGTTGATGGTGTACGGCAGCAAGTGTCTGGACGCCAACGGCCAGGGTACGGCCAACGGCACTGCGGTGATCATCTGGGACTGTAACGGGCAGGCGAACCAGCAGTGGGTTGTCAACGCCAACGGCAGTATCACGGGTGTCCAATCCGGACTGTGTGTGGACGCCGCGGGCGCTGCGACGGCGAACGGCACGAAGATCCAGCTGTGGGGCTGCCACGGCGGCGCCAACCAGCAATGGAGCTTCCGCAGCTGACGGTGAGTTCGTGAGGCCGTACCCGTCGCGGTGCGGCCTCACCGCTCGATAGACGCGAGATTGGTGACTTCCATGCGAAAACTCGCAGCAATAGCGACAGCGTTGTCGACGGTCGTGGTCATGTTCTCCGGTCCGCCGCTGCCTGCGGCCGCCGCGCCGTATGTGCCGCAGCAGTCGCACCGCGCTCTGCTCAACTTCAACAGCCATTGGCTGTTCGCCGGCGACGTACCGGGCGGCGGCGGCCAGGCCGTGGGGCTGGACGAGAGCGGCTTCGTCCCGGTCAGCCTGCCCTACTTCCGGACCCACCCCCACAAGGGCTTTCCGAAGGGCGACTTCGAGGTGCCGGCCTCCTGGTACCGGCGCCACTTCACCCTGCCCGCCGCGTACGCCGGCCGCACGGTAGCGGTCGAGTTCCAAGGAGTGGCCAAGGCTGCCGACGTCTACGTCAACGGCACTCTCGCCGGTCAGCACAAGGGTGCGTACACGTCCTTCACCCTCGACATCACGCCGTATGTCAGCGTCGGCGGCGCCGACAACGTGATCGCGGTGAAGGTGGACTCCATGACGCGCAACGACCTCCCACCTGAGGGCGGCGCCATCGACTACTACGTCTGGGGCGGCATCGTGCGCGACGTCAACATGATCGTGACCGATCCGGTTCACGCCGACTGGACGTTCGTGACGACGCCGAACTTCAACACGGTGAACGCGCGTACTCGCGTGCGCAACGACAGTAGCGTCTCCAAGTCCGTGACGGTCGTCACGAACGTCGTCGACACCACCAACAACGTGGTGGCGACCGGTTCCGCGACCCAGACCGTTGCCCCGCGGTCGGCAGTCGAGTTCGCCTACGACACAACTACTGTGGCGAATCCCAACACATGGCATCCGGATCATCCCTACCTCTACACCGTCTACACCCAGATACGCGACGGCTCGACCTATGTGGACGAGCAGCGGACCCGGCTGGGCATCCGGACGATCCAGTTCAACCGCAGCGACGGCCGGTTCTTCATCAACGGGCAGGCACTGAAGCTGCGCGGACTGGACCGGCACGAGCAGTACCCCTACATCGGCCGGGCCGCACCCAACCGGCTGCAGGCCAAGGACGCCGACATCCTCAAGTACGAGCTGGGCGCCAACATCGTGCGTACCTCCCACTATCCGCAGGACCCCCAGTTCCTCGACCGCGCGGACGAGATCGGACTGCTCGTGATGGAGGAGATTCCCGGCTGGCAACACATCGGCAACACCGCCTGGCAGGACATCGCGGTCGAGAACGTGCGGGAGATGGTGACCCGCGACCGGCATCACCCATCGATCATCCTGTGGGGCGTTCGGATCAACGAGTCCGGTGACAACCACACCTTCTACACCCGTACCAATGCCCTGGCTCGGCAGCTCGATCCGTCCCGCCCCACGGGCGGCGTACGCAACTTCAAGGGCAGCGAATTTCTCGAAGACGTCTACACCTACAACGACTTCTCAGGTACCGCCGAGAATCCGACCGTGCTGCCCTGGCTGATCACCGAATCGGTCGGGCACACCGCACCGGACCGTTCCTGGGACCCCGAGCAGGTTCAGACCGCGACGATGCGGGTGCACCTCAACGTCCAGAACACCGCCGCGAGCAAAGCGAACATCTCCGGCGCGATGGGGTGGGCGGCGTTCGACTACAACACCACCTTCAACACCCCGCCGTCCTGCGTCGACGCCACCTGCTACCACGGCGTGTCGGACATCTTCCGCATCCCGAAGATCGCCGCCGCCGCGTTCGCCTCACAACGCGATCCGGCGCTTTACGGCCCGTACGTGTCGATCGCCAGCCAATGGACCCCCGGCGTATCCAGCAGCACGGTTCTGGTCGCGGGCAACTGCCAGCAGGTGGAGCTGTTCGCCAACGGCACCTCCCGTGGGCGAATCAATCCGAACGCGTACACGAGCCTGCCCCACCCGCTCTTCCAGTTCACCGGGCTGACCGTGGCGAGCGGGCAGCTGCGCGCGGATTGCTGGATCGGTGGTCAGGTCGTGGCGACCGACATCAAGCGAACCCCGGGAGCGGCGATCCGCCTGGCGCTCGTGGCCGACGACGCGGCCATCATCGCCGACGGTGCCGACATGACGCGCGTAGTGGTCAAGGCATTGGACAGCAACGGCCAGGTGGTACCCACCAACAGCGCCGCGGTGACGTTCACACTCACCGGACCCGGTGCGGTCGTGGGGGAAAGCCCACTGGTGCTCGAAGCCGGAACCGCAGCCGTGTACCTCAAGAGCGCGTTGAACCAGACCGGAACGCTCACTCTGACAGCATCGGCACCGGGCTTGTCCCCGGCCAGCGCCGCTGTGAACACCATGCCGTTCACCGACGCCATCGTTGCAGTCGGCGGCTCGTACGCGTTCGGCTTCCCGGTCGACGTCAACGACCGGCAGCTGTTCTCCTACACCGGTACCTGGCAAGTGGCCGGAGACAACCAGACCTTCAGTAAGGACAACACCTGGAGCGGTACCGCGAACGACACGGCGGCGCTCACGTTCACCGGCAACCGGGTCGTGCTCTACGGCGTACAAGACGTCTCACACGGCTCCGCGGCCGTCTCCGTCGACGGCGGCCCGGAGCGTACGGTCAGCTTCCAGTCGTCCACCCGTCGCGGCAACGTCGCACTCTTCACCAGTGGCGTGCTCACCCAAGGGTCACACACCCTACGGGTCCGCGTCGTCGGCAACGGAACCGTCGCCCTGGACCGCGCGGTCGTCGTATCGGGTGCGCCGGCCATCGTGGTGCCGCCGCCTCCGGTCGCCGGCGGTAGCCAGCAGGGCACGATTTTGGGCACCCAGTCCAACCGGTGCGTGGACGTTCCGAACGCCTCGACCACCAACGGCACCCAGGTGCAGTTGTGGGACTGTCACAGTGGCACGAACCAGCGCTGGACGTACACCGCGAGCCGCCAGCTGACGGTGTACGGCACCAAGTGCCTAGACGCGAGCGGCCAGGGCACCAGCAACGGCACGATCGTGGTGATCTGGGACTGCAACGGTGGCAGCAACCAGCAGTGGAACTTCAACTCCAACGGCACGATCACCGGCGTCCAATCTGGGCTCTGCGTGGACGCGACCGGCGCCGGCACCGCCAACGGCACGAAGATAGTTCTGTGGTCGTGCAACGGCCAGGCTAATCAGCAATGGCGCCTGCGGACCGCCTGACGCTCTTTCCCCCAAGGCCCCGGGCTGGATCGCTCATCGCGGCGGTCCAGCCCGGATCCATTTCGTTGTACGCCGTCCGCTGGTTAGCTGCGTACGCTCCACTGCTGGCTGGCGCTGCCGTTGCAGGACCACAGAACGATCCTCGTTCCATTCGCCGTAGCGGCGGCGTTGGGATCGAGGCAGAGTCCGGATTGGACTCCGGTGATGGTGCCGTTGGAGTTCAGATTCCACTGCTGGTTGGCTTGGCCGTTGCAGTCCCAGATGATGGCGGCGGTGCCGTTACCGGTGCCCTGGCCGCTGGCGTCTAGGCATTTGGAGCCGTAGACGGTCAGCTGCCGGCTCGCCGTGTACGTCCAGCGCTGGTTCGTACCACCGTGGCAGTCCCACAGTTGGATCTGAGTGCCGTTGGCGGTGGAGGAGTTCGGGACGTCCAGGCACCGGCCGGACGGCGTACCGGCGATCATCGCGTTGGACGGACCCGGCTGCGAGCCGCCGGTGGTGAACTGCCACCAGTTCACGTTGAACAGGAACCCGCTGCCGCCGGCGAATCGCAGGTACAGATCGTGGGTTCCGGTCGCGCCGCTGATGGGGCACGAGGCGGTGGTCCACGTCTGCCAGCCACCCGTGCCGGATACGGTGCACGTGCCGACGAGGGTTCCAGCCGGGCTGTCCAGACGCACCTCGATGCGTCCGCCGCTGGTTGCGGAGGCTACACGGGCGCTGAAGGAGGCCGCACCGCTGCCGAAGGCGATCGCTTTGACCTTGACGTAGTCGCCGTTCTCGGCCCAGCCGATGTTCATGCCGCCTTCGCCGGACGGTTCGGTTTCGATGCCGCTTTCCCAAGCGAAGGCTTCGGCCTCTTGGCGTACGAAGGGATTGAGCGTGCCGGCCGGCGGCGGGCCGGCCGTGGTCATGGTGATGGTGGGGAAGGTGCCGTCGGCGTTGTACGTGAACTTCTCTACCGCGACCGAGCGGGTAAAGCCGCCACCACCCGGGAGCGCACCGTTGTGGTAGAAGAAGTACGAGCCGCCGTTGAAGTCGACGACGCCGGCATGATTCGTGAAGCTGCTGCCCTGCGTGGGCATGATCGTGCCGCGGAAGGTCCACGGCCCGGTAGGACCGGGCGAGGTGGAGTAGGCGATGAACTCAGAACAGCACCTGGCCGCGAAGACCATGTAGTACAGATTGTTGCGCTTGTAGAACCACGGCCCCTCCTCGTACAGGGTCGGCCGGTTCGCATCCCCGGTACGAGTGCCGAACCCCGCGGTGGTCAGCGGTATCTGCGCCGGGCTGCCCGAGAACGAGATCATGTCGGCGTTGAGCCGCACAAACCATAGATGAGGGTTGCCGTAGTACAGGTATGCCTGTCCGTCGGTGTCGATGTAGACCGTGGGATCGATCTCGGCGTTCTGGATCAGCGGGCGGCCGAGGGCGTCGCGGAACGGCCCGGTGGGGGAGTCGGAGACCCCCACGCCGATGGCTTGCGATCCGTTGGCCATCCTGACCGGGACGTACCAGTAGAACCTGCCGTTGCGAAAGACGGCTTGACCGGCCCACGCGTCCGAGCTGGCCCAGCTGAACGTGGCCAGGCTCATCGGCGAGCCGTGGTCGGTCCAGTTCACCATGTCGGCGGACGACCATACCCGCCATTCGCGCATGGTGAAGAACGTCGATCCGTCTTCGTCGTGTCCGGTGTAGAGGTAGACCCGGCCGTTGTAGACCAGGGGAGCGGGGTCGGCGGTGTAGATCTGCTGCACGATCGGGTTGTCCGCCCGGGCGGTGGCCGGTACCGATGCCATGACGCACAGAAGGCTTGCCGCCAGCGCCAGCACCCGGCGCGATGTGGTTCGAGATACGCGTGTCACTGTTGTTCCCCTGTTCGCGGGTAGGCGGTTGCGGAGGTGGCGCCCGCGTTTGCCAGCTTGCGCGTACCGGCGCCACCGATCTTCCGGTCAGTTGCGCAGACTCCATTGCTGGTTCGAGCCGCCGTGACAGGCCCATAGCTGGATCTTGGTTCCGTTGGCGGTGGCCGCCGCACTGGCGTCGAGACACAGTCCGGATTGGACTCCGGTGATCGTGCCGTTGGCGTTGAGGTTCCACTGCTGATTGGCCTGCCCGTTGCAGTCCCAGATCACCACGGTGGTGCCGTTGGCCGTGCCCTGACCGGTCGCGTCCAGGCACTTCGTGCCGTAGACGGTCAGTTGCCGGCTGGCTGTGTGAGTCCAGCGCTGGTTCACCCCGCCATGGCAGTCCCACAACTGCACCTGCGTACCGTTCGCGGTCGTGGAGTTGGGCACATCGATGCACCGCCCCGACGCGGTTCCTGCGATCATCACATTCGTCCGGCCCGCGGCCGGGCTGCTAGGCGGGGGCGAACTCGGTGGTGTGGACCCGAACTGCGCTATGAACTGCCACGCCTCGCCCTTGGTCCACGTCCGTACGCCGTCCTCGCAGCCGGAGCATCCGTCCACCGGGCCCGGCCCGTGACCACCGTCGAACGCCGCCCACTGCACCGGATACCCGGCGCGGCACGAGTAGGCGGTAGTGATGTGCCTGCCGCTGCCGGGCGCCGGCTCGGCTGGGTTCTGAGCCGCGCAGCCGTTGTTGCGTACGAATGTGTCGCGCAGTGATCGCCCCAACGAGATGTTGAGGACGCTGTCGGAGATGCCGTGGATCCCGAAGTACGCGATCGGCTGAGTGCCGCCGCTGCAACCGGACAACTGCGCGCCGGAGTAGACCACGACGGCCCGGAAGACGGAGGCCCGAGCACACGCGATGGCGTAGCTCATTGCGCCGCCGAAGCTGAAGCCCATGGCGTACAGCTGCGTGGTGTCAACACATAGGTCGCCTTCGATAACGCGGATCATATCGTCGGTGAAGGTGAGATCCTGACCGTTGGTATTGGCCCAGCCGTTCCCGATGCCCTGCGGAGCTACCAGGATCGCGCTGTTGTTGGACTGCTGCTGCATGCCGTAGTAGGACCACGCCGTCCCGCTGGTGCCGCCCGACGCGACATCGTTCATGGTGCCGCCTCGCCAGTGATAGGCGAAGATCAACCGGTACGGGCGGGTATTGCTGTAATTATCGGGAATCCGAAGGACGTAGCTGCGAGTCTGACCACCGCTCTGAATCGTGTGCGCGCCGTTGGTCAGCGTCGGCGATCTGCCGCAGCCGGCAGTCGTCGCAGCGGAGGCGGTTGGCGCCGTAATCATGGTGGCGACGACCGTACCCAGGGCCACCAGCGCGACGGCGGCAAGGGTCGACACCCACCGGGCAGAGACTCTGCGAAGTCTCACAACAGAACCTCCTTCAGAGAGCGGTGATGATCCACTGGTTGTTGGTGTGGGTATTGGGCGCCCACATGTTCGCGGTGGAGCCGACGGCAGTGGACCCCATGCCGTCCAACGCCGTCGCGGTGCCGCGGTTGATGATCTGATAGCGGCCGTTGCCGCTAGCGGCCAGCCGCCACTGCTGGTTGACTCCGCCGTTCCACGACGTCTGCCGGCACGGCGCGCCGTTGGCCGCGTTGCCCCAGCTGTCGGCGACCATGCCGTTGGTCCGGTTGACGATCCGGTACCATCCGCCGCCGGCGTCGATGAACTGCCACTGCAAGTTGGTGGAGCCGTCCCAGGTCCACTGCTTGAGGTTCGAGCCGGACGCCACGGCGCCGCCGCTGTCGAGCACCAGACCCGTGCTGACATTGGCGATACGCACATAGCCGGTCGGGATCGAAGGGTTGCCCAGAGCCGGAATCGCACCGGAGAAGGTCAGCCTGACGACGTACGCCGGTGCGCTGTAAGGCTGCGATGGCATCGTGATGTGCAGGCCGGCGCCGTCCTGGCTGCGGTTCGGCAGATCGATATACGCTCCGGCGGTCGATGCCAGCAACTGCACCGATGTCAGGCTGCCCAGGTTGATCCGGTTCGCGTTCAACGTTGCGATGTGAAGAGTGCTGCCGGGCCAGCCCAGCGCCGTGGCGTACAAGATGGTGTTGGCCTTGTTGCGCGTGAAGCGGATGTCGGCGCTCGTGCCTTCGCGGGGTGTGGTGAAAGAGCCGCCGCCCATCTGGGTCGGACCCTCGCCGTAGGCCGACCAGGCGCGGGTGGCGTAGATGGACTCGCCGAATCGTTTGAGGTAATCACCGATCCCGAACAGGATGTCCTTCTGCCCGGAAGGAATGGTGCCGTCCCATTGCGGGGCGATGTTGAGCAGCATGGTGCCGTTCTTGCTGACCCGGTCGATCAGCGAATGCAGCATGGCCTTCATCGAGTAGTAGCCGATTCCGGCCGTGTAGCACCAGCTCGAGCTGGAGATGCTGTCGTCGGTGAGCCAGTACGGGTTCTGGATGCCGGCCGGACCGCCGCGCTCGAAGTCGAACACTTCGCCGCGATTGTTGAAGCCGTCCTTGTACGTGGCGGCGACGTCCTTGTTCCAGGCGACCGCCTTGTTGTAGTAGTACGCGAGGAAGTTCAGCCGCTGCGACTCGGCGACTTGGCTTAGGTTGAAGTCCTGCCACAGCAGATCCGGCTGGTACAGGTCGATGACCTCGCGCAGCTTGTCGTACCACAGCTGATCCTCGGCCCCACGGTCTAGCTGGCCGTAGAGCTTGCGCAGGCTCGGGTCCGACTGCGGCGCCACAAACTGGTAGTAGCCGGTGTAGTTGTACGCGTGGTGCAGCGAGACCATGAACCTCATGCCTTTGGCACGGATCGCGTTGGCGTGCAGTCCCACCAGATCGAGCCGCGGACCGGTGCGCACCGAGTTCCACTCGTTGACGCTGCTGTTCCACATCGAGTATCCGTCATGGTGCTCGGCCACCGGCCCGGCGAATCTGGCCCCGGCGTCGACGAACAGCTGAGCCCACTCATTGGGATCGAAGTTGCCGCCGGCCGACTTCAGCTTCGGCGCGAACTGAACCCAGTTGCCCGCCTTGTCGCGGGCGCCGTTGATGAAGTTGTGATACGGCCATATGGACGGATCGCCGTAGATCTGCTTGTGGTGGTTGTTCTCGGCGGAACCGTTGTTGTGCATGTTGCGGGGGTACCACTCGTTGATGAACGCGGGCACGCTGAATACGCCCCAGTGGTAGTAGATGCCGAACTTGGCGTCCTGCAACCATTCCGGGGCGGGTGGATGCTGGTCCACCGAGGACCAGGCCGGGGTGTAACTCTGCGGTCCTGCGGTGGCCCAGGCAGCGCGGAAGCGGGTCAAACCGGCCGCTGCGCCGGTGAGGCCGGCCGCCATCAGAAGCGCCCGCCGGCTGTACGGATAAGGGGGAGCGGACATCGGAGAACCCTCCAACTGATGACACGTCGGGCGGCCGGCCCCGGGCGGGCACCCGGGAACGGCAGCCGTTGTCTAACAACAGGTTGAGTTGGTCTGGGTGAGCAGACCCGTTCGGATCACGACCCTGAGGTCAGGGCCTGATCGACGGCGGTCCGCACCTCGCCACGGCCCAGTCGGGTACCTCCATCGCGGATGTTGTGCCGTGTGAACGTGTATTCGGGCGGACCTTCGGCCTCGCGCTCGCGTCCGGGCACGAGTTCGATTGCTACCGGAATGTGACCGGTAACATTTCACGGTTTCCCGAAAGTATCCGAATAACTGCTATGCGTCAATACATGGATTTGTCACTCAATATGCCGAGTAAATGGTTATTCGCGCTCCGTCGCTGAGGGCGTACCAGCACCGCGGACTTCGGGGCGTCTACCTCTGCTGACCACGCCCGCTTAACGATGGCTGCCGCTACGTTCAGACACCTCGTGGGCCGATGGCGCCTGGCTGCGGGTGTCCGCCTTCGCACTGCGCCTCCCGCGCGCCGCCACTGAGGACCGCGGAAGCGCCGCCGAACCATCCGGCTCGCTGATCATCGCCATCGTCGGTGCCTCCGCCGTTGCGAAGCCATGACGAGCAGTCATGGTCATGGGATGTCTATCTAACTCCTGTTGCGCGCCTGCGTCCAGACGGTTCATGGAAGGGTGCCGAAATCCAGGTATTCCGAACTTCTCGCGGACCACCCTGCCGGCGGCGGCTATTCAGACATGGGATTGCATGGGTAGAATCGGTCCGCTGAGGCAACCCCTTCCCCACCCCTTCGCCGGGGCGGACAGCCGAGGACCGTGGTATGTCGCTGACCGAGAAGGCCATGACCCGCATCCGGGAACTCATCCAGTCGGGTGATCTGTCACCAGGATCTCGCCTGCCGCCCGAGCCGCAGCTCGCCGCCGAATTGGGGGTCGGCCGCAACATCATGCGCGAGGCGGTCCGGGCAATGGTGGCAGCGCGGGTCCTGGAAGTTCGGCGCGGCAACGGAACGTTCGTCACGAGCTTGGAGCCGAAACTTCTGCTGGAAGGCATCGGCGAGGCCGTCGAACTGCTTCAGGGCGATACCGTCCTGGAACTCACTGAAGTACGCAGGTTGATCGAACCGTCCGCCACGGCGCTAGCGGCCACCCGCATAACGCCGCAACAGCTCGCCGACGTCAAGGGACACCTCGACGCGATGCGTGCGGCCGCCGACGACGTCGAGCTCCTGAACAAACACGACGCCGCCTTCCACCGCGCAGTCATCGCCGCAACCGGCAACCAGACCCTGATGACCGTCCTTGATGGAATCTCCAGCAGAACGGTGCGTGCGCGGGTCTGGCACGGCCTGGTCGTCGCCGATGCCGCCGGCCGGACGTTGCGCGAACACGAAGCCATCCATCTGGCGCTGGTCGCCGGCGACGCGTTCAGAGCCCAAGCCGCCGCCTTGATGCACATCACCACGACCGAGACGTGGCTGCGGGATCATTTGCAGGACACTTCTGTCCAATCGTGACAACTGATGACGTGCGCGAACGCGTGTCGCGCTGGGTCGTGGTCGAACACCCGCATGGCCTGCCGGCGCCGTCAAGGCTCCACGCCCGCGCCCCGGTCGATTTTCACTACCGCCGGCAGTCGTGTGCTACCGGTCACGACATCTGGGCGGCGTACGCCAACCGGCTGGCCTCGATGTCCGGAACATGGTCCGTGGCCCACCTGGCCAGCGCCAGAGCCGGGGCCAGCAGACTGCGACCGGTGTCGGTGAGGGCGTACTCGACCCGCGGCGGGACCTCGGCGTGCACCGTCCGGGCGACCAGGCCGTCACGTTCCAAGTTGCGCAGCGTCAAGGTCAGCATCCGCTGGGAGATCCCGGGAACCTGCCCGCGCAGATCGGTGAACCGCAACGTCCGGTCGTCGAGGGTCGCCACGATCAGCAACGTCCATTTGTTGCAGATCCGGTCGAGGATCGCCCGCAGCGTACGCCCGCCGTCGCCGCGGATCATGCAGATGTGCTCGTGCTGCGACATGATCGCCCCTTGTGCCTCACGCACACGCATGTGCCTTTTGTACGCGCAACGATACTGACGCATCATGTGGCTACTTACCGATGGTGACCAAAGGAGCCGCCATGGAGATCGCGTACTGGATCGTCGCCGGATTGGCTGCGGCGTTCTACCTCTACTCGGGCGCCATCAAGGCGGTGCGAAGCCAAGACAAGCTGCGACCGATGATGCAATGGGTGGACGCCGTCCCGATGCCGCTCGTGCGGACCATCGGCGTACTGGAGATTCTCGGTGCGGTCGGGCTGATCCTGCCGCCGCTGCTCGGCATTGCGTCCGCACTGGCCCTCGCCGCCGCGATCGGACTCGTCCTGCTGCAGATCGGCGCCATCGCACTGCACCTGTCGCGCGGCGAGGCCCGGCTGATCGGGCTCAACGTCGGCCTCCTTGTGATCGCGGCCATCCTGGTCTGGCTGAGCACCGTTTGGCTCTGACACCGAGGTCATCCTGATGGGTATCGATGTCGCGTGGTGCGGGGCGACGATGGCCTGTGCGACGGGGCCGATCTGTGCGAGATCGCCGCAGACGCGATCAGGATCTGTCAGGTCTTCAAAGTGGCAAAGCCACGCTCGCCCCGAGCGCGTCGCTGGGCGTGACGGGCGGGTTGTCCGCACGTTCGGTAGCCGCGCGAACGGCCGGGGTCGAGTGGTGGAACCTGACGCAGGACCCCGCGGACATCCGGCGTACGAGGCGCTTGTCACCGAACAGGTCGTCGCCGCAGGCGATCCGCGCGTTGCTGACACCGAGGACGGCGGCTCTCGGATCTACCTATTGGGGGCCCCAGCCGCCCGGGTCCATCGGCCCTACCGCTGCTCGTCAAGTGCGGAATGGTCGAGGTATAGACGACGAGCCTTCGAGGCTCGGATGAGGTCACCATGTTGACCACCGTCGGACGGGCACGAGCGCCTTCGCGACCGACAGTCCCGATCGAGGGATGGCCGGGGGCGCTGCGGAAGGTTCTGCTCGTTGCCGGAATTGGCGCTTCCCTATTCTATGTCGTCGCTGTAGTGCTGGGGCCCACGCGGTGGCAGGGTTACAGCTCGAAAGATCAGACGATCAGCGAGGCGTTCGCCATCGACGCCCCCTCACGCCCGTTCGTGGTGTCGCTTCTTTTCGTCAGCGGTGTACTTGCGCTCGCGTTCGGGCTTGCCGTCTTGTGGTCGGCTGGCCGGAACCGCAGTCTGCGTGTTACCGGGTGGGCGCTGGTCATAGCCGGAATAGTCGATCAAGCAGGCCCCCTTCTTTCCCATGCACATGCGTGAGGTCGTCGCCCGGGGCGGCGGCACGTACAGCGATACGATGCACGTCGGCCTCACGATCGTGCTCTCACTGCTTTTCCTCCTAGCCTTTGGCGCCGTAGCGTTCAGGACATGGTTCCGCCTGTACTCCGTCGCTACGATCCTGACGTTGGTCGCGTTCGGCACGATGGCCTCGATGCAGGCCGCGCCCTCGCCTCGAACGAGCCCACGCCGTGGCAGGGAGTGCATGAGCGCGTCAACGTCGCGGCTTACCTGCTGTGGATGACGGTGCTTGCCATCGTCCTTCTGCGCGCCGCAGGCCAGGCGCCAGGGCGGACGGTGCCCGATGCAGCGGGCGGTCGTCACCGGATTGACGGTCCTTCAGCGGTCGCTGAACCGGGCGTGTTCGTTTCGCAGGGGCATGTCACGGATCGCGCGAGACCTGAGGCACTCCGCCGGTACTCCATGGGGAGCAGTTCGAAGGTGCCACAGGATCAGCAGCTATAGCCAGCCGTCCACAAAGGGCACAGTTTGAAACATATCCCGGGGCCCGCAGGACATGTCTCACCCCTTCACCGCGCCTGCGGTGAGTCCCTCGGTCAGGAAGCGCTGCCCGAAGGCGTACATGAGTACCACAGGAATGCTGACGAGCAGCGATGCCGCTGCGAGTTGTCCCTGCGGCACGACGTCCCCGATGATCATCGACTGCATCCCCACAGGGAGCGTCTTGTACTCGTCCTTCGTGATGAACACGAAGGCGAAGAGGAACTCGTTCCACGCATTGGTCAAAGTGAACAGCGCGACCGCCAGCAGACCCGGCTTGGCGAGGGGCAGCAATACCCGGCGCAACGCCTGTACGCGGGTGCAGCCATCGACCAGCGCGGCCTCCTCCAGCTCCACGGGGATCGACGAGAAGTACCCCGTTAGCAGCCAGGTGGCGAACGGAAGCGTGAACGTCGGGTACGTCACTACGAGAGACCACAACGAGTCGGTGAGCCGCGCCCCGATGAGCAGCTGATACAGCGGGATGAACAGCAGCGCGCCCGGCATCACGTATGTGAGTAGCATCGTGACGGTGAAGTTCTGCGCCCCGCGGAACCGCAGCCGGGCCAGCGCGTAGCCGGCCAGGGCGGCGCAGACCAATGCCACCGCGGTGGACACTACGGACACCAGCACCGTGTTGAGATACCAGCGGCCGAAGGGCTTGGTGGTGAACAGGGCACCAAACTGCTCCATGGTCCACGGCGTCGGCCACAGGTCGTGGTCGCGCATGACGATCTGGCCCTCGGACTTGAAGGCCGTGACGGCGATCCAGTACAGCGGGGCCAGTACGAAGACGAGCAACCCCGCTAACGCAAGACCGGATCCCAGGCTTGACACCAGGGACGACGCCCGGCGACGTCCCCGGGCCTGGAACGCCGAGACCACCCGACCGACCGCCGCCACGACCAGCAGGATGATCCCGAGGATGACCGCCGCCTTCCAGAAGATCTGTGGTGACGCCCAGGCCAG
>Ga0114129_10009925_pt1 | contig 13569 bp, 10 predicted proteins | sample RhiMetdeltSRZDD1_FD_80071 | JGI IMG/M metagenome (GOLD analysis project Ga0114129, IMG submission 80071) | Populus rhizosphere microbial communities from Tennessee, USA - Rhizosphere MetaG P. deltoides SRZDD1 (version 2) (version 2) | ecosystem: Host-associated > Plants > Roots > Rhizosphere >...
AGCAGGTCCTCCAGCACGACCGGGTAGGTTGCCGCTCGGTCGGTACTAACCTCCACTGGCATCACCTTGGTGGTGTTAAAGGCCCGTTCAAAGAACCGCCGGGCTGCCTTAGCGTCGCGCTGCGGAGTGACGAACACGTCGATGACCTGCCCAAATTGGTCGATCGCGCGATAGACGTACCGCCACTTCCCAGCGACCTTCACATACGTCTCGTCCACCTGCCAGCGGTCCCCGACGCCATGCCGACATGGCCGGGCGGCTTCGGCCAGCAGCGGCGTGAAGCGCTGGACCCACCGGTAGATGGTGACGTGGTCGACTGCCACTCCGCGCTCAGCCAGGAGTTCTTCGACGTCGCGGTAGGACAGACCGAAGCGTAGGTACCAGCGGACGGCCAGCACGATCACATCGGGCGGGAAGAAGAAGCCCGCAAACGCTGACGGTAGGGTCGGTACGGGACGAGGCGGGCAAGTGTTCATCGCTACAGTCTGACTGCTCCAAAGGCCTGCTCCCTTACAGATGCAACAGTGCCCCTGCGGGTCTATGTCGAGCATTACAACCGCCACCGTCCCCACCGGGCGCTGCTGCTGCAACTGCCAGATCCGCCGGCCCAGTTGCCCATCCTGGGTGAGGATGACCAACGGGTTGTACACCGACGCGACCTGCTCGGCGGTCTTCTCCATGAGTACCGACACGCTGCATGAACGCGTTTGCGCACCCTTCAGGCTTGAGCGCACAAGCTCGTATCAGGTCACACCAGCCCGTCCGGTCGCGTGCACTACGCATGGTCCTGCCGGACAGGCCGACAGCTCCCCTGATGACACCACGGTCAGGTCAGTTCCGAGTCAGACCCGCCGGCAGGACCAGATCCATCATCAGGACCCATCCAAATCTTCACTGGTCAGGTCAGCCCTCTTAAGCCGATTCCTGTCCGCATCCCGGAAGGTTCGTGTATCTGCACTTGTCCTGCCGCCTCTCTCAAGTAGAGATACCCGTACAAGGGGAAGACCAATGCATCCCTTCATGACCGCCGAGCTGGTACGAGAACACCGCGCCCGCCTCACAGTTGAGGCAGACCAACGACGATTCACCAGGCCGCTCCGCCACCGGCGGAACCCAACCAACAGGGCCAACCGGTTCGGGGCAGTGACGCTCTTGTTGACCCGCCGCATCCCGCGCACTGGCCCGTGATCGGATACAACCGTTGGAGTGATTGACATGTCGACCAATGCTGCTGCTCACCAGGATGCCCCAGGCCGGCCGGGACGGCCTAGGATCGGGCAATGGACTAGGGGCGTTCGGGCCTTCTATGCGTCGCTGCTCATCGGCACGGTGCTGGCCTCACTGCTTCCCACCGTGCTCTTCCAGCCCCACAGCCGGGTGTTCCTGCTCAAGCTTGTCGCCGTCGCCCTGCTGGCCTCGCTCCCCGGGTTGCTGTACCTCGAGTTCCTCCGGTTCAAGGGCCAGACCCTCTACGACGAGTACGTCATCAACCTGTTCCGCCTCGGCATCGACCTAGACTGCAACCTGCCCGCGCCCCCGACGCACACCAGCTACTACAGCCGGTGGAAGAAGGCCCATGACCAGCTGACGAACCCCGGGAAGGACAACCTATATCGCAAGAAGTTCGAGGCGGTCTACGGCCAGCAGGCGGTCAGCACCCGAAGCCAGTTCGCCGATGCCGACAGCCGCCCCGAACGCAGCGAAGGATTCTTCCCGGTGCTCCTGGCGACGGTGCTGCTGTGCGTCGGCTGGGCGATGGTGGTCCAGCCCGAGTTGTACCGCAACATCGACCTGCTCGGCGGCCTGCCCTTCTCCGGCCGCCCCAAGCTGCCGATCGAGGCGCTACAGTACGGCTTCATCGGTGCCTACTGGTTCATCCTGCAGGACGTGATCCGGCGGTACTTCCGCGACGACCTCAAGACCGCCGCCTATGTGAGTGCCAGCGCCCGGATCATCCTGGTCGTCATCGTGGTCACCATGGTGTCGCTCGCCTTCACGGGCACCTCGTCCCAGCTGAACGTGATCGCCTTCTTCATCGGGATCTTCCCCCAGATCGGCGTCCAGATCCTCAAGGCCGGCATCAACAAGGCCTTCAAGGACCTGGTGCCGAGCCTGGACAGCAAGTACCCGCTGAGCGACCTGGACGGGCTGACCATCTGGGACCAGGCGCGGCTGTTCGAGGAGGGCATCGAGGACCTCCACGGGTTGGTCACCGCCAACCTGGTCGACGTGATCCTCGGCACCCGGATCCCCGTCGACCGGCTAGTCGACTGGCTCGACCAGGCGCTCCTGTACCTGCACGTCCCGGCGGAGTCCGGCAACGAGTCCAGCAAGCACCGTCCGCGGGACGAGCTGCGCGCCCTCGGCATCCGGACCGCTACCGACCTGGAACGAGCCTGGGCCTCGACCGACAAGGACGCGGCAACAGTCCGACAGCAGCTGACGGAGACGGTCGCCAGCGACCACCGATCCGGCGTGGCGGTCATCCAGATGGTGCTGGCGTCGCTGCGAGCAACCAGTAGCTTCCTGCACGTGCAGCGCTTTCGACGTCACGACTGGCTGGCCGACCATCCACCCGCTGAGGCGGCATGACCTACTGCGCGGCCCATGAGCGTGAGGGTGCGCATACTCGGACGTGACCTGTGGCCTGCTGGTTCGTGTCGGACGGCAGCTCGGTACGCTTCGGCCCTGTCGGCTCTCCGGAGGCCGTCCCGGGTGCTATCGAAGCTTGCGTACCTCGCGGTGTGCCTGTGGGGTGCGCAAACTCGGACGTGTGCCGTGAGCTGGGGATTTCCGGGGACGCGTGGGTCGATCTTCACCCGGGCTCTGGTGCAGGGCCTGCAGACGGGGGACGCCGACCGCGACGGCGACGGGCACATCTCGATGGATGAGTTGTACGACTACGTGTTCGACCAGGTCCGAACGGCCAACCCCAAGCAGACGCCCGGCAGGTGGGACTTCGAATTCCAGGGTGACTTCCTCATCGCCCACAGCCGGCACCTGCGGCCGGTGGCGCTGCCGCCTGAGCTCCAGCAAGCCCTGGAGCACCCGGTCGCCGGGGTGCGCCTAGGGACCGTCGACGAGCTGGCCGACTTGGTCAGAGGCAGCCATCCGGGCCTGGCCCTGGCCGCCCGTCAGGCCCTGGGGCACCTCCGAAGCGACGACAGCCATCGGGTGTCGGCGGCGGCGGCGGCCGCGCTGACAGCTGCCGCCGACACGGTCCGGCTCCAGCCCCGGCGGGATGGGGGCGCCCCCGGTCGGCTGGCCCCCGCCCCCGGCCGACCGCCGAACAGCCGCCGGCGCGGCCGCCGCCCGGGCCGCGGCCGCCTGCTCCCGCCGGCCGACCCGCCGGGAGCGCCTCGCCGCGCCCGGTGGCGGGCGGCTCGCGCCCTGCGCCGCCTCGCATGCCACCCTCATCTGGCCACCCCACGCCGAGCGTTGCGGTGGCCCCCCGCCGGCCGGGCCGGGCGATTCTCAGGCATCCCCTGGTCCTGCTCCTGTCGGTGCTGCTGCTGGCGATGGTCGGCCTCCGCACCAGCCAGGTCGAGGTGCAGGTCGGCCAGCGGTTCCGGGCCACCTCCCCCTGGCGGCTTCAGGTGCGGGGTGAGGACTGCGGGGTGTGGCTCGGCGACGGCGAGGGAAAAGCGAGCGGCCAGGGATACGGCTCCAACTTCGTCCTTCAGATGCGAGCAAGCGGCGAGTTCTCCCTGCTCGACATGGCCGGCCGGTGCCAAGCCACCGTGGTCCCGGGCGCAGGCAAGACGAGCAAGCTGCCGGTCGCCCTACCGGCGGGGCAGGGCGGTGACACCCCGCCCTTCCACTCCCCGGATGGCTTCCAGGTGACAGTCACCGGAACGAGCTGCCGGACCGAGATCTACCGGGCGCAGGACGGCTCCGAAGTCACCGAGTTCGCGGGCACCGACACCTACGAGTACGCCCTGCAGGGTGACTTCTTCGTCCGCTCGGAGACGCGCTGCTCGGCCACGGTCACCCCGGCCTGAGCGGGACCGGCCTGCCCAGCGCGGCGGCGAAGACCGGCACCTCGGCGACCCCGTCCAGGCCGAGCTCGCGCTCGATCACCTCGTCGTGCATTGCCGCCGAGGTGAAGGGGGCCAGGCCGAGCGCGGTGCACACCAGTTGAAAGGTCTGCCCGAGATGCCCGGCGTCCAACAGCAGCACGCGGTAGGCGTGGGCGTGGGTGTACTTCCAGATGGTCCGGTCGATGCGGGCGGTGAGGATGAATACGGCGGCGGCGTCGCGTACCCACCCCTGGTGGGCGCACATCTCGGCGACCAGGTCGTCGAATCTGCCGCCGCGGAGCCACTCTAGAGCGTGCCAGCGGACCGAGTAGTGGTAGATGCCGGGATCGAGGCCGTCGACCCGCAGCACGATCGGGTAGACCTCGGTCGGATGCTGGGCCCCTGCCGACGGACTGGTCTTGAGGACCACCGTGCCGGCATGCGGGTCCTCGACGACGTGCGTCTTGCCCCAGGTCCAGAGTAGGACCGCGGCCAGCTCGTCCAGGCCGACCGGGGTCCTGGCGAACGCCCGCCGGGTCCTGCGCAGCCGCAGCACGTCCCATACCCCGCCGGTCCGGTCGGGGAAGCCGCCAGGGAGAGGAAGCCGGTCGTCGCCGTGGTCCTTGAACGGGGAGGGCGGGGGACGGCGACGGGCCAGCGCCGCCAAGCTGGCCGCCTCCTCCTCGGGGTCGGAGAAGAACCTGGTCCGCCGTGTGTCGTAGTGGAGGTAGCGGGCACTCTGCCCCCAGGTCCAGAGCTGGTGGATCGCCCGGTCCCGCCGCTCCAGCGGCGTTCCTTCCAGCAGTAGCACGTCCTCGGCGAGCAGCCGCCGGACCACCTCGGTCAGCCCCGACCCGGGTCCAGTCAGCCGGTGCACCGGCGCGAACTCGGTCAGGCCGGCCAGCAGGCGGGTCACCGTCGCCGTGGCGGCCGTCCGTCCACCAGTCAGGTAGTTCTCGACGACCAGCTCCTGGCCCTCCCAGGAGGCGACCAGGCAGGAGGCGCGGCGAACCAGATCGTCCGGTCTGGGCGGGGCGGCCTCGGGCATCGCGCTCACCCGGCACCGAAGCAGACGAAGCCGGCCCGGGCGGCGAGCAGGCCGTGGTCACCCGGGTCGATCCGGGCCTGGGCGCGGGCCAGCGCCTGCGCCGGACCGAGGCCGCGGCGCAGTCCCTGGTGGACGGCGTCCATCAGCACCCTGGTGGCGTGGTCGGGGACCGGGGTAACGGCGGCGAGCAGCGTGCAGGTCCCGAGTCGGAACAGGGTCGCGGCCAGCCCCATGATCTCATCGCCCGGCTGCACGCCTGACAGGCCCGAGTCGCAGGCCGAGAGCACCATCGTCCGAGGCGCCTGCTCCAGGGCCTCCAGCTCATAGACGGCGAGCCGCCCATCGGCCAGCTCAATGGAGGAGAACAGCGGGTTGTCGGACCGAAAGACGCCGTGGGCGGCGATGTGGGCCAGCCCCGCGTGGCTCAGGGCCGCCTTGACGGCCTGGACTGTCGCCGCGCGACCCAATAGGACCTCGGCCGACCGGTAATTGCGGGCCAGCGCCCGGACCTCCGGGACAGCATGCGGCAGCCCGGGCCCGGCGACGAGCACCGTATGCCGGCGGCGACCCTCGTTGGCCCGCAGGACGGCTCGGCACCAGAAGGTGGCCGACGGGCTGATGGTGACGGCCACGCCGGCCAGCGACGGGAGCAGCGGCCAGGGGGCCGCGTGCAGCTCCCCGGTCGGGACCATGACCAGCGGTCGCCCGGCCACCCGGGCGCCCAGCGGCGCGATGAGCAGCTCATCCAGTCGCCGCGCGCCATAGTCGACCAGGAGCGCAGCCGCCTCCAGCGAGCGCTCGGTGCCGTGGGCCGTGGCCAGGCGGCGCAGGGCCGAGTGTAGGTGCAGCAGCTCGTCGTGGACGACCGGGTATGGGGCGACTCGGTGCCGGCTGACGCGCCGGTCCCCCACCACCACGGCGTGGAGCTGATCGTCTAGGCGGACCAGCTCCACCAGGATGTGATCGCCAAGCTGTTCGCGCAGCGCCGTCAGTGAGGGCTGCGACTCCTCGGTCAAGGCCAGTCCGCGGGCGCGGCGGGTCCGGTCGCGGATCCTGCGCTCCAGCGCGGCCTGCTGCTGGAGCAGCGGGGCGGTCTCGCCACTCCTGGCCGTGACCCGCTCCAGTTCGGCAACCACCTGGCGCAGCCGGGCGAAGTCGGCCGCCAGCACCTGGTCGTCGGGCGGACGGACCGGGTAGAGGCGCAGGCTGGCCGCACGCCAGCGTTCCGCCCAGATAAAGAGCCGCTCCGGTCGCCGGCTCTCAAGCGCCAGCCGCAGCCCGAGGGTGGCCAACTCCTCCGCGTGGCCGCTCACATGGGCCCGCAGCTCGGTCGCGCCGAGCGCGGCCCGGTGCTGTTCCAGCATCCGTAACCCGGCCCGGACGGCCCCGCTGGCTCCACGGCGGTTGCCGCTCGCCTGTCGTAACAGTGCCTCGGCGTGCCAGGCGCGCGACCGGAGCTCGATCGGTCCGCGGTATCGAGCCCGGCTGGCGGCGGCCAACTCCGCCTGGGCCCGATCGACCCGGCCCAGGGCAAGCCCGATACGGCCGGTGATGAGCCGAGCGTCCAGCGCCGGCAGGTCCCACCCGGAGGCCTCCAGCGCCGCCCGCGTGCCGTCGGCGGCACGCAGCAGCCTCAGGCTCGGCTCCTCCCCCGCCCAGCGGGCGCGCAGCATGGCGTGGCGGGCGAGCGCGGCCCAGGTCCTCCGGCGCTGGCCGCTGAATTCCCGCATGGCCAGCTGGGCCACACGGAAGGCGACGTCGACGTCACCCTGCAACAGGGCCGCGTGCGACAGCATCAGCCTAGCCTCGGGCAGGTCCAGTCGCATGCCGCCCCGGTCAAGCTCGGCTACGGCACGTTCGGCGACCATCCTCGCTTCGTCGATCAGGTGGGCCGACAGGAGCGCCTCGCAGCGGTCGAGCAGGCCGACGGCGTCGACCATGCCCTGGCTGTCGAAGTACGCCTTGGCCCGGTCGAACGACTCCAGGGCGGTCGGGATGTCCCCGCGGCGGGCGGCCAGGAAGCCGTGGTTGTGGCGCACCTTGGCCGCCTCGAACTCCTCGCCGAGGGCGAGGCGGAGCCGCTCCGAGCGAAGCATATCCGCCTCGGCCGCCTGGAACTCGCCGCGGTAGGCGTGCAGGACCCCTCGGCCGCTCAGCACCCGCGCCTCCCAATGCCGGTTGCCGGTGCGCCGGAACACCGTCAGCGCCCGACGGTAGCCCTCGAGCGCCTGGTCCAGGTGCCCGAGCCGCTGCAGCACGGTCGCGCGATGCGTCTCCAGGCGGGCGGCCTGCTCGCCGGTGAGCCGCAAGGCTGCCTTGTCCGCCTCCTGGAGGGCGGCGGTGTTCTTTCCCTGCCAGGCCAGCACGATGGAGAGGCTGATGCGCGCCTCGGCGGCCCGGAGCACGAGGCCCTTGGCGTCGGCGACCGAGACCGCGCGGCGCAGGTGGGCGATGGCCGAGCCGATGTCGTGGAACTGCCTGGACGCCAGGCCGAGCGCCTCCTCGGCCAGCGACAGCGCCATGGCGTCGGCAGGGGTGATCGCCGCCTCGCGGGCGCTGCGAGCGAGCCTGCGGGCGGCGTGCGGCTTGGACGCCACCAGCGCAAGTGCCGCCTCGGCTAACCGCCGGGCGGAAGGGGCCTCCGGCTCCCGGATCTCGGCCAGCCTGGGCGTCAGCGTCGGCCCCACTCCACACGCACCCCCCACAGGATCGCGGCCCCGACAGTGCGCCGTCTCACCTGGTCGGCATATTCGGCATTGTCGGTCACGGTCCAGTCGTCCGCAACACGGACCTTTACGGGGCTGATCCGATAGGGCAGGCTCTAGGACCAGGCCAAGCGGAGGGCGGCCCATGACCATCGAGTCGGTGCGGCAGAAGTTCGAACGGGATCTGTTGCGGTTGCCCAACGTGGTCTCCGTCGGTGTCGGAGCGACGACCGACGGTCGACCAGTCATCCAGGTGGGCGTCACCCGGAAGGTACCGGCGTCCCGGCTGCGGCGCGACGAGGTCGTTCCCAGCTCGCTGGGAGGCTACCAGGTCGAGGTGGTCGAGCTCGGGCAGCCAACGGCCGAGAGCGAGGAGGGGCAGGATGGGCGTTGACCGGGAGATGCTGCTGTCGCAGGAGGCCGCTGTCACCCTGGAGGAGGCGCACGCCGCGGCCGTCGACCACATCCTCAACCGCGAGTCGCGGCGGCCGAACGTGGTCGGGGTTGCGGTCGGGAAGAAATGGACGAACGGCCAACCGACCAAGGAGCCGGCCGTGCTCATCCTGGTCACCCACAAGGTGAAACCGGCGGAGGCGCTGCCGCCGGCGGCCAGGATCCCCGAGCGCGTCCCGGACACCGACACGGTCACCGACGTCTATACCGTGGGCCACCTATTCGCCGGTCAGCATCAACCCGCCCCCCACTACGGTTCACAGATCGTCCAGCAGAACATGCCGCCGATGCCGGACCTGTACGCGGCGCCGGTGGCCGTGCCCGCCCGCCCGGCGCGGTCCCGGCCGGCCAAAGGCGGGCACAGCGTCGGCCACATGGCCGTCACGGCCGGTACGATAGCCACCGCCGTCTACGACTTCCTGCTCGACGCGACGGCGACGCCCCCAGTAAGCGGGATCGGCATCCCGGGTCGCTTCTACCTGCTCAGCAACAACCATGTCCTCGCCAACTCGAACGACGCGGCGATCGGGGACTCGATCCTCCAGCCGGGCCCATTCGATGGCGGCACCGACCCTGCCGATCGTATCGGAAGCCTCACTCGGTACATTCCACTCGCGTTCGAGCCGGACATTCCCAGGGACCAGCACGACAACCTGGTCGACGCCGCTATCGCCGAGGCCCGGTTCGACGATATTGACCGCGAGGTCCGCTGGATCGGCAAGCTGCGAGCCTGGCAGCCGAGGGCGAAGGTGACCGTCGGCACGCTGGTTCAGAAGACCGGTCGGACCACCAACTACACGGTCGGCCGGATCACCGCCGTGAACGCCACTGTAGACGTCGGCTATGGCGGTGGCCGGGTGGCCCGCCTCCGGGACCAGATCCTCACGACCAACATGTCCGCCCCAGGGGATTCCGGGTCACTCGTCAGCACCCTCGATGGCGTGGCGGTCGGCCTGCTGTGCGCCGGCTCACCGCAGGCCACGGTGGCCAACCAGATTGAGCACGTCCGCTCGCTGCTGCGCGTTGAGGTGGCCGAGCTGATGGGGGAGTAGTCGCCACTCAGAGTGGGACCCACTCGGTGACGACCGGCTGGGCCGAGGGGGTGGCGGCGAACCGGCAGTGCAGGCGCACTGGACCGGAGCCGATCTGCTCTGCGCGGAAGCGGCCGAGCTGGTCGGCCTGGACGCTGGTAGTGCCGGTGGCATGGTGGACGTCGATCTCGGCCACCTGCGGCGGGATGAGCTGGCCGACCAGCTGTCGATGGCTCCCCAGGTTGGCCACCTCGACCTCGATGTTGAGGCTGGGGCTGGAGAAGGTCATCAGGCGTGGGCCTTCGCCGCCGCGCACGGCGGTGACCGGCCGGTCGACCCCCGAGTCGAAGACGAGCGTAGCCAGATCGGCGTCGATGGTCCGCCAGGTGAGGCTTGACCGGGCCGCGGCCAGGACCGCCGGCGGCGGCGGGTCGAACTGGCTGGCGGCGCGGCGTAGCTCCTCCAGCAGTTGCTCGTCTGCAGGGTCGACCACATCGAACCCTTCGCTGGGATCAGAGGTCACGAGGCCGGTCTCCTGTCAAGTGGGTTTCTTTATGTGCTCTTTAAGAGTCCGCTGCATCTGCCTTGATACCAATATTCGCCATCCGGTGACGGAATTCCTCCAGGCATGCTGCCCTGGCCGCCGGAACCTCGGCGACCTCCAGAGCCAGGGCGGCCGCCAGCTCGTCCTGGTCGGGCGGCGGGACTGCGCTCAGGACGCGCAGCAGGCGCCGGCAGTGCTCCGGGAGGTCACCGACGACCCGCCAGAGCATGACCTCCCGCTCCGGGCTCGTCGCCGTGGCGGCGACCGACGCGGGCGCCTCCTGGCCCGGATCGGCATGGTCGGCGACCCGTGCCCCCAGCAAGCGCAGGCTCTCCTGCCGGGCCGTCGATGCCAGCCACACCCCGATCCGGTCGTGCCCGTCCTGCAGGCGACCGAGCTGCTCGGCCAGGCGCAGCCAGGTCGTCTGGGCGGCGTCGGCCCCCTCGTCCGAGCTCAGGCCGTACGCCCGAGCAGTCGACCAGACCAGCGCACCGAAGCGCTCGACGAGGCCGTCCCAGCCATGGGAATCCCCGGCGGCTGCCGCCCGGACGAGGTCGTGTACATCGAACTCGGCACCCATGGATGCCTTCCTCGCCGATGGGTAGAGCAATCCACGCTATCACGCCCTCCGGGTTGCGACTCCGGCAAGGTCACGGCCCCACGACCATCCCGAGGGCGGCCACACCGGCCGGGGCCAGGCCCGCCGGCGGCGGGAGTTGGTCGCCGGCGAGCTGGGCGAGGTACCGGTAGGCCTGCCCGAGGTGGTGGCCGATCACTTCGTCCTCGGCCGAGGTGCCCGGTCGTGCCTCGGCCAGCCGCTCGGCGACGCGCGCGTGCAGGATGGCCCGTCGCTGCTTGGGGACGCCCCGATAGGTGGCCTCGTGCAGGATTCGATGGCGGAAGGCGAATCCGTCCTCGCCCGCCCCCCGCCCAGTGACCCGGAGCAGCCTCCGCCTGGCCAGGGCGAGCAGCACCGAGCCGACCTGCGGCCGGAGGTCCGAGGAGGCCAGCGTGGCCACCGAAGCACCATTGAAGCTTTGCCCGATCACGCTGGCCAGCTCGAGCACGGCCCGTTCGCTGGGGGGGAGGCGGTCGAGCTCGGCGCCCACCACGACGTCCAGTATCGACGGGAACGGTGGCTCCTCGGGCCGCCGATGGCCCACTGAGCCGGGGTCGGCACCGTCGCCCAGGGACCGCAGCATCTCCTCGAGCACCAGCGGGTTGCCCTCGGCCCCGGCCAGTATCTGGTCGATGGTGGCTGCGTCGAGCCCGCCGGCCTGGGACAGGTGCGCGGCCAGCACCGCGGCCTCGGCGGCGGGCAGGGGCTCCAGGTCCAGGGTGGCATCGGCCGCACCAGCCGTCCAGGAGGCCGGAGGGTCAAGGAACTGGGGGCGGGCCATGACGACTAGCAGCACCGCGGCCTCACGAGTGAACGCCCGCAGGTACTCGACCAGCTCGGCCACGGCCGGCTCGGCCCAGTGGAGGTCGTCGACCACCACCATCACCGGGCGACGCCTGGCCAGCTCCTCCAACAGTGAGCGCATCCTCGAGAACACCGCCAAGGGGTCGACCGCGAGCGTCCCGCCCGACCAGGTGCCCGTCGCGGCCACAGCCGCCCCCTGGTCGGCGAGCTGGCCAACGACGCGGTCGGCAGCCCCGGGTCCATAGGGCGGGCAGTGGGCGTACAGGACCACCGCCCGCTGCTCGGCCCGTTCGGCGAACGCCCGGACCAGCCGTGACTTGCCCACCCCAGGGTCGCCGAGCAGCGCGACCAGCCGACATACCCGGTCGGCGACCACACCGTCCAGAACCCGGTCGAGCAGGGCCAGCTCGCGGGCCCGGCCCACCAGCGGCGTGTCCCACGGCCGGGCCAGGCCGGTCGCCTCCGGAGGGACCGCGAGGAGGCGGTGAACGGCTACCGGCGTCATCTTGCCCCGGGGCACGAACGGAGTCACCGGCTCGACTTGGACGGCGTCGGCGACCAGCCGGTGGGTCGCCTCCCCGAGCAGGACCTCACCGGGCTTGGCGGCTTGCTCCAGGCGGGCGGCCACGTTGACGGCGTCGCCAGCGACAAACCACTGACCCTCGTGCTCCCCACCGGCCAGCACCAGGCCGGTGTTCACCCCGGTGCGCACCGGCAAGATCACCTGCAGCTCCTGCTCCAGCTCCCGGTTGAGGGCGGTTATGGCGTCACGTAACTCGACCGCGGCCCGAACGGCGCGCAGAGCGTCGTCCTCGTGGGCGGACGGGATCCCGAACACCGCCATAACGGCGTCGCCGATGAACTTCTCGACCAAGCCACCATGGAGTTCGTGCACTTGCCTTGCCAGCTCGAAGTACCTCGTCATCGCCCGACGCAACGACTCGGGGTCGAGCTGCTCGGCCAAGGCGGTCGAGCCAGCCACGTCCGAGAAGACCACGGAGACGATCTTGCGAACCTCTCGCTGCATGCCAGCCTCGCGGGGTGTGGCGATCCTTCACTGACAAGAGCGCCTCCGCCGCAAGCTGATACCCGAGCCGCGCCCTACAGGTCGGCGAGCCGGCGCAGGCGTTCAAGGCAACGGCCCCGGGTCGGACCGATGCTGCCGATCGGCATGTCCAGGGCGGCGGCGACCTCCTGGTAACTGGGCGGTGGGTCGGCCATCAGCACTCGCAGCAGTCGCTGGCAGGAGGGGGGGAGGGAGGCGAACGCCTGCCAGAGGAGATTGCGTTGCTCGGAGGCCAGCGCCTGCGACTCCGGGGTTACCGGCACGGGGTCGGACGGCTCCAATTGGACGTCCTCGCCCATCGGCAGTTGCCGGCCGACCACACGCAGCATCCGTAATGCCTCGTGTCTGGTGGTCGCGGCCAGCCAGGCCCCAACCCGCTGGGCGTCGCGGATGCGGTGCAGGTGCTCGACCAGGCGCAGCCATGCCGTCTGGGCCACGTCGGCGGCGTCGGCCTCGCTCAGGCCATAGGTGCGCGCCACCGACCAGACCAACCCGCCGAACCGCTCGACCAACACTTCCCAGGCCCGCGGGTCACCCCGGGCGGCAGCGCCGACCAACTCGGACAAGTCCGCATTGCTCATCGCCGGATAGTACGCGGGCGCCGAGGCGAGTGAGGAAGCCGGCGAGCGCAGGACCACCAGCGAGACGCTGGCTCGGTGAGCTGCTCGTGGGGCTCTGTCAGGTCCGGTCGGGTCCGTTTGACCCAGGACACGAACACGACCTGGCGCCCGTCCGGATCCTGGTAGGTCACCCGCCGCTCGCCTGCCAGTATGGGTGCTGGGACGTCGGCTCCACACCGGCAGCCGCCATCATTGCGATCAACCGCTTCTGGGTGACGTCCCGCGGCGTGGTGTAAGAGCTTCGGCCGTGCGGGGTCAGCGTCGGGAGTCTATGCCGGCATGAGCTGGGCGGGCGCCACCTCCTTGGTTGTCGCAGTAAGCAGGGCCATGGAGCCTTCGGAGAGGTAGCGTCGGTCGCTGACTTGCCATTCGTCGTGGGCTTCGACCAGCACCGCCCCGGCCAGCCGGAGCAGGGCTTCCGGGTTGGGGAAGACCCCCACGACGTCGGTGCGCCGCTTGATCTCCTTGTTCAACCGCTCCAGGGGGTTGGTCGACCAGAGCTTCTTCCAATGGCTGGCGGGGAAGCTGGTGAAGGCCAGCAACTCCTCAGCGGCGTCGCGCAGCATCGCCTCCAGCTTGGGGAACTGGCGACCGAGCATCCCAGCGATGACGTCGAGCTGGTCATGGACGTGGGTGGCGTCGGGTTGGGCAAAGATGGTG
>Ga0114129_10009927_pt1 | contig 13568 bp, 11 predicted proteins | sample RhiMetdeltSRZDD1_FD_80071 | JGI IMG/M metagenome (GOLD analysis project Ga0114129, IMG submission 80071) | Populus rhizosphere microbial communities from Tennessee, USA - Rhizosphere MetaG P. deltoides SRZDD1 (version 2) (version 2) | ecosystem: Host-associated > Plants > Roots > Rhizosphere >...
CCCCCCGGCGTGAGGAAATCGACATCATGCTTGCCGAGGCCGTAATTGCCGCCGCCGCCATCGGGCATGAAGTAGCCATGCAGATCCGGTTTCCCATCTGGCATGCGTCGAATGGGTGGCGGTGGCGCCGCGCCTTTCTCCGGCGGCTCAATGGGCAGGTCGAACGATTGTGGCGCGCTCTGTTGGGCCCAGTCTGTCGGGAGGTCCACAGGTTTCGCTGAGGGACCGGGATACCACGTGCGAACATCACGCTCGAAGTCGCCGCTCGCTTCCTCGCGCTCGGCTTGGCATTGGTACTCGAACAGGCGGTCCCGCTCCGTGTGCCGGTGGATCGGCATCGAGATCTTCCACGATCGAGTGAAGACCTTCGGATCCTCGACCGTCGCCTCGTACTGAATCGTGTTCGGATCCGTCATCGTGTACCGCTCAACAACGTGGAGTGCATCGCTGTGGAAGGTGCCGGTCGTGTCGAGCCACGTTCGATCGTTGCTGTTCTTGACGTCCACGACGAGCGTGTCGCCCTCCCAGCGTCCACGAGAGTCGCCCATCCAGAAGGCGATCCCTTCGGGCGCGGGCGCGCCGTTCGTGTAGATCGTGCGATGTACATGCGACCACTCGAACGTGATCGCGATGTGCTCCGGCGTCTGGTAGATGTAGAAGGGAAACGGCAGATACATGATCCGCGGCACGCCGGGCATATAGCACTGCTCGAGCGGATCGGCCGTCCTCTGATGTGACGCGTTCACCAACCTCTGTGCGGCAGCCTCAGGCCGATACGGGATGACGCCGCCATCGACCACGCTGCGTCCAGCCGGCATACCATCGCGAGCGACGTGATCTTCGAGGCCATACGCCGCGGCATTTCTGACCTGCCAGATGCCTTGGAGATTGGGCTTGCCGTCGCCCGTTCTCGGAATGGCGGAAGCAGGAGGCGTCCGCAGACAAGACGTGGTGACGAGTAGAGTGATGGCACAGGCCGCGGTCCACGCGGCGGAACGAACGGGCATGCTGCATTGTAAATTGCGCGGGGGCAGGGGCAATTGTTGATTTGTGATTGGTGATCGTTGATTCGTTGTCGATTGATGATTCGTGACTGACGACTTATTGTCTATTTAGCCAGCCGTCGATCGATCCACATCATGATCCGGTCGGCGATCTGCTTGTTGTTCCGGTCGAGCATCATCATGTGACTGTTGCCGCGGATGCCGGCATCCGGCAGGTAGTCCACCGTGAGCGCGAGGTCTGTTCGTTTCGCGGCGATGGTCTTGCAGCCGTCGATGCCGAATGGCGGCAAGGCCTTCGGATCAATCGGGTCGCCCGCCATGAGCAGGACGGGCACCTTCTTGGGAAAGCGGTCGCCCGCCTCGGTGATCGCCGCGCAGGATCCAAGCGCTTCGACCGCAACATACGCCTTGAACAGATCCGGGCGAGCGATGAGCGTGGGGTACACCGTCAGCCCACCTTGTGAGTGCGCGAGGACGACGGAGGGCCCGATTCTTTCCAGCAGCGCGATTAATGCCTTCGAATTCGGCGCGGCACCGTTCTGCGCGCTGAAGAACCAGTCGGGCACGAGCTGTGCGAGATATTGATCGAGCGCCTCGATTGGGAAGTTGGAGTTGCGCAGGCGGAATCCACCCGTCGCGAGCTCCTCATCGCACGTCAACAGGTTCGGCAACGTGCCTGGCGCCGCGTCGCCGCTGCGGACCGCCATCAGGCTCTCCTGGCTGATCGGTGAGCGGCCGCGATACGTCGCATCCACGACGTACACCGGGTGCCCAGCGCGAACGAAGATTGTGTCCCATCCCTCCCGGCCATCAGGGGTCGTCTCGAAGCTCTTGCCGGTGTGGCATCCGCCAGACCACAGTACCAACGGCGTCTTGAGTCGCGTTGCCGCCGGAATCATGAACCGGACATACATGCCCCCATCCCAGATGTGACCTGGTCGATTCGGACCGCCGACGCCGCCGGAGTGCGCGATCGCCGTCCGCTGGCCACCGACGAAGAAGCTTCCGGTCGCCTTGAGGACGAGCGGCTTGTCGTCGGCCGCACTGAGAGACGCCGTCGCGAGGACGGCAACCAGCGCGCACGCCAGGATTCGTGCACTACTTCGCACGGCCCGTGAATCCTTCTGCGAGCATGGGCAGCTTGTAGATCGTCTTGGCGTTGTTCCGCCCGCCTTCTGGAGTGGTGAACTCCTTTCCATCAGGTCCCAGCGCGCCACTGCCGACGACGTAGAGCGTCTTCTTCTTCGGACCTGCAAAGGCCACGCTAATCACGTTGCGAGGCGTCGGAATGACGCCCAGATATTTTCCGTCCGCGTTGAAGACCTGCACGCCGGGCGCGGACGTCACGTAGAGCCGACCGGCCGAATCGATGGCCATGCCGTCACCGTTGCCGCCAGCCTCGAGCGCCGCGAAGTCGCGACGGTTCGTGATGCGGCCATCTGATTGGATGTCGAACGCCAGGACGACACCGCCGTTGGTGACATACACGACCTTCTCATCCCGGCTCAACATGATGCCGTTCGCGCGGATGTTGTCGCCGAGACTCGTGACCTGTCCCGCCGCGTTGACGTAGTAGGCGCCGCCCACCGTGAAGAACACACCGCCCTTCTTGTCGACCACCAGATCGTTGAGTCGTCCGAGCGGTTTGCCGTCCGCGGAATTCGCGAGCGTGTGTCGTGTTGGCGAGAGCACGCCGACCACCGTTGGTTCGGTGCATTGCGCGGGCTGACGTCCTGGATCGGTGCAGGTTCTTTCGACGGCGAGAATGCGCCCCTTCGCATCGATTGCGATGGCGCCGGCGCCGTGCGTGTCTTCGAGAAACACCGACACCTTATCGTGTGCGTCGAGCTTCCTGATCCGGTTCGGTTGCTCCTGCGCGAAGAGGAGACCGCCGTCGCTCGTGCCGACGATACCATCTGCGTTGTCGGTGCCTTGCCAGGCGAGCGTCCATCGCGCACCGGCCGCAACTACGCCAGGAATCGCGGTCGCCGTGACCGCGCGTGGGCCTTGGGGCGCCCCACGCTGCGCGCTGATCTGAACGAGCTCGAGCGAGGCAGCGAGACACCACGCGGTGGCGCGAGCAGCTCGTGTGTTCATGCCGCCGGATTATCCCTCCGAAAGCAGGAAGTCACACGACGCGCTTGTGTGTCTACACTATTCCCGGATGGCGACTCCCGGACCTCGAGTCTGGCGCACCTTGAATGTGCTCCAACGCATTGCGGGCGTCGGAGCGGCAGGCACTGGAATCATCTTCGGTGGCTGGGCGATCTGGTACCTCGCGCATCCAACTGTGCCGCTCGAGATTCGCAGTTTCCCGTCGGATCCGCGACTCGCTCGCGCCGCGGTGCTGGCGTTTGCGGGTGTCCTTCTCGCGCTGGCCGGGGTGCTCTTACGCGCACGCCCGTATCGTCCGGACCTTGGCGACTCACTCGCGTCCGGCCACGAGCTCCGGGCATCGAAATCGAGCGATTCGCAGCGGACGTGGTGGACCGGCGATCCAATCGAATAGCAAGTCGCGGGCAGTGGGCCATTCACAGGAGTCATGGCGCCCTACTGCTTCGGCTCGAGCAACTCGATTGGGTTGTTGTCAGGATCGAGCAATTGAATCTGCTTGCCGCCGGGGCCGACATTGATCTCGCTTCGAAACCGGGCCCCGCGAGTTTCATTGCCGCGACGACTGACGTCAGATCGCTCACAGCCAGCACGACGCGGTTCCATCCCCCGGGCTCTTGCTGTTGGCCGTCCGGCATGGGCCGCGCTCCAGAGCTCTCCGCGCCGCTGAGCAGCAGATCGATGCCGCCGCACGAGACGCTCGCAAAGGCGGATCGTGATCCGAGCCTTCGTTCTACCATCGCCAAATGCTACGTCAAAGACCTGAGCCGCGCTCGGGCCGCTCGTGACTGAGGCGTTCTTCAACGCGGTGGTCATCGTCGCCGCAACAATTGCCGGCGCGATCGCTTCGGTGACTGGATTCGCGATCGGCAGCTTGCTGACGCCCGTCTTCAGCATGAACATGGGAACCAAACTCGCGGTTGCCGCGGTGTCGATCCCACACCTCGTCGGGACGTCGCTTCGGTTGTGGCTGCTGCGCGCGCAGATCGATCGGCGGGTCATGCTGACCTTCGGACTGACCAGCGCCGCCGGCGGGTTGACTGGCGCGGTGCTGCACGATCGAGCGAGCAGCGCAGGCCTGTCGATCGTCTTCGGTCTGCTGCTGCTGTTCGTCGGTGTCACTGAGCTGACCGGCCTCGCGCGCCGTATGAAGTTCACTGGCCCGGCCGCGTGGATCGCGGGCGCGCTCTCGGGACTGCTCGGCGGATTGGTCGGCAATCAAGGAGGGATTCGATCGGCCGCGATGCTCGGGATCGACTTACCGCGCGAGGCGTTCGTTGCGACGGCGACTGCTGTGGCGCTCATCGTGGACGGTGCACGCGTGCCGGTGTATCTCGCGACCAGCGGATCCGATGTGCTGTCACAGTGGTCGACCATCGGGCTGGCGGCAGTCGGCGTCTTGGCGGGCACGCTCATCGGCCATCGCCTGCTCGCACGCATACCCGAGAATCGTTTTCGACCGATCGTCGCCGTGTTGCTGCTGCTGCTGGGCATCGCGATGCTCGCCAGCGGTCTTCTGTAGCGACCATCTTTCCTATCCATCGCACCATCGCACACGCGTCGCGCGCACATCGGGGCCAGTGCTTCAATCCGCCGTTTGTTTCGAGTCAATCTTGCGAGTCGGGCGCGAGCGGAAAGGTTCTTCCGGCGAGCGCTATGTGACCGAGCTTCCCGATGCGGCTGCGAACAGCGCCGACCCACGACGACGCCTCGCCTCGTGCAGTCGCGGTGCTCTCGATCGTTTCCGTTGCCGATGCCCACACGATCTGTGAGTCCCAGTCCACCATCCGAGGACCCTCAATCGCGTTCACGTCCGACACGAGCTGGTGTTTGTCCTGATCCGACAATTCGCGTGGTGTCGCCACGAGGAGAATCGTCTGCGCGGGGGCGGGACCGGCGGCCGGCACAATCCACCCCGACCGCGACAAGTCGCGTTCCTCGAGGAGCTGAGCCGGCCCTTCGGCTCCGAAGACGAGGAGATAACGCGACCAGCCAGGCGCAGCGATGGCGGACGCGGCAATGGGGGTCCGGACGTGAGGAGGAGGATCGCCAGACTGCATCAACACGCGACGACCCTCGACGACCCTGAACAGCTTCAGATCCGTGACAGCGATGCCCGCGGCAAGATCCCTCAACCTGCGATCGATCAACGCGAGATCGCGTGCCGCAGGGCTATCGGAGGTCTGCCCCGCCGCAAGTTGGAGCGCGATTTCTCGGGCGTCTCGGTATGCATCGCGTGCGGGGAGCGGCTCGTCGATCCTGATGGCATCTCCCAGCTGCACGAGGGTTGCCATCAGGTCGTGACGCGCCCGAGCATCAGCAGGATCGGCCGCTGTCAGCGTTCGAAGATCGTCGGCGGCGGCGCGAATTTCGAGGCGCCCGGACTTGTTGCCTTCCGCCTCGAGCATGACGCCCAGCCGCGCTCTCCCGAATGCCGCCTCACGACGCAGACCTGCGCGCTGATGGCCCCGGCTCGCCAGCTCTTTCAGGATCGCGGCCGCTTGCTGGTAGGCGTTTCTCGCCTCGGTCGACGCACCCTCGCCAGCCCGCACGGCGGCAATTCTCATATGCGACAGCGCCAGGAGGCGCCTGTACTCGGGCTCGTCGGGGAATTGGTGTGTGTTGTCGAGGTCGATCGCCAGAGCCTGTTGGTACTCACTCAACGCGCCCGACGAGTCGCCCATCGCTCGCTTGAGGTCGCCAAACGGCCGATGGATGCCCGCGCGGAGCACGCGTCGCGCGACGTCATTCGAGCCGTGGTCGCTGAGGCCATCGATCAGCGATAACGCGCTCGCATAGGACTCGCTCGCCGACACGAACGAACGCTGGGCCATGAGCACGTCCCCGATCGACGCATTGATCTTCACCAGCGCTACCGTGGCAGCGTCTGTCTTCGAGCCTTCGTTTCGCAGAGGGCCGAGCAGCGCCTTCGCGGCCTGATAGCTTCGGAGGGCCGCAGCGAGATCACCCATGTTTGGACCGTTTGGGTTCCCCTGAATGTCTCCCAGCCGTCGATAGCCTTCAGCGGTTTCCAGGGCGAGCGCTCGATTGTCCCCGACGCGCACGCTCGAGAGGTACGCGTTGAGTGCCTCGACGAGCTGCCGCCGTGACGTCGTCGCACCAGGGAGATCGGCCAGCGTTCCGTCGAGCGCGAACGTGGCGTTCGCAAGGCGCTTGAGATTCTCGAGTTGCTCCACGGCCATGTCACGGTCGCGCGCGGCAACGAACCAGATTCGAGCGAGACCAAGCGTGGCCACCACCAACCCGATGACGGCGATTGCCGACACGGCAGCGAACGCACGGTTACGACGGATGAATCTCTGGATTCGAATGGAGCGCGTGATGGGCCGAGCGCCCACGGGATAGTCTGTCAGATATGCCTGCAGGTCCTTGAACAGACTGTCCACCGATCCATACCGAATGCTCACATCGTCGTGAAGAGTCTTGAGGATGATGGCGTCGAGATCGCCTTCGATATCTCGCGGTCGAATGCCGGACGCGTTTGTGGACACGTCTCGGCCGGCCTTCGGGTCAGCGCCAGTCGCCTCGTGAATTCGGCGCTTCAGTCCCACACTTGGCTTCACGAACCGCCCTGCCCCTGTTCCCGTTGCTTCGTCCGCGCCGACTGGCCAGGGTCGATGGCCCGTCAGGATTTCGTGCAGGACGACTCCCAAGGAAAACACATCCATTCCCGTGTGTGCTGGACCGCCCTGCAACTGCTCCGGACTCGCATACGCGGGTGTCGCGCGTCTCAGCATCGGAAGCGTGCGGTCGCTGGCTTCGAGGCCGGCTCGCGTCAGCGGCTTCGCGATACCGAAGTCGAGCAGCTTTGGTGTGCCGGTCGAATCGACCAGAATGTTTCCGGGCTTGAGGTCTCGATGAACGACCAGGCTTCGGTGCGCTTCGACGACGGCGTCGCAGACGCGGCTGAACAGCTCGATCCGCGCATTCAGCGAGAGGCTGCGCCGCTCGCAGAACTGAGTGATCGGCATGCCATCCACATACTCCATGACGATGTACAGATGGCCGTGTTCGTTGCCGGCGTCGAACAATTGAGCGATGCACGGGTGACGGAGCGAGCCCAGGATGCGACGTTCCTGCTCGAATCTCGTGATCAACTCATCGCTCTGGACCGACGAGTCGATCACCTTGATCGCCACCTCGCGACTGAAGGCGCCATCAGCTCGTCGCCCGAGATAGACGCGGCCCATGCCGCCGCTGCCGATCAGCCGTACGATCTCATAGGCACCAAAGCGCTGCCCTGGGAGCTCGTCGTCAGTTCCCGGAGTCTCCACTGTCTCCACCTCTCGGTAGACTTTGATCAGATTCCAGACTTCATCGAACAGCGACGGGTTGTCGCCGCAGGCGGTTTTGAGGAAACGTTCGCGGGTATTCGGCGAGTGCTCCAACGCACGATGGAACAAATCACGAACGCGATCGGGCGCGTCGGAGTTCATAACCAGCTGGGGATGGAGGCGCGAGGACGCGTAGTGTACCACGGGGGTCCGAGAAACGAAGACAAAACGGTCGCCCAGATCACCTGAAGGAGTCGGTCATGTCGTTCGAGCCGGGAGAAGTCAGTCAACTGCTCCAGCAGTGGCGCCGCGGCGACCAAGATGCCGCCGATCGAGTCGTGAACGCGGTGTATTCCGAGCTTCGTCGCATCGCGCGCGGGATGATGCGAGGCGAACGCGCCCAGCATACGTTGCAGCCCACGGCGCTCATTCACGAGGCGTACCTGAGAGTGTGCCGAGACGAGCCCGTGGATCTCGCATCCCGCGCGTCCTTCCTCAAGTTGATGGCGGTTCAGATGAAGCGGCATCTGATCGATCACGCCAGGCGCCGCGCTGCGGAGAAGCGCGGCGGAGGCGTGGCGCATGAGGAAATCGGCGCCGTAGAACCGGCGGCCATCGAATCAGATGACAGCGCGGAAGAATTCCTGTCGCGTCTCGACGCTGCCCTCGAGAAACTCGCCGCCGAGCATCCTCGCATCGCGGAAATCATTCGACTACGATTCGTCGTCAACCTCTCGATCGAGGAGGCCGCTCGTGAGCTCGGGATGAGTAGCGGTACCGTCAAGCGCGATTTCGCATTCGGGCGCGCGTGGCTGATCCGCGAGCTGGGAACGCTGTCGTGATCCAGTTTCTGACCTGCTGCGCCTGTAAGGGCAAAGGAGGTCATTATGACCAGCTCACTGTGGAAGAAGATGATCGTTGCGTGTGTGGTTGTCACGGCGCTCGCCTCGGGAACAACGGCGTTTGCCCAGTCGTTCTACCGCTCGGACCGCGTTCTGGCCTTTGACACCGACGTTTGGCGAGTGTGGGTACCGGCCGGGTCCAGTCGTGTCGTGGTCGACGCGGGCACCCAGACCGATATCGACCTGGAGGTCTACGATGAGACAACGGGCGAAATGCTGGCGGTGGATGCCGATCGCACGAGCTACTGCATCGGGGACTTCTACAAGCGTCGGTCTGGCTGGATCGAGATTCACGTCCAGAATCTGGGCCGCTTCTCGAACGGCTACACGCTCACGGTCCGCTAGCCCACGCACGGTTACACCTCGTTCCTGACCAGCCAGGCGATCCGATTGCCTGGCTGGTTCGTTTCGCGTACGGCCCCCGATCTGTGAGACGTCCTTCCTGCGCAAATTGGCCGGCGATGATCCGGTTCTCGACCTCCTGCGCCTGTACGTGCAAAGGAGGTTGTTATGACCATCTCGTTGCTGAAGAAGTTCATCGTGGCTTGTCTCGTGACGCTTGCGGTTGCCTCGGGGACGGCGTGCGCCCAGTCGTCTCGGTGGCTTCGCATATGCGGAGGGCCGGGCTGTTTCAAGGCGTGCCCCGTTCAGCCGTGCCGTTCAACACCGACGTCACCGGTTAGTCACTTCGCGTCACACGTCGGCTCCTCGAATCCGGTGCCGGGGCGCGACGCCCATGTCTTGTGGGTATGGGCGCCGACACCCAAGCAGGTCATCGTGGAGGTCAATCAGAGAGACATCAAGCCGGACTTCCGCGATGAAGCGACCAGCGAATCCCTCGAGACGAACAACAGCTCGCCGAACGTCTGCGTTGGCGGCGTGGCTGCGCGCTCTGACTGTGAATGATCGCCCGTTTCGCGACAACCCGAGGCTATAATCGCGCCCTCACTCCACTCACATGTTCGCCCACATTCGCCTGGTAACTGGCCTGGTGGCGGGACTGGTTTCAGCGGCAAGCCTCATCGCTGGACCCGGCGAACGTGCGACGACTTCCGCCATTCAGTCGCTTGCGCCAGCGCCATCCGCCGTCGGTCAGCGACGAGCCCTGTTAGTCGGTGTCACCGACTTTCGCGACGTCAAGCTGAAAGCGAGAAGCCTCAAAGGTCCTGGAAACGACGTCGACTTGTTGCGTCAAGTTCTGGAGCGAACGCCGCTCTCTGTCCCGCGAGCCAACATCACGACGTTGAAGGGTGGCGTGGCAGATCCGCTGCTGCGACCCACGCACGCGAACATCGAGCGGGAGTTCGTACGGCTCGCGCACATCTCGAAGAAAGGCGATCAGGTTGTGATCCTGATGGCGGGCCACGGAAGCCAGCAGCCCGCGGACGAGGATCCCAATGACGACGAGCCTGATGGACTCGACGAGATCTTTCTCCCTGAAGACGCTACTGGGTGGGACGGCACCAGTGGCCGTGTCAAGAACGCGGTTGTTGATGATGCGATTCGAGGGTGGGTCGACAACATCAGGAACACGGGTGCGTTCGTGTGGCTGATCTTCGATGCCTGTCAGTCGGGCACGATGGCTCGCGGACTCGAAGTCGAGCGACAGATTCCCATGTCCGAGCTGGTTCCAGCCTCGGCGATTGACGCGGCGCTCCATCGCGCGGGCCGACGCGCGAAGAGATCGGAGGATGGCGCGGTGGGCGTGTCCGACGCGGCCGGTGACGTGGCCGCGCTCTACGCGGCGCACATGACCGAGACAACGCCAGAGAAGCCGCTGCCGAATGCAGACAGCCCGATCCACGGCCTCTTCACGTACACGATTGCGAACATCCTCTCTCAGAGCTCGAGCGCGCTGACCTACAGGGAGCTGGCGCTCCGGGTGCTCGAGCAGTATCGCAGCATTCCTCGGTACTCCCCAACGCCGACCTTCGAGGGTGGCGGGCTCGATCGTCAGATCCTCGGCCAGCAGACGTGGCCCGAGCGACCGCAGATGCTGCTCGGCGCGAGAACGGCGGCAGGATCGTGGGCGTTGCGCGCTGGAAGCATCCATGGCTTGACCGTAGGCTCAATCCTGGAGGTGTTTCCTCCCGCGGGCGAGCCTGGCGCCGACACGCGCATTGGATACATGAGAGTGACGTCCGTCGAGCCCACGTCGGCTCGTGTCGCGCCGACGGCATTCGACAAAGTTACCGCTCCAGAGCCCGCGACTCTTCCGCTGGCCAGCCGCGCGCGTGTGAGGTACTACGAGTTCGGCGACTTCCGACTGAAGGTCGCTCTACAAGTCCCCGATGCCCGTCGCGGCGCGACGGGTTCGAGATTCTCGGTCATCGGGCCCGCTCGAGGTCCGGCAGTGATCGATCGGGCGCTCTCGGACCTGCCGACTTCCACGAACGGTCTTGCCGAACGAGTCAGCACGCCCGCGGCGGATTGGTTCGTCCGTCTGATTGATGGCCGGGTCGTGCTGACGCCCTCCGAGGAATGGCAGGCAACCGCCGTGAGTCAGGACGCAACGTCCGTGGTGCCCGCGCAATTCATCATCGGAGACGTCAACGACCCGACGATCGCGGCATCGCTGAGCGACGCGTTCAAACGAATTGGGCGAGCCAGGAATCTGATGCGGCTTGCGAATGCCTCGGGTTCAGGTCTGCGCCTCGATCTCCTCGTGGTGCGCTATCCAAGCGCATCAGCAACCGCGGGTCGACCTTTGCTCTCGAGGCCTGGAGATGTGGCCATACGCGCAGGCGAGTTTGCGGAGTTCCGCATCCGAAATCCAGGGGACCGATCAGTCGACGTCACGCTCCTGTACATCGACGCCGCGTTCGGCATTCAATCGGTGTATCCGATACGTGATCGCGAGGTCGACAACCAGCTCAAGCCGGGCGAGGAGCGCATCGTGGGCAGGTTTGAGGTGACGGACATGCCTCTCGGCTGGGAGGCGGCCGTCGCCATCGCCGTCGAGTCGACCTTGACGCGCCAGAACTTCTCGTTGCTCGCGCAACCGTCACTCGACACGCGACGAGGCAGCGAGACCGCACCGGCGTCGCCGCTGCGGCAACTGCTCGAGAACGCTGTGTTTGGCTCCGACGCGAGAACGAGAGGAATGGACGTCAATCCGGGAACGTTCGTCGTCAAGCTTGTGACCTGGCGCACAGACAAAGCGGTCAGGTAACGAGGAACTCGAGGAGGATACGTGACGCGATTCCTCTTGTGGGGCGCGATTGGAATGACGGGTATGACCGCTGTGAGTTGCAGCAGCACCCAATCGCTGCCAGCCGAGACGTCGCAGGCTGTGTCCCTTCGGGGGGCGCGTGGACTCCAGGCTCTTGCCGCGGATACACAACCCGTCGTGACAGCGACCGCGATACGAAAGGCATTCGTGTCCGGGAAACCCACTGCCTGGACTCCGCAGATCAACACCGAACGGCCGCGCGGAGGGGTTGACGTGTACGCCAGCGCCGCTCCAGCGGTCGTTGTCGTGCAGACCCACGACGGTCATGGATCGGGATTCCTGGTCAGCGCCGACGGCCTGCTGGTGACGAATCATCACGTCATCGCGTCGGGACTCAATCAGGGCAGCGACGGCTCGTCGGCCACGGTCCATCTCGGCTCGCTTGGTCCCAATGGCATCGTGCAGCTCACGGGTACGCCGGTTCGAGCGTTTCTCTACAAGATCGATCGCGTCAACGATCTGGCCGCACTCAAGGTGGAGCACCCCTCGGGCGCGGGAGCGCTGCCGTTCATCAAGCTGAGTGCGACGGCTCCACGACCTGGTCTCGAGTGTGCCGTCATCGGCCACCCATCGTCAGGAATGCTGTGGACCTATCGACCGTGTCAGGTGTCGTCGGTCGGCGATTTTCCGAGAGATGTCGTGAACCTCGTGATGTCGCGTCTCGCCGCCGCCGGCTCGCGACGCGAGGAGATCGAGGCGTACGTCAAGAACATGCCCACGCGGCGAATCATCTTGACGTCAGCGCAAGCGAACCCGGGCGACTCCGGCGGACCGGTCTTGGACAAAGACGGATCGCTCATCGGGGTCACGTTTGGCGGCCCGGGCGACCGGGACCAGGACAAGTTCACCTACCACGTGCATGTTGATGAAGTGCGGAGATTCATCGCACAAATCCCGTCAGCGCCAATGGTGCTGGCGCCAGACCCGTGGGCCGATCTCCCGTCGAGCGTCGCGGTTCGCGACCTCGATGGCGACCGCAAGGCCGATGTGCTCGTGGCAGGGATGCAGAATCCTGAAGTCCTGCTCTTCGATCTCGACAACGACACGCCACCCTCGCTTCTGGGCTCCCAGGCCGCGTTGTCGCAGCTCATCGATCAGGAGAAGTGGGATTTCGAGGCGGCGCTGGATCTTCGTGGATCCGGGTACATCGCGTACTACGATACGGATAACGATGGCAACTACGACCTCGTGCTGACGACCGACGAGGACTCGACGGACGCGAAGGGTGTTTTCACGCGGAACGCCGATGGCAAATGGAAGTACCAGTCTGCGGCCGGGCAGCGCATCATGGCCGGGAGCCACTTGAAGAGCACCCAGCTGGGACAGAAGCTCGATGCGCTGATGGCAGCCATGCGGTAACGTGGCCACGAAGATTCTCGAGAGGAATGCAGTGGACATCATTCGACGTTTGAAGCCGATGACACGACCACGACGCGCTGCTGTAATGAGCCTGATTGTCGCTTTCCTGGGCCTGGGTGCGGCTGCGTCTCCGTCGCAGCAGACGGTCCCTTCGCCGCTCGACGAGGCCAAGCGACTGCAACAGGAGGCCGAAGGTCACATCAGCGCGCGACAGTTCAAAGAAGCGGCGGAGAAGCTGGAACGTGCGCTGTCGATTCGACGGCAGGCGCTCGGCGAATCACATCCGGACGTCGCGCAGTCACTGAGTCGCCTCGGGATCGTCGCTTACTACCTAGGCGATTACCTCCGTGCCGAACAGCTCGCCCAGAACGCTCTCAAGATTCGCGAGGCGACATTAGGCGCCGGCGACGTCGCCGTTGCGGACTCGCTAAGCGATCTCGGGTCAGTGTTCCAAGTGCGTGGCGACTTCGTGCGGCCAGAGCCGTTGTATCAGCGTGCGCTCGCCATCTACGACAAAGTCATGACACGCTCTCCCGAAGTTCGAACCTCGATGGCTGACGTGCTCGGCAATCTGGGCAGGCTTTACCAGCGGAGGGGTGACTTCGCTCGCGCCGAATCGCACTTTGTGAGAGCGCTCTCGATCCGCGAGAGCGTTGCCGGGCCG
>Ga0114129_10009930_pt1 | contig 13567 bp, 10 predicted proteins | sample RhiMetdeltSRZDD1_FD_80071 | JGI IMG/M metagenome (GOLD analysis project Ga0114129, IMG submission 80071) | Populus rhizosphere microbial communities from Tennessee, USA - Rhizosphere MetaG P. deltoides SRZDD1 (version 2) (version 2) | ecosystem: Host-associated > Plants > Roots > Rhizosphere >...
CCAGGTCCACGATGTTGTCGACGACGAACAGGTTGCCCCCCACCTCGACGACCACGTCGTACGTGCCGCCGGTCAGGCCGGTGACGGCGTAGGATCCGTTCTCGCCGGTGGGCTCGCTGGTGACCTGCTTGCCGGTGCGCAGGTTGATGGCGATGACCTTGGCGCCGGCGAGCGGGGTCTTCTCGTCGGCCTGGAAGAGCGTCCCGCGGATGGCGCCGTGCCCGACCTCTTCCGCAGCATCTTGCGCCCCGGCGGGCGGGACGAATCCGGGTCCGAGGACAAGACTGAGAGTCACAACGGCGGCCAGGGTCCGGCGCGACGTTGCAAGCCTGCGTGTCGCCATGACTCCCTCCCTATCGACGTGCGCTTCCGGGCATTCCGGGGAATCGGAGAGTGCGCGAGCCACGCGCCTTCCGAAGAAGAATCAGCGGTACGTATATTGAAATGGGGCGGTTTAGTCAATAGCCTGGAAAGCCCATGAACCACGGGGTTTCGGACTGAATGGCGGCAGAACGCTAGAGCGGAAGGGGTTTCGGCGCTACGCTTTCATCAACGCGCCCACCAGCAGGAGGGCCCAGACGGAGCGGCAGACGTCGAGGCCCGAGAGCTTCGAGGACTCGCACATCTCCTCGAGCGACGTCGGGACGTCGCACTGCTTGAGGAGCGCTTTCTCCCCATGCGACAGCGGGAGGTCCTTGACGATCTCCGGCATCTCGCGGGTGGTGCGGTATTCGGCGTTCAGGCCGCCGACTTCCTCGTAGACCCGCGCCCACGAGCCAATCCGCTTGACCCCTTCGATCACGATGGCGTCGCCGCTGAGGCCGATGGTGATGTTCTCCGAGGCGGGGGGCTTGGGCTCGAAGGTGAAGTGTCCCCGGGTCCACTGGAAGGTCGAGTAGACGATCTCGCAGACCTGCAGGCGCACGTGCTTCTCCACCTGATCGGGGGTCAGCATCTTGTAGCGGATCAGGACCTCTCCGAGACGGTCCTTGGTGGCCACCATCACCTCGAGCGACTTCATCAGGTCCTTCAGCCCGATGATGCCGGCGGTCAGGAGGAACTGGTTCAGGCGGTCGTCGCGCTGGTTGGACGAGGCCCACTGCACGGAGCCGTTGTTGAACTGGACCGACTTGCGGACCAGGGCGTCGGTCAGCGTGAGGACCCCCGTGGCGCGCTGGGCGTGCATCTCGTGGAACAGGTTGGGGACGGTCGTCGAGCGCAACTCTCCTTCGCGGGTGATGCGAGGCGGTGTCACGGGAGGCTGCGACGGCTGGGCCGATCCCTTCATGATTCGGAAATGTAGTGTCCGGCCGGGCCCCTGTCAAACAACCGGCTCATTCGAGCGCCTTGAGCATCCGGGAGGCGGCGGAGGCCGCGGACGGGCCGTCCCCGGTGTCCAGGGTGCTGCCGGCCTGCGCCTTGGCCTGCTCGAAGGCGCTCTTGGCGGCGCCGGGGTTGCCGCGGCGCAGGGCGCACAGGCCGCGGTAGTACAGGACGGTCCCCTGGGACACCCCGGTGACGGCGGGCAGGGCGGCCCGGGCAAACCCCTCCGACTCGGCCTTGTCGTACGCCCGGAAGTGCATGTAGGCGACCCCCAGGTTCAAAAGCGCCGCGCCTCGGTCCCCGTCGTCCGCGGCGGCCCGGGATCGCAGGCGGAACTCCGCCAGGGCGCGGTTGTAGAGAAGAGACGGATCGCTGAGCGGCGCCACGACCGGCCCGTCGTCCGGAGTGAACCTTACGGTGCGCGGCCCCGCGGCGTCCTCGACCGCCAGGACAAGGGTCGGCTTCAGCCCTCCGGGGCGCGCCATCTCGGCGGCGATCGCCTGGTTCACGTCGCGGACGCCCGGCGTCTTCTTGTTGCCGACGGAGCGGACCCGGTCCCCTTCGCGCAGACCGGCCTTGGAGGCCGGGCCCCCCGGCAGGACCCGGACCACGAGCGGGCCGTCGGGATCGCCCGTCCCGTCGAGGACGGTGTCCACCAGCCCCATCCCCCACCAGGGGCCCCGGGACGGAATGGCGCTGTCGAGCCTCTTCACGAAATCGCGCACCCCGTCGGGCTGGTCGAGGCGCAGGCGGACGACGTCCGGCGCGGGATGCAGGACCGAGTAGAGGGCCAGCGTCCACGACTTGTCGGCATCGCCACCGAGCGTGAGCCCGGCCAGGACCAGGTCGGCCTTGGCGCTCGAGGCGGCCTCTTCGAGGATCGCCGGGGGCAGGAGCGTGCCGGCGCGCACCTCGTCCGGCTCGCTGATCATCCACTTGACGATCGAGTCGCGCAGCGCCTGCAGGGTCGCGGGGGTGCGCACCACGTTGAGCGTCTTGAGCCCCTTCCCCAGCTCGTCCAGAAGCGGCTTGTCCTCGTCGCTCCACACGGCGCGGCCCCACTCGTCGAGGCGGAAGGTTCCGACATAGGCCAAGGTGGGGCGCAGCTTCACGTCCAGGGTGTTGACCTCGCCGGCCGTCAGGCGGATGCGCTCGGACCAGGAGCCGACGTCCGGCTTGATGACCGCCAGGTCGCGCTCGCCGCCGCACTGGCCCGGGAGCACGAGCGGGGTCGTGCCTTTCTTCTCGCCGTCCACAAAGACGTCGGCGACGGAGGGGGTCGAGGTCAGGCGCAGCTCGCTCCTGGCGTCCTGCAGGACCACCGGGGTGAACTTGAGCGGAGTGTTCTGCTCGATGTCGAGGCTCACCTTGACCGCCAGGGCGCGGGACTGGTAGCAGGTCTTCTCGAACGTGACCTTGTGATCGCCGGGGGTCACCATCGGGATCAGGACCGGCGCCGAGGCGTTCTTCGGATCGAAGCCCCCCTGCTGCGCCAGCGCCTCCGACTCGGGGGTCGGCGGGCCCGCGGACAGGATCGGCGGGCCGCCGTCGATCGACACCGACACGCCGGCCGGCACGGTCACGAACTGCAGCGTCCGCCTGTTCGGGCGCAGGGTGATCGTCTTGCGGGTCTCGGCGCCGGCGACGACGGCGATCATCTCCTCGTAGGGCTCGAACCCGTCCGCCTCGGCGCGCAGCGTGTGGTTTCCGGACAGGACGGCGACTTTGCCGGCCTCCTGCCTGTCCGCCGGATCGCCGTCCACCAGGAGCCTGGCCCTGGGCGGCTCGAGCTGCACGATCAGGATGCCGGCGACCTTCGCCCGCGTCCGGTCGAACAGGTCGACGACCTTCGGCGACAGGGTCTGGCGGTCGATGGCGTAGCCCGGATTGAGCTTCAGGAGAAAGGCGAAGTCGGTCTCCGCCCCCTTGATGTTCCCGAGGTTGAACTGGGCGCGCGCCCGCATGTCGTAGGCGGCGCACAGGAGGTCCAGCTCCTCGAGGCTCAGGTCGGAGGCCTTGGCGGCCTTGCGCGGCTCGATGATGCCCGAGAGCTCGCGTCCGGCCCCCTGAAAGTCCAGGTTCTCGATCCGCTCGCGCGCCCGGTTGAAGGCGGCGCGCATGGACTTGAGCGCGGCGGTCAGGTCTTCTTCCTCCTGCGCCGGGGCCGGCGGGGCGGTCCACGCAGGCGGCGCCGCCAGGAGCGCAAGGCCGAGCGCCACGGCGAGGGTCTTCATCGGAACCTCAGGATGGTCGAGCCCTTGCGTCCCGAGATGTAGACCCGGCCGATGGCGTCCACCGCCACGGCGGACGGCTCGCCGAGGCGCGCGGCGGCCTCCTTGGTCGGGCGGATGATGCCGAGCCGCTCCCCGGTGGGGGAGGCGACGTAGACCCAGCCGGACCTCGCGTCCAGGACGAACAGGTCGCCGAGGCCGTCGGCGGCGAGGGCGATCGGATCCGTCAGCCCCAGGCCTCCGAGGTTGATCTTGCGCGCCGCCTTCCCCTGGTTCATCTCCACGGCCGTCTTGGAGCGCCCCTCGAGCGCGTACACCACGCCGTTCTCGCTTCGTGCGATGTCGACGAAGCGGCCGTCCTTCACGTCGGGCCTGAGAGTCGCCACCAGCCGGCGGGACTTGTCGAAGGCCAAAACCGCGTTCTCGCGCGGGTCGAGCAGGTAGACGCGCCCCGAAGCGTCGGCGGCGATCGGGCCGAACTCGCGCGGCGGCCGGCCGTCCGGCCCTTTGAGCTCCGGGCCTCCCCAGTTCTTCGCGTTCAGGGCGATCTGGTTGGCGCCCGAAATGTAGACGGCGAGCCCGTCGCCGACCCCGACGTATCCCGGGACCGGATGGTTGATCCGCTCGACGACTTTCCCCTTCGGGTCGAGCCGGAACACCCCCGGCGATTTCGGGGAGGCGACGACCGCCAGGCCCTGGGCGTCGATGGCGATGTCGGAGGCGCCCTTGAACGTGTCCTCCGCCTTCACGGCCGTGCCGCGCGCGGGGGCCGTCGATCCGTAGGCATCGTCCAGGCGGTACAGATCGGGCTCCGGGGGCGGCGCCCCCGACCCTCCCGAGACCCGCTCGGCCTTCGCGGCCGCCGGGTTCCTGCCCGCGGCGGCGGCACGGTTGTACGCCGGCTGCAGCCTCAGCCGGTGGATGAGCGTGATCCGCTCGAGTGCTCTGGGCGCGAAGCGCGAATCGGGGTAGCGCGTGCGCACGCGCTCGAGGACGAGCGAGGCCTCGGCCGGATCGTCGAGGAGCGACAGCGCGAGACCCAGGCGGTACAGCGCCTCGGGGGCCAGGGGGCTTCCCGGGCTCTCGTCCATCAGGCGCGAGAAGAAATCGGCAGCCAGCGCCGGCCGGGCCCGCATCGTCTCGCACATCCCCGATCCGAAATAGGCGTCATCGGCGGCGTCGCTGTCGGGATAGACCCGCGCGGCGGTGGCGAACCGGGCGCACGCCTCGTCGAGATCGGCCTTCGGGTTCGCCGGCTCGAGGAAGAGGTAGCCGAGCTTGATCAGGGCGCGCGGCGCCTCGCGCGAGGAGCGATACTTCTGCGCCAGGGTCGCGAGCAGGTCCCCCGCCTCCTTGACCGCCTGCGGGGACGCCGATCCGACCTGCGTCCAGTCGCCGGCCGGGTAGATCAGATCGGCCACCTTGAGGAGGGCCTGCGGCGCGTTCGGGCTGTCGGGAAAATCCTGGAAGACCTTCTTCAGGGTCTGGATCGCCTCGTCGCGCCGCCCCTGCTTGAGGGCCTCCATCCCCTTCGCGTACGTGCGCGAATCGAGCGGGCGATCGTCGTCCTGGGTCGTGGTGGTCTCGGGGGCGGCGGCCATGGCCAGCGACAGAGAGAGGGCCCAGGCGACGGCCGCGGGAACGAGGCGCCCGCTTTTCAAAACTTCACCGTCACGAGCGCGTCCTTGCCGCCCGACACGGCCACGTTGACCTCCTGCTCGGCGCCGTTCGGCACGAAGACCACCTTGACGCGGTGCCCGCCCGAGGCGATCGGCAGGTTGAGGACCGGGGTGACGTCGACGTAGACGCCGTCCACGAAGACCTTGCAGTTGCTCGGCTGGGCCTGAACCGTGAGGCTGCCGATCGCCGGGAAGGTGATGAGCGGCGTCGACGCCCTCCCTCCTTCGACCGCGACCTGCGCGCTCTCCTTGACGAACAGCTTGTCGTTGCGGAAGGTGAGCGCGTGCTTCCCCTCCACGAGCGCCAGCGTCTCTCCCGCCTTGCCGATGCGCCGGTCGCCGGCGTAGATTTCGACGTCGTAGTCCGCGGGCTTCTTGATCAGGATCGTGCCGGACGGCACCGGGTCGAGCTTCACCTTCTTGAGAGAGTCCACCATGGCGTCGAAGTCGTCGTCGGCGTCGTACGAGGCGGTCCAGGGACGGTACCCCTCGCGCTGCAGGACCAGGGAGCGGCTCTCGCAGCCGTCGATCGCCAGGACGGCGGGGGTCATCTTGCCGGTGTCGTGGTCGTTGAGCCTGATGCGCGCCCCGGGCGGCTCGGACCCGACCATCACCTCTTCGAGCCGCGGCTTCAGCTCGAGCACCAGGTTCCCCTTGAACGACGCGAGGTCGGAGGCGGTCATCTCCGCCACGGCCCGGCGGCAACCGGCCTCCGCCACGATGTTGTGCGCCTTCTTGTCCGAGAGCGACAGGACGACGCGGGGCTCGGCCAGAGGTGTCGAATCGAGCGAGATGGCGCCGCCGTGCGGGATCGTCGACACGTCGATCGCCACCATTCCCGCCCCCGCGGGGCCGCCGCCGGCGGCCGCCGCCAGCGTGGTGGTCCCGGCGGTGAGGCCGCGATCCTCGGGCGTACCGCCGGCCTCGGCAAACCGGCCGCCCGGCTGCTCGTGCCGGTTCACCAGGCGCGGGAAGAAGATCAGGCCGAGGCCGCACAGCACCACGGCCGCAGCGATCCGCAGGGAATGCTTCGCTGCCGAGGTCCGTTGCGGCTGGGCGGCCGCCTCGTCGCGCCCGGACGCCTCGCGCCCCCTGCCGGCGCGGCGCGGCTGGCGGCCGTTCCGGGCGCTGCGCGCCGTGGTCCCCTGCTGCGCCAGCTGCCGGGTCGGCGGCGTCTGCCGGGCCGTCCCCGGGAAGGGGCGCGACATCGAGTCCATGGGAAGGCCCGAGAAGGCCTTCGCCAGATCGGCCACCATGTCGCCGCAGGTGGCGTACCGCCTGTCCGCCTCCTTGTCGAGCACCCTCTCCAGAATGGCGTTCACCTCGGGAGGGAGCGCCGGGTTGTGCGCCGCGGGGGGACGGGGATCCTCGTAGAGGACCCGGTAGATGATCGTCGAGATCGAGTCCCCCTCGAACGGCCGCGTGCCGGTCAGGAGCTCGTAGAGCACGACACCGAGCGAGAACAGATCGCTGCGGCCGTCGAGCTCCTGCCCCTGGATCTGCTCCGGCGACATGTAGCTGGGCGTGCCGAGCAGGACGCCGGCCTGCGTCAGGTTCGCGGACGGGCTCTTGGCCAGTCCGAAGTCGGTCACCTTCAGGACGCCGCCCTTGAGGACCATCAGGTTGGCCGGCTTGATGTCCCGGTGGATGATGTGGTTCTGGTGCGCGTGATCGAGGGCGTCGGCCGCCTGGGCGATCAGCTCCTGCACGCGACGCAGGGGCAGGAGCGTCTCGGGGCGCGTGTGCCTCTCGAGCGTCTCCCCCTCGATGAACTCCATGGCGATGAACGAGACGCCGTCCTCCTCCCCCACGTCGAAGATCGTGACGATGTTCGGATGCAGGAGCCTGCCGGCCGCCTGCGCCTCGCGCAGGAAGCGCTGGCTCGTCTCGCGCGCCTCGTCCTCGGAGGTCCCGGCCGGCATGACGATCGTCTTGATCGCCACCTTGCGATCGATCTTGGGATCGTTGGCCAGGAAGACCTGGCCCATCGCCCCCTTGCCGATCTCACGAATGATTTCGAAGCGGCCCAGTTTCTTCAGATTCATCGACCGCTCGCCCCGGACGGGAGTCAGTGGGCCCGAGGGAAAAGGGCCCGGGGAAGGCACGGAACGTCGTCGTAAGTGACCACCGGAGAGTATTTTAGTGTCGCACTCGGGGACTGTCAAACCGGCCGCGATCGGGGCGTTTCAGGGCTATCTTCTGGATTTTCTGTCATTTGCGTCGTCGGGACCGACCCCGGGCGGGCCGCCGGGCTTAATATTGACGGATTGAATCCGCGGAGGTGACCATGAGCCGGCCCGATCGTCCGCGGGGGCGCGCCCCGCTCGCAGTGCTGTCCGTCCTGTTTCTCCTCTCCGCCACGACCTACCGCGCGCAGGAGCCGACCCCTTCCCCGGGGCGCCCCGACGGGACCGTGGCGGTGCACGTCGCCGGCCTTCGGCAGGCCGGGAACGAGCAGGTGCTCCTGATCCTGGCCGACGAAGGGGAGCAGCGCTTCGTTCCGATCGCCGTGGGACGCGACCAGGGGATCGCCATCTATCTTGGAAAGACGAAGACCGAGACGCCGCGCCCGATGACGCACGACCTGCTGGCGGACATCCTCAGGGTCCTGGGGGCGGTGGTCGACCGGATCACGGTGACCTCGCTGAAATCGGACACCTACTTCGCCGAGATCGCGCTGCGCGCGGGAGGGAAGGTCCACCCGATCGACGCGCGCCCCTCCGACGCCATCGCGCTCGCGGTGCGGACGAACGCGCCGATGTTCTCGGCCGCCTCCCTCCTCAAGCCGCTCGACGGACCGGCGCACGACCCGGCGATCCACGCGGAGAAGCGTCTCGGGCTGACCGTGCAGGAGCTCGACGCCGACCTGGCGGCGTCCCTGGGCGCGGAGGCGGTCCGCGGGGTCCTGGTCGCCAGCGTCCTCAAGGGGGGCGTCGCCGAGCGCGCCGGCCTGAGGCGCGGCGACATCCTCCAGGCGCTCGACGGCGTGCTGGTCCCCCACCTGGCGGATTTCAAGGGGGGCAGCGGGCGGGAGATCCGATCGTTCACGATCTGGAGGGACGGGGAAACGAAAACGGTTGCTACGCCTTGAACAGGGCGGCGGCGTCCTGCGGGAAGCGGCGCTCGCGCATCGAGCGGATCAGCCGCTCGACGTCGTAGGGAAATTTCCTGAACTGCACCTCGACGCTGCCGTTCACCGTGATCACCACGTAGCCGGTGCGCGGGTCGTCCCCTTCCGGGTAGCCGACGCTGCCGGCGTTCACGAAATGCCGGCCGTCCACGATGCGATGGTACGGACGGTGCGTGTGGCCGAAGACGAGGACGTCGGCGTCGGCCGCCTCTCCCATCTCACGGAAGTAGTCCTGGTCGCGGTCCTCCCACATGCAGGCGGTCATGTCGATCGGGTTGGCGTGCACCAGCACCGTCCGCCGCCCCGACGGCTCCTGCCGCTGCTCGAACGGCAGGTCGGCCAGGATCTCCCGCGTGCGGCGCCCCGTCCGCTCGAGCGTCCACGCATAGGCGAGACTCTCCAGACGGCGCCTGCGCGCGTCTCCGCAGTGACCCCCGAAGTCCTCCGCCCCGGCCGACACGCTCTCGTCCAGGTTGCCGCGCACGCCCTCGATCTTCTCGGCTTTCAGCATCTGGACGGTCTCGTCGGGGAACGGGGCGAACCCGACCAGGTCCCCGGTGTGCAGGATCAGGTCGTAGCCTTCGGCGCGGCATTCGCGCAGGACGACTTCGAGGGCGGGAAGGTTTCCGTGGATGTCGCCGAGCACGATGAGCTTCATGGCCGTGATGTCATCCTATCACGGCGAAACGGACGCAGAAGTCGCGGCGTTACGCCGCTTGATCGGACAGGAGGGTCGGGTTGAAGGAGAGCAGCGGGAGATTCTCCTCCTGCGAGGTGCGCGGATTCCTGAACGGGATGAACCCGCGGTCGCGGTCTTCCTTGGCGTACAGGCCCGCGGCGATCTGGTTCAGCTGAGCGGCGATCCTCCCGGCTTCCTGCCGCGCCTCCGGGACGGTGCCGTGCAGGACGATGGTGAGGCCGCTCACCTCGTGCAGCTCGACCGGACCGGGGTCCTTGTGGTCGCGCAGGTACTCCTCGACGGTGCTGGTGAACTGCCGGTAGGCCTCGCTGACCTTGAACTCGCCGTATTTCTTGCGGAAGATGTCCATGGCGCGCGGGTTCCACTCGAGGTTCACGATCTGGCTCTCCTCGCCGCGGGCGCGCCTCTGCAGGTGCTCTTCCATCACCCCCTGGGCGTGGCCGGGCCGGGCAGCCCGGAGCCCCAGGAGCCGCGCGATCGTCTTGGCCAGATCCTTGGTGCTGAACGGCTTGGTGATGTACTCGTCCGCGCCGCAGTCCTTCCCCCAGTAGACGTCCTGCTGGCCGCTCTTGGCGGTGAGCATGATGACGGGCACGTCGTGGGTGGACCGCTCGGTCTTCACGCGGCGGCAGACCTGGAAGCCGTTCACCTTGGGCATCATGACGTCGATGATCACCAGGTCGGGCTTCTCCTCGGAGACCATGGCCAGCGCCTGCTCACCGTCCTCGGCCAGCACGACGGTGTAGCCGTCGGTCTCGAGGCTCATCTTCAGGATCTCGCGGATGTTCGGAGAGTCGTCGGCGATCAGGATCTTACCGGCCATGGTCGTGTCTCCGCATCACGCCGTCGCCCGGCCGCGCCCTTCGGCGGCCTGCGCCGCCCGGGCTCGCGCCGAGGCCTCGTCGAGGAGCGACAGCATCATCTGCAGGCCCTTGCCGAGCATGTCGAGGAGCCGCACCTGCTCGTCGGTCAGCTTGCCGAGGCGCCCTGACTCCAGGAGCTCGACCGCGCCGCTCATCGAGGTCAGGGGCGTGCGCAGATCGTGCGACAGCTGCCGGATCGCGTCCCCCTCGCGCGGCCCGAGGCCGAACACCTCGGTGATCTCCATCACCAGCGCGGCGATGCTCCCGTCGCCCGCCGTTCCGACCGGGACGACGGAGACCGAGTAGAAGCGCTGCTTCTCGGTGACCACCGAGACGAGGCGATGGGCCCGCGCGGACAGGCGCCGCGCGTCGTCGATGGCGGCGGCGATCCCCTCGAGCAGGACGTCCAGATCCTCCTCGTCGGGCGGCACGCGCGCCGGAACGGGCAGGCGCAGGGCCGTCTCCCAGCCGCTCGAGCGCACGACCCATCCGGATCGATCGACCACCAGGAGCGCGGCCCCCAGGTCGAACTGCTCCAGCCCCGGCACCGGGGCGCTCTCTTGTGGAGCAGGCTCCGGACCGCGCGCCGCGCCGCGGGGCCGCGCCGCGCGGAACTCGCCGCCGCGCGCCACGCCTCTGCGTTCCTTCTCCCGACCCGTGTCGTCCGATCTCGCTGCGGAAGATTTCCTGGCCATGCGATCGAGCCTCCGGTCCCCTCCTCGCCGGGGACGGCAGACGAAAGTTCTCTCGGGCAATATAGGGTCGTGGTGGCTCATCGCAAGAGAAAATGGCCTACGACCGTGGAGGTGGGCCGAGCGCATTCATTGGGGAGATGCCCCTCCCGGTTACGATCGGGGGCCTCCCGCATCGATTTCCCGCCCATGCGCCGAATATCTCATTGAGATTCAAAGGTTTAGCGGATCGCCTCCCCGACCGACCTCCACGGATGTAGGGCATTTTCCGGGATGGCGCCGCCAAGGATCTGACGCGGGGCCGATCTGCTACAGCTCCCCTGCCAGTACGCGGCTGAGGGTGGCGGAGTCGATGTTCGAGCCGGACAGGACGACGCCGACGGTCTTGCCCGCGAGGGTCTCCCGCAGGCGGAACAGGCCGGCCAGGCCGGCGGCCCCGGCCCCTTCGGCGAGATTGTGGGTGGTTTTCAGGTACAGCCGGAGGGCGGCCGCGATCTCCCCTTCCGTGGCCGTGACGAACCCGGCCAGGCCGGCCCGGAGGGCGGGAAACGTCATCTCATAGGTGTTTCGGGTCGCCAGGCCGTCCGCGAAGGTGTCGGCCGAGTCCTTGGAGAGCGGCTGCCCCCGGTGCCACGAGTCGTGGATGGCGGAGGCCCTCTCGGCCTGGACCCCGTAGACCTTGAGGTCGGGGCGCAGCTCGCGGGCCACGACCAGGGCGCCGACCGCCTGCGAGCCCCCGCCGACCCCGATCACCAGGGCGTCGAGGCGAGGGGCCTCCTCCAGGATCTCGAGCGTCAGCGTGGCTGCCCCGGCGATGACCGTCTTGTCGTTGGTCGAGTGGGCCAGGTAGAGTCCCCGTTCGGCCCGCAGCGCCTCGGCGGTGCGCACGACCTCGTCGTAGTCGCGCCCTCCCTCGATGAGCTCGACGCCGAAGCCGCGCATCGCCTCGTTCTTCTCGGGATTGTTGCCGGCGGGAACGCAGATGGTGACCCGGGCGCCCAGGAGGCTTCCCGCCCAGGCCACCCCGAGCCCGTGGTTTCCACGCGTGGCGGCGACGAGGCCGCGCCGCCGCGTCTCGTCCGGCAGGGCGCTCACCAGGGACAGGCCGTTGCGCGCCTTGAACGAGTTGGTCGGGTTGTGGTTCTCGTGCTTGACGAGGACGCGGATCCCTCCGCCGACCGCCTGGTCGAGCGCCGGGTACGATCGAAGCGGGGTCTTCGGCAGGAACGGCGCCAGGCGCCGCCGCGCCTCGAGCACGTCCTGGAAGGCGATCGGCCACGGGGTGGCGCGAAGGTCGCTGCCGCCTCCGGGGGATGTCATGGCACGGCGAGGAGCGTGCGCGCCCTGGCTCGCGGCCGTCTCAGATCCTGCAGCACTTCCGCGACCAGGCCGTCGTCCACGTGGACGGCGTAGTCCCCCCGCAGGCTGGTCATGCTGCCTATCCTCGCCGGCAGGGAATAGGCGATGCGCCCGTGCCGGTTCTTCTTGTCGTGCCGTGCCACTTCGAGGATCCGGGCCGGCGTGAACCCGTGCGGGATCGCGGTGGGCAGCCCCGCCCGCTCGCACAGGGCCTGGATCCGCGCCGAGGCGGCGGAGGCCAGGATCCCGGCGCGGACCGCCAGGCGCGCCTCGGCCACCATGCCGATCGACACCGCCTCGCCGTGCGCCACGCGGAAGCCGGAGAGGGTCTCGATCGCGTGGCCGATGGTGTGGCCGAAGTTCAGGATCTTGCGGCGGTTCGACTCGCGCGGGTCGGCGCTGACCACGCGGGCCTTGATGCGGCAGCAGGCCTCGATCACCCGCGCCATGACGTCGGGCTCGCGCTTCAGGATCCGGTCGAGGTGCGTCTCCAGGGACGAGAACAGGGCGCGGTCGGCGATGACGCCGTACTTGATCACCTCGGCCAGGCCGGAGGTGTAGTGCCTGGCGGGCAGGGTCTTCAGGTGGTCGACGTCGATGTAGACCGCGGCCGGCTGGTGGAACGCGCCGATCAGGTTCTTCCCCGCGGGATGGTTGATGCCGGTCTTCCCGCCGATCGCCGAGTCGACCATGCCGACGAGGGTCGTGGGAATCTGCACGCAGGGGATGCCGCGCTTGAAGGTGGCCGCCACGAAGCCGGCCAGGTCGCCGACCACCCCGCCTCCCAGGGCCACCAGCGCGGTGTCGCGGCCGGCCCCCAGGCGGATGATGCCGTCCTCGATCTCGTCGCGCACGCGGCGCGACTTGCTCCCTTCCCCTGCGGGGAAGGAGATGAGATCGGCGCTCAGGCCGCGGCGCCTGAACGCCCCGAGGAGCGATTCCCCCTGGCGATGGAGGTGGGCGTCCGTGATGATGACGTAGCGCTGCCCCAGGGGGCGCTTGCGCAGGGCCACGGTCAGCCGGGGCTGAAGGCCCCGCCCGATGCGGACCTCGTACGACTCGTCCGCCATCCTGCGCAGGGGGACCTGGACGCGGATCATTTCTACCGCCCCGCTTCTCCCTGGCCGATCGTGCTCAGGTCCCGGACATAGCCGTCCACGAGCTCGCGCTGCGTGCGGTCGTCCAGGGAACGGGAGACCAGGCGCTCCGCCGCCTGGATCGCCAGGTCCGCCACCTGGCGCCTGAGGTCCTCCATCGCCTTCTTCTGCTCGTACTGGACCTGCTTCTTCCCCTGCTCGACGAGGTCCTGGGCCTCCTTGCGGGCCTGGGCCAGGATCTCGCCGCGCACGACCTCCGACTCGCGCTTCCCCTGCTCGATCAGGGCCGCGACCTCGCGCCGGGCCTGCGCCAGGGTCTCCTGATGCCGGCGCGAGGACTCCTCCGCCTCGGTCCTGGCCTTCTGCGCCTGGTCGAGCGACTCCTTGATGGTCTTTTCCCGCTCCTCGAGCGTCGCCAGGAGCGGGCCCCAGGCGAACTTGCGCAGGAGGAACGCCAGGACCACGAAGGTGACGAGCGTCCAGAAGATCGTTC
>Ga0114129_10009931_pt1 | contig 13567 bp, 12 predicted proteins | sample RhiMetdeltSRZDD1_FD_80071 | JGI IMG/M metagenome (GOLD analysis project Ga0114129, IMG submission 80071) | Populus rhizosphere microbial communities from Tennessee, USA - Rhizosphere MetaG P. deltoides SRZDD1 (version 2) (version 2) | ecosystem: Host-associated > Plants > Roots > Rhizosphere >...
CCTTCAGGAGCAATGGTCAGGATGAACTTCTCTGATTCGTTGCTTACTTTCACCATTTGCTCCACCAAACCAGTGGATTTTTTACGGTCAACGGGAACGCCGCCGCAATAGCGAAAGAACCAGCCAATTGGAAAGCGGAACAATTCTGCCTTGCCCATGAAGCGGACATTGGCTCGCAGGCTGAAGATTACCCCAAGGAACAGAACAAAATCCCAGTTGGATGTGTGCGGCGCGCCAATCAACACAAATTTTGGCAGGTCGGGGAGTTTCCCGTCCACGCGCCAGCCAGCCAGGCGCATCATTATTTTTGCTAAGTAATGATATATCCCGCTTAGAATAGGAGTATTGAAAATCGTGGTTTTCATTTACAGCATTATAAAGCCCTGAAACCCGGTTGTGTCTTGCAGAAAGAAAGTGTGGTTAAAGTTTTCGAAACTTATTTTCTTTCAGCCACGCCACGATCGTTTTGTAAAAGTCTTCATGATAGCCTGGAGAGTACGGGATTTCATTGAATAGGCCTTGAGTCGTTTGTTGTAAATTGTGATCAGCATCGGCAAGCATCACATAGCTGAAATTGGATTTGCCTTGCGCGATGATTTCTTTGAGATTACCTTCACTCTCAAAAGCAGGCTGACTTTTATCCTGGTCTCCCCAAATCCACAGGCCGAGTTGATCGAGGTTGGCGATGATCGGTGTAGAGTCAAAGCCTGAATGCCGTGTATCGGCGAGTCGCTTTGCGATGACTTCCTGTGAATAATTATTTGCGCTTTCACCGTCATTGGTATATGTGCTGAAAAGATCCTCATGCCCAACCGATGTGACAGGCCCCGAGAGAATAATGAAATAAGCAATATCTTTTGATTGCGAGGCTGCCAGCGGAATCACCCAGCCCGCCTGACTAAAGCCAGTCAGCCCGATCTGGTCAGTTTTGATTTCGGGTCGGCTTTTGAGATATTCCACACCCGCGATGGCATCCTGAGCGATCAGGTCGAGATTTCTCTCCGTCGCGGCCTCGACATAACTTCCCTCTGACTCGCCAACGCCACGCTTATCGTACGTGAGAATCGCAATTCCATGACTTGCCATAAACGCGCTCATCTGTTGGCTCCCAAAATTATCTTTCGTCCCTGGCTCAGAGCCATGCAAACTCATAATGGCCGGGTAAGGTCCTGATATCGCAGGCAGTGTCAGGAGACCTGCTAGATTAGTGCCATCTTCACTCATGAAATGAACCACTTCCGACTTCAAATTGAGGCGGGTCGCCGATTGTGATTCTCCCAGTTCTTCAGTTTCTGAGTTGCGAGTTTGCCACGTCAAGCCTGTCACATTTCGATTTGAGTTGCGCTGGAAAGTGATCTGCTCTTTGAATGGATATCCAATTGCCCGTGCGCTTCCTACCAGAAAAGCATCACTTGCTACAGGATACAAAGCGCGGATCGCTCCTGTACCGAAATGTGTGACCATGAGTCCCTGCCCGAAAAAATACAGACCCGAACTGCTGTATTCCGGCGCAAGACTGATCAGCAAAGACTCGCCGGATTCAAATTGATATGTGCCAAGAAAAGCGTTTAATGATTCTTTGGATTCAGAGAATAATGGCAATAAAGTGAACGAGTCCGTTTGTCCGTTCTGTTCAGCCTGACCACTAATTTGAGAGCCATCATATTCCCCGGAAAAAGTCATCTCATTTTCAGCAGCTACTCTAAAAGAAATTTTTGAATCCACGCGTTGAATATTTTCAAACTCGTAGGTTTTTACTTTGGGCTCGATGTTCAGCGTTCCACTTGTCTCATCAAAATGAAGGATGATCGATTCTATTCTGCCATTTGTATAAGTAATCGCTCCCGCCCAATCAGAAGGAACAGGGATTTGCAAAGATTGTGCCTGTGTTGGCTCGCTGAGGGCTGTTGGTGTGGGCTGGGGAGTGCAGGCAGAAAGGCTAATAATCAACAAAATAAACATGAAACGGGACATTATTAATTCTCCTCAATTTATGAAATTTTCTTGGTGTCACCTCTCTGTGCTTATAAATGAAGCCGTGCATAAAGTAAACCCCTCTCACGAATTCTTTTTCGCCCGCACTTTTTCAATGTGATAAATGTGGTTTAATACCCTTATGGTATTGAGGTCAAATCTTCGTTCTGCAATCTATCAGACCGAAAAAATTTTCCAGCGCGCCCGTTTTTCTTCGGTCACTGCGCCCAAAATGGGATGGCCCATCCTGCTTGGTATTTCCTTTCCTAAAAGCGGCACACATCTGCTCGATCAGATTTTGCTTGGCTTTAACCGCGTCGCGCCGTTCTCCCGCCGTTTGCATTCATTCTTCGCCGAATACGAGGGTGAAAGCGGTCGCAAGCGCTCACCTGAACAGGCCCTGGCATGGCTGGATTCTTTGCGTCCGGGCGACGTGGCTTCTGCTCATCTTTTTGCACGTGATGAAGTTGTGAAGTGTGTTTGCAACTCTGCATTCATTCCTTATTTTATTTTTCGTGATCCGCGCGATGTCGTTGTCTCGCATGTTTTTTACGTGACGGATATAGAAGCGCGGCATGTCCATCACGATTATTATCAGTCACTTCCCAATTTCGACTCACGCCTAAACGTCAGCATCCTTGGACGTTCCGATGCAGGTGTGGAATTTCCCGATGTCACCGCGCGTTTCGTTCCCTATCTTGGATGGCTTGATCAATCCTCTGTGCTGCAGATCCATTTTGAGGATGTGATCAATGACCGTGCTGCTACGCTGAACCACATCATTGACCACTTCCTCGCCCAGTTTCCGCTCCAGGCGCCCCGGCAATTAATCCTCGAATCTCTTGAGTCATCGATCAACCCAAGCCATTCTCCCACTTTCCGTTCCGGGAAAACGGGTGAATGGAAGAATTACTTCACACAGGAGCACAAGAAGATTTTCAAAGATGTGGCGGGAGATTTATTGGTGAAATTGGGGTACGAGAAAAATAATGATTGGTGAGAGCGGGAGTCGGGATTCGTGCATCGGGAATTGCGTCTGATGATTATGGAGGATGAGATATGAGTATTAAAAGTCTAGAGTCACTGGAGGCATGGAAGAAGGCAAAGGAGTTTAGCCTCCGGATTTATCGTGAGGTGCTGCCTCTGCTCCCATCGGAAGAAAAATGGAATCTTAATCAACAAATAAGGCGTTCATCAAACAGTATTCCTGCCAATATTGCGGAAGGTTATGGACGATTTTATTATCAGGATAATATTCGTTTTTGTTACAATGCGCGGGGTTCACTCGAAGAGACCTTGAGCCACCTTGTTATGTGCTATGAGCTGAAATATATTCCAAAGGCTCTCTTTGATGCTTTGGATGGGGACGGAGAAAAACTAACTCAATTAATCAATGGCTATATTGGTTATCTCAAACGGAGCAAACAGGGACAAAACGAGCCGGGCGCGAGCTATGCCACTCATGAGGACCTTGCTCATTACAACCTCGATTTGGCCGCGGACTCCACACCTGGTACTCCCGATTCCCGACTCCCGGATAACGATTCCCAATGAATTGTTCAATTGTCATCCGCGCCTATAACGAAGAAAAGCACATCGGACGTTTGCTCCAAGGGATTAGACAGCAAACGATCAAGGATGTAGAGATCATCCTGGTCGATTCAGGCTCCACCGATGAGACGGTCCCTGTTGCTGAATCCTTTGGCGCGCGGATCGTGAGAATCCCGTCAGCGGAATTTACGTTCGGGCGCTCACTCAATTTAGGTATCCGGGAAGCGACGTGGGAATTGATCGTTATCGCCAGCGCGCATGTTTATCCTGTCTATCCTGATTGGCTCGAATCACTCCTGCATCCGTTTGAAGATGAAAATGTTGCCTTAACCTATGGTAAACAGCGCGGACCTGAAACCGCGCAGTTCTCGGAGCAACAGATCTATCATCAGTGGTATCCCAACGTTAGCAAGCCGCGCCAGGCAACTGCCTTTTGCAACAATGCCAATGCCGCCATCCGAAAAAGTTTGTGGCAACAGAATCCCTACGATGAAACATTGACCGGGTTGGAGGATTTAGCCTGGGGAAAATGGGCCAAGGAGCAGGGATATGACATCGCTTATGTAGCGGAAGCGGAGATCATCCATGTTCATAACGAAACCCCTGATGGTGTCTTCAACCGTTATCGGCGAGAAGCGATGGCGTTCAAAAGGATTTATCCCGAAGCACATTTCAGTTACTATGACTCTGTGCGTCTGACAACCATGAATATCCTTAGCGACCTATGGCACGCAGCGCGTGAACGTGTGTTGTGGAAGAATATCTCTTCCATTTCACGATTTCGTTTTATGCAATTTCATGGTACGAGGTTGGGCTACCGAGAGTCAGGGTTGCTTACACCCCAATTACGCGAGACGTTTTATTATGCGCGCGAGAGAAAGCCCAACGGGACCGCACAAAGAGATGTCGAGCCGATTCGATACAATCAGGAATAAGAGGCTATGGCGATTAACTTAGAAATTTTCGTAAATGATTTTGCCGCCTGCGTCAAAAGAAACATATTGATTTCCTTGCGAGTTGTTGACAATGAGATTATCTATCCTGTATTCCCACTAATCACTTTCTCATCAGTGAAAGGGTCGGATTCGGTATAATCAACTGACATACCTCTTTTTCCAGCAGATCCTAAATTCTAGACAATTAGCCCAGTAAATTGCCCGTTTGTTTCAAAAAGCTCTTGCTTATGCCGCCGCTCTTTTCTCGCTTCCACTGGAAGCGATTATCTTCTTTCCTTTGTGCGTTTGCTTGATAACGGAGGTCTTTTGGGCCATTTTCATTATACGCTTGAGGATCTCAAACGAAAATTGAAATTATTGGACCTTGAGAAACTAGAGGAAATTGCATTGATGCGAAGCCCAAGATCGGTTTGATACTGTTTCGAATCAATGTCGGCCGAAATCCAATTAAACACTAACCTGCTCTTATCGCCATGTTCAGTCTCGTTGCCCTTGTCCCGATGCGTCATCATAGCCAGCGTGTACCCGGCAAAAATTATCGCATTCTTGCCGGAAAGCCGCTGTTCCATCACATCATCGAGATGTTGCTGGCTGTCCCTGAGATCACTCAAGTCGTTGTAGATACGGATTCTGATCCGGTCATGGATAGCTTGCGTGCGGATTTTCCACAGGTAAAGATCATTAATCGTCCCGAAAATTTGCGAGGGGATGACGTGTCGATGAACGATATCCTGATTTACGATACAGAACAGGTCCAGGCTGACTTTTACTTGCAGACTCACAGCACGAATCCTTTGCTCAAACAGGAAACTGTTTCGCGTGCCATTCAATCCCTAACTACCAATTATCCTAATTACGACTCACTTTTTTCAGTGACACGTTTACAGACTCGACTCTACGATCAGCATGGACGCGCCATTAATCACGACCCGTCCGTTCTTATCCAGACCCAAGACCTGCCTGCGGTTTATGAAGAGAATTCGTGCCTTTACATTTTTACCCGTGAAAATCTTTTGAAGCGTCATCACCGCATTGGCGAAAAGCCAATGATGTTTGAAATAGACGCGGACGAAGCGTGGGACATAGATGAAGAGCTTGATTTTGCAATTACAGATTTTTTATTAAGGAGAAAAAATCACGGTGAGCAGCTTTAAAGTTATTTGGCGGATGTTGAGCAAATGGTTCTCTGTTCCCTGGTATCCCTTCGCAATTAGCGCTTATCCGGTTTTGGCTTTGCTTGCCACAAATACCGGGCAGGTAGGATCGGATGCAGCGATTCGTCCTCTGCTTATCTCTATTGCATTTGGAGGATTGTTATTCCTGATCGTCTGGTTGTTCTTTCGCCAGGTGCACAAAGCTGCATTTCTTACCACACTCTGGCTGGCTTTGTTTTTTTCCTACGGACATGCTTACATATACCTTGATGAGAAATACCCTGACTCCAATTACACACTCTGGCTTGCAGTAGGATGGATCGTTCTCTTTGCGCTCGCACTTCTCTGGGCGACGCGTCCAAAATTGACGTTTGTCTCTGCGGCCTCAACGTTGAACACGGTTGCGGTCGCGTTGCTGGTGATGTCTGGGTGGCAGATCATCTCCGAGTCCCAGCCCCGACGCGTCCATGCGCTGGCCTTGACGAACGCTCCCATCGAAACAGATCTGGTGCGCCCCGAAAATCCGCCGGATGTTTATTTTTTCCTTTTGGATTCGTACGGCCGGGCGGATCTCCTCAAGGAAGCGTATGGGTTTGATAACAGCGAATTCCTCAATGGGTTGGAGCAGCGCGGTTTTTTTGTCGCCAAGTGCAGTCAAAGTAATTACGTGCGGACCGAGATTTCGCTGGGCTCATCTCTTAACATGCAATATCTGCAGGAACTGAGCGATAAATTCTCGCCAGATAGCATCAAGCGCAGCCTTTTGTGGGATTCACTAAGACATAGCGCTGTGCGTTATAACTTCGAAAGCATGGGATATGAAACAGTAAATTTCAACACCGGTTTCGAGTGGCTCAACATAAAGGATTCAGATCACTTTATGAGTCCTCCTCCAATCTCTTCCGGTATGACGGAATTCGAAGGGTTGTTCATGCGGACAACGCTTGCCCGCTATGCCCAGGATTGGGGCTGGGTGGACCCTGATTATCTTTTGGGAGTTGGCTTTCGCGACCGCTTCAATTTTGTTTTCAATAGCATTGATGGTATTACCAAAATGCCGCAGCCAACTTATTCGTACATTCATCTTATCTCGCCGCATCCGCCGTTTGTCTTTGACCCGAACGGCAACCCTACCTATCCGCCCGATTTTTGGAATGACCAGCGCATGTATCCAGCGAACCTGTATGAAAAGGGATATCTCAATCAATTGCCATTCTTGAATAAAAAAATGTTGCAAGCCGTGGATACGATTTTGGCTAACTCAAAGGTTCCGCCGATTATTATTATTCAAGGGGATCATGGTCCATGGCTGCAACCCAATGATAAACGGATGTGGAATCTCACAGCGATTTATTTCCCGAATCATAAGGACAAGCTTTATCCCACGATCACACCGGTCAATATTTTCCGCCTTGTGTTCGATACTTACTTCGGTGGAAAATATGATGTTCTCAAAGATATTAGTTATTTCTCTCCAGTGCCGAACTTGTATAAATTTTCTGCAGTGCCGAGCACATGTGGGGAATAAATTCTAGAAGGAACTTGATGAGTGGTTAAGCCATCTTTTTTTCAAAAGATACAATTTATGTCGTTGTATCCACTTTTTTTTGCCGCCTACCCGGCGCTGGCGTTGGTGGGAATTAACATTAATGAAGTCGAGCCGGCTGTCCTTTGGCGGCCCCTGATTATCCTGGTGTTGAGCGCAGCGATTTTGTTGATCGCGTTGCGATTGATCATCCGAGATTGGCATCGCGCCGCGCTCTTGCTTTCCACTTTGATCTTTTTGTTTTTCACCTATGGGCATCTGTATTTGTTTTTAAAAAAGATTGATATCGCCGGGTTTATTATCGGCCGGCATCGCTACATGGTTCCACTCTGGTTGGGAATGGGTGCGCTGGTAGTTTGGTGGGTAACTCGCAGACTGCGTAATCCGCAGGCATTTACACCGGTGTTGAATTTGGTTTCAATCTTTCTGCTGATCTACCCATCTTTTCAAATCGTTTCGTATGGCATCAAAAGGGCAGAAACGGAAAAAGCCTCGTTGCAAGCTGCACAGTCAAAAGGTGCCACATTACCTCTTGGATACGCCCCCGACATTTATTATATTATTCTGGATGCCTATGGACGCGCGGATGTATTGGAGGAGATGTTTGGTTACGATAACAGACCGTTTCTTCAAGCTCTTGAAGCCAAAGGATTTTACGTGGCGAAATGTTCCCAGAGCAATTACGGTCAGACTATGCTCTCGCTGACCTCGTCGCTAAATCTTAATTATCTCGATGCTCTGACCAGTTCACTAACACCTGATTCAGATACGCGTGCCCCTTTACGCGCATTAGGACAATATAACGCCGTTAGAAAATTCCTTGCTTCCCAGGGATACAATATTGTCTCATTTGCCACGAATTTCCCTGTTTCTGAATGGAAGGATGCCAATTATTTTCTTAGCCCACCTCCGCAAGGGATGAGCAGTTTTGAGATTATGCTTTCGCAAACCTCACTATGGCGCATGCCAATGGATATGGTGAATGAACCACCCGAACGCGTCTCTGCGGAATGGTATCGGCGCAGGACCCTCTTCGCGCTGGAAGCGCTAGAAAAGATTGTGCCCGATATTCACAGCCCGAAGTTCGTATTTGCACATCTGGTGATCCCACATCATCCCTTTGTGTTTGGTCCCAACGGCGAGGAACTCAATAGCATTGAAGCCGGGGTGCCCAAATTTGAAGAATACAAAGTCAAATATCCCGATCAAGTAACTTATATCAATAAACGTATCCTGTCGATCGTCGATCTCATTTTAAAAAACTCCCCCAATCAGCCGATCATTATTCTTCAAGGGGATCATGGCCCCGCGCCGTTCGATGTGATCGCACGCCGCATGAAAAACCTGAATGTATATTATTTTCCTGACAACACTGAAGGTTTATATCCCACGATTACCCCTGTCAATACATTCCGAGTGATTTTCAGTAAATATTTTGGGCAGAACTATCCCATGCTTGAAGATAGATCCCTCTACTCTGCCTACGATATCCCATATAATTATGAGGAAGTTCCCAACGATTGCAAGCCATGAAATACACCGTTCTCTTCACTGCTCCCTACATGATCCCGTTTGTGGACCGCTTCAAACCCGTATTCGATCAATACAATATTGACCTGATCGTTCCAGATGTGCACGAACGCATGGAAGAATCGGACCTGCTCAACTATGCGGGTCAGTTCGATGGCGCGATCTGTGGGGATGATCGCTACAGCGCGCGCGTGATTGAAGCCTGTTTGCCGCGCCTCAAAGTTATTTCCAAGTGGGGGACTGGGATCGATTCAATCGACGCCGAAGCCTGCTCCCATTATGAGATAAAGCTTTGCCGCACCTCGAACGCCTTCACCCTTCCCGTTGCAGACACAGTCATGGGTTACATCCTGGCTTTTGCGCGCCGTCAGCCGTGGATGGACAGGGAAATGAAACGTGGAAAGTGGGAAAAAATACCAGGAAAGAGTCTCAGTGAATGTACACTCGGCGTGATCGGCCTTGGCAACATCGGTAAAGCTGTGATACGCCGCGCACGCACTTTTGGGATGAAGGTATATGGCACGGATATTATCAAGATTGATCATGTCTTTGTTACTGAAACCGGTATTGAGATGATTAGTCTCGAGTCTCTACTCTCTAATTCTGATTTTGTTTCAGTAAACTGCGATTTGAATCCAACCAGCTATCATCTCATCAATGGAGATACACTTGCTTTAATGCAGCCAGACGCGGTGCTGATCAATACGGCGCGCGGACCCATTGTCGAGGAGCAAGCGCTGATTGAAGCGTTGCAGGCCAAACGTCTCGCGGGAGCGGCTTTGGATGTCTTTGAGCAGGAACCGCTTTCCCTGGAAAGCCCCTTGCTGAAGATGGACAACGTCATGCTTGCCCCGCATAACTCCAATTCCAGCCCCGCCGCGTGGGAAAGAGTCCACTGGAATACGATTAGAAATTTGATCGAAGGATTAGGTCTGGAATATGAGCTTTAAGACTAGTAAGAAGTTATCCTGGCTTCAGAGATTTCCACTCCATCCTTTTTTGTTTGCTGTTTATCCAATTCTGGCTCTGCTGGCATTTAATATTTCAGAGGTGGATTACTCGTCTGGATTCCGACCTTTCGTTTTATCAATTCTAGTCACTGGACTTCTGGTTTTGATCTTCTACTTGTTCTATCGCGATTGGAGACGAACCGCGCTGATTTCAACGATCCTCTTGATTTTGTTTTTTTCCTATGGGCATATCTATATTTTGCTCAAGGGAGTCCAGATGGGTGGGGTCTATTTGTTTCGACACCGCACGTTGATTCCTATCTGGATTGTCCTATTCGCTTTAACAATTTGGTGGGCATCTCGTAGGTCGCTAAATGTTACATCAGCCACATATACTCTTAATGTTGTTAGTCTATTTCTATTGATCTTGCCGATCATTCAGCTGGTTTCTTTTTTTGTACAAAGCAAAGCGTCTCAAGCTAGTGAAGAAAAGAATATAGCTGCATTGAGTTTGAAAGTTAGCGGTCAACCCCCAGATATTTACTATATTATTTTGGATGGATATGGACGGTCAGATATCTTGAAAAATGAATATAAATATGACAACTCGGACTTTTTGAATGGGTTAAGAGATCTGGGGTTTTTTATTGCAGACTGTGCCCAGAGCAATTATGCCCAGACGCAATTGTCACTCGCCTCTTCTTTGAATTTTAATTATATTGATGCTCTTAGCAACCGTTTTGTCCCTGGCTCCGATGATCGAACCGGGTTGGATGCTTTCATACATCACGGTCTGGTGCGTCAAAGCCTGGAAAAGGCTGGATACACAACTGTCGCCTTTGCAACGGGTTTCCTGGCAACTGAATTATCCGATGCAGATTACTTCCTTGGTCCGCAGCGCTCTTTGGGAGAACTAAATGAATTCGAATCTCTCCTGATGGAAACAACGTTTGCACGCCTATTACAGGATGGTAACCGGTTTGGGATGCAGAACTCGGGTTCTGAACTCTACCGTGAGCGAACTCTCTTCACTTTGGATAAGCTTGATAAATTGTCATATATTAAGGGACCGAAATTTGTTTTTGTCCATTTGGTGATTCCTCATCCTCCTTATGTGTTTGGTCCAACGGGTGGACCGGTCGAACCTGCGGATGTTGGAACAACCAAGACCCAGCAGGGAGCCAGTCACTATCGCGATCAGGCAATTTACATTAGTAGTCGTATGCGAGAGATTGTGCCGAAGATCATTGCAAACTCGACCACACCACCGATCATTGTGATTCAGGGCGATCATGGACCAACGGTTGCCAGCAGTCCACGCTCACGCATGAGCAATCTCAACGTCTATTTTTTGCCAGGAGCAGATAAGTCCCTTTATTCAACGATCACCCCTGTGAACACATTTCGGGTTATCTTCAACAAATATTTCGGGCAAAACCTTCAATTATTGGATGATGTCAGTTTATACTCAGACTACGAAGATCCTTTCAACTTCAAGGTTATTCCAAACTCCTGTAAGTCAAATAATTAGGTGAAAATGTCTAAAGATCAAGTTGTTCTTATCACTGGCGCAGGGGGAGGCATTGGACGCGCGGCTGTGCATCACTTTGCGGCGAATAACTGGCGTGTAATTGGTGTGGATCGTAATGAATTTGGTAAAGACTTCCCGCAAGACGGCTGCTTCATCCAAGCCGATATTTCCAACCCTGAATCGACGGAGCAAATTTTTAAAGAGGCGCGTGCTTTCAATCCCACTCTCCATGCTTTGGTCAATAACGCGGCGGTCCAGGTTGCCAAGCCTCTGGTGGAAACAACCGTCGAAGAATGGGACGCGGTAATGGCGTCCAATCTGCGTTCCGTGTTTTTGTTCGTCAAACTGGCGCATCCGCTGATGAAAGCTGCGGGCGGCGGGGCGATTGTCAATGTATCTTCTGTTCACGCCATTCAGACTTCTGCCAACATCGCCGCATACGCGGCTTCCAAGGGAGGCTTGCTTGCTCTGACGCGTGCGATGGCGATTGAGTTCGCGCCTGATAACATTCGCGTGAATGCGATTCTGCCCGGCGCGGTCGATACACCGATGCTTCGCGCGGGCCTGGATCGCGGACACGCTGGTCGCGGAGATATGCAGGAGCGCCTGGATAACCTTGCGCGTCGTACGGTGAGCGGCAAGGTTGGAAAACCGGAAGAGATCGCGAGCGCAATTTACTTTCTGGCGGATAATGAGCAGTCATCTTTTATGACGGGACAGGCGTTGGTCGTGGATGGCGGCGCAACGGCCAGATTGAGCACAGAATAATTTTTTCAACTCTATGAAGCAAACACTCAAGCAAATCACCCCACCGTTTTTATGGAATTTCGCCCGCGCGACCAATGACGCTATTCGTCGCATTCCCGAGTTACCCGCTGCTTATCTTCATCCTTGGCGGCGGGAAAGCATTCGTCGACTTGCTGCGTTAAAGGACATTCATAAAGACAAACGCGCCTTTGTCATCGCCAATGGACCAAGCCTTAAGTACACAGACATGAGCAGGCTCAAGAACGAGTTTACCTTTGGGATGAACCGTATTTACTTGATGTTCCCCGGGCTGGGTTTTTCTACAACATATCTGACGGTTGTCAACGATCTGGTGATCGAGCAAACTGCTGGTGAACTCGCGGCTCTATCATTACCAAAGTTTCTTGCCTGGCGTTCGCGCCATCACTTCCCAGCCAATTTACCAATGAACCGATTACCCACTTTTCTCTACACTTCTTACACGGGTCCCCGGTTTGCTACTGACGTACGCGGTCGCGTCTGGGAAGGCGCGACGGTGACCAATGTCACGCTTCAGCTTGCCTTCCACATGGGATTTCAACAGGTTATCCTGATCGGTGTGGATCATAACTACAATACGAAAGGTAAGCCAAATGCTACTGTGATATCCCAGGGAGATGATCCGAATCACTTCTCACCCTCCTATTTTGGGAAAGGCTTCCGCTGGCAATTGCCCGATCTTGAGACTTCTGAAGTGGGTTATGCCATGGCACGCGAGGCTTATCGAAAAGCTGGCCGCGAAATTCTCGATGCTACCATTGGCGGCAAGCTGACAATCTTTCCAAAAGTGGATTACGATTCTCTTTTCAAGCAGGGCGACCCGTCAATGCTATAGTATCCTACCTCCTGGACAAACGCCCCTGTAAGAAATTGTCAGTGATAAATCTGGATGGGTCGCTCTTACCGTTTGATTATTTTTATGAATCTAGTTTCCATCATCACCCCTTCCTATAACCAGGCTTCTTATCTCGAGCAGACCATCCAGTCGGTGCTCGGGCAGGATTATCCGCGCATCGAATATATCGTTGTGGATGGCGCGTCAACTGACAATTCCTTTGAAATCATCAAGAAATATAATGATCGCTTGGCTTACTGGATTTCTGAAAAAGACAGCGGTCAAGCGGAAGCAATCAACAAGGGCTTTGCGCGTGCAAGAGGGGAAATACTAGGCTGGCTGAATTCAGATGATTATTATCTGCCAAACACGATCTCGGCTGTTGTGAAATGTTTTGAAGAAAACCCTGATGTAGTAATGGTCTATGGGGATATGCTGGCTGTGGATGGGGATGGACAGACAACCAATGTTTTGAAATACAAACAATTATTCTTGGAAGATCTATTGTGTTTTCAGATCATTGGGCAGCCCAGTGTTTTCTTTCGACGCTCTGCTCTTGAAAAAACGGGATTGCTGGATACATCCTTTCATTTCATGCTCGATCATCATCTCTGGATTCGGCTTACGCAACAGGGCAGGATTCAGCATGTGCCACAAGTCTGGTCGGCGGCGCGGTATCACCCCCGGGCCAAAAACCGTGCCAGAGCCGCGGAGTTTGGGCGCGAAGCATTCCGGGTGCTGGATTGGGCAAAGA
>Ga0114129_10009935_pt1 | contig 13565 bp, 12 predicted proteins | sample RhiMetdeltSRZDD1_FD_80071 | JGI IMG/M metagenome (GOLD analysis project Ga0114129, IMG submission 80071) | Populus rhizosphere microbial communities from Tennessee, USA - Rhizosphere MetaG P. deltoides SRZDD1 (version 2) (version 2) | ecosystem: Host-associated > Plants > Roots > Rhizosphere >...
GCTCGCTCGGCGGCGCGCTGCGACGCCTCGGCGCCGACGCGCTGTACCTGGGGCTCGGCCTGCCGATGGGCATCCTGACCTTCACGTGGGTCGTCACGGGCTGGTCGCTCAGCCTCGGTCTGATGATCACGCTGATCGGCCTGCCGCTCGCGGTGGTGACGATCATCGTGTCGCGGGCGCTCGCGACGGTGGAGACGCGATGGGAGCGGGCGAGGACGTGGCTGACCGAAGCCATTACCGCGACGCGGCCGGAGCTGCGGTTTGAAACAGGCAATCGCGGCACCGGCGAGTTCGCCGTCGCCTTCCCCGCGGTAAAGACCGAGCGCGACGTCAACCGGCTGGCCAACGAGATCTTCGCGTTGCCCGGTCGCCTTGCGGCCGAGCGGAAGCGCACCGTCGTGGTGGCGCTCGACGAGTTCCAGGCAATCGAGGGTTTCGACGGCGGCTCGGTGGAGCACGCGCTGCGCGCCGCCGCGCAGCAGCAGCGCAAGGTCGGCTATGTGTTCGCCGGCTCCGAGCCCAGCCTGATGGACAAGATGATCGGTCCGCGCCGGCCGTTCTACAAGGCCGGTCCGGTGATGCGCCTCAACAAGATCCCGGCAACGATGTTTGCAGAATTCGTCGAACTGCGGTTCTCGGGCAGCGGTGTCCGCCCCGAGCCGGGCATCGGCGCCGCCATCGTCGATCTCGCCGGCAACCTCCCCTACGATGTGCAGCGCCTGGCGCACGAAACCTGGGACGACCTGCGCGCCGCTGGCAGCCGAAGAGTCGGGCTAGAGCATCTGCACTCGACGCTCACGCGCCTTCTCGCCGAGCAGGACACGATGTTCGAGGCGATCTGGCAGCGGCTGACGCTCGCGCAGCGCGCGGTGCTCCGCGCGGTGGTGCTGCAGGGCGGACGCGAGCTGCTCTCGGCGGACGTCAGGTCGCGATACCGCCTCGGCGGCCCGTCCAGCATTCAGGCATCGCTTGCCGCGCTGATCAAGCAGGACCTGCTGCTGAAAGAAGGACCGCAATACGTCGTCGTCGACTCGCTGCTTCGCGAGTGGATCGCCCGGAAGACTCACTGAGATGACGACGCTTGAGCGCCTGGGACTGCACCGCCGCGAGCTGCGTGCCTGGGCGATGTACGACTGGGCCAACTCCGCGTTCTGGACGACGGTGATCGTGGCGGTGTTTCCGCCATTCTTCAGCGACTATGCGGCAGCGGGGCTGCCGGCGGCCGACGCGACGGCCCGCTTCGCCTGGTCGACGACGTTTGCCGTGACGGTCGTCGCGCTGCTCGGCCCGATTCTCGGCGCGGTCGCGGACTACCGCGCGGTGAAGAAGAAGCTGCTGGCGGTATTCATGGCGATCGGCGTCGCAGCGACGCTGTTGATGGCCACCATCGATCGCGGCAACTGGACCTACGCCGCGCTGCTGTTCGTGGTGGCCAACATCGGTGTGGCCGCGAGCCAGGTGTTCTACGACTCGCTGCTGCCGCATATCGCCGCCCCCGAGGAGCTCGATCGGGTGTCGACCTCCGGCTTTGCGCTCGGCTTTCTGGGCGGTGGCGTGCTGCTGCTGGTGAACCTCGCCTGGATTTTGAGTCCCGGGACGTTCGGGCTGCCGGATACGGTCGCCGCCATCAAGCTCTCGTTCGTCAGCGTCGCCTTGTGGTGGCTGATCTTCTCCATCCCGTTGATGCGGCGCGTCCCCGAGCCGCCGCGGGCGCTCGAGTCGGATGAGACCGGCGCGGAGAACTCGATGCGGGCGGCGTTCGTGCGCGTCTTGGAGACGTTCCACGAACTTCGCGGTTATCGCCAGGCGTTCTTGATGCTCGTGGCGTTCCTCCTCTACAACGACGGTATCCAGACGATCATCCGGATGGCATCAATCTACGGCGCCGAGATCGGCATCGATCGAAACGCGCAGATCGCCGCCTTTGTCGTCGTGCAGTTCACCGGCATTCCCTGTTCGTTCGCGTTCGGGTCGCTTGCGGGTCGCATCGGCCCGAAGCACGCGATCTACCTGTCTCTGGCCGTCTACACCTGCATCAGCATCCTCGGGTTCTTCATGACGACGACCTGGCAATTCTTCGCGTTGGCGTTCCTGGTGGGCACGGTGCAGGGCGGCAGCCAGGCGCTGAGCCGCTCGCTGTTCGCCCGCATGATCCCCAAGCACAAGTCGTCGGAGTATTTCGGCTTCTTCTCTGTGTTCGAGAAATTTGCCGGTATCTTCGGCCCGGCGCTGTTTGCCGCCTCGGTAACGCTCTTTGGCTCGAGCCGCGCCGCGATCCTGTCCGTGATCCTGTTCTTCGTGGTCGGAGCCGCGGTGCTGACGCGCGTCGACGTCGCCAGGGGCGAGGCGCAGGCGGCACAGGCGGCGTAAGATCGCGATCATGCCGCTCGGCATGCTCGCCGGCGTTCTTGCGTTCGTCCTCGCGGTCCAGGTGGCGGACACCCGTGGCTGCCCGGCGGATTCGCCATCAACCTCACCGGCGCCGACGACGCCCCCGCCGGCAACGCCTCCGGGCGAAGTGTTCACGACGACAGACGGCGTCCGCTTCATCGTCGAACCGGTCGTCACGAATCTCGAAATCCCCTGGTCGATGGCGTTTGCGCCCGACGGCAGGCTCTTCGTCACCGAGCGGCCGGGACGAGTACGCATCATCGACATGGCCACGCGCGCCTCGGAGCTGGCGCTGACGATCGATGACGTCTACAGCGAGGGCGAGGCGGGACTCCTTGGACTCGCGCTGGATCCGCAATTCGCGCAGACGAGATTCGTCTACCTCTATTACTCGGCGAGACTGTCGACAGGAGGCATTGCCAACCGCGTGGTCCGTTATCGCGAGGCCGGGTCTCGACTGGGCGAGCGCGCGATGTTGCTGGACGGTATTCCGGCGGCGCAGATCCATGACGGAGGGAGGATCAGATTCGGTCCTGACGGACTGCTCTACATCACCGCCGGCGACGCGGCGAACACCAATCTCCCGCAGGATCTCGCCTCGCTCGCGGGCAAGATTCTGCGGATCAACCGCGACGGCACGACGCCGAGAGAGAATCCCTTCGCGTCGCCGATCTATTCGTACGGTCATCGCAATCCGCAGGGGCTCGACTGGCATCCGGTGACCGGACAGCTGTGGGCGGTCGAGCACGGGAACGTCGGCAACGACGAGGTGAACGCGATTGACGCGGGCGCGAATTACGGCTGGCCGCGCATCGAAGGCAGTCAGACCATGGCGGGCATGCGCGCGCCCCTGACGTTCTACAACCCCGCGATTGCGCCGTCCGGAACCTCCTTCTATCGCGGCGACCGGTTTCCGCGATTCGTCAACAACGCGTTCGCCGGAACTCTGCGTGGGACCCACCTCCTGCGCCTCATTCCCGACGGCTCGGCGCCGCGCATCGCTTCGCAGGAGGTGCTGTTGAACGGACGGTTCGGCCGTCTCCGCGACGTGATTCCGGGCCCGGACGGCTATCTGTACCTGGCCACAAATAACCGCGATGGGCGCGGCAGTCCAATCGCCACCGACGATAGAGTTCTCCGCATCGTTCCTGCCCCATGAGAACACCGATCGCCACTCTCCTCGTTTTGCTGGCGCTGGCGCCGATGCTCACTGGCCAGGCGCCTGATGCAGCGGTAGCGCTGAAGGGCGCTATCGACATTCACGTGCATGGCGCCCCGGACGATCGCCCTCGGTCGGTCGACGTGATCCAGGCCGCCCGTGAGGCACGCGACCGCGGCATGCGCGCGATCGTCATCAAGAACCATTACGAATCGACGGCGGGGGACGCGTATCTCGCGCGGACGCTCGTGCCGGGCATCGACGTCTTCGGCGGCATCGATTTGAACCTGACGGTCGGCGGCATCAATCCGGCGGCGGTCGATCACATGACGAAGGTGACTGGAGGATGGGGGCGGGTCGTCTGGTTCCCGACCTTCGACTCCGAGAACCAGGTCCGTTACTCGAAGGAGAAGCGCCCATTCGTCAGCGTGGCGCGCAACGGAGCGCTTCTACCCGCGGTCGTCGAGGTGATTGGCCTGATCGCGAAGAACAATCTGGCGCTGGCCACCGGCCATTCAGCCGCGGCAGAAGGACTGATGCTTCTGCGCGAAGGCCGGCGGCAGGGCGTGCAGCGCATGGTCGTGACGCATGCGATGAACGCCCCGATCGAGATGACCGTCGCCCAGATGAAGGAGGCGGCGACGCTCGGCGCCTTCATCGAGTTCGTCGGCAGCACGCCGGTCTCTCCCGACGCGGGCGAGCGATACGATCGTTTCGCCGCGGCGATCCGGCAGATTGGCCCGCAGTCCTGCATCCTGTCGTCGGACCTCGGCCAGGCGACCAATCCGCGGCCGGCGGAAGGCTTTGGCGCGTTTCTCGTGGCGATGCAGGCCCGCGGATTCACGGCGCAGGACATCGACCGGATGGCGCGGCTGAATCCGGCCCGCCTGCTCGGTCTGCCCTGACCTAGGCCAGCCGCTTGGTCGATCGCAGCGTGGCCAGCGTCAGGACCACGAGGCCCCACGCCAGCAGCGCCGCGGCCTGCGGCCAGAGCACCTCCATGCCGACGCCCTTCAGAAAGATCCCTCGGAGGATGACCAGAAAGTAGCGCAGCGGAATCAGATACGTGAACGGCTGGATGGCATCCGGCATGTTCTCAATCGGGAATATGAATCCCGACAGGAAGATCATCGGCAGCAGGAAGAAGAACGACGTCGTCATCATCGCCTGCTGCTGTGTTCGCGAGATCGTAGAGACGAACAGGCCCAGTCCGAGCGTGCTGAGCAGGTAGACGAGACACATCGCGATCAGCAGCCAGAAGCTCCCGCGGAGCGGAACCTCGAACCATCCCACGGCGACAGCGACGACGAGCAGGACGTCTACCATGCCGAGCACAGCGTACGGTACCAGCTTGCCGATGATCAGTTCCGAGCGCGCGAGCGGTGTGACATTGAGCTGCTCGAGGGTGCCGAGCTCCTTTTCCCGCACGATCGCCATCGACGATAGATTCGTCGTCACCACGAGCAGGAGCAGCGCGAGAATCCCGGGAATCATGAAATCGCGGCTCTCGAGGCCGGGATTGAACCAGACGCGGACATCGGCGCTGACCAGAGGGGGAACGATCTGTCCACCGGCCGATGCCGACAGCTCTCGCGCGTACCCCACGACCAGCGCGCGCGCGTAGCCGAGCGCGACATTGGTCGAGTTCGCATCGGTACCATCGGCGACGAGCTGGATGACGGCCGGCTGTCCGACGCGGATACGTTCCCCGTATCCCGCCGGGATCGCCAGCGCCATCCAGGCCTCGCCTTCGTCCAGGTACGCATCGACCGCATCCAGCGAGGTCAATGAATCGACGACAGCAAAGTTCTCAGAAGCTTCGAACCGCGAAATCAGCTCCCTGCTGGCGGCGGAACGGTCCTGGTCCACCACGACGAGCGGCACGTTGCGGACGTCGGTGGTGGCAGCATAGCCGAGCATCGTCAGCTGGATGAGCGGCGCCATGATGACAATGCCGAACAGGCGCGGATCCTGCCTGAGCTCGAGAAATTCCTTCCGAATGAGGTGAAGGATCCGGCTCACTGACCCGTGGCCCATTCCCGCCTGAGGCGGAGCGATGCCAGCGACAGGACGATAGCCGCGAACACCATCAGCGCGGCGATGTCCTGCCAGAAGAACGAGATGCCAACACCTTTGAGCACGATCGCGCGCAGGGCGATTAGAAAGTAGCGCGCAGGCACGATGTAAGTGATCGCCTGCAGCGCCGGCGGCATGCTGGAGATCGGAAAGATGAACCCCGACAGCATCAGCGTCGGCAGGTAGGACGTCAGCAGGGCGACCTGAAAGGCGACCTGCTGCGTTTCGGCCAGCGTCGAGATCAGCACGCCGAACGCCAGCGCGCCGACGAGGAAGATCGAAATCGCCAGCAACAGCATCGCCCACGATCCGCGCATCGGCAGGTCGAACAGCAGCATCGACAGCGCCACAATTCCGAACGCCGATGCCAGCGAGACGACGAAATACGGCATCGTCTTGCCGATGACGTAGGCCAGCGGCCCCACCGGCGACATCCTGACCTGCTCCATCGTGCCGACTTCCTTCTCGCGGACGATCGACAGGGCCGTCGAAACCACCGCCGTCAGCATCGCGATGTATGCAATCAGGCCGGGCACGAGAAAGAGGGTGCTGCGGAGCTCGGGGTTGTACCAGACTCGAGTCTCCGCCGTCAGCACCGGGCCGCGCGCGGAGCCGAGGCGCGCCTGCACTTCGTAGCGCGCCGACAGGGCGCTGACGAGCCCGACCGCGTAGGCCATCACAGTCGTTGCGGTATTTGCGTTGTCGCCGCTGATCAACACCTGAACCGCGGTTGGCTGTCCGATGGCCGCGTCCCGGCCGAAGCCGGCGGGAATCACCAGCACCGCTCGCGCAACGCCCCGGTTGAGCACATCGTCGACGTCAACGGGACGGGGCGCATCCTGAATCAGCTGGAAGTAGCCGGAATTCACGAACGCAGAAATGACCTCCCTGCTGGTGCTGCTGCGATCGTTGTCCTGCACCGCCAGCGGAATGTTGCGGATGTCGAAGTTGAGCGCGTATCCGTAGAGCAACAGGAAGAACGCTGGAACGAAGAGCAGGATCATCAGCGTGCGGCGGTCCCTCGCAATCTGCCGGAACTCCTTCACCGCAACCGCGACGGCCTTCATGAGGGGGCGCCTTTCTCCGCGACGTCGAGAAACACGTCTTCGAGCGACGGCTCGACAAGCGTGCAGGTTGCGGAGATGCCGGTCGCCGCGAGGGCGGCGGCAATGGCGTCCGGCCGGGCGTCGGGCGAGCGCATCACCGCATGCACCGCCGTTCCGAAGATGCTCGTCTTCTCCACCTCCGGCATCGCCTCGAGCGTCCGCATGGCATCCACCGGCTGCGACGCACGCACCTCGAAGATCGGCCTGTCTGCGAATACCTGCTTCAATTCGGGCACGGTGCCGAGCGCCGCAAGCCGACCCGCATGAATGATGGCGACGCGATGGCAGTTCTCCGCTTCGTCGAGGTAATGCGTGGTGACCAGCACCGTGGTGCCACCGCTCGCCAGGTCGTTGATGAGCCGCCAGAAGCGCCGCCGCGACAGCGGATCGACTCCGCCGGTTGGTTCGTCGAGAAACACGATTGGCGGCTGATGAAGAATCGCGCAGCCGAGACCGAGGCGCTGTCGCCATCCGCCCGACAAAGCGCCCGTCAGCATCGATTCCCGGCCGCGCAGGCCGGCCATCTCCAGGACAGCCGCGCGACGCGCGGCGAGCCGCTGCCGATCCAGCCCGTAGATGCCGCCGAAGAAGGTGATGTTCTGGTCGACGGTGAGCTTCTCGTAGAGGGAGAAGCGTTGCGACATGTAGCCGATGCGCTGCTTCACGGCCTCAGGCTGGCTGCCGACGTCGATGCCGCCGACGCGCGCCGAACCGGATGAAGGGCGCAGCAGGCCGCACAGCATGCGGATGGTCGTCGACTTGCCGGCGCCATTGCTGCCGAGGAAGCCGAAGATCTCGCCCTGGCGTACTTCGAAGCTGAGGTCGTTGACGGCGACGAACGCGCCGAACCGGCGCGTGAGCTGCCGGACCTCGATCGCGTTCATTTGCCGAGCGCCCGCGCGAGCCGCGCTTCGGCGAATCGGACGCCGGCGATGGCGCGGGTTCGATCCAGCTCCGCCTGCAGCAGCACGACGTCGGCGTCGAGCACCTCGGTCTGGATCGCGACACCGGCGCTGTAGCGTTCGCTGACGACGCGGCGGGCCTCGGTCGCCGCCCTCACCGCCTCGTCTGCCGCGGCAATCGCGGCGCGGCCGGAGTCGATGTCCAGCAGGCGCTGTCGCACCTCGAGCGCCACGACCGAGTCGAACTCCGCCAGCCGCTGCCGGGCCGCGTCAACCACCGTGCGTGCCTGCGCCGCTTCGGCGTCAGCGCGGCCGCCGTCCCAGAGCGCCCACGTCGCGGCCACGCCCGCGTCCCACGAATGATCCCAGCGGTCGACGCGAGGAAAGATGTGCGGGTTGGGCCGGGCGTAATCAAATCCCGCGGTGATAGCGAGCGAGGGACGGCGCGCCCCTTCAGCGGCCACCACCAACTGCTCGGCTCCGGTGATCCGCTGTTCGAGCGCTCGACGCTCTTCACGGGTCGATCGCGCATCCGCCACCAGGCCCTGAAACGATGCCGCTACCGGTGCTTCCAGTTCCAGGTCAGCGTCCGGTTCGATGCGTTGCAGCACGTCTTCGCCGAGCAACCGGGCGAGTTCTGCGGATGACTGGTCGCCCTGATTGCGCGTCTCGATCAGCAGCATCCGCTGACGCGATTCCAGCGCTTCGGCCGACGCGACCTCGTTGGGTGGCACAAGACCCTGGTTCAAACGCTGGCGCACATCGGCGACATTCGCCTGTGCGCGCTCGAGGCTGCGGTTCAGCACTTCCGTCGCGGCGCGCGCCGTCAACACCGCCCAGAATGCGCGCGCCACCTCGAGCCGGAGGTCCGCCTGTGCCGCCGCCACGTCGGCGGCTGCCGCGGACGACTCTGCCCGCGCCGCTCGCTCGAGCGCATCAGTACGTCCGCCGCTGTAGATCGGCCACTGCAGATCGAGTCTCGTCCGGTAATTGTTCGGAACATCCGGATAGACCACCTGCGGCCGGCCGCCTGGACCGGGGAAAGCGAACTCGAGGACGTGGTTCGTCCGCGTATAGCCGGCGCCAAGCCCGACGATTGGACGATCGGCTGCCTCACGCACCGCCACCGCCGCCTCCGCCGTCGCCGCCCGGGCGCGCGCCTCGGCCAGGCGATGGCTGGCCGCGACGGCGCGGGCCTGCGCGTCCGCGAGCGACAGGCGAAGTTCCTGCGCCGCTGCGTCACCCGCCGACAAAAGAACAAACACGAAAGACACGAAGATTACGAAGGGCACGAAACTTTTTAGTACTCGTTTCCTTCGTGTCCTTCGTATCCATCGCGGCCTTCGTGTTGAGTCGCTTCGGGCGATCGCGATCATGAGATTGCACCCTTTGTCGTAAGTCGCGCGATGAAGACGTCTTCGAGCGAGGCGGCCCCCGGCATCGCGGCGCGCAGGCGCGACGGTTCGTCGCAGGCGAGGAGCCGCCCTTCGTGGAGCAGGGCGACGCGGCTGCACCGTTCGGCTTCGTCCAGGTAGGGCGTCGACATCAGGATGGTGATGCCGTGCGAGAGGAACTCCGACAGCAGCTTCCAGAACTCACGCCGTGAAACGGGATCCACGCCGGTGGTCGGCTCGTCGAGCAGGATCAGCTCGGGCTCGTGGACGAGCGTGCACGCCAGCGCGAGCTTCTGCTTCATGCCGCCGGACAGTTTGTCGGCCAGCCGCGCGCGAAAGGGCGTGAGCTGGGTGATGTCGAGCAACTGGTCGCGGCGGCGCTGGTACTGCGACACACCGTGGATCTCGGCAAAGAAGGCGATGTTCTCGTCGATGGTGAGATCGCCATATAGACTGAAGCGCTGCGACAGGTAGCCGATCCGTTCGGTCAGCGCGCGATGCTGCCGCACGGGGTCGTGGTCCAGGACGCGAATGCTGCCCGCGTCGACATGCAGCAGACCGCACATCAGGCGGATGGCCGTGGTCTTGCCGGCGCCGTCGGATCCGATCAGCCCGAACATCTCGCCGCGCGGCACCTCCAGCGTCACGCCGTCGAGCGCCTGCGTCGCGCCGTACTTCTTGACGACGCGGTTGAACTCAATCGCGCTCAACGCCCGTCTCCGGTGCCTTGCGACTTCGGCGCGCCAGCCCCCAGCTCCGCATCGACCGGCATGCCCTGTTTGAGCACGCCGGCGCTGTTGTCGACCGACACTTTGATGCGGTAGACGAGTTTCGATCGCTCGTCGGCAGTCTGGACGTTACGGGGGGTGAACTCCGCCTGCGGAGAGATGAACGTCACCTTGCCGGCAACCCGGTCGCCGGCATCAGTCAGCACCATTGCCGCCTGGCCGAGCGCGACGCGCGGCATCAGAGGCTCAGGGACGAAGAGGTTCGCCCATGCGTGATCGAGGTCGGTGATGACGAGGAGCGGCATACGCGGCGCGACCATCTCGCCGGCGTCGACCAGCTTCTGCGTCACGATGCCGCTGACCGGCGCAGCCACGGTGGCGTCGGTGCGTGATTTGTCGAGCTGGGCGAGCTGCGCCTCGACGACGGACACGCGCGCCCGGGCCGCGTCGATGTCTTCGCGTCGTGCGCCGGCCTGGAAGCGCGCGAGCGTTTCACGAGCGGCGCGCACCCGATCGCCGGCTGCCCGCTCCCGCTCGCGCGCCACGTTCACCCTGGCGCTCGCATCGTCCCGCTGTTTCTGCGATCCGGCGTTGGCCTGGAGCAGCGCCTCGAACCGCTGAAGATCCGTTTCGGCGGCGCGCCGCTCGGCCTCGGCGGCTGCGGTCTCGGCGGCTGCCGCATCGACCTGTGCCTGCGCCTGGCGGATGTCCTCGACCCGGGAGCCTGCCTCGAGCAGACGCAGCTGCGCATCCGCGGCCGCGCGCTCGGCCTTCGTCCGGTTGATCTGCAGGTCGACGTCGCGGACATCGAGCTGCGCGATCACGGATCCCGCGGCGACGCGGTCTCCTTCTGAAACACGCAGATCGACCAGCCGTCCGCCCACTTCCGCCGCGACCTGGACCTCCGTCGCCTCGACATGCCCCGACACGCGAACCGCGTCCGACCTCGCCTCCTGCTGGCAGGCGGCGAGCACGGCACACGCCAGCCCCACGAGAGCGGTTTTCAAGAGTACGTAGTGTCCGGCTTTAGCCGGACGTGCCGGGTCCGCCTGAAGGCGGACACTACGTACCTGCGAAATGCGCCCGAGCCAGGCGGGATGAATGCGTAGCGTCTTCATGTCTGCCTCCGCAGCAACGCGCGCGCGGACCCCTGCATGTGCCGGATGAATTCGTCGACCTCGCGCGGGGCCGCGGCCGCGAGGCCCCGGGTGTTCTTCCGCTGCGCCGCGACGATGCGCTGGCGCGCGAAGAAAATCAGGATGGTTGGAAGGATGGTGAGGTAGGTGAGAAGCGGATCGACCTCGCGAAAGGTGCCTTCACCCTGGCCCTGCACGATGACGTCGCGTACGGCGGTGTAGACCGCATTCATCATGCCGAACGTTTCCGCGTCGATGTGCGCGGCGCCGGAGGCCAGCTCGCGCAGCATGATGGGCGGAAACCAGGGACGGGCAGCCGCCTCTTCGACGATGGCCAGGACCCACGCGTCGATCTTCGCGTCCGCATTCCCGCCGCCCTGCGCGATCGCGCGAGTTCGCGCGCCGACCGCCCGGAACATGTCGCGCAGGACTTCGACGTACAGCCCCTGCTTGCTGCCGTAGTGGTAGTAGAGCATCGCCTTGTTGATGCGGGCGCGACCGGCGATGCGGTCGACGCCGGCGGCGTCGTAGCCGCGCTGGGCGAACTCGTGCGCGGCCGCCTGGAAGATGGCCGGACGCGAATCGCCGCGCGGACGCCGGAGTTTCTTAACCAACCTGTTAGTTAATAGTCTCGGCAGGCGAGCCGCGTCAAGTACTACTATTTCCCCACCATGAACATCGTTCTCGCCGGCGCGACCGGGTTCCTGGGCACGCCACTCATCCGGTGGCTGAAAAACGACGGGCACCGCATCATCGTGTTGACGCGGACCCCCCGCCACGCCGACGAGGTCCGTTGGGACCCCTATGGCTCTCCCGCCAACTGGGTGCACGTGCTGAAGGACGCCGATGCCGTGATCAACCTGGCGGGCGCACCGATTTCGAAACGATGGACGGCGGCCCACAAACGCGAGATGCGGAACAGCCGCATTCGATCAACCCGGACCCTCGTCGAGGCGATGAAAAGCCTGCCCCGGATGCCCGCGACGCTGCTCAATGCCTCGGCGGTCGGGATCTATGGCGCGCGCGGCGACGAGCTGATCACCGAGAACAGTCCGGCTGGCTCGGGTTTTCTCGCCTCACTCGCCCGCGACTGGGAGCAAGAGGCGCTCGTCGCCGCGCCGCAGACGCGCGTGGTGCTTCTGCGCACCGGCATCGCGCTCGACACCGACGGCGGGGCGCTGCCGATGATGGCGCTGCCATTCCGGTTCTTTGTTGGCGGCCCGATGGGATCAGGCCGCCAGTATCTCTCGTGGATTCACCGCGACGACTGGGTCGCGATGGTGACGTGGGCGCTGACGGCGCGCGGCATCGAGGGCGCGCTCAACGTCACGTCGCCCAATCCCGTCACCAACGCCGAATTCGCGCGCACCCTTGGACGGGTGCTGCGGCGACCGGCGCTACTGCCGGTCCCCGCCGTGGCGCTGCGGGTCGCGGTGGGCGAAATGGCCGGCGAGCTCGTCACCGGCCAGCGTGTACTTCCCGAAAAGGCCCAGGCCAGCGGATTCGTGTTTCGCTACCCCGAACTGGAGAGCGCGCTCCGCGAGATCTACGGACGCGCGTAACGATCGAGCACCTGCAGCCAGCCGGCGGTCGGGTCCGGGTGGGAGCCGGGGCCCGCGCCAAAGACGATCTGCTTCGTCTCGAGCGGCATTCCATAGAACCGCTGGTTCGCGTCGCGGTCCTGGCGGACGGTGCTGCCGTTGACGGTGACGCCCGCGAACAATCCCCTCGATCGCGAGTAGCTGAGAATCTGTGCGCGCAGCTGAAGGTCGGTTGCGGCCTGGGCGTCGCGGCCGACGGGTCCAGCGGCGACCGCCACATCGGCCCCGAGCTTGAACTGGTTCGCCACCAGATTCTCGAGCCCGCGCCGATCGTTGATGACGAGGATCAGGTCCACCGCCTGACCACCGATCTGCAGTCCAAAACTGCCGCCGGTCAGCGTGAGAAACGCCGGCGGCGACCATTCGCCGTTGTTCCTGGAGCTGAGGATGCCGCGCCCGCGCATGCCGCCGACGATGAAGCCGCCGCGAACCATGCTGGGAAAGACCGCGATGCCTTCCGCCTTGCTGAGAATCGACTGCGGAATCCCGCGGTCGTCGGCCGCCATGATTTCGCCGAAGACAGAGGACGCGTCGCGAACCCGCCGTGCCTCGTCCGAGACCTGCTGCGCCGCCGGCACCACCGGCACACCTGTCACCAGAACCACGGCCGCGGCCATGGCCACCCATTGCGTCGTCGTCATGACTTAATGGTACGTCTTTCCCAAATCACTACCGGCCGCTCCGTTGTCGCGGCCGGAGAATCGCGCTCGAGAGCCTGTTGTGGCTATTACTCAATCAGCCCGGACGGGCCACTAGATGATAGCTGGAGCGCCGGAGCGGAAATCGCCGCCGAGGATGGAGGAGGAGTTGGCGCCGAGCCAGCCGTCGAGCACGCGCGCGTAGACAGCCCGGAAGTCCGTTTCGTACTTCACGTCAGCGCCGTTGTTTTCGAGCGTCGGGTTCGCGGGATTCGGGTCGAGCGACGCCGCAGTGCCGTAGATGCCGCCGCGGACCATGCCGCCCATTGCCATCATCACGCCCGCCGCGCCGTGGTCGGTGCCCTGGCTGCCGTTTTCGCTGATGCGGCGCCCGAACTCCGAGAACTGCAGCACGAGCGTGTCGTTGAGCAGCC
>Ga0114129_10009939_pt1 | contig 13562 bp, 10 predicted proteins | sample RhiMetdeltSRZDD1_FD_80071 | JGI IMG/M metagenome (GOLD analysis project Ga0114129, IMG submission 80071) | Populus rhizosphere microbial communities from Tennessee, USA - Rhizosphere MetaG P. deltoides SRZDD1 (version 2) (version 2) | ecosystem: Host-associated > Plants > Roots > Rhizosphere >...
AGGGCAGTGACGATGGCCGGCCCCGCATACCTGCGCCAGGGCTCGGCGAGGTCGGCGTTCTCCGGGTCGTCCGGATCGTAGGTACCCGGCACCTTGGCGCCGACTTCGAGCTTCCCGACATCGAGGCTCGTGATGAGCGACGGGTGGAACGCGTAGGATCTGCCGCCGACCTGGACGGTGATCTCCGTCGACGCCGTCCGGATGCGCGAGGAGCGCGGAGGCCGGGCCGTCACGGTGCCGGTCGCGCGCCTCCGGCGCTGGAGCACGCGCCACCAGCAGAGGGCGACGAACGCCAAGCCGAGGCCGAGGACGATCCCGCGGACAGGCATGGGGCGGCGATAGGATAGGCACGCGAGCGGGCAGGCGCAAGGAAAGGATCGTGGGAAGACGGAGTCGAGTCGGCCGGGCATGGAGCGGGGGGGGCACCGCTTCCATCGCGAGGGGACGACGTCGCACCCTCGGCGGCGGAACGCGCCTGGCGGCTGATCCTCGTCGCCGCCCAGAACGCCGTGGGGCTCGTCGGGATGCTGTTCTTCGGCTGGTCCGCGTCCGCCTGGGTGGTCCTCTACTTCGCGGACACCATGGCCGGGATGTGGGCGGTCTTCGCCGCGGTCGGGTTCAAGTTGAGCAACGTCGATCCGCGTGAGGGGGTCTGGGCCGTCGCAGAGGGCACCCTGAGCGGGATCGCAGTGGCCACGTTCCTGGTCGCGGTCGTCGCGGTGCCGCTCGGCATTCCGCTCGTCTTCGTGCTCGGCTCCTCCGGTGCGGTCTGGCGCCAGGCGTCGGCCGATCCGACGCTCACCGCCGGACTCGGCGTGATCGCGCTGACCGGCCTCGGCGGGGCGGTGCGCCACGTCTTCACGCTCGCCGAGGGGCGCGCCGGCGACGCGACGGTCAAGCAGGCCTTCGCGATCATGATGACCCGCTGGCTCCTCGTGCTGGCGGCGATCTACGCGCTGGGTGGCCTCCTCGGCCGACTCGGCCTCTACGTGGTCGTGGTGGTGTACGCCGTCGCCAGCGCGTGGGCCGACCTCGCGCCGGAGCGCTTCGCCCGCCTGGTCCCCGCCCGCGGTGCGCGCGAGGCGCGATAGCGCGCTTCGCGCGGACGGGGCGAGGCCCCCTCGGTCAGGGAGGCGCGGTCGGGGGGCAGGGGGCCGCCGCGACCCGCCGGCGGACCTCGGGCAGCACCGCGCGCCCGAGGAGCTCGAGGCCGGCCAGGATGTCGGCCTGGGGCATTCCTGGCCAGCTGACGCGCATGGTGGCGTGCGTGACCCCCGCCCGGTGCTGACCAAGCAGGGCGTCGACCACCTGGGCTGGCGACCCGACCGCGAAGCGATTCCGGGCCAGGCGCCGCAGCTGCGCGTCCGGCCGGACGCCGGGCTCGAGGGTGATGCCGGGGATGCCCCACGACAGGTACGCGGCGTACTTCGCGAGCAGGAACGGCGCCGCCCGGCGGACCGCGATCTCCTCGTCGGGTGCGCACGCCACCTCGATCAGGCGACAGACGTGCCGGCTTGGCGGCAAGCCTGCCGCGCTCCTCGCGGCCGCGAAGGCAGTCGCCTGGGCGGCGAACTCGTCCACCGTCGGCACGGGCACCACCATCCAGCCATCGGCGATGCGGGCCGCCCGGGCGATCCCGGCCGGCACCTGCGAGCCGACGAGGATGGGCGGGCGCGGTTGCTGAAGCGGCCGGGGGCGAATGCTCACCCCGTCGAGTCGCCAGTAGCGACCGTGATGGGCGACCTCGTCCTCGGTCCAGAGCCGCCGAATGACCTCGATGCCCTCGACCAGCCGACCCACCCGCTCGGCCATCGGCACCCCGAAGAGGGCGAACTCCTCAGGCCGGTACCCGAGCCCCACGCCGAGCAGAAACCGCCCGCCGGTGATCACGTCCAGGAAGGCGCCGATCTCGGCCACCTCGACCGGGTTGTGCAGGGGGAGCAGGATCAGATTCGTGCCGAGCGCGAGCCCGTCGGCCTCGGCGGCAAGGCGCTGGAGGAAGGGCAGGAGCGGGAAGTAGTGGAACCCGGGCGTCGCGTGGTGCTCCCCGCCCCAGATCGCGTCGAACCCGAGCGCCCGGATGAGGCGCACCTGCTCCACCGTTTCGGCGAATCGTCGCGCGGGGTCGTCCCCGGCCGGGTGCTGCGCATTGAGGTAGACGCCAAGCTGCATCCGCCGCTCCCTGCCTCGAACCCCCGCCCTGGCTCGATCTGGCCCGCGCGACCGCCGCCGCGGGCCATAGGGTACACTCGGTTCGATGGACGCGCTTGCCGGGTTCCACCCCGCCATCCGCACGTGGTTCGCGCGGCGCTTCCCGGAGGGCCCGACGGAGCCGCAGACGCTCGGCTGGCCCGCGATAGCCGCCGGGGACGACACGCTGATCGCGGCCCCCACCGGCTCCGGCAAGACGCTGGCGGCGTTTCTCGTCGGCATCGACCGGCTCCTCCGCACGGCGGCCGGGCCCGGTGGCGAGCTCGCGACCGAGGTCGTCTACGTGTCGCCGCTCAAGGCCCTCGCGGCTGACATCCACGAGAACCTCGAGCGTCCGCTCGCGGAGATCCAGGGGGTGGGCCGCGTGCTCGGGCTGGCCCTCCCTGACCTCCGGGTGGTCGTCCGTACGGGAGACACGTCCCCGACCGCCCGTGCGGCGATGCTCCGGCAGCCGCCGCACCTCCTGATCACGACGCCCGAGTCCCTGTACCTCCTGGTCACGGCGGCCCAGAGCCGCGAACGACTCCGGAGCGTGCGCACGGTCATCGTGGACGAGATCCACGCCGTGGCCCGGGACAAGCGCGGGTCGCACCTCGCGCTGACCCTGGAGCGCCTCGATGCGCTGGCCAAGCACCGGCCGCAACGCATCGGGCTCTCGGCCACCCAGCGGCCGATCGAGACGGTCGCCCGCCTTCTGATCGGGGCCGGCGAAGGGCGAGCCCGGCCTGACGGCGCGCCGGCGTGCCGCATCGTCGACCTCGGCCACCGCCGCGACCTCGACCTCACGATCGAGCTGCCCGACAGCGAGCTGGAGGCCGTCGCGTCCCACGAGCAGTGGGGCGAGATCTTGGATCGCATCGGGACGCACGTGCGGGCGCACCGCACGACGCTCATCTTCGTCAACACCCGGCGCCTGGCCGAGCGGGTCGCGCACCTCCTCGCGGAGCGCCTCGGCGAGGGCCGGGTCGCCGCCCACCACGGGAGCCTGTCCAAGGACCGCCGGCTCCGGCTCGAGGCGCGGCTCCGCGCCGGCGAGCTGGCCGCGCTGGTCGCCACCGCCTCCCTCGAGCTGGGTATCGACATCGGTCCCGTCGAGCTGGTCTGCCAGATCGGATCCCCCCGGAGCATCGCCACCTTGCTCCAGCGGGTGGGCCGCTCGGGCCATGCTCGCGGCGCCACCGCCAAGGGTCGCGTCTACCCTACCTCGCGCGACGAGCTCGTCGAGGTGACGGCGCTGCTCCGCGCCGTCCGCGCTGGTCAGCTGGACCGGGTCCTGCCGCCGAGCGCCCCGCTCGACGTTCTGGCGCAGCAGATCGTTGCGGCCTGCGCCGCCGACGCGTGGTTCGAGGACCAGCTCTTCGAGCTCGTCCGGCGTGCGGCGCCGTATGCGGACCTCGATCGCGCCGACTTCGACGCGGTCGTGGCGATGCTATCAGACGGCATCCAGACGGGGCGCGGGCGCCGGGCCGCGTATCTCCATCGGGACCGCGTCCACGGTGTCCTGCGGGGTCGCCGAGGAGCCCGACTCGCCGCGCTGACGTCGGGGGGCGCCATCCCGGAGACGGCCGACTACCGCGTCGTTGCCGACCCGGACGACACGACGGTCGGCACCGTCAACGAGGACTGGGCGATCGAGAGCATGCAAGGCGACGTGTTCCTCCTCGGCAGCACGTCGTGGCGGATCCGCCGCGTCGAGGCCGGGATCGTGCGCGTGGTCGACGCCGAGGGCGCCCCCCCGACCGTCCCCTTCTGGCTCGGGGAGGCACCGGCGCGCACCGCGGAGGCGTCGGCGGCCGTGTCGGCGCTTCGCGAGGCGCTGGACGAGCGGCTCGGGACGGGCGACATCGCCGCCGCCGCGGCATGGCTCGCCCCCGAGGCGGGCGTCGACATGCGCGTCGCGACGGAGGTCGCTCGGTACCTGGCCGCCGCGCGCGCCGCGCTAGGAGTCCTTCCGACCCAGCGTCACGTCGTCTTCGAGCGCTTCTTCGACGAGGCCGGCGGGATGCAGCTCGTCGTCCACGCCCCGTACGGGGGCCGGATCAACCGGGCGCTCGGCCTCGCTCTGCGGAAGCGCTTCTGCCGGCGCTTCGACTTCGAGCTCCAGGCCGCGGCCAGTGACGACGCGGTGGTGCTGTCGCTCGGCCCCGGTCAGAGCTTCCCGCTCGACGACGTGCCGCGCTTCCTGTCGCCCGAGAATGCCGAGGAGGTCCTCGCCCAGGCGCTGCTCCTGTCGCCGATGTTCCAGGTGCGGTGGCGCTGGAACCTCGGCCGCGCGCTGGTGGTGCTGCGGCAACGGGGCGGGCGACGGACGCCACCCCCGATCCAGCGCATGGAGGCAGACGACCTCATGGCCGCGGTGTTTCCCGCGCTCGCCGGCTGCCAGGAGAACGCGGGCGCCGGGCCCATCGAGATCCCCGACCATCCGATCGTGCGCCAGACGATGCGCGACTGTCTCCACGAGGCGACCGACCTGGACGGGCTGGTGCGACTCTTCGACGCCTTCCGGAGCGGGGCCGTAGAGCCGGTGTTCCGCGAGACGACGGAGCCCTCGCCGCTCGCCCACGAGATCCTCAACGGCCGGCCCTACACGTTCCTGGACGACGCGCCGCTCGAGGAGCGGCGGACGCGGGCCGTCGCGCTCCGTCGGGGGCTGCCCGAGACGGCGCGCGACCTGGGTCGGCTCGACCCGGACGCGATCGCGCGGGTCCGCGAGGAGGCGCGACCCGACTGCCGCAGCGCGGAGGAGCTCCACGACCTGCTGCAGGAGCTGGCTGTCTTCCGCCCGGCAGCCGCCTACGAGGCCTGGTTCCGAGAGCTGGCCGACACCGGTCGGGCCGCGAGGGTGCTGACCGTGGCGGGCCCGCTCTGGTTCCCCGCCGAGCAGCGGCCGCGCGTCCAGGCGCTGTTCCCCGAAGCCCGGATCGAGCCAGACGTCCGGGTCCCGGCCGGGATCGGGATGAACGCCGACGAGGAGGAGGCCCGGGTGTTCACCGTCCGGGGGCATCTGGCGCGGCTCGGGCCGTGCACCGTGGCGGACCTGGCCGCGCACACGGGCCTCGCCGAGCCGTCGATTCCCGTGCCCCTCGCCCGCCTGGAGGGGGAAGGCTTCGTGCTGCGGGGGCGCTTCGACCCCGCGCGCGAGGGGGCCGAGGAGTTCTGCGAGCGGCGGCTCCTGGCCCGGATCCACCGGTACACGACGGAGCGGCTGCGGCGCGAGATCGAGCCGGTCACCGCTCAGGACCTGGTGCGCTTCCTCCTGCGATGGCAGCACGTCGCCCCGGGAACGCAGCTCGAGGGACGACAGGGCCTACTCCTGGCGATCGAGCAGTTGCAGGGGTTTGAGATCGCGGCGGGCTCCTGGGAGTCGTCGGTGCTGCCCGCGCGCGTCCGAGGTTACCGGCCCGAGTGGCTCGATGAGCTCTGCCTGTCGGGCCACGTCGCCTGGGCGCGCCTCGCGCTTCGCAGCGCCCCGGGCGGCGAGCCCGGCGAGGCTCCGGGGCGCGGCGGCTTGACCCCGTCTCACGCCACGCCCGTCAGCTTCCTCGTGCGCGAGAACCTGCCGTGGCTGCTCGGCGCCGCGCGGGGCGACGCCGCGCCGGTCCTGCCCGGGCCCGGCCCCACGCACGACGTGCTCGAGTGCCTGCGCACGCGGGGCGCGCTCTTCTTCCACGATCTCGTCGCGACCACCGGACGGCTCTCCATCGAGGTCACGGAAGCGCTGTGGGACCTGGTCGCCCGCGGGCTCGTCACCGCCGATGGCTTCGGGAGCGTGCGCGCGCTCTTCAGCGCGCGCCACCGATGGTCGCGCCGGGCCGCGCGCGCCCTGCCGGGTGAGCGTCTCCGGCGGAGCGGCCCGCGGGCCGGCGGGGGTGAGGGCCGCTGGTCGCTCGTGCCTCCACCGCCCCCCGCGAGCGCGGCCGACGGGGAGACGCTCGCCGAGGCGGTGGCCGAGCAGCTTCTCGCCCGCTGGGGCGTCGTGTTCCGGGACCTGGTCGCCCGGGAGACCCTCGCGGTGTCGTGGCGCGAGATCCTGTGGGCGTTCCGGCGCCTCGAAGCGCGCGGCACGATCCGCGGCGGCCGGTTCGTCACGGGGTTCGTCGGCGAGCAGTACACGCTGCCGGAGGCGGTCGAGGGCCTCCGCGAAATGCGCCGGCGCGAGCGCTCGGGAGAGATTGTCCGCGTCGCCGCGGTCGATCCTTTGAACCTGGTCGGTCTCCTCACGCCGGGCCCCCGCGTCCCCGCCGTCCGCCGGAACGCCGTCGTCTACTGCGACGGCGCCCCGACGCCGACGGGCACCGCCGGCCCAGGGGCCGTCTCCCGCCAAGCCCTCGGCATCGGCCGCGCTGACCCGCGCAACTAATCCGGGCGGCGACACCCGCCCGAAGCCCTGGGCCAGCGCCCGTTCGTCCGGAGACCCGAGCTTTCGACCACTCCAGCCGCAACCTCCCCCGTAGCCGCTACCTGACCGATGGCCCAGGTGGCTTCGCGCTCGACCGCCGTGCAGCAGGCCGCCCCCGGCGAGACCCAGACGGTCTCGAGCGAAGGCACGACGGACGGTCCGAGCGGCGTTCCCTGCCCTGCGGGCAGGCGGGCGCGCCTCGCGGAAGCTTCCGTGTACAACTTCTGATGTGAGGCGGGCTGGTCGGCTCCGATCGCACGGGCTAGACTGACCGAGGAGCCTCGCCGAGACGGCGGTCAGGCCGCTCCTCCCGCGCGCCGGGGGCCGCGCTCCGCGACTCGGACCGTGGCGAGCGGGCTCAGGGCTGTCCCGGTCCAACGGCTCGGGCGCGCGCGAGAAGGAGGAGGCGTGCTCCAGCTCCGACCCGGCTGCGAATGCTGCGATCGTGACCTGCCCGGCGACTCCTGGGACGCGATGATCTGCTCGTTCGAGTGCACGTTCTGTCGCGCGTGTGCCGAGGGACCGCTCGGCGGCCGCTGCCCGAACTGCGGCGGGGAGCTCGTGCGGCGCCCGATCCGCCCCGCCGACCGCCTGGCGCGCTATCCACCATCGACTCAGCGCGTGTTCAAGCCCGACGGCTGCCGCCACGTGGCGTAGCCCGGGGGCGAGCGCGCTCGCCGTGGACAGCCCGCTGGCCGAACCCCTCCGCCACAACGCGTGGGCGACGTTGCGCCTCCTGGAAGCCTGCCGCGCGCTCACGCCGGAGCGGCTCGCGGCGACGGTGCCCGGGACGTTCGGGAACGTCCTCGCCACGATCCAGCACATCGTCGCCGCGGAGGGCTTCTACCAGTTCCTGCTGGCCGACCGCTGGCCCACGTGGCGATGGCCGGCGGATCGGCCGCCGGGTCTCGACGCCCTCGAACCGATGGCCCAGGACTGCGCGGCCTTCTGGGAGGCGTTCCTCGCCCGACCGTACGACCCGGACCGGCGCCTCACGGTGCCCGATCCCCGCGACGACCAGATTCACGACGTGGCGCTCGGGGTCATCCTCACCCAGATCCTCGACCACGGCACGGACCATCGCAGCCAGGTGTCGACGATCCTGACCTCGATCGGCGTGGTGCCTCCCCAGCTCGACGGCTGGGCGTACGGACGGGCCCGCGGTCGGGTCGTTTCGAGGCCCCGCCCCTCGGATCTACACTCTTGACATTATCGATCTAGATAGGGAGAATTCCCCTAGCTACCCCGATCCAAGGCGCAAGTCGCGGTCAAAGACAGGAGCCGGGACGGTCGGGTCGTCGAAGACGGCCCGCGTCTCGGCTTCGTGTTTTCTGGGAGGGACTGGTGAGCGAGACGCCGGCCGGTGCGGTAAAGGAGACCAAGGCACAGCGCTCGGAACGGCTCAAGGCCGCCCTCAACCCCTGGGCGGCGCGAGCCGAGCTCGACCGGTTCGCCCGCGAGGGCTACGAGGCGATCCCGCCGGAGTGGCTCAACACCTATTTCCGGTGGTGGGGCATCTACACGCAGGGGGACGGGGTCGGCGCCGTCGGCGGCAAAGGCGGCGAGGGGCGGGCGGTACCGTTCTTCATGCTCAGGGTCCGGATCCCCAACGGTCTCATCGATTCACGCCAGCTGCGCGTGCTGGCCGACCTCTCGGAGCGCTACGCCCGGGGCATCGCCGACCTCACGGTGCGCCAGAACGTCCAGCTCCACTGGGTGCGGATCGAGGACCTGCCGGCAGTGCTGGGGGCTCTCGTGGACTGCGGCCTGACCTCGATGGGGACGTGTGGCGACGTGACGCGGAACATCACGGGATGTCCGGTCGCGGGCGTCGACGCTGACGAAATCGTCGACGCCTCGCCACTCGTCAAGGGGGCGACGGCTATGCTGAACGGGAGCGTCGACTTCTACAACCTCCCGCGCAAGTACAAGGTCTCGATCACCGGGTGCCGGGTCTGGTGCTCGTATCCGGAGATCAACGACGTCGGCCTGACCGCGGTCCGCCACACCTACACCCGGGAGGTGGGCTTCTCGGTCCGGGTCGGCGGCGGGCTCTCCACCGATCCCCACCTGGCGGTGCGGCTTCCCGCGTTCGTCCGCTGGTCCGAGGTCTTCGCCGTCGTCAAGGGGATCACGGAGATCTTCCGGGATTCGGATGTGCTCCGTCACAACCGCGAGAAAGCGCGGCTCAAGTTCCTGTTCCTCCAGCACGGGTGGACGGCCGAGCGCTTCCAGAAGGAGCTGGAGCGTCGCCTCGGTTTTAGCCTGGAGCCCGCGGTGCCCGACGAGCCGCCCGATGACGTGTACCGGGACCACGTGGGCCTCCACCCCCAGAAGCAGCCGGGACTCGTGTACGCCGGCTTCTCGATCCTGCGCGGCCGGATCAGCCCGCGTGAGCTCCGGGGGGTGGCGGACCTGGCCGACCGGTACGGCACCGGCGCGTGCCGCACCACGAACATGCAGAACCTCCTGGTGCTGAACGTCCCCCGCTCGCACGCGGGCGAGCTGGTCCGCGAGGGCGAGGCCCTCGGCCTCCAGCTCGACGGCTCGGTTTTCCGGCGCGGCATCGTCGCCTGCACCGGCAGCGAGTTCTGCAAGCTGGCGCTCACCGAGACCAAGGGGTTCTCCGGGTGGCTGTCGGAGCAGCTCGAGGCGCGCCTTCCCGGGTTCGCGGAGCAGGTCAAGATCCACGTCACGGGCTGCCCCAACAGCTGCGGCCAGCACTGGATCGCCGACATCGGCCTGGAAGGGAAGAAGACCAAGGTCGAGGGCGCAATCACGGACGCGTACTACTTCTGCGTGGGCGGCGCGGTGGGTCGGCATCAGGCGACGGCCCGCCCGGTCGGTTACCGGGTCCCGGCCGCGGAGGTGCCGAACGCGATCGAGCGCCTGTTCCGTGCCTACCTCCACGAGCGGCGCGACGGCGAGAACTTCCGCCAGTTCGGCGCCCGGCACACCGACGAGGAGCTGCGCGGCTTCCTCGCCGGGGAGGTCGAGGGCGCGGTCGCGCGCGATCTCGCCACCGGCCAGGCCCCCCACGGCGCGGACGACTGAGCGGCGAATGGCACGACGACGCGCGGAGCATCTGCGATCGGCCGCAGCGGGTTCGAGGGCCGGGACGACTCCGCGGTCTCCACGCCCGCCGGTCCTCGCTGCGGAGGCCACACCTCGCCACTACCCGATCTTCCTCGATCTGGCGGGGCGCTCTTGCCTCGTCGTGGGGGGCGGGCCGGTCGCCCAGGCCAAGGTCGCGGGCCTGCGTGACGCCGGTGCCCGTCTCACGGTCGTGAGTCCGGCTCTCACGGCTCGGCTCATGACGTGGCGCCGAGAGGGAACCCTCCGTCATCTGGCTCGCGAGTACCGGCCGGGCGACGCCCGTGGCCACCCACTCGTCTTCGTGGCAATCGGCGACCCGGCGGTTGCCGAGGCGGTCACCCGGGACGCGCGGCGTCACGGGGCGTGGGTGAACGCGGCCGACGACCCCGTCTGCTGTGACTTCATCCTGCCGTCGATCCTCCGGCGGGGGCGGCTCGCCGTCGCCGTCTCCACCGGGGGTGCCTGCCCCGGGCTCGCCCGAGCGATCCGGGAGGAGCTGGAGACCCGGTTCTCCGCGGCGGACGCCCTGCTGATCGAGCTGGCGGCCGAGGTTCGCCAGGCGCTCCGCGCGCGCGGCCGGCCGCCACGGGGGGACGCGTGGCGCCGGGCCCTGGACCCGCGCCTCCGACGACTCCTCGCCGTGGGCCGTCTCGACGAGGCGCGGGCCTGGCTCGAGCGGCGGGTCGGAGCGGACGGATGACGGTCGGGCGCGTCGTGCTGGTGGGCGCGGGACCGGGTGATCCGGGACTGCTCACGCTGCGCGGGCGGGAGGCGCTCCGGGGCGCGGAGGTGGTCGTCTACGACCGCCTCGTCAACCCCATCCTGCTGGACGAGGCGCCGGCCGAGGCCCTCCGCATCTTCGCGGGGAAGGCGCGCGGGGTCCACTGCCTCCCCCAGGCGGCCATCAATGCTTTGCTCGTCGAGCACGCGCGGGCGGGGCGTCGCGTGGTTCGTCTGAAGGGGGGCGATCCCTTCGTCTTCGGGCGCGGCGGAGAGGAGGCCCTGGCGCTTGCCGAGGCGGGAATCCCATTCGAGGTCATTCCGGGCGTGAGCTCGGCGGTGGCGGTCCCGGCCTACGCCGGCATCCCCGTGACCCATCGGGGGCTGGCATCGTCGTTCGCCGTCGTGACCGGCCACGAGGACGAGTCCAAGGACGACACGACCGCAGTGGACTGGGAACGCCTGGCCACCGCCGTCGACACCTTGGTCGTCCTGATGGCGGCGCGAAGCCTCCCCCGGATCGCCCGGGAGCTCCTGGCCCACGGGCGTCCCCCGGAGACGCCGGTCGCCGTGATCCGATGGGGCACGACCGAGGTCCAGCAGTCGGTCCGGCTGACCCTGGGTGCCGCTGCCCAGCTGAACGGGGCGCCCCTCCCACCGCCGGTGGTCGTGGTCGTCGGCGACGTCGTGCGACTCGGCCCCTTGCTCCAGCAGGTGAGCGCGCCGCTCCATGCGGACGCCGTCGATCGCGCCGACACGCGCGTCTGAACCCGCCGCCGCGTTCGCCGACTGGGCCCGACTACTTGGCAGGGGGCGCCAGGAGCGCCTGGAAGAGGTCGCGCGCGTCGGGCCCGGTCCATGGGCGTGCGCCGACGGCGCGGCCCACGATCGTCCCGTCCCGCGCGATTAGGAAGACCGTCGGCGTCGCGTGGACTCCGTAAGCGTCGCTGACCGCGCCGTTGAGATCCAGCACGACGGTGGCAACGTAGCCCCGCTCGGCGGCGGCCCGGGCCACCTTCGCGCGGTCCTCACGGATGTCGACCAGCAGCACGGTCACGCCCTTCGCCTCCCACGCCCGGTGCACCTGGTTGATCGAGGGCAACTCCTGCGAGCAGTACGGACACCAGGTCGCCCAGAAATAGAGGAGGACGACGCGGCCCCGAAGGTCGCCGAGGCGCAGGACGCGGCTGTCAAGGGTCGGCAGCTCGAAGCCGGGCGCCTCGAGTCGCGCGGTCGGCCGCCCCAGTCCGAGCGCGTCGAGGAGCGGCACGGGCACCGCCGGCCAGGCCGCGTCGAGGAGCAGGAGCGGAGCGCCCGCGAGGATCGCGGTCAGCGCTCGTCTCACTCCCGGCAATCGCATGCGCCCATCATACACGCGGGCTGGCGCGCGCCAGGGCCACCCGCGGCCTGGGCTCAGGCCGGGACGCCGAGGAGCGCCGCCCAGCGCGTGGCCGGGATGGCGAGGGCCGTCTCGGCGATCCGGGGATCGAACTGGTTGCCGGCGCCCTCGCGCAAGGTCTCCAGCGCCTCGCCGAGCGGCCGCGCCTTCCGGTACGGCCGGTCGTGAGTCATGGCGTCGAGGGCATCCGCCACGGCGACGATGCGCGCCGTGAGGGGAATCGCGTCCTCCCGGAGCCCGCTCGGGTAGCCGCCGCCATCCCATCGCTCGTGGTGGCCGCCGACGACGTCGAGGGCCGGAGTGAGCAGCGGCACGGTCTCGAGGATCTCGACACCCTGGATGGGGTGCGCCTCGACCAGGCGCCGCTCCTCCACCGTGAGCGGGCCGGCCTTCCCCAGAACCGCCTCCGGTGTCCGGATCTCGCCCACGTCGTGGAGGAGCGCCCCCAGCTCGAGCGCCTCGCGCTGGGCCGAGGTGAGGACGAGGCCCTCGCCGATCGCGAGCGCCGCGCCCGCGACGCGCCGGAGCGTCCCGGGATCCCCGCCGCGCGCCTCGAGCGCGCGGACCAGGACGTCGACCATGCTCCGGTGAGAGACACCCAGGCGCTCCACCATCAGGTGGAACACGTTACCGAGCATCCCGACCTCGTCACGCGAGCGTACCCGGGCGCGCGCGGTGAGGTCGCCCTCGACGACGCTCCGGGCGAGGGCCGCCAGTTGGTTGACGGGGCCGGTGACCCGGCGCGCGACGAGGACGCCGGCCGCGGCCGCGAGCACGCCTCCCGCGAGAAGGTGCCAGAGGAGCCGGCGGCGGGCGGCGGCGAGGGCCGCCACGTAGACGTCCACCTTGTAGTCCACCACCAGAACGGCGAGCGTTTGGCCGTCGGCCCCCTTGACCGGCGCGAAGGCGGTGAGCCACGTCCCGCTCTGATTGCGGTAAATCGGCGTCGTGGTCGGGACGCCCTCGCCGAAGGTCCGTTCGAGCGCGGGGATCAGCTCCGGGACTAGGGGATACGGCTCACCCGGCTGACCGGGACCGCGGCTCGTGACGACGAAGCGCGCCTGGCGCGCCGACGGCTCGTAGTCGCTGAGCGTGTAGATCGGCGTCTCCACCTGGTTGGCGTCCTGGATGGCCGCGAGCGTCTTGCGGAGGTGGCGGTAGGCCTCGGAGTCCGGCGTCCGGGCGAGCTGGATCTCGAGGTGCAGCGCCGGATCGACCAGGAGGGTGCCGGTCCGCGCGATGTTGAGCAGGAGCGCGCCGAGGGACGCCCGGATCCCGGCCGCTTGGGCACGGTACTGGAGCCCACCGCTGACCAGAATCGCGACCGCCGTGACGGCCACGAAAGCCGCCCCCAGCCGCCAGCCGAGGCGCCGCCACACCGGGAGCCGACGCCCGCGGGGAGCGGCGGCGGGGGACACCGTCACGTGGTCCCTCATCTCACGCCCCCTGCTTCCCGTCGACGGTCAGCTCCGACACGTCGCGTTCGAAGAACAGCTCCACCGTCCAGTCGAGGACCACGCGAACGCGCGTGGCGAGAGTGGGGAGCTTGAGCATGTAGATGGTCTTCCACAGGAACCAGGCCGGGAAACCCACGAGCCGGAACCCCATCAGATCCGCCACCGCCGTCCGGCGCGAGAGCGGTACCATCTCGCCGAGCAGCTTGAACCGGAACGGCTTCCGCTCGCGGCCCGTCAGCGTCGCCTCAAGCTGCGCGGCCAGCGTCCATCCCTGGCGGAT
>Ga0114129_10009940_pt1 | contig 13561 bp, 12 predicted proteins | sample RhiMetdeltSRZDD1_FD_80071 | JGI IMG/M metagenome (GOLD analysis project Ga0114129, IMG submission 80071) | Populus rhizosphere microbial communities from Tennessee, USA - Rhizosphere MetaG P. deltoides SRZDD1 (version 2) (version 2) | ecosystem: Host-associated > Plants > Roots > Rhizosphere >...
GGTCAATATATCATTCATTTTTCATTTTTGCAAACTGGTAGTAGTGAAATGATGCAGCTCCGAACGAAGTCTTACATTCAGCGTTTTTTCGCTTTTGCCTTTACCTTTTCTTTTTCCGAATTTTCTTTCAATCTATACTTCACCATTTTTGTTATAAGTCCTAATGGCATTGGCTTCTCTAACGGAAACTGAATAGCCCCTTTGCTGGTTTGGTATGCCGCCAGGTCTTTCTTAAAAGCTATAATAGCGGATGGCGTTGGATAAAACCCGATATGATTTTTACACCCTGCAAAGTAAACCAGGTTGCCTTTATATGTGAAAGCAGGCATGGCATATTTAATGGCTTCCCCGGCATCGGGAGCTGCTTTTTTTATAGTGGTTCGCACCTGCTGAAGCAACACCTGAATATCTTTCGGAAAAGCAGCGATGTATTCATCTATGCTTTTGGGTACACTGGTTAGCATATATAATGTATTGATGAATGTTTTTACTTTCAATATAAAAGTAATAACTAATAAAGTGCCAGGCAGGGTGCCTTTGCGACAAGTTGCGGGGGTAAATGTGCCCAATCATAGGGGTAATTGTTAAAGTTGACCGGGGCAATGAACAGGAGATTTATCTTGCGGTAAGCCTGTTTATTTACAAATACATTGGATAATGAAAAAAATAAATCTGATCCTGGTCACTGCCTTGCTGGCCTCCCTTATGGCAAGTTCCCAGCCTGTAAAATATGAAGTATATGCATTAAGGTTTGCTTCCACTGCACATGCCTGGCCCATTGCTGAGTGGGCAGTGAACGGTCCTGTGAAAGACAGTGTGAATATCAACTTTATGATCTGGCTCATTAAGGGAAGCAATGGTAAAAACATATTGCTGGATGCCGGTTTTATAAATGATATCCAGGATGCTAAAGAGTTTGATATAATCAACTTTATACGGCCCGACTCAGTGCTTCGGAAAATTAATCTGCGCCCCGAAGATATTACCGATATCATTCTTAGTCACCCCCACTGGGACCATATTGATGGCATTGATCTGTTTCCGAATGCCCGTGTTTGGATGCAAACGGCCGATTTCAATTATTTCATCGGCGCTGCGTGGCAAAAAGATGGCCGGCGGGGCGGGTTTAATAAAAGGGATGTGCACAAACTGATCGATATAAATATGGCAGGCCGGTTAAACTTTGTTAATGGCGATAACATAGAAATTATCCCCGGCATCAGGGTATACACCGGGTCACGACATACTTTCAATTCGCAATATGCGCGTGTAGCAACCGGGTCGGGAGATGTGGTGCTGGCTTCGGATAATATCTGGATCTATTACAATCTCGATCACCTGGCGCCGGGCGGCACCAGCGATACAACCGGTTATATAAACCAAATGAAACGAATGAAAACTATGGTATCGGATGTGAAATACATCATTCCCGGTCATGATGCCGCCTTATTTTCAAAATTCCCTGTTATAACCGAAGGGGTGATTAAAATAAAATAGGCTTACTGTTTGAAATACAAACCCCTGTAATTCTTTTTTTTAGCGAACGAATGTTGGCAGGATTAAATTAACCCCTTATTTTTGCAATCCTTTCGGATTAGGGCATCCTGATCCGGATTTTTTGTCTCCGTAGCTCAGTTGGTAGAGCAATTGACTCTTAATCAATGGGTCCAGAGTTCGAGTCTCTGCGGGGACACAATAAAGAGGTTATCAAAAATTGATAGCCTCTTTTTTATTTTACCCGTAGCTCAGTTGGTAGAGCATCTCGTCTTTTAATCGGGAGGGTCCCCTGGCAGTGGCCAATTCGATATATTCCGGCAGGTTCGAGACGCTAACTTACCAACAAAAATCTGGCACCAGTAACTTTCGCTTTTTCAAGTTCTCTTTTAATATCTCCATTCACAATTATACATATATCGAATTTACCGAGCCTGAAAATGGCCTTATCAACAACACTAGTATTGATTTTTAAAATTCCTATTTCCCTATATTCTCCTGCTAAATCAGGCCTGACACTATCATCTTTCTTAAACTTGCTAAACATAGACTTTGATTCATCAACGCAATCAATTGTGTTTTTAACCACCATGATAAAATATTTTTCTTTCGTAGCAGGAACCTTTACCGGTATTAGCTGAATTTCATCCTTATACCCCGACAAACATTCAGCAAACTTTTCACTTACAATTGGTGCAATAAACGCGCTGGTTTCTGTAAAATCCATACTGGCGCCTTTTTTAGTGATCTTTACAGTTAAATTCTGAAACTTTTTTTCATCAACCGGCTTACCTTGCTTAAAAGCCCACTCATCCTCAACTTTATTTATATCTCCCAAATACCAGCGTTTTGGAAATCCCAAATCTGTTCTTAATCTATAATAATCCATATTTTGTAATTAAAGAATTAAAAATGTTCCGGGAGTTGCACAGCCTAATCCAATCCACTGCAACTCTTTTTTAACCCCAAAATTTCCCTCGAACTCTTCGCCCTCACATTTTGCACCCAATTGCCTCCTAATGTCCCCCAATTTATTAAATCCACCAGCAAAAGGTTCGAGTTTTCCACCCTCGGGGACACAAAACCGAAGCATCCGCCAGCTGGCGGATGCTTTTTTTATTGTCAAATCCTTTGTGGATCTACGTTTCAGCGAGTTCGAGTGAATATTACTTTTCTGTAGGTATTTCACTTTCCGTTCAAAAGCAAATACCCCTAATTGCTTGTTTGTCAAGGGTTACAACATTTGTGTTCGAGATGTACAGTGAGGTTACCCTACCAGACTCGAACTCTAAGATCAAGGCATAGCCATGATGGTATCCATTGGTAGAAATTGATGCATCCGAAGGGGTACACTATGCCTGGGGGTTGCACCGGAGTTGCACTGGGCTTCTCTTAAGCCTCTATTATTCAGTGCAACTCCAGTGCAACCCCTGGTGCTGTAGGGTGCAGTAAGTATGGAGATAATACTATACCAATTATAACTAACAGGTGACATTGCGGGCCTGCGGCTATATCGAAGCAATACACGATTTACTTTATCCCACCAAACCGATCAGTTGTAAAATAATAAATTTGTAACACCGGGGTGATATTTGCCTGAAATATGCCACTTACTATTAAAGCATGATGCCTATGACCTACACGATGGAACTAGAAGAAGTTACGGTAGAAAGGAGAACCCTTTTTAGGCAACTGTACCAACAGGCCTTTCCGCTGGTGGCAAAGTATGTGCACACCATGGGCGGTTCGTTTGAAGAAGCTAAAGACGTTTTTCAGGATGCGCTGGTTATATATTACGAAAAACTTGCTGCCGGCGGCATAACCTTAAAATATAGTGAACGCTCGTACATATTTGGCATAGCCAAACATTGCTGGGCAAAGAAAAACAAAGGTAACAACCGGTATACTTCATTACCCGATTCGTTACAGGGTATAGCCATGGAAGAATCTGCAGGCAGCTCATCTGCTGAAAAATTGTTGGAATTGCTGAACACGTCGGGACAAAAATGCATGGAGCTATTACGTGCATTTTATTACGACAAACTTCCCATGCAAAAAATAGCATCGATGTTTGGGTTTTCAGGCGAACGATCGGCCACCGTACAGAAGTACAAATGCCTTGAAAAAGTAAGGGATATTGTTAAAAATAAATCGTTGACCTATGAGGACTTCCTTGAATGACATACAACAAATAGACGATTACCTGTTACAATATGCTAGCAAAACCGACCGTGCATTATTTGAATCGCGGTTAATATTGCAACCTGCTTTACAGGAAAACCTGCTGTGGCAACAAAAGACCTATGATATTATAAAGCAACACAGCCGGCGCCGGTTAAAGGCAGAAATTGAAACTGTACACCAACACTTATTTACCGAACCGGAGCATATATCTTTCCGCCGGAAGATCCTGGAAATTTTCTCAAAGAAATAAGAACACACATAATTTAAAACTAATCATATGATAAGTATGAAAAGGGATTTTCGTGCCTATGCCATACATCATCTTCGCATAGGCAGCCAGCATGTTGATGGCTTTATAAGCCGTATGGAAAATCGCTTTATTCCTACGGCCATGACACCTTATATCACTGAAGAACGGCAGTTAAACGTTGCGCAAATGGATGTTTTCTCCCGGCTGATGATGGACCGCATTATTTTCCTCGGCGATGCAGTTGACGATAAGATCGCCAACATCGTGCAGGCGCAGTTATTATTTCTGCAGTCGGCCGACGCCAAACGCGACATTCAGTTATACATTAATTCCCCCGGTGGTTCGGTATATGCAGGATTAGGTATTTACGACACCATGCAATACATTTCACCTGATGTAGCAACCATTTGTACCGGCACCGCTTTAAGTATGAGCGCGGTATTGTTAAGCGCCGGCGCCAGTGGTAAACGTGCCGCCTTAAAACATGCACGGGTAATGATTCATCAGCCTTCGGGCGGTATACAGGGCAATGCTTCAGACATAGAGATCACCATGAATGAAATTAAAAAGCTACAGAAAGAACTGTACTCCATCATTGCCAGACACAGCGGGCAGTCGTATGAGAAAGTGTATGAGGCCAGTGACCGCGATTACTGGATGAAAGCGCACGAAGCCCGGGCATTTGGGATGATAGATGAAGTGTTAGGCGAAACTAACGATGTTACAACAAAAGCGCATGCTGTTGCTTAATATGCAATTATATCAGCTAAAAGTTTCAAATCTGGTAGAAAAAAGTTCGAAATTTGTATCGTAAGGTACACTTTGACCGCCGAAGCTGAAGCTTCGGTGGTCATTTTATTTAAGAAGCCTTCAAGTCGATTGATTTGAAGGCTTTTTTGGTTCGAGGGGCATGGTTGGGATCAAGTCAAATTGTTGGGGGATTAGTATAAGTCACCATCAGCTTTTTAGCCCACTTTTCCCAGCACGGCACACCATAAATAACCACCACAACAGTAATTGAAAAAGAAACGAAGTTTGTATTTCGGTTTATCTTCACTCATACATAGTTGCTCCCTTTAAAATGAAGAAGGCTTGCCCTGGATAGAATCTTCTGATAATCCCTGGCTGATCCGGTCAATTTAAATTAATGCCGGCGTGCAACGAACATAGCCATAACTTACTCATACAAAAAACCAAAACCATGAATATGAGAAAATATTTGTGGCTGTTAATGGCCTGGACCCTTACTTCGTGCTGGAAATATACGAACAACAATACCGGTGACCCGGCGTATACAAGTCAAAAAGTATGGGGCTACAAACCAGTATATGCTACGGAAAGCGCTGCAAAAAAGATATCTTACCTGGCGTCATCGCAAATTGCTGTTAGCTATGGAAATATCTATGCATTCAGGAACTATATCTTTCAAATCGACCCGGGCTTCGGCATCCATGTTATTGACAACAGCACACCTTCATTGGCGCATAAAATAGGTTTTATCACGGTGAGGGGTTGTTCTCAAATTTCCATCAAAAACGATAAGCTGTATACCAACAGTTATGACGATCTCGTTGTGCTGGATTTTTCCGATCTGCAAAATGTACATGAGTACAGCCGTTTAAACGGCGTATTTACTGAATACAAATTTGGATCTCCCATTTCAACTCCGCCTGGCAGAGGATATTATGAATGTCCATCATACGACAGACTGGTAACAGGCTGGGTCATGGACTCCGTTTACACGAGTTGTTACCAATAACTGTAAAAATTTCAAGAATGAAAAAAGCTTCTTTCTTTTTACTCGCTGCGGTACTGGTCATCGTTGCCTGTGAAAAAAATGATACCAACGCAAACTCCTCTTCTACATCTACCGGCAAGGGTGGTTCACTGGCCAGGTTTACAATTATTGGCAATTACCTGTATGCTGTAAGCAGTCATTATCTCTATACGGTTGATGTATCAAATCCTTCAAACCCGGTTAAGTCAGGACAAAGTGCGCTGAATTTTGATATGGAAACCATTTATTCCTACAAGAACAGGTTATTCATTGGATCACGTACCGGTTTATATATTTATTCTATCGACACACCTTCTGAACCCCGGCTAATCGGTGAAGCAAAACATGGCCGCAGTTGCGATCCCGTGGTTGCCAACGACAGCGTGTCTTACTCAACACTGAAAGGTAACACGTATTGCGGACCTGCTACAAGCGGGTTGTATGTTTATGATGTAAAGAATTTGAGCCAGCCGGTTTTAAAAAAGACGATCACAATGAATGACCCGTTGGGATTAGGCATAGCCGATTCAGCACTGTATGTATGTTATACCGAAGGATTAAAAGTTTATTCCATTAAAAACGCCTATGACCCGGTTGAAATGAAAACAATACCAGGCACTGATTTTGCCGATGTTATCCCTTATGATAATATATTAATTTGTTGGACAAACGGAGGGATAAGCCTTTATGATATCACAGACAGACTGAACCCGGCTTTCATTAAAAAGATCACTGATTAACGATTATTGATTTAGCTACCTTATACGACAATACCGGAACAGCTATTACAACATCCGATTTACCTGGTTTAAATGCAGACATCAGTACCACCCTGGCGCCGGGAAAATATTATGTTTCGGTTACTGGTACGGGGCAACAGATAAATATCGCCAACCTGCCGTCGGGTTTATATTTCATTACAATAAATACAGGAAAACAAACAATAACGAAGAAACTGATAAAACAAAACGCTAAATAAATACCGTGGTATTTACTGTGTTATAAAGAAAAACGCCCGCCTAAGCTGTAGCAAAGACGGGCGGTTTTGTTATTAATGGTTTATCGTTCCCTAATCCGTGATGTTGTATAATTTGGCTACTTCGCTATAAGGCATCTTCTTCAGGTCAGTAATGCTGCGACCCTGAACCATACCAGGGATCAGCACATACCGCACGGCCGATCCATTATCATTCGGCCCTTCCTTATAACTGGCTCTTACTAAAAAATCAATGTTTTTTTCTTTGAAAACAAACCCTGCATTAAGCCAAAATATATTTCCGTTTGCGCTCTCATCATAAAATCCATAGTAGGAGTCTCTTTCTATTTGAAGTACTGTGCCGTTTTTACATTTATAATACATCAAAACGGTTCCGGTGTTCACTATATCGGCAGTTAATGCTGCTGCAGGTATAGATTGTAAAAAATCATAGCCCTCTAACACTTTTATTGTAGAATCCACCATGTTCACATCGATCCAGGAAGAAGAAGTGGCACCGGCCCCATTGCATACATATTTTGTTTGGGTAGTAGTTACCTCATTGTCTTCCAGTGTTCCGTTATTGTTGGCATCTATCCCTGTTTCAAATTTGGTGCCTCCATACTGGCAATTTACGCCTGCTGCTTCTTTGGTGGTTCTGGTTAAAGTGGTTTTGCCATTGGCGCCGTCTTTGGAACAACTGATTAAAAAAAGGGTCGAACATAAAAACATTAAAGCACAATTTTTCATTTTCATAAAGTACATTTATTGATTTGTTTTAATGAGAAAAAACAATGAAGCTTATTCTTGTAAAAATGGGCAGGTCGGGGAAACTGTTTCTTAGTATTAATTGTATATTGATAATTCGTTAATTGTTTATTGAACATTTAATTGTGTCAGATCATTATTGAAATCCCAGGCAGGTTATCTCCTGAACAAAATATTACTTCCATTTTATATCCAATTAATTGTAAAGCCGGGCAGTCCGTTAGACTTTACATTCACGCCCTTAATCCAAACACTATGTACAAACTAAAATCTTACCTGGTACTGCTATGTGCATTTGCAGTAAGTACTGTTATGTATGCGCAGGAAAAACGATACCAAATTGGTAACACTGCGAACCTACTGAGTAATTTTCGCCGGCAACTGGCTACAGCGAAGTCCAATGACATCAACCGCTTACAATTACAACTATCATCAACACGCAGTTTGTCGGCTGTTATTAACCATCGCAAGTCATATGGAAGGGCATCGGAACAACTGACAGGTAGTATTGCCAATATACCGAACTCGTCTTTTTACCTGATGATTGAAAACAAATCGGTACAGGGGCACATTCTGTTGCGCGACAGCAAAAAAGCGTATACCTATTCTTCCGATAATAACGGAGCTGTATATGTACAGGAAACAGACATCAACAAGATCATTTGTATCGATTATCAGAAAGAGGTGGCGCCTGTTTCTCCCCCGGCGGCTTCTTTTTGGGCAGCGGGAGAATCCCAAAAAAAATTCCCCGACCAGTGAATTTACCAGCCGGGGTTGCAACGAAGGGGTTCACTAACTAAACGATTCTAAAAGTTATGCTGAATTACCAATTTGCCATTCCGGTTACTAACGCCATCAGAGGCTTTCACAAAGTATATGCCGTCCGGCAAGGTTTCCAGGTCAGTAAGCAACAATTCATTAAAACCCGTTTTCAACCGGTATTGCCGGGTCATCACGGCATGACCGGATACATCGAACAGCGTTATATTGAGTTTGTTATTGCTGGTCGATGTCCATCTGATCGTGGAATTGGTAATGGCAGGAACAGGACTTATATCCAATGCACCTTCACCCAAAACATTTTGCATTGTAATAACCTTACTGAAAATATTTTGACCGTCTGCACATTGAGCTTTGATCCTGTAAAAGATAGTCGTTGCTGCACCGGCTGTTGCCTCTGAAAAGGTATACCTGCCGATATCGCCATTCCCCGGTTTCTTACTTACTATTCCGGCTGTAGAAAAATCGTGCCCATTGGTACTCCTTTCTACGATATAGTTTGTTACATCTTTTTCATTGGTTGCCTCCCAGTTGATCAATACCTGCGCCCCATCCCTTTTTCCATTTACCACAAGGAATTTCATAGGCAACACTACACAGCCGGGCGGGAAGCCCATAACGGGGCCTGGAAGGGATACACCTGCCGCACCGGCCAGGGCGCCATAATTATTAGCAAACGATCCGTTACTTGTAGTGCCGGCTGTTCCGCCGGTTACCGAAGAGGCCGCATTCAGTGTTCCGTCGGAATATATAACACCGCCGCCACCGCCACCGCCAGGCCCATGCGGGCCTCTATCGACATTACTGCCACCATTGCCGCCATTAGCATATACGGTAAGGTTCGAATGACCGCTGCGGGCGTTGATCAATACGCTGCCGCCGGCGCCACCACCGCCTGCTGCATCGTTCCTGACAGTTGTATTTCCGTTACTGCCATTGGCCAATATAAAACCGGAGTTAATGATGGCGTCGGCGCTGATTATAACAATGCCGCCGCCCGCGGCGCCGCTGGAAGCCAATCCGCCGCCCGGGTTGCCGCTACCATCGTTACTGTCGCCGGCTCCTCCTCCGCCGCCCATCACCAGCCGCAACGCGCTTCGCTGTGCGAATGGAGCGCCGGCATAACCACCGTATGGCATATTGGTTCCATAACTGTTGCCGCCTCTTCCGCCTGCGCCGCCGTTACCACCACCGCCGCCGCCACTGTTGTTTCGATTTAACGGCTGCGCATCATTGGTTCCGCCCCCACCGGCATTGCCTGGAGCGCCCATGCAGAAACTTCCGCCGGGGTATCCTTCTTCTGTATTTTGCAGCAGTGGGTTGCTGTTAATAAGCCGCGGTGTTCCGGCAATCCCTTCTCCCTTTGAAGCATGGAAGGCACCTGTGCTGCCATTGGCAGGCGATACTGTGGCAAATGGCAGGGTAGAGGTGACACCAGTGCCGCCCAGCCGTACGCCGCCGCCGCCGCGGAAACCAGCGCCGGTAACGTTGATCGTATGCCCGTTCATGTCGAGGTTGTTCTTTACTGCCATCACAATTACTCCACCTGTAGCACCATTCCAGGCAGGCGCTGTAATGTCGGCATCCAAAATGAGGTTGTAATATACAGCTACACGAATTACCTGGTAAGTGTACTGGCCATCGGCGCCAAAAGCGGCTTTTTTATAATTATTAACCGTTCCTGTTAGCAACGTCAATGTACCGCCGGTCAGCGGAACGGAATTAGTTGCTACAACATATTCCATATTTCCGGCGTATAATTCAGCGTTATTCAGGTAACCGCTTCCGCTTACGCCATCGCCGTAGGTGTTGTTATTGGCTGCATTGATCTGCGCACCCTGCATTTGAATGATCAATAGCACATCACCGGCTCTGACAGGAGTTGTTCCAATGGCGGCGCCTATAGCAACAGAAGTACTTCCTGCACTTACAGTTGCCTGTAGCCCGGGATAATATGTATTGGAAATAGAAGCTATGGTAGAGGTAATCGGCGGCGGACAAGTTTGCGCCTGTACATTATTGAGTGATGATATGGCTATATAAGATATAACCGTTAACAGCAGGCATTTGATACTGCATTGTTGTAAAACGAATTTCATTGGGTAACGGATTTTTATTATAGGAACAGATTATAGCAGTGTAAAAATGGATCATTCCCCAAAGCTGTTTATTAGTATTAGTTGTATTACAGCAATTCGTTATTTGTATATTGAATAGCAGGCATGATTCATATTGTTTTTTTAAAAAATATAGTCCGGGGCCTTTTTTATAAGTAAAAAATTATAATATTGAACTGTTGTTACAACATTTATTGACCTGATTAACACTATGAAAAGCCACCGGTTAAGGCCGCTGTTATTAATTGTATTTTGCCTGTTGCAATGGCTGCCGTCAAAAGAGCAGACTCCCACGAACGGGTATAGCATCACCCATTATAACAGTGATAATGGCCTTTCGCAGAACAGTATCAATGGTATGGCCTTTGACAAAAATGGGTTTCTTTGGCTTGCCACTAAATGGGGCATCGTTCGGTTTGATGGTAAAAATTTCAGGGAATATAACACGGAGAATAGTGCGGCTTTATTGTGGAATGAATTTTCGCTGCCACAAAGAGAGCCAGGCACAGATCGACTGTTTTTTAAACCGGTTTTTGACAGCGCTCATATTTTAACGGTCACCGATGATTACCAGATCATCACGGATAGTGTTCGTTCGGCCAGGCCCCATCGCCAGTTCATGACATCAAACAACCACCTGTTCTTTTATAATAGTATTTACAATACTTATGGCGTTGCCTATAAACAATTAATTGAAAAGCTGGTTACCAGCTATGCACCGATAACGGTGAATGAACGGCAGGCTTACTTTTATGACGCCGGCCTTTGTTACTTCCTCGATGAAAACACACGCAGCATTAAGGAGCTGCGTGAAATTACCGACCATAAACTGAAGCTTCAATTCATTACAGGCGATATTTATTTTTTTATTGATGATCAATATCGCCTATACGCATACAAAAACGGGGTATTACAAAACAATATCAGGTATGCTCCGGACCTACGGCGGTTTTTCATTAGGGCAGCCGCCGCAAATCCCGATCCGGTACAGGCTTCATTAAAAACAAGGCGCGATGGCAACCACACCCTCATGTTATGCAATGATACCATTCTGCAGCTTCAAATGGTCAACAATGTATTAACTTATAAAATACTGGCTGCTGATATTCCCATAAAGGATATCAAATGCATGATTTATGATGAGGGCTACGAGGTGCTTTATATAGGTACCCTTACAAATGGGTTGTATGTGCTGAAGCTACATGAATTTCAAAGGCTTTTTTTTAACGATCCCGGGTTCCTGGTCAATAGCCAGTCGTCGCAGATTGAGTTACCGGGCTCCCGCATACTTACCCCCACCGGCATTCTAAATTATTCCAATAACGATCATATCCTTTTTCCGGTTACACACGATTTCGGCAAACAGGCCTCGATGCAGGCTTCCGATGGATCGATCTGGCTGTCGGAATTTGATTCCTTAAAAAGGACCGATATTCATCTTCGATCTTTCGTAACCGTAAAACCACTGGGATATTATCTTACCGGCATTATTGAAAGGGATAATAAAGATATTATCTACAGCAACAAGCACCAGGTATTCAGGCGGCACGGAACAGAAGATACTATTTTACTGAATGATAACGACCTGATGCATGCAGAGATCCACACCCTCAGGGAAGTGAGTAAAAATAATTTATGGATTGGAACGTCGGCCGGTTTGTTTGCCTATGATTTGTCGAAGTCCCGCGCAGGCGCGGGATTAAGCAGGATTATCGGTCTTGAAAAAGCATATATAGATCTCATTCACGTCGCAAGGGATAGAAGTATCTGGATTGGCACCTATGGCCAGGGCTTTTATAAATTTTATAAGGATCATTTCATCAAAATGCCAATGGACTCCAGGAAGAGCCTTGTTATCGCTCATTGTTTCATGGAGGACCGGCAAGGTTATTTCTGGATACCGACCAACAATGGGTTGTTCAGGGTTGCGAAAAAAGAATTGGATAATTATGCCGCCGGCCAACAGCAGCAGGTTTATTATTACTATGTTGATAAATCGTATGGATTTAGTACCAATGAATTTAATGGCCGGTGCACGCCCTGTGGTATTGTAACAAGTGATAATTTTTTTTCATTACCCTCACTGGATGGCCTTGTACGGTTTAACCCCGATAGCGTACATATCAGTTTGCCCGATAAACCAATATTTGTAGAGCTTATAAAAGCAGATGAGAAAAGGTTGCTATTGAAAAACAAACTGGAGGTGTCAGGGGATTCCAGTCATTTGACTTTTGAAATTTCGGCTCCTTATTTCGGCAACAGGTTCAATCTGCACCTTGAATATGCGATAAAGGAGTTGACTGATAAATGGTACCCGGTGAATGACGACGGCAAACTCATAATCCCAAACCTGAACAGCGGTACCTACACCCTTACTGTGAGAAGTCAGAACCCCAATGCGTACTATACCTATAGCACCATTCATTTAACCGTACTTCCTTACTGGTATGAACAAGTGTGGTTCAGATGCCTGTTGGGCGGGCTGGCAATAGGCACATTTTTATTGTTTTTCCGGCTGCGGTATAACTACCAGGTAAAAAGAGCGCAATTGCTGCAGCAAAAGGTGAATGAAAGAACAGAGCAACTATCCGAGAGCAACCGGGTAAAAGAGTTAATGATCTCTGCTATCCTGCATGATCTAAGGTCGCCGTTACGGTTCCTGCACATTTTAGCCGGGCGAATATACAATGATCATAAAGCTTCAGCAGATAAGGAACTTTCGCAGACCTTGTTTCACATCGAGAACGCAACCAATGAAATATACGATTTTACCCAGGACTTTTTTATGTTTATCAATATGCAAAAAGAGGGTTTTGTTATTAACCGGGAAAAAATAGTGCTACGGAATATTGTCAGTGAAATTATTGCCTTATGTGAAGTGGGAGCGCAAATTCAAAAAAATACCTTTAGCAACCTGGTGCCGGACCATGTTACGCTTTATACAGACCCCGGCCTGTTAAGCCTGGTGCTGAGAAACCTGGCCGACAATGCCAATAAATATACTTCCGAAGGAGCTATAACAATTGAAGGCGTTCAGGATGCATTTACCACCAGGATCATAATGACAGATGGCGGTGATAGCATGGATAAGAAACTGGTAGCACGCATCCTTGATAAAAGCTATAATCCTTCCCAACATGGCATGGGGTGGGGCTACAAGATCATTATCGAAATTCTGGACAGGTTACAGGGTACACTCGACATAGTTTCGAACA
>Ga0114129_10009941_pt1 | contig 13560 bp, 12 predicted proteins | sample RhiMetdeltSRZDD1_FD_80071 | JGI IMG/M metagenome (GOLD analysis project Ga0114129, IMG submission 80071) | Populus rhizosphere microbial communities from Tennessee, USA - Rhizosphere MetaG P. deltoides SRZDD1 (version 2) (version 2) | ecosystem: Host-associated > Plants > Roots > Rhizosphere >...
CGGAGTCGCGGTGCCGATCTGGGCGTACGCGCGATCGATCATGGAGTCCGGCCCGTATCCGGCGCTCGCGCGGGTCCCGTTGACCATCGAGTGGGAGTCCGGATTCCACTTCCGGCCCAAGGGAGGACGGCAGCGCTTCGCGATGCCGAACCTCACCGCCGATGGCCGGGTCGAGAAGGGACCCGGCGCGCCGCCCGCGGCTTTCGTCCCCGGCGACTTCGCTGAGCTCGTCGTGCCACCCTCGCTCGAGCCGTGGGTCCGCGCGCGCGCCGCCTGGCGGCACCCTCTCTTCGCGGACCTGCGCATCACCGACTTGTGGTCCTGCTATTACGAGATGACGCCCGACGACCACCCCATCGTCGGCGCCGTGCCCGGAGTGGCGGGTCTGTACATCTCCGCCGGCTTTTCGGGCCACGGATTCATGCACACGCCCGCGACCGCGCAGCTGGTCGTCGAGGAGATGCTCGACGGTCGCGCGCACACGCTCGACATCACCGACCTCTCGCTCGAGCGATTCGCGACTGGTCGCCGGCCGTTCACCGCGACGGTGCTCTGACCCGGACCCGTTCGGCGGCGACGGTTGTACTAGAGACGTGCCTCCCTCCGGCCGCAGACCTTTCGTGTGGCGCGCGGTGTCGCTCGTGGCGACGGCGCTCTTGGTCGTGTGGATCACCGACGCCGCGATCAATGCGGCACCTCTCGATGACCTGACGCTTCGTCTGCTCCTCGCGGGCAAGGCGCCGTTCCAGGGGCTCTCGCTGCCCGAGGCGCTCTGGACCGCGGTCAGCCGCAGCGCGATCCTCATTGGTGCCTCGCTCGTGGCCGCGATCGTGATCGGGGTCCTCGCGGGTGCCGCGTACGCGTTCTCGCGCTGGGGCATCGTTCGTGCCACGGCCTGGGCGGTCGGCACGGTCGGCGCGTCGTTGCCGTCCTTCTTCTGGGCGATGCTGCTCCAGCTGGTCGTCGTCCTTGTCTATATCCGTACGCAGCGCGTCCTCGCCCCGATCTCCGGTGGGTTCGGCGTCGACGAGCACCTCATCCTTCCAGCGATCGCCCTGGCCATGCGGCCCGCCGCGTATATCTTCCGGACGACCGCGACCGCGCTCGACGAGGCGCGTCACGCGCCGCACGTGATCACTGCGTGGGCGAAGGGTCTTACCCCGGGTGCCGTCGCCGGTCGTCACGTCGCCCGCAACGCCGCGCCGGCGGTGCTCGCGGGAATGGCGCTCGGCGCCAAGACGGCGCTGTCGAGCCTTGCGATCGTCGAGTTCGTGTTCACCTGGAATGGCGCCGGGTACGGATTCATCCTGTCGGTCGCGACGGGTAACGTGGCGTTCGCGTCCGCGATCGCGCTCGTGTTCGCGGTCGCGCTCGCACTCATGGGCGCGCTCGTCGGGCTCGCGACCCGCGCGATGAACGTGAGTGCGCGATGAGGCGCGGCGATGCGGGACGCATGCTGCGCAATACCGCGCTGATCGTCGGCCTCGCGGGCGTGATCGCGCTGGGCATTGTCGCGCTTTTCGGGTCGCAACTGAGCGCTGGCGATCCGCAGGCGCAGCGCCTCGTCCTGTTCTTTCCGGACGGCACGTTCAAGATCCCACCCTCGCCGCCCGACCAGTACTACCCGCTTGGGACGGATCCGCTCGGGCGCGATCAGCTGGCGCGCATCCTCTGGGGCGCACGTCTGACGTTCACCGTCGTGCTGCTCGCGCTGCTGCTGCGCGCCGGGCTCGCCGTGTTCTTCGGAGTTCTCGGAGGCTGGCGCGGGGGCAACGTTGACGCGCTCATCACGCTCGTCACGAACGCGGTGAGCGGCGTCCCGCAGCTGCTGCTGGCTCTCCTCGTCGCCGTCGCGTTGCGGGAGCACACGCTCCTTGGTTTCGTCATCGCTCTCGGATGTGTCGGCTGGGCCGAGGGTGCGCAGTTCGTGCGTTCCGAGGTGCTGCGCATCCGCAGCGCACCCTACGTCGAAGCCGCGCGGTCGCTTGGAACGCGCACGCGCGGTCTCATGACCCGCCATCTGTTCCGCTCGCTCGCGCCGCAGCTCTTTGGGCTGATCGCTCTCGAGGCCGGCGCGACGCTGCTGTTGCTCGCGGAGCTCGGCTTTCTGGGCATCTTCATGTCCGGCGGGATCTTCTTCGTGGACGACGCCGGCCGGCCCATTCTTCCGGTGCGCGACCGAGCGCCGGAATGGGGGCAGATGCTCGCCGGGGCGCAGCAGTACGCGTTCAGCAATCAGTTCGTGGCGTTCGTGCCGGGCGTTGTGGTCGCGGCGGCGGTGTTCGCGTTCAACCTGCTCGGTGAGGGAGCGCGCGCCGCGACCGATCCGTTCTCTACGCTGTCGCTCTCGCCGCGCGCGGTCGGTGCACTCGGCCGCGGCCTGCTTGGCGTCGCCTTATTGGGCGGCCTGTTCTTCGGTGTCGCGCAAGCGAGATCCACTGAGCTGTCGTTCGACGATGCGCTGCGACTTGCGCGCGAGGCGGTCGAGCGCGTCGAGCCAGGCGACGAGCTCCTCGCAATCGTCGTGCGCTTCAGCTCCGATTCGCACGCGCTCGCGAAGCCGCAGAAGCTCAACTTCTACTTCCGCTCGCACGGCATCTTCGAGATCGTGCGTGTTGGCTTTCCTGACGCTGACCAGAACGCGATGGAGGTGCAACACGACGACGAAGACTCGCTGAACCTCAATACGATGCTGCCTCTGGGCGAGTGGTCGGTCCCGTTCGCTCGCGCGCTCGCGACCGTTGACGAAGGCGGCCGCGCTTTCCGCAACAGCTCCCGCGGGTGGCTCGTCCGTGTCGTCCTCACCCGTCACAGCGCGCTCCCGGCGCCGACTTATCGCGTGATGTACTCCGGGCTGGCAGCGGCGAGCAGCCCGAATATCGATGTTCTGGTCGACGCCGTGACAGGCGCCGTCGGCACGCGGGAACTTCGTTTTGCCGAGGCGACGCTACGCGCCGAAAGTGCGCTGGGCGGACCCGTCGCGCTGACCCAGGCTCTTGGACGATGGAGCGCCCGTAGCCCACAAGGGGTAGCGGGCGGTGGCTTCGACGCCGAACGGCCAGTGGGTCTGTCCTACACGTTCATCCGGTCCGACCTGCCCGCCGACCGACGGACAGCGTCAATCGGATTTGGCGCATTCGCACAGCCTGGCATCTCTGCGAACGTCGGCTCGCGGTCCGAACGACCGACGCCGATCGATGTGGCAATCGATCTCGAAGCGGCGTTCGCCGCGGTCGAGGAACAAGGTGGACGCGCGATGCGTGAGGACTGGTCCCGCGCAGGTCCCGCGTGGTCCGCGACCGCCGATGTCGGCATCGACGGCTTCTTGACGGCGGTTCGCGTCCAATACGGCGGCCCCGAGCGACTGAGCGCGGCTTTCCGATATGACGTCGCGACCGGGCGCGTCGAGCGCACGCAGTGATCTCGCCCCGATGAACGTCCGCGTCACGCGTTTCCTCGATGGAGCGCGCGGAGCGACGGGGCACGCCGTCATCGTCGATGTCTTCCGCGCATTCACGACCGCGGCGTTCTGCATAGCGGCCGGAGCGCGCGAGATCGTGCTGGTCGCCGATCACGAGCAGGCGCTCGCGCTGAAGCGCGACGACCCATCGCTGTTCCTGACCGGTGAGATCGAGGGTCGCCCGATCCCGGGATTCGATGCTGGAAACTCGCCGTCGGCGATCGAGCACCTCGACCTGACGGGGCGACGCGTCGTGCAGCGCACAAGTGCCGGCACGCAAGGCGTGACGGCTGCGGCAGGCGCGCGCGGCATCGCCCTCGGTAGTTTCGTTATCGCCGAGGCGACCGTGCGCCATGTGCGACGCAGCGCGACTGACGTCACGGTGGTCGCGATGGGACGCGGCGCCGCGGAAACCGCCGATGAGGATGAGGCATGCGCCCGTTACATCGCTGCGCGCCTCGTCGATGCGCCGACCGATGTGACTTCGATCATCGCGTCGCTTTGGAAGGACGAGGATCCGAACTGGCCCGATTGGTTCCCGCGCCGCGACGCCGAGCTTGCGTGTGAGGTCGACCGCTTCGACTTCGCGCTGCCGGTCGCGCGTGAGCACGGTCTATTGATCGCCCGGCCCCTCAGGTCGGACTCCGCGGCGCTCATCCGCGCGAACTAATACTCTTCCGACGTGCCCGGCACCGTACTCATCACCGGCATCACGGGATTCGCGGGCAGCCATCTCGCCGAGCGCTTCGTGACCGCGGGCAAGATCGTGCACGGCATCGCGCACGAGGATCCGCCGTTCGCGAACCTCGCCGCGGTGGCCGATCGCGTGCGCGTGCACCGTGCGAACATCCTCGACATCGCAAGCGTGAGGGACGCCGTGGCCGCCGCTCGCCCCGCCACGGTCGTCCATCTGGCGGCGCAGGCGGTCCCGACGCTCGCGGCGCAGGATCCGGTCTCCGCCGTGCGGGTCAACGTCCTCGGAACGGCAACGCTGCTCGCGGCGCTTGATGCGCATCCGGAGATCCGCCTCGTCATGGCGTCGAGCGCGGACGTGTACGGAGCTCCCGACTCGGAGCTCGTCGACGAGAGCGCGCCGCTGCGGCCCGCGAACGTCTACGCCGCGACGAAGGTCGCGTCCGAGGCGCTGGTGACGGAGTTCGGCGATCGGCGGGCGGCTGCCACGACTGTGCTTCGTCCCGCGAACCAGAACGGACCGCGACAGCATCCCGGTCTGGCGGCCTCGGCATTCGCGAAGCAGATCGCTGAGGCCGAGGCCGGTATCGCGGAGGCGGTGGTCAAGCACGGTGTCCTCGATGCGCGGCGCGACTTCCTCGATGTGCGCGACATGGCCGACGCCTATGCGCGGGCCGCGGAGCTCACCGATCCGGGCGTAGCCGTGTACAACGTCGGCACCGGTGTGGCCGTGTCCGTGGGCGAGATCCTGGAGGCGCTTATCGCGCTCGCGCGCGTGCCGGTGCGTGCGGAGATCGATCCCGAGCGCGTTCGGTCCGGGGCGCCGACGGACTTCGCGCTCGATGCGCGCCGCTTCCGTGGCCGGACGGGCTGGGCGCCGCGCATGGATCTGCGGACGTCGCTGAGGGACACGCTCGATTACTGGCGGGGCCAGGTGAGGGCCGAGGCGGGAGTGGGGCCCCCCGGGCGCGGAGCGACCGCATGAAGATCGTGTTCGGCACGGACGGCTGGCGCGCGCGGATCGCCGAGGAGTACACGTTCGATGCGGTACGCGTGTGCGCACAGTCCGTGGCGGAATGGGTCCAGAAGAGCGGCGAGGCGAGTCGCGGCGTGGTGATCGGCTATGACCGGCGTTTCGCGTCGGAGCATTTTGCCGCCGCCGCCGCGGAGGTCGTGGCCGCGCACGGGATCCACGTCTTCCTCGCCACCGCGGCCGCGCCGACGCAGTCGTTCTCGTACGCGACGATGCGAAAGAAGGCCAAGGCGGGGATCGTCATCACCGCGAGCCACAACCCGTGGCCCGACAACGGCTTCAAGGTGAAGTCCGAGACGGGTGCCGCTGCCGCGCCGGACATGCTCAAAGAGCTTGAGGCCATCATCCATCCGCTCGAGTCGCGGCCGCACGACGTGCGTCGGATGAAGTTCGACGACGCCAAAGCCGCGGGGACCATCGAGCTGTTCGATCCGGCGCCCGACTACCTCGCGCGCGTCGCGGAGCTCTTCGACCTCGACGCGTTCCGTGGCGCGGGGTACCGCATCGTCTGCGAGCCGCTCTTCGGCAGCGCCAGCGGGTATTTCCCGCGGCTGCTCGGCGGCGGGAGGACGCAGATCGTCGAGCTGCACGCCGAGCGCAACCCGTACTTCGGCGGCCTCAATCCCGAGCCGATCCCGCCGAATACGGACGAGTTCCTCGCGCGGATCGTCGCGGAAAAAGCGGACGTCGGCCTCGCGGTCGATGGCGACGCCGACCGGGCCGGGCTCGGCGACGAGAAGGGCCGCTTCGTCACGACGCTGACGACCTACGCGCTCCTCATGTGGTACCTCATCGAGGTCCGCAAGCTGCGGCAGCCGGTCGTGAAGACCGTGAACATGACCTCGATGATCGACCGCCTCGGCGAGAAGTACGGCGTTCCGGTCCACGAGGTGCCGGTGGGCTTCAAGTACATCGGACCGAAGATGCAGGAGACCGGGGCGATGATGGGCGGCGAGGAGTCGGGTGGCTTCGGCTTCGCGATGCACCTGCCCGAGCGCGACGGCATCGTCGCGGACCTGTTCTTCCTCGACTTCATGCTGAGGACGAAGAAGAAGCCGTCGCAGCTCATCGCCGAGCTGATGGACCTGGCGGGCCCATCCTTCTATCTCCGAAAGGATCTGCGGCTCGAGGCGGCCACCTATAACGCGGAGAAGCCGAAGATCATGGAGCGCCTCCTGTCCGCGAAGCCACGCGAGCTCGCCGGCCACACGGTGAAGAAGGTCGTCGACCTCGACACCGGTGACGGCGTGAAGTACTTCGTCGACGACGGCTCCTGGCTGCTCATGCGCCTCTCGGGTACGGAGCCGCTGGTGCGCGTCTACGCCGAGACGCGCAGCGAGGCCGAGCTCGCGCCGATGCTCGACATCGGAGAGAAGATGGTCAAGGGGAGCACGTGATGGACACAACGGTCATCGAATCCGTCGAGCGCATCCGCGCCGCGGACCCGGGGAACATGCTCGACCGCATCAAGGATCTCCCAAAGCAGGTCCGCGATGCGTGGAAGCTCGCGAGCACCGCGCAGCTCCCGCCGGCGCATGGTGACGTGCGCAATATCACGGTGGCGGGCATGGGTGGCTCGGCGATCGGTGGCGACCTCGCGTCGGCGCTGCTCGCCGGCGACCTGAAGGTCCCGATGAGCGTGCACCGCGACTACGGGCTGCCCGCCTACGTCGGGCGCGACTCGCTCGTGATCGTCTCGTCGTATTCGGGCAACACCGAGGAGACGCTCTCGAGCTTCGAGGAGGCGCAGCGCCGCGGCGCGCGCGTTCTCGTCCTCACGACGGGTGGAAAGATCTCGGAGCTCGCGCGAGCCGCCAAGTATCCCGTGATCACGTTCTCGTATCCGGCGCAGCCCCGTGCCGCCCTCGGCTACTCGCTCGGCCTCGTGCTTGGTTCGCTGACACGGCTCGGCTTCGTGCGCGACCTGAGCTCAGACATCGACGCCGCGCTCGCCGACCTCGCGAGGCTCGAAGAGCGCGTGCACGAGGGGGCACGGACGAACGACGCGAAGAAGCTCGCCATCGACCTATATGGTCGGATCATCTTCGCGTACGGCGGCGGCGTCCTGGGCGTGATGGCGCGGCGCGTGAAAGGCCAGTGGAACGAGAACGCGAAGAACTGGGCGGCTTTCGACGTGCTGCCGGAGCTCAACCACAACGCGGTGGTGGGCTTCCCATACCCGGACGTGGCGCGGGAGGCGATCGCCGTGCTCCTGCTACGGAGCGACCACGACAACCCGCGGCACAAGCTCCGCTTCGACGTCACGCGCGAGCTGCTGGACCGCGTGAACGTCCCGCATAGGACGCTGCAGTTCAACGGGGCGAGCATGCTGTCCGAGGTGCTGCAGCTGACGCTCTTCACCGACTACGTCTCGTTCTACGTCGCGCTCCTGAACGGCGCCGACCCATCACCGGTGAAGTCGATCGACTATCTGAAGGACCGACTCGCCAAGGGGTGATCCACCGCGCCTCGCGCTTCGCGTTCTGCCCGCGCGATGGCACGGCGCTCGTCCCGACGCGCATCGATGGACGCGACCGTCCCACCTGTCCCGTCTGCGGATTCGCCGACTTCATGCACGTGCAGATCGGCGCGAACACGATCGTCGAAAAGGGCGGCGGCGTGCTGCTCGTCCGCCTGAACTACGGACCGAGAGATGGACACTGGGCGCTCCCGGGTGGCCTGGTCGAAGATGACGAGACCCCCGAACTGGCCGCGGTGCGCGAGACCGAGGAAGAGACCGGCTTCCACGTGAGCCTCGAAGGACTGCTGGCGAGCTGGATGCGGCCGGGGTTCCCGATCCTGGTGGTGGTCTATCGGGCGCGTATCGAGCACGGCGAGCTGCGCGTCGCTCCGGACGAGGCGTCCGAGGCACGCTTCTTCCCACGCGAAGAGCTCCCGCCGCTCGAGGAGCTGGCCTGGCCGTCTACTGCGCATGGCCTCGATGCGTGGCGGGCATACGAGCCACCGCGTCCCTAAACACCGATACCCGCCAGCCACCCCGACTCCCCCGGACGAGGTATCCCCGCTAAACGCATGACCGCGATGCTCACGCGCGACCTATCGAGTTAAGGGGGGAGCATCCAAGACATGGGCGGCGTGCGTACCAGCGAGGGCATGGGGGACCTCGGGCGTGACGGGATGAGCCCGGTGGCCCGGTTCTCCCTCGCGCTCGCCGCCGTCCTTGGGACGACCGCGCTCGTGCTCGCCGCCGGTACCGGCTATCTCATGGCGCGCTACGTTCAGGACGAGACCACGTCCTTCACGCAGGCGGCCGTGGCGAGCCACTTCGGCACCGTGTTCGAGGACGACGTCTTCCTGCGCGGTCTGACGGCCGACGAGCAGCAGGAGCTCCGGCGAGACGTATCGTTCCACTTCTCGATCTACAACACCGTCGCGACACAGTTCTTTGACCGCACGGGCACCATCGTCTTTTCCTACGACCGGGACGAGATCGGACGCCGTCTTGAGCCCACTCTGTATCCGGGGCTCGACACCGCCCTTCGGGGCATGCGTACCGCTGAACGGCGCACGATCGTCGCCGATCCGAAGGTCGGTGTGCCCGGCACGTCGCTCGCGTTCGGTACCTTCAACACGCATCACTCGGGCGGTTCCTCGGCGGACGCGACTGCCGCGCCCGGTCCCGGCGTAAGCGAGATCCGCTCGCTCGAGGCGTGGAGCCCGGTCACGGTGAGGCAGAGCGGTCAGACGCTCGGTGCCGTCGTCGTCTGGCGCGACATGACCGCGATCGACGCCGCGCTGATGCGGATCCAGATGACCATCGCCCTGATCATCGCGCTCGCGGCGGCATTCCTCTGGCTCGTGCTTCGCGGCGTGTACGCGCGGTCGTCGCGGCGGATCGTCGCGCAGGCCGCCGCGCTCGAGGACGCGCTCGCCCTGCGTGAGCGCACCTACGACGCGACGCTGACCGCACTCACGAGCGCGCTCGACTTCCGCGACAACGAGACCGGCGGCCACTCGGACCGCGTCGTCGGCTACATGGAGCTGCTTCTCGAGCAGATGAACATCCATGGTTCGGACCTCGCCACGCTGCGCCGCGGCGCCCTGCTCCACGACGTCGGCAAGATCGGTGTCCCCGATAACGTCCTCCGCAAGCCCACGGCGCTGAGCGAATCCGAGTGGGCGGTCATGAAGCGCCATCCCGAGTTCGGTGCGCAGATCATCTCCGGCATCCCGTTCCTCGAAGAGGTCGCACGTATCGTCCGACACCACCACGAACGTTGGGACGGCATGGGATACCCGGACGGGCTCAAGGGCGAACACATCCCGCTCGGCGCACGCATCTTCGCCGTGGGCGACTCGTTCGACGCGATGACGAGCGACCGCCCCTACCGGCGGGCACTGCTGATCGACGCGGCGCGCGAAGAGATCCGGCGCTGCGCCGGAAGCCAGTTCGATCCGGCCGTCGTGACCGCGTTCCTCAGCATCCCCGTCGCGAAACTCGCACGGATCGCCGACGACGCACCACACACGCACCCGCGTGTCGTGGCGAGCTAACGACGCCTCGTTCCCTCGGGAAATCGGGCGTTATCGACCGGGCCTAGAATCGCTTCTGTCCGGCGCCGGCCGGAACGACGGAGCGGTGGAGGTCGGTGGATGTACTCGAGCCTCATCTCCAAGATCGAGAAGGCGAAGCGTTACGCCGAAGAGCCCCAGCGGATCACCTTTCAGGAATTCGAGGTCCGATTCCGCGGTGACAACAGCTCCCATAGCGTCTCGCTTCACGGAGATGAGTGGTCGTGCGAATGCGATCACTTCCATACCTCAGGACTGTGCGCGCATGTCATGACGCTTCAGCGCCTCTTCGAGACCCACCTCACCGACGCGGTGAAATACACGACCGAGCGCATTCCCGCCTAGCGGCGTGCGTACCCACAACTGAATAAGCAGGGTCTCAGCGAAGCCGGTGAGATTCCGGCGGTGTCGCGCAACCGTGATGGATCCGTCCTAACTCGGGTCGCCTGGAACTCCTGCTCGCGGCCAACACGCCTTCGCGAAAAAGGAGTGAGCCAGATGCGCGTCGTATTCCCGCGGATCCTCGCCCTCTTCCTGTTCCTCGCCTCTGCCTGCGGCGCCGCCGTCGCCCCCACGCCGTCGCCCACACGCCAGCCGAGCGCGTCCGTGGCCGCCGTGGCGTTCCCCGCGACGCTCACCGATTTCCAGAACCGCCCCGTCACGATCCCGAAGCGCCCGGAGAGGATCGTCTCCATCGGTCCGTCGATCACCGAATTCCTGTTCGCGCTCGGCGCGGGGCCCCGCGTCGTCGGTGTGGATGACTTCTCGGACGAGCCGGCCGCCGCGAAGCAGCTCGAGAAGGTCGGCGGGATCAAGGTGAACTTCGAGAAGGTCGTTTCGCTCAAGCCGGACCTGGTGCTCGCCGTGAAGTTCTCCGATGGCACGATCGAGCGACTGACCGGCGCCGGGCTGCTCGTGCTCGTGGTCGATCCGCAGACCACGGGAGACGTCGCTCGCACCGCCGTTCTTCTGGGCCAGGCCGTCGGCAGCGACGGCGAAACGATGGCCCGCGATATCCAGAAGCGCCTCGACGCCGTCAGATCGAAGATGTCGTCCGCGGCGACCAAGCCGCGCGTCTATCACGAGATCGACGCGTCCGATCCCACGAAGATCTTCACGGTCGGGCCGGGGTCGTACATCCACGATCTCATCGAGATCGCCGGCGGCCAGAACATCGCGGCGCGGGCCACGAGCGCGTACCCGCAGCTTTCGGCGGAGGAGGTCCTGCGGGGCGATCCCGAGATCATCGTGCTCGCCGACGCGGACTACTCCGCCAAGCCGGAACAGGTCGCCGCGCGATCCGGCTGGTCGGCGGTCACCGCGGTGAAGACCAACCGCATCGTCAGGATCGCGCCCAACCTCATCAACCGGCCGGGTCCTCGCGTCGGCGAGGCCGCGGAGGCATACGCGCGTCTCGTGCATCCGGAGCTGTCTCGCTAGTGCGGACCGTCACGGTCTTCGCGCTGCTCGCGGTCGCGCTCGTCGTGAGCGCGACCGCGGGCATCCTCGTCGGCGCCGTCTTCATCGCCCCCGGCGATGTGCTCTCCGCGTTGCTCGGTGCCGAGGGAACGAACGGCACGATCATCCGCGAGCTTCGCTTGCCGCGGGTCCTCGGCGCGGCTCTCGTGGGCGGCGCGCTCGCGGCTTCGGGTGCCCTGCTTCAGGGCATGCTGCGCAATCCGCTCGCGGATCCCTTCGTCACCGGGACGTCGGCCGGCGCGTCGCTCGGCGCAGTGCTCGCCGTCGCGCTCGGCCTCGAGCCGGTGATCGTTCCTCTCGCGGCCTTCGCCGGCGCGCTCGGTGCGATCGTGCTCGTCTGGCGCCTCGCGCGCCTGGGCGGCAGGACGACCGTGCTGACGGTCCTACTCGCGGGCGTCGTGCTCACGTCGTTCGCCGGGGCACTGGTGACGTTCATCCTCGTGTCGAGCGATCGGCTCGCGCTGCGCCTGCGCGCGGTCCTGGGCTGGCTGCAGGGCGGCATCTCCGTGATCAGCTGGAGCGAGCTCGCCGTCGTCGCGGTCGTCGTCGCGATCGGTGTCGTCGGCGCGGTGCTGCTCGCACCGAGGGTCGATGCCTACGCCTTCGGCGAGGAGACCGCCGCGGCGCTCGGCGTCGATCTCGACCGCACCACAGCGGCCGTTCTGGCGACGACGGCTCTTCTGACGGGCGCCGCGGTCGCGATCGCCGGACTCATCGGCTTCGTCGGACTGGTGATCCCACATGCCCTGCGCTTCCTGCTCGGCGCGACGCACCGGCGGCTCATCATCGCGAGCATCCCAGCCGGCGCGATCACTCTGGTGCTCGCCGACCTCGGCGCCCGCACGGCTCTGGCTCCGGCGGAGCTACCGGTGGGTGTGATCACGGGGATCGTCGGCGCGCCCTTCTTCCTCGCGCTGCTCGTGCGCTCGAGGCGGGTGATCGTTTGAGCAACGTCGTCGCGCGCGGGATCCGGGCTGGTTACCACGACCGCGTGGTGCTGCGCGGCGTCGATCTCACCGCGCAGGCCGGCGAGGTCGTCGCGCTCATCGGACCGAACGGCGCGGGCAAATCGACATTGCTGCGCGTACTGGCCGGACTGCTGCGCCCGGACGCCGGAACGGTGACGATCGACGGCACGGACGTGACGACACTCGATCGCCGCTCCGTCGCTCGCCACGTCGCGGTCGTGCCTCAGGTCTTCGAGACGCTCTTTCCGTTCACGGTGCGTGAGATCGTCGCGCTCGGCCGGACGTCGCGCCTCGGACCGCTCGGAACGCTCGGCGCGGACGATGCGCGGGCTGTCGCTCGGGCTCTTGATGAGATCGGCGCGACGGAGCTCGCCGAGCGCCGCATCGACCGCGTGTCGGGTGGCGAGCGTCAGCGTGCCGTGCTGGCCATGGCTCTGGCGCAGGAGGCTGGCGTGCTGCTGCTCGACGAGCCGACGGCGCACCTGGATCCGACGCACCAGCGCGGCACGCTCGAACGCGTCGCGACACTCGCTCGCGCGCGGGGACTCGCGGTCGTCGCGGTCCTGCACGACCTGAACCTGGCCGCGGCGTTCGCATCGCGCGTTGTGCTGCTCGCGGACGGAGCCGTCGTTCGCGACGGGGATCCGCGTCAGGTGATCACCGCCGAGCTCGTGTCGGCGGTCTTCGGCCCCGGCCTTCGTGTCGTCGCGCATGACGGGCGCCCTTTCGTGATCCCCGAACCCGCCACTGTCGACGACGTGCCGCACGCCCGTGCTGGCTGAGGGTCGCGGCTCCACGCGCGCGAGCTTGGCGGTGCGGCACTCCTCTCGCTCGCTGCTGGCTACGCCGGCCCGCTTTCACGTGGCGCGCGGCGTTCGGGCCGGCTGGGCGCAGACGCTCGCTCGAGGAGCGCCGCACCGCAATCGCTCGCGCGCGTCGAATCCGCGTTACGGGATCGTCGAATGAGCTCGTACGCGCTCATGTGGTCCGGGGGCAAGGACAGCGCCTTGGCCCTCTGGCGAGCGCGCGACCGCGGGCTGCAGGTGAAATGGCTCATCAACGTCCACGATCGCGCGACCGGGCGGGTCCGGTTCCACGCGACGCCCGTCGCGGCGATTGCAGCGCAGGCGGAGGCGGCTGGCGTGCCGCTGGTTCGCGTGCCGACGGATTGGCCGACCTTCGACGAGTCGCTGCACGACGCGCTCGCGGCGCTCGCGCGACACGGCTGCCGCGGCGTCGTGTTCGGCGACATCCACCTCACCGACGTGCGGGCCTGGTACGAGGAGCGCACGCGCGCCGCGGGTCTGGAGCACGTCGAGCCGCTCTGGGGGGAAGATCCGCGTTCGCTGCTGGAGGAGTTCGTCGCGATCGGCGGGCGGGCGGTGCTCACGTGC
>Ga0114129_10009942_pt1 | contig 13559 bp, 13 predicted proteins | sample RhiMetdeltSRZDD1_FD_80071 | JGI IMG/M metagenome (GOLD analysis project Ga0114129, IMG submission 80071) | Populus rhizosphere microbial communities from Tennessee, USA - Rhizosphere MetaG P. deltoides SRZDD1 (version 2) (version 2) | ecosystem: Host-associated > Plants > Roots > Rhizosphere >...
ATAGAAATGCCGCAATGGGCTGGGCAGGCACTAGTCCCGTCGTGCACTGGACCACGTCCCCGGATGCACTGATGCAAGGTACCGCTGTCATGTTGATAGTGCCCATACCGAAGCCATCGGCTTGCCCCGTGGAACGTAGCCCGACGCCTGCGGCGACGACATCACCGGTGACAAACCAGTTCTTATAGAAGTTGAGTGTGTCCGCAGCCTGACCAAGCTCGGCAAACAATGATATGGCCAGGAAAGAAAGAAGGACCGTATTCCGCAACAGTCTGAACGAAAAGATATTCCTAATCATGCGCCTACTCCCTCAAGTACGTAGCCTTTTTGAGACGACCGTGAATTCGTCTTCTCCATCGTCTTCCAACACAAGAACGCGGCCACAAGGTCCGCAGCCGTGGTGACACAGGGCTTGGGAACGGTGGTGACGCATGCCGCGGTGGTGCTAGTGGGTATGATGTCGTCACCCGTCACAAAATTATTCTTGACCAGCTTCCGTAGATCAGGGTTTAGAGAAGCTGGCGCGGCGTATGCACGGAGCAGTGGGATTGCGATCGCCGCTGCAATCCGCAGTTCCATTGCGATTTGCTTTTTGATCATGCTTCCTCGCAACTGGGATTTGAGCAGAGGTTCGGCGGCATCAAGGCACACCTACATTCTGGAGAGCCACGATCGGGACGATTTTCGTGACGGGTCGAGAACTGGACTGAGGAATCCTTCCTCAAATGATGCTCCTACTAAACAAAGAACGACTACAAAGATATCGGGGATTGTAGAAGTCAATGGTACTTTCGTCAATCGAAAGACGCCGAAAAAACCTGTATAAAACGTTTTTTAACTCTAGGTTTTGACCCGCAGCATCATCCAGACGCCGCCGCATCCGAATATCAAATTGGGGAACCACGCAGCAATGAAGGGTGAAAGACGATTGATCCCTCCGAGCTTGTCGAACAGTTCGAAAGTGGACCAATAGAAGATACCGACAGCCACGCAAAGACCGATGCCGTAAAACGCACCTTTCTTACCGGTTGTAAACGAGAAGGGCACGCCGATAATCGCCATGATGAAGGAGACAAGAGGAAACGACAGCTTCCGATAGAGATCGACCATTAAACCAGTCACGTCAAACCCGCTCTGCTTCAGGTTTGCAACGTACCGGTTCAGTTCCGAATAGGTCATCTGCGCGGCCGTCCGCACTTCCCTCGTGAAATAATCCGGCGGATCGATGTCCTGAAACTCCATTTTCTGAAATGGTTGATATTCAATTCCCCCGTTTGGTTTGATACGTCGAATCCAGCCGTCCTCGAGCATCCATGTTCCATTCCACGAGGCCCTCGATGCATAGACCCACTGATTCAAATCAAACGTCTGCGAATTGAAATCAAAAATCGAAATGCCGCCGAAGAGATTTTCATATGGATCGAAGTAGGTGTAGTGATAGATCCGCTCACCGGACCCCGCCATCCATTTGCGCTGCGGATCGCGATATGTTTGCGGTGCGCGCCCTTTGATCACATCGTGGTACTCGTCCTGCCGTTGGTTTGCGTAAGGCAGCATGAAATCCTGCAGGAAGTAAATGCCGGCCGACAGAAGCAGTCCCATACCCAACAGAGGCATCGCGGTGCGATAAAGGCTGACGGCTCCCGCCTTGACCGCCAGGATCTCGTTCGTCTTCGTAAGCGTTCCGAGGTTGATAAGAATCGCCAGCAGCACGGTCAGCGGTATGACGTAATACAGAATCTGAGGAGTCAGATAAATGAAGTAACTAACAACGATCGAAGTATCGATGTTGTTTTTCACGATATCCGGCAGCAGCTCAAACAGGGTTACCAGGATGAAAAGTGCGACGAAAACGATGAGAACGAGAATGAAAAAGAACCAGAATCCACGAAGCACATAGACATCAAGCAAGCGGAAAAATTTTGGATGATGCGCGAGGGAGTAGGTCCACTGTCCAAGGCGTTTCCGCGGCGCGGAAGGCTCGGTGCGCCTATCGGAAAACCATCGCAGCGAAGCGGCCAGGATATCTAATACGGCATTGCCGCGCTCACGATCGGAATGGGCGATCATCGCGACGCCAACGCACCCAAACACAAAGTTGGGAAGCCACGCTCCAAGAAACGGGGAGAACTGTGCGTTGCCTGCAACGCGCGTGCCGCCAATGAAGGCGAGATAGTAGATCAGCATCAGGATCAGGCTCAAAATCAAACCCATCGACTTGCTGCCGCGAGTTGTAGAAACCCCAAGCGGGAGACCGGCCAGACTGAAGACCAAACATGCGAACGGTAGCGCAAATCGCCGGTGGAACTCCACGTAGTCTTCATACGACGCCGTGCCGGCCCTTATTTCATTCCAGAGATCGCTCGTTTTGATTTCGGTGGTACTGATCTTGTCCTGTTTGGGTGGCGCCTCGGGCATCGGTACCGAGATGGTCGTTGACTTGAACGTGTCGTCATGCGAATAGCGATTCGGGGATCGGGGCTCCGCACCGTGCGTGCTTCCATCCGCAAGCGCGAGCACAAATGCGTGGTGCTCATCGTCTTTCGTCAGCGTGCCGGTCCGCGCGAACGTAACTTGAGGGCGGTCAGGCTGCGTCATGTCCGCCAGAAGGATGCCTTTCCAGTTGAATCCTTCCCGTTCGACGTCCTGAACGTAGAGAACAAAATTGGTGAGGCTTTCGTTGAAGACTCGTGGTTTCACTTCGAGGGAGACCCGCTTCGCGATAAGGTCGTATCGCAGATCGCGCAGCCGCCCTGCCGTTTCGGGTGCGATCCATACCGCCATTGCCAGGTTTGCCGCGAATCCGAGCAGTCCCAAAAGCATGACCGGAGCCATCAATCGAACCATTGAAATGCCGGTGGCACGAAGCGCGATTGCCTCGCTATCGGACGACATTCTTCCAAATCCGGTCAAAAGGCCTACCAACACGGCCATGGGAATGGTAAAAGTTAAAACGTTCGGTAAGATCGCAATACAGATCGCCCAAACCTCCCGTGTCGTGGCCGATTGACGAACGACCAATTCAAACAGCCAGCCGATTTCCCGGGAGAACGCCAGGAACGCGACAAACGTCAGCGCAACCAGCGCAATCAGGAATGGATAAAAAATCTCTCTGAAGATGTAGCGGTCGAGCGTCTTCATTATTCTGAGCTGCGTTCGACGCAGCCATCATATTTTGCCATTATGCAGCCCATTCTCGTTTCATTTCTCTGGCACATGCACCAGCCTTTTTACAAAGATCCCCTCCAGCAGCGCTACATTATGCCCTGGGCTTATCTCCACGGAACGAAGGACTATCTTGGAATGGCCGCCCTTGCCGGAGAGTTTCCGGACATTCATCAAACGTTCAATCTCGTTCCTTCGCTCATTGTTCAGCTCGAAGAGTATGCTCGCGGCAAGGCGAAAGACACGTGGTTGGAGCTGGCATTCAAACCGGTCGATGAGCTCACAAAAGAAGAACGCGACTTAATCCTCAAACGCTTTTTTCCCATCCCGGTGGGTACGATGCTTCAACCTTTTCCAAGATACTTTGAGCTATATGAACAGCGAAGCGCTGCAGGCGGGCGTGCCTTTTCTGATCAGGACTTCCGCGACATTCAAGTCTGGTGGACGCTTTCATGGATGGACCACGATCGTCGGCCGAAACAGATGGTCGATAAAGCGAGGGATTTCACAGAGAAGGACAAGGGCGCGCTACGCCGGCTTGTTCAAAAAACCTTGCGTGAAATTGTGCCAACCTACAAGCGGGTGCAAGATCAAGGAACCATCGAGATTTCGACTACCCCTTTTTATCATCCGATTCTTCCGCTCTTGATCGACAGCCACGTGGACGGGCGTGTGCCCGTCGATGTCCACTTCCCGTACGACGCGCACGAACAACTTGTGCGCGCCCGAGCTTTCATGGCGCAAAGGTTTGGAAGGGAACCGCTAGGGCTGTGGCCATCGGAAGGCGCCGTTTCGAGTGACGCGGCGTTGGTAGCGGCTTCCGTAGGATTCGGCTGGATGGCTACAGACGAAGGCATCCTCGCCAAGAGCGGAGTCGATCTGAGCTGGGACAATCGCGGTCGACTATATCGGCCTTACAAGCGGGGCAGCATGACGCTGTTCTTTCGCGATCGCACGATTTCGGACCTGATTGGCTTTCAATACATGCACGCCTCCGCGAGTGAAAGTGCCACTGATCTGGTCCGGCGCTTGACAGCTATGCCCGGAGGGTCGCACGTCTTGATCGCGCTCGATGGTGAAAATCCCTGGGACTACTATCCGAACAGTGGCCGAGATTTCCTCAGGCGCGTGTTCGAGGGAATTCTAAAGGAGCCGTCACTGGATGCGGTTACGCCGGCCGAAGTCATGACGCGAATGCCAAGCGAAAATCTCGATTGGCTGGCGCCGGGATCATGGGCGAATGCGAATTTCAATATTTGGATGGGCCATTCCGAAGATCATCAGGCCTGGAGGTGGATTGTGCGCGCCCGGGAAGCGCTGATGGCCCGCAAAGGCCAGGCCAAACCAGAAGACTGGAATCTTGCCTACGAGGAGTTGCTCACTGCCGAAGGCAGCGACTGGATGTGGTGGTTCGGCAATGATTTTTCCAGCGAGAACGATTCGATCTTCGACGCGCTGTTCCGACAGCATATTGGAAACATTTTCCAGCTGGTGGGGCTGCCAAAACCCAAAGAACTGGATGAACCCATCAAGAGGAGTGTCGAGGGCCGGAACCTCGTAATGGCCCCACCTTCACAGTAGTCAGTTCCTACAGTAGTTCGTCAATGATCTCGAACAAGTCTTGGCGCGGAAGGGATGACGTGGCTGTATGTCCGACACCACCCTCTTGCCAATAGACTGTGGTTTGGCCATCGGCCTCGAAGAGCAGAGCGCGGGCGCCCCGGATTTCCAGCGTTTCGGGCATCGCGCCGCCGAATCGCATCTCGGTTGGCTTTTTCTTCCTCTCCAGCGCAGATTCACTCAATACGATCCTGGTGAAGTCTTGCGGCAATGCTACTTTTGGAAACCTGAAAGAGTACAGGATCAGGCCTGCGCCTTGGCTCAGCTTAAATGTTTGCCGCACGACGGGGTAAAACGTTACGTCAGTGCGGATATTGAGAATCGGCATGTTCTTCACGAAGCGCCCATCGGCAAGGTCGATGGATTCTCGCTTTGCGGTGTCCTGTGATAATCCGAGCAGTTCAAGGCTCGTCTGTTTTCTGGCTTCATCTCCGGAAACGGTCTTGAAGTCCTTTAGCTCGGCGAAGGTAATGATGGGGTTCGGATGCTTCGACGGATCGAAAGGTACGCCGGGTGGCGGAGTCTGTGCTAATGCGGACGTGGCGCATATCAGAACAAGAAAGCTGGCTGACCGTAACATGGCGAACATTATAATAGCCCCAAGACTATGGAGCGAATCAGCCGCAGAAAATTTGCCGAAATCATATCCGGCGCAGGTATCGCGGGGACAGCTCTTCTGGAGACCATGTACGCCGAGATGCAGGACAGCGGTTCGGTGTCCCGCGGGAGCCTCCACGCATTTCTGGAAGTTTCAGGAACTAAGGTTCGGGACGAACAATTAGTTTCCGTGCAGGCTTCTCTCGAGCGAGCAATGGAAAGCCTGAAAAGAATTCGCGATCGAGAGGTCCGGCAAGAGACTGAGCCGGCGGTTGCGTTCCGTGCCAGGCGTTAAAAAGGTCCTCACGATCGCCGGCTCCGATCCGAGTGGCGGCGCCGGCATCCAGGCCGATCTCAAGACCTTCTCCAGCTTGCGTGTGTACGGGATGGCGATCATCTCCGCCTTGACCGCGCAGAACACCCTGGGCGTTTCGGCAGTTGCGGAGATTTCGCCGGAGTTCGTTGCCCAGCAGCTGGATGCCGTCTTTACGGATCTCGCGCCGGACGCCGTCAAGACTGGAATGCTTCTTACAGCAGCCGTCATCGATACCGTCGCGAACAAAATGAAGCAGTATGGAGTGGTCAACCTTGTCGTCGATCCCGTGATGGTGTCAACCTCCGGCGCGCCATTGCTCCAGTCGGATGCGATCAACACTCTTCGCAACGTACTTCTTCCGCTGGCAGGCCTGGTAACGCCTAATGTTAACGAGGCTAGTACGCTAACAAGCAAGGCCGTTGTCAATGTCGAGGATATGGAGGAGGCGGCTCTGCGAATACATGCGATGGGCCCGCGGAACGTTTTAATTAAAGGTGGACATCTTGAAGGTAATGACGCTACAGATGTCCTGTTCGATGGAAAAGAGTTTACGCATTTTCAGTCGCCGCGTCTTGTCACTCGTGACACGCATGGCACAGGATGCGTGCTCTCCGCGGCGATAACAGCGTACGTCGCCGAAGGCAAGCCTGTCCGAGACGCTATCCGTTTAGGAAAAGAATTTGTGACGGCCGCTATAAAAAACGGGCTACGTATCGGAAATGGCAGTGGACCTTGCGATCCGCTCGCCCTGGAGAGTTAAGGAGCATGGCCTTTCGGATTAATGGAAAAGACATGCAGGACGCCGTGATCAAGGCCGACCAGTTTGAAATGAAAATACTCGAGCTGATTCCGGATCATATGAAGGTGAGCGTGAAAGAAAGCACCGGTCATCCCTTCAACTTCGTTCCGAGATTCGTGGAGATGGTGTATCCGGAAAAAACCATTGCCGCGAAGGACACCGGCATCATCGCGGTCGCGGCCGGTAAAACGATCGAGCAGACTGTCGGATTTCGAGAAAAACTTCGCATTGAGACCTTTCTCATGATTGAGCTGCGTTACGCGAGGAAGCGGCTGGCAATCATTTCCGTAGAGTGAGAAGGGACCGAAGATAACAAATGCATGTCAGCATGCATTTGTTATTAGCCGCACGCTGCGCCATCGATCACATGGAAAGAGTGCCGGCTGACAACTGAGCTAAGTCCAGAGCTTCGACGAACGCAGGTACGTCTTCAAATTCCCAATCAGCGTAACCGCGGCGAGCATCAACTTTATCCGGCCACCAAAGAGAGAACAGGCGAGTAACCAGTACCGAGCTCATGCCTACAGCGCGAGCACCGGTATGTTCATCGCTGCCGCCATCCCCGACGAAAACAGCATCCGCAGGTGAAACACCTAAAGCGGCAAGAGCATGCCGGTATATGCGAGGATCCGGCTTCCGGCATCGGACTTCAAACGAAAAGATCGTTGCATCCATCCGCGTGCGCAACGGGCAGCGGGACCAGCTTTCCACATCGTCTGCCCCGGCATCCGAAACAATTGCCGTGCGAATTCCGGCAGCTCGAAGCTTGTCCAGTGCGCTCAAAATGGACTCTTCTATAGCAACGAGTCCTAACTCAAAACGTCGTCTCCGGCTTTCCACGGCAGCCAAGATTCGTTGTTCATCGATTCGAGGATCGATCGCATGCGCAACGAGTCGCATCGCTTCGACGCCATCTGTCACACGCCCGAGACAACGCCCGAACACGTCGTCATCATAATAAAGCCGGTGCCATTCCTCGGTAGACACTCCGAGGATCTCCGGAACAGGAGTCTCTCCTGTGGTGGCAGGCGGCGGCACACACACGAGTGTGTGAAACAGATCGAATAGCACTGCCTTCGGGCGGTCAGGTAAGTTTAACTGCATCTAGTCCTTCAGGTGTGGCGTAGAGTCCCTCGAGTTCGGTAGTCAGAAAGCTATAAGCATCGTCGACGGAGTCTGTCTTGTGGAAGATTTGCAGGTCTTTTGGGCTGATCGTGCCCCAACGGACGAGTGCGTCGAAATGGATCACGTCATCCCAATACTCAGTTCCGAACAGCACCACAGGCATTTTCTTGCGCGGCTTGCTGGTTTGAATGAGCGTCAACACTTCGAAAAACTCATCGATCGTGCCGAACCCGCCTGGAAAGATCACGAGCGCTTTCGCTAGGTACACAAACCAGAACTTGCGCATGAAGAAATAATGAAAATTGAAGACGAACTCATGAGGGACATAGCTGTTTACTGCTTGTTCGTTCGGCAACTCGATATTGAATCCAAGTGTTCTACCACCAGCGAGCGAGGCCCCGCGATTGGCGGCTTCCATTATGCCACCCGAGCCTCCTGAACATATGACGAAGTCACGATTGCCCGTCAAAGATTTTGACCATTCCGTCAGCCTCTGCGACAGTTCGACGGCGTCGTGATAGTAACGGGCTAGCTTCAGACTCGTCTCGGCGTGCCGTTTCATTTCGGCAAGCTCGGAAGATGGATCCTTGAGCCGCTCGATCTGTTCGTCGACCAGAGCCAACGCATTCGCCGCTTCGTCGGGCGATAACAAACGGGCCGATCCGAAGAAAACGATCGTGTCATGAATATGCGCGCGGCGCAGCCGTTCTGCGGGCTCCAAATATTCCGCGAGGATTCTTATCGTTCTGGCCGCAGGGGTCTTTAAGAAATCCATATTGAGGAAAGGGACCGGTGAGATGTCGGATATTTTTTGGTCAGCCATATACGCTCGTCCTTGTCATGGTGATAAATTGCCATTGTCCCAGGAAGGCCCACGATCATAAAGACGCAATCCGCAAAAACGTCTTTCCAGATTTTTCGGGACCATTCGGAATGATACGGTCCACCGACCGTGTAACCTGACAGGCATACGATTTGGAGGACGTATGAAAGCGAAAGTGTTTGGTTATTTGGCTCTTGGGTTTGGCCTCCTCGTTGCGGCACTGCCGGCCCCCGCACATCATGCCTTTTCAGCCGAATTCGACGAGAAGAAACCGGTTAAGCTCAGCGGAACGGTGACGAAGATCGAGTGGCAGAATCCGCACATCTGGTTTTACATCGACGTTAAAGACGACAGTGGCAAAACGACCAATTGGGGCATGGAAATGGCCAGTCCGAATCTTCTTATTAGAAATGGTTGGACGAGGAATACATTGAAACTCGGTGACATGGTTACCGTAGATGGGTTTCAGGCAAAGAATGGCAGCAACAACGGGAATGCTCGAGTAGTGATATTGGCCCCAACAGGTCAAAGCCTGTTTGCCGGTTCGAGTTCGGGGAGGTCGCAATGAGATCGACTATCCAGGCTGTTGTTGTGGTTGTAATCATGTTCGCCGGCCAGGCCTCTGCGCAGTGGGCGAAGCATGCCGATAAGTCCATGCCGCGGACACCTGACGGCAAGCCGAACCTCTCAGCCCCGGCACCGAAGGGGAGCGATGGGAAAGTCGACTTGTCTGGAGTGTGGCTCCCGGATGCGGATCCGGACGGCAGCCCCCAGGGCGTTGAGCATATGGTCTTTCCGAAACACTTCGTGAGCATAACGGCCGATATGAAGCCACCGGACGTGCCAATTCAACCCTGGGCGCGAGACCTCTTGAATCAACGGCTGCAGAACAACGGCAAAGACGATCCGGCAGCACATTGCAAACCCACCGGTACGCCAGCCGTCGTGTCCGTTCCTGTTCCTCACAAGATTGTCCAGACCCCACAATTGATCCTGATCTTGTACGAAGAGGGCACTGTGTTCCGACAGATCTTTCTTGATGATCGTCAGACCGTGCAAGATCCGGAGCCGAGATGGATGGGTTATTCGAAAGGCAGGTGGGAAGGGGACACGCTGGTTGTCGATACAACCGGTTTCAATGACCAAAGCTGGCTCGATCGCGCAGGTCATCCTCACACCGAGGCGCTGCATGTGATCGAACGTTACCGCCGTCGCGATTTCGGCCATATCGACATCGAAGTGACAATCGACGATCCGAAGGCTTATACGAAACCCATTACCTACACGCAAAAGACGACATTGGTTCCCGAAGAAGATCTATTGGAATACTTCTGCAGCGAGAACGAGAAGGACGTACAGCTGTTCAAGTAGAACTCACGATCCGGCCACAAAAGCACAACAAGCACCAATCGGTGATACGATTTTGTTGTAATCCATGGCCAGGCGGCATTGGGCGAAACGGGAGAAAAGTCACCGGCCTGCCGACCCACAGCGCCAATTACCGCATCTGACAGGGAACTCGATGTCCAGAAAAAGTGCCAGCCGGGTTCGGCAAACGGCCCTTATCACAGGCTCTTGCGGTCTCATTGGATCGGAAGTCAGCCGTTTTTTTGACCGGAAGGGATTTCGTGTCGTTGGCATTGACAATAACCAGCGCGCAGTGTTTTTCGGACCCGCGGGAGATACGACGTGGGTTCTGGGACAGCTTCACGCTTCTATCCCTCACTACACACATCATCATGTAGATATCCGCGATCGTAACGCGATCCTCGATCTGGTTGCTACCACGCAACCATCCGTCATAATCCATACTGCTGCGCAGCCCTCGCATGATCGTGCAGCGGACATCCCCTTTGATGATTTCGAGGTCAATGCCCTCGGAACACTAAATCTTTTGGAAGCTTGTCGCCGATTTTGCCCCGAGTCGCCGTTTATTCACATGTCGACAAACAAGGTATACGGTGATCTGCCAAATACCGTGGCCTTACGTGAAAGTGAATACCGGTACGATTTCGACGATCCGGCCTTCGCGAACGGTATTTCGGAAACGTTCTCAGTTGATCAGTCCAAGCATTCCTTATTCGGCGCCTCGAAGCTGGCATCGGATGTCATGGTTCAGGAGTATGGAAGGTATTTCGGAATGCCGACCTGCTGTCTTCGAGGCGGATGCCTGACGGGACCCAATCACTCGGGAGTAGAGCTACACGGATTCCTGAGTTATCTCGTCCGCTGCAACCTGGAAGCTATCCAATACAAAGTTTTCGGATACCAGGGGAAGCAGGTGCGCGACAACATTCACTCAGCAGACGTCGCCAGCCTGATGTACGAGTTGTATCAACATCCCAAACAGGGCGAGGTCTACAACCTCGGCGGAGGGAAGGAAAACTCGTGTTCGATCCTGGAGGCTTTTCAGATGGTCGAAGACATTACGGGCCGCAAACAACACTACACTTATGTCGACCGGCCGCGTACCGGCGACCACATCTGTTATTACAGCGATCTCACGAAAGTCCGCGCTCATTTCCCATCCTGGACGATCCGCAAACCGCTTGCCGCAATCGTGCAGGAGATAGTGTCTTCGTGGCAGTTGCGCCTTGAGAAAGGTGTGGATGCAATCGTAAACGGTGCTGAAAACTAAAATTCGGCACTGGAGGTGCGGTCATAGACCGCGTCTCCAGTGCAGCCGGAGCGCTTTAAAGCTTGTTCGGGCCTAACGGACCCGCAGGGATGGCGAATCCGTATCGGCAGCCACGAGCTTGTCCTTTGGGGCGCTCAGATAGCCACGGACCCGATCCTTGTCGACGTAGTTGACCACAAACTCATACCGTGCGCGATCGCGACCAACGAGGAAAGTCACTGGCTCGTTTGCGGTACGTTCTCTTTTTACGATGGAACGGTCATCCGCATTGATAGCGACCTCATATTTCTGCCGTTTCGGATCTGTCTTTCTGAGTTGAATCAGAACATCGCCCACTCGGTTGAATTGCTTGCTGGTCTTGATATCGAACTCCACGTAATCGCGCTCGCCTCGCTTGCGCAACTCGGCCAGTTCGGTTGAATTTCGAGCGATAAGGCCTCCGAGGTCGCGCTTACTATTTGCAAGGTCCTCACGAGTCGAGTTGAGATCCGCACGCGCTACATTCAAATCCGAGCGTACGCCTTTCACTTCGCCGCTCACGCCGTTGATCTTGTTTGTGGCGTCTTGTTCTACCGCGTTTAATTTGTTTGTGGCTTCGTCGTGGAGTTTCAGGACTGTCTCTGAGTCTGCCTTTGCGGACAGTTCCTTGCGCATGCGTTTCTGCAATTGCGCATTCTCCTGTTTCATTTGTTTAGCGGCCTTCTGGGCGACCTCGAGCTCCTGAGTGGTGATCCCCATCTTTTCCGTGACGACCTTTAGATTCGAGCCCAGGGACGTCACTTTGGCCTCCGCATTTTCGGACGTCGTCCGAAGCTCGTTTTCTATGGAGCTCATGCGCGCTTCCATACTGTTTTTTGTCGATACCATTCCGTAGCCCAGAACGCCTACAAGGACTAGAGAAATGACTGCCAGAACCGTTGATTTCGAGTTCAACCACTCCATTGGATACCTCCCACACGTTTGTGCAATTTTCAGCCTTCCGTTTTAAGACCGTGACATGGGATCGACAAGCATTACCCTTATGGGTACTTTGGCGCCCTGATTTGTAAGGATTTATAGTGGTAGGAATTCGAAGGGAATAGCCCCAACGGGAATCGAACCCGTGTTTTGGCCTTGAGAGGGCCACGTCCTAGCCGCTAGACGATGGGGCCGGCGAGCTCAGATAAGGTAACACAGTTTGTCGGAGTGAGACATGTACGGGAAATCTGGGAATTTCACCTCCAATTTCAAAATTTGCTCCACTCCGTTTTCAGCATCGAATACACAACCAAATCCACATAGTGGTCGTATAGCCATTCCGCCTCGCGCAGGACTCCTTCTGGAACAAATCCGAGTCGTTCAGCGACGGCCCTGCTGCGGGTATTTCCGGCGGCGCACTGAAGGATGACGCGATTGCAATCCTGGTCGCTAAACGCGTAACCCGTTAACCGGGCGGCGGCACCCGTCACGATCCCTCGGCCTTGATGACCCTCGTCCAGCCAATAGCCGAGCTCGGTCCGGCGGTTGGACGAATCGAGATAATGTTGTCCGATGACGCCCGCGAGTACCCCCTCGCAGACAATTCCGAACGTGAATCCATTATGATCGTCGGCTTGTTCCATCGACCGTCCGATGAATCGCGCAGTATCATGGATGGTTGTATTGTTATTCAACCAGGGGAGCCATTGCTTCAGGTAAGATCGATTACGATCAATGAGAAGCGTTAATTCCTCGGCATCCTGCTCCGCGAGTTGTCGCAACTTTACGGAGCTCGTGACCTGGAGCGTCAGCGGATGCATTGCCGCAGTATAAGGGCGGCCCAACGGGGTAACAAAAACTCTCGTTGAGATCCCCTCGAGTGAATAAAATGCTCTCGTTAGCCCAGTAAGGAGGTTCAATGAACGCGATTCGCGTAAGCACCTTGTTAGTACTTGCGATAGGAATCATAGCCATTTCGATAATAGCGTTTGGGCAGGCGCCCACGCCGACTGGTCCCATCATGCGCTTTACGGCAACCACCGCCAACGTTAGCGGCGCCGGAGACAATGTCAAGATCGATCTGCTGAAATGGTCGACCGATGCTGATCGGGACCAGTTCGTGGCAGCCTGGAATCTCACCGCACCGACTACTGCAGCTCGAGGCGGAGCGGCCGGCGGCGCGAGGGGCAAAGCAGCGCGAGGTGGTGGTGCCGGCGGCGCACGCGGAGCCGGCCGAGGCGGTGATAATGCCGACGCGGGAGCCGCAGTTGCTGCGCCTCCCGCGGCTGCGGCTCCGGCAGCCGGGGCTGATGCAAATGCGCCTGAAGCCGCTGCGCAGGGACAGGGCCAGGCCCAGGCCGGCGCACGCGGACGTGGGGGCGCGGGCGCAGGCGGAGGGCGTGGCGGCGCCCCAGCTGCTGCAGCGCCTCGGACTCCAGAAGGATCTTTGGCTGCGGCATTACAAGGATCGCAAACGGTCGGCTATCTGTGGACGTCGGAAAGCGCCGGCTACTCGCTG
>Ga0114129_10009943_pt1 | contig 13559 bp, 13 predicted proteins | sample RhiMetdeltSRZDD1_FD_80071 | JGI IMG/M metagenome (GOLD analysis project Ga0114129, IMG submission 80071) | Populus rhizosphere microbial communities from Tennessee, USA - Rhizosphere MetaG P. deltoides SRZDD1 (version 2) (version 2) | ecosystem: Host-associated > Plants > Roots > Rhizosphere >...
GAAGTGGCAAAGCGCATGGGCTTTGCCGAGACGTTTGCCTATCGCTCGACGGCGGACGTGTTTCGCGAGCATGCCGCGCTCTCCGCCTTCGAGAACGGCGGCACACGCGATTTCGATCTCGGCGGCCTCGCCGGGATGTCTGACGCCGAGTACGACACGCTCGAACCGGTCCAATGGCCGGTGCGCGAGCGCGTCACGACCACCGATCAGCGCTTCTTCGCCTCCGGCGGCTTCTTCACGCCCGACCGCAAGGCCCGGTTCGTGGCCCCCGAACCACCGGCGTTGAAGGAACAGACCTCGGCTGCATTCCCGCTGCGGCTCAATACCGGCCGCATCCGCGACCAGTGGCACAGCATGACGCGTTCCGGCATGAGCCCGCGGCTCGCCGCGCACCTGCCCGAGCCGTTCGTCGAGGTGCATCCGCAGGACGCCGAAGCGAACGACCTCACGGACGGCGGCTTCGCGCGCGTCTCGACGGCGCATGGTGTCTGCGTCGTCAAGATCGTCGTCAGCGAAGCTCAGCGCCCGGGCTCGCTGTTCATGCCGATCCACTGGAGCGGCGAGACAGCCCCGTCGGCGCGCGTCGGCGATCTGGTCGCGGCGCATACCGACCCATATTCCGGACAGCCGGAGGCCAAGGCGACGCCGGCGGCCATCGCGCCGGTCGCATTCGCGCTGCGCGGCTTTGCGCGGACGCGCGGCACCGTCGCGCTGCCGGAAGGGAGCTGGTGGGCACGCGTCGCAATCGCCGGCGGATTCGAGTACCGGATCGCGAGCAGCCAGGGCCCGATGATATGGGCCGACTTCGCCTACCGCGCGCTCGCCGTTGATGCGAAGCTTGCCGAACATCTCGACGGCTCCGACTACCGCGCCGCCGGCTTCGTCGACGGCGAAATCGAAGGATGCCTTTGCATCGCTGCGGCCGACGCGCCGCCGCAATGGGACGTATCGGTTTTCTCCGCAGCCGATGTGGCGCCCGGAGACTCGCTCCTGAAAGCGCGGGTCGCGCACGAACCGATCGGCGAGATCGAGCCGGTCGTCTGCGCCTGCTTCGGCGTCGGGATCGACGCGCTCCGCAAGGCGGTGGCAAGCGGCAACGCCAGGACGGTCGCGGATATCGGCCGGACGCTGCGCGCCGGCACCAACTGCGGCTCCTGTCTTCCGGAACTCAAAAGGATCATCGTTCATGAGCGCATCGCGCACACCGGCTGAAGCGCGGCCGCTGCGCATGGAGGCGCTGGCGCGATTGCCGGTGTTCCTGGCGCTCGCCGGCAGGCGCGCCGTGCTCGCCGGCGGTACGCCCCCCGCGGCCTGGAAGGCGGAGCTCTTGTCCGCCGCCGGCGCCGAGGTCGACGTGTTTGCCGACGAGCCTTCGGGCGAGATGCTCGCGGTCGCCGCCGGGCCGCCGCAGGGCGCGATCGTCATTCATCTTCGCGCCTGGGAGGCGCAGGACTTCGGCGGCGCCGCGATCGCGGTCGGCGCCTTCGAGGACGACCGCGAAGCGGCGCGCTTCGCCGCCGCCGCGCGCGCCGCCGGCGTGCCGGTCAACGTCATCGACAAGCCGGCGTTCTGCGATTTTTCCTTCGGCTCGATCGTCAATCGCTCGCCGCTCGTGATCGGCATTTCGACCGACGGCGCGGCGCCGGTGTTCGCGCAAGCCGTCCGCGCCAGGCTTGAGGCCATGATCCCGCGCGGCTTCGCGCGCTGGGCCGATGCGGCGCGGCGCTGGCGCGCCAGTGTGAAAGCCTCGGGCCTGCCGTTCGCCGGCCGGCGGCGGTTCTGGCAGCTCTTCACCGCGCAGGCGGTGACGCATGCCGACCGCGAGCCGCAGCAGTCCGACTTCGACGCTTTCCTCGCCGCGGTACGGGGCGAAGGCACAGCAGTCGAGCGCGGGTCGGTAACGCTGGTCGGCGCCGGTCCCGGCGATCCGGAGCTGCTGACGCTGCGCGCCGTGCGCGCGCTGCAATCGGCCGACGTGATCCTGATCGACGATCTGGTGGCGCCCGCGATCCTCGACTTCGCCCGCCGCGAAGCGAAGAAGATGCTGGTCGGCAAGACCGGCTTCGGCCCGTCCTGCAAGCAGGACGAGATCAACGCGCTGATGGTTTCGCTGGCCAAGGCCGGCAAGCGCGTGGTGCGGCTCAAGGGCGGCGACCCGATGATCTTCGGCCGCGCCGGCGAGGAGATCGCCGCCTGCCGCGCCGCCGGCATCGCGATCGAGGTGGTGCCGGGCATCAGCGCGGCGCAGGGCGCCGCCAGCCGGCTCGGGCTTTCGCTGACGCACCGCAAGCTCGCGCGGCGCGTGCAGTACGTCACCGCGCATGCCGCCAACGGCCGGCTGCCGGGCGACATCGACTGGACGAGCGTCGCCGATCCGTCGACCACCACAGCGGTCTACATGCCGAAGCGCACGCTCGCCGAGCTCTCCGCCACCGCAATCGCGCACGGGCTTGCGCCCGACACGCCGGCGGTCGCGGTCGCCGCCGCGACGCGGCCGGAGCAGACTGTCATCGCCGGCACCATCGCCAACCTCGCCGCGCGCGTGGCCGATGCGTCACCCGCCGGTCCGCTGCTGGTGATGATCGGGCGCGCGCTCGCGGACGCCAATCAGATCGAGGTGGAGAGTACCGCCCTGCTCCGCCGCAGCCGCGCTTGACGTCCGCCATCGCCGCGAAATGGGTTTGACCGCCGCCGCCCGGCGGGCCAACGTTGCCCCGCGCAGGGCGGGAACGGGCGGATGGAATTCGGCATTTTCGACCACGTCGACAACAGCGGCGCGCCGCTGCGGGATTTCTACGAGGGGCGGCTGCGCCTGGTCGAAGCCTATGACCGCGCCGGCTTCGACCGCTATCACGTGGCCGAGCACCATGCGACGCCGCTCGGGCTCGCGGCGTCGCCGAGCGTCTACCTCGCCGCCGTGGCGCAGCGCACGCAGCGCCTGAAGTTCGGGCCGCTGGTCTACACGCTGCCGCTCTATCATCCGCTGCGGCTGGTCGAGGAGATCTGCATGCTCGACCAGCTCGGCCGCGGGCGCTTCCAGCTCGGCGTCGGCCGCGGCATCTCGCCGCTCGAGACCGCCTGCTTCGGGGTCGATCCGGACGAGCGCCAGCGCCGCTTCGATGAGACGCTGCAGATCGTGCTGCAGGGGCTGTCCGGCCCCAAAGTCGATTTCGCCGGCGAGTTCTTCACCTTCCGCAACGTGCCGATGGAGCTTGCGCCGCTGCAGACGCCGCATCCGCCGATCTGGGTCGGCATCGCCACGCCCGACAGCGCCGAGCGCGCCGCGCGCAACGGCTGCAACGCCGTGTCGCTGAGCACGGCGAAGGAAACGCGCGTGCTGACCGACCGCTATCGCAAGGCTTGGCAGGAGGCGCGCGGCAGCGCACCCACGCCCAAGCTCGGGCTCGGCCGTTTCATCGTCGTCGCTGACAGCGACGAGGCGGCGCTGGCACTCGCGCGCCGTGCCTATGCGCGCTGGCACGCGAGCTTCCATCATCTCTGGCACGCCCACGGCCGGTCGCCGATGCGCGGCGAGCGCGAGCCGACCTTCGACGAGACCATGCACGGCGGCCGCGGCATCGCCGGAACGCCCGAGCGCGTCGTCGCCGAGCTGTCCGCGCAGCTCGCCGAAGCCGGCGTCGATTATTGCGTCGGCCAGTTCGCGTTCGGCGACATGAGCGTCGACGAGGCGCTCAAATCGGTGGATATGTTCGTGCGGCACGTGATGCCGGCAGTACGGAATGGAGCTCGCCCATGAGCGCGCAGGACCGCCTGGAGATCGGCGCGCAGTCCGGCGTGGCGGCGAGCGCAGCCGACGTCGTCGACATCGGCGAGACGCAGCGACTGGCGGCACGGCGGCGCGAGCGGCTCATGAGCATCGCCTCGCCCGTGGGGCTGCTGCTTGCCTGGGAGATCGCGGCGCGGCTCGGCGTCATCGACGTGCGCTTCTTTCCGGCGCCGACCTCGATCATCGCGGAGCTCATCCGGCTGGCGCAGTCCGGCGAGCTGATCGAGAACGTGCTGATCAGCCTGCAGCGCATCACGCTCGGCTTCCTGCTCGGCGGCATCCCGGCGGTCGTGATCGGCATCGTGATGGGCATCTCGCGGCCGGTGCGCGCGCTCGTCGATCCGCTGATCGTCGCCACCTTTCCGATCCCGAAGAGCGCGATCCTGCCGTTCATCCTGCTGATCTTCGGGCTCGGCGAGATGTCCAAGGTGGTGATGGTGGCGATCGGCGTGTTCTTCCCGGTCGCGATCAATTCCACCGCCGGCGTGCTGCAGATCAGCCAGATCTATCTCGATGTCGGAAAGAGCTTCAAAGCGAGCCGCTGGGACACCTTCCGCACCATCGCGCTGCCGGGCGCGCTGCCGTTCGTCATGACCGGCATCAAGCTCGGCGCCGGGCTTGCCTTGATCCTTATCGCGGTCGCCGAGATGGTCGGGGCGAAAAGTGGCATCGGCTACATGATCTGGAGCGCCTGGGAAACGTTCTCGGTCGCCAAGATGTATGTCGGGCTGTTCGTGATCGCGCTGATCGGCTTTGCCGTGAGCTTCCTGTTGCGCGAGGTGGAGCGTTGGGTGATCCGATGGAAACCGGACGTGTGACGGCTGCCGTCACGCGCGCCCCGCAGCGCAAGCGGCCGGTCAAGATCAGGATCAACCACCTGATCAAGCGCTTCCGCTCGCTCGTGGCGATCGACGACGTCTCGCTCGAGATCGAGGAAGGCACTTTCTTCGCCATCGTCGGGCCGTCGGGCTGCGGCAAGACCACGATGCTGCGCATCCTCGGCGGGCTTGAAACCGTCACCAGCGGCGAGGTCGAGATCGCCGAGCCGGCGCCGGGCCGTCCGCAATATTCGATGATCTTTCAGGGCGACTCGATCTTTCCGTGGATGACGGTCTGGCAGAACGCCGCCTATGGGCTGCGCATGCGCAAGGCACCGAAGGAGGAGACCGAGGCGGCGGTGGCGCACTGGCTCGAGCGCACCGGGCTCACCCCCTACTCCCGTCTCTATCCGCACCAGCTCTCTGGCGGCATGCGCCAGCGTGTCTCGATCGCGCGCGCCTTCGCCAACGATCCGGAGGTGCTGCTGATGGACGAGCCGTTCTCGGCGCTCGACGAGCAGAACCGCACCATCCTGCAGCAGGAATTGCTGCGCATCTGGGAGGTCGACAAGAAGACCGTCATGTTCATCACCCACAGCGTCGACGAGGCGGTGACGCTCGCAGACAAGATCATGGTGATGACCGCGAGCCCCGGCCGCACCAAGACCATCATCGACGTCGGGCTGGAGCGCCCGCGCAACGTGCTTGAGCTGCGCAACGATCCGCGCTACGGCCGCATCGTCTACGGCATCTGGGGCCACCTCAAGGACGAGGTCGAGCGCGCGCGGCTGTGATCTGCGGGATTGGGATCGTACGTCCCAGGCTTGCCCATTTCTTGTGGTGAAGTGGCTTCCATGCCTTCAAGCCCTGCCTTCAGACCGATCCTGATTGCTTTGGCTGCCACGGGACTTGCGCTTGGCTTCGCAGTCCAAGCATTCGGTCAAGGCGCATGGTCGGATTGGATATGGGCTGCGTTTACGCTGCCTGTTCTGTTCGCGCTCCTGATCGAAATTGTAACCAGTCTCCGGCAAGGCGATGTCGGTCTTGACATTGTTGCTGCACTGTCAATGACCGCCGCGCTTGTCATTGGCGAGGAGCTCGCGGCAGTCGTCGTCGCCCTAATGTATGCCGGCGGCCAATATCTCGAGAGTTTTGCCGAACGCAAAGCGCGCCGCGAAATGACGCTACTGCTGGATCGATTCCCTCGAACAGCGCTACGACACCGCGCCGGCGTACTCGAAGAAATCCCGCTCGATGCAATCACGGCCGGCGATCATCTTATGATTCGACAGGGTGACATCATCCCGGTTGACGGCAGCATCATCAGAGGACTTGCGGTTCTTGATCAGTCCGCGTTGACGGGTGAATCCGTCCCAGTTCAACACAGGGCGGGCGAAGTGGTTATGAGCGGCTCCAGCAACGTGGGCGAAGCCTTCGATCTACTCGCATCGCGCCGTGCAGCCGAAAGTACGTATGCCGGTATTGTGCGTCTGGTCGAGGCAGCACAGCGCTCGAAGGCGCCGATGTCGCGCATAGCAGATCGATTTTCGTTGATATTTATGGCAACCGCTGTTGTTCTGGCGGGAGGCGCGTGGTTATGGACCGGTGATCCCACAAGGGCCGTAGCCGTGCTGGTCGTGGCTACGCCGTGTCCACTCATCCTTGCCGTGCCGGTCGCAATTGTTTCGGGTCTGTCGCGCGCGGCAAAGCATGGAATTCTGATAAAGGGCGGCAAAGCACTCGAGACGATCGCTCAAGTGCGGTCGCTTGTCATCGATAAGACCGGCACCCTTACCCACGGCCGACCACGCATCGTTGCAACAGAGACCTGCTCGGATATTCCTGCAGACGAGGTGTTGAGAATCGCGGCATCGCTGGATCAGGCGTCAAAGCATATCGTTGCACAGGCCATCGTTTCCGAGGCGCGCGAGCGCGGGCTTGGTCTTTCCATACCGACCGACGTCGTCGAGACACCAGGCGAAGGCATCGAAGGGCGCGTGGAAGGTCGACGTGCAATAGTCGGCGGGAACCGTTTTGTCTTGTCGAGATTGGCCGACTCAGCTGGACGGTTGCACAGGCCTCATTCGCCTGGTGCGATAACGGTGGTCGTCGCACTCGATGGAAAGTTGGTCGGTGAGTTTTCGCTTGCCGATGAGCTTCGAGAGGGGACGCAAATCTTGCTGCAAAATCTCAAACGACTCGGAATCGAACGCATAATTCTGGCGACAGGTGACCGACGAGAGGTCGCGGAGGCGGTGACCGTCGGCCTTTCAATCGATGCCCTGAGGACGGAGTTGACGCCTGATCAGAAGATCCTGGTGGTGCTTTCGGAGCGCAAAAACGGGCCCGTGATGATGGCCGGGGATGGCGTTAACGACGCTCCCGCCCTCGCCGCGGCTGACGTCGGTCTCGCAATGGGCGCCCGGGGAGCAGCGGTCTCAGCCGAAGTTGCGGATGTCGTGCTATTGGTGGATCAGCTCGATCGCATCGTGCCGGCGATAGAGATCGCTCAGCGCTCCCGATCTATCGCTGTGCAAAGCGTCTATGTGGGTATTGGTCTGTCAGTGGCAGGTATGATCGCTGCGGGACTAGGCCATCTCACGCCAGTGCAGGGTGCTCTCTTTCAAGAAGTGATCGATGTCGCGGTAATTCTGAATGCGCTTCGCGCTCTTCAACAGCCAAGGCGCTCAACAAGACGCTGAAGTGTCCGCACGCATTTACGAACAAGTTCGTTGCTCGCAAACTGCGAACGGAGTCGCGGAAGCGTCCCCTCGCCCGCTCACTTGTCTGGCGACCATTCCCCGCAGGCGGGAAGAGGTGGAGTCGCGGCACGTGCGTGGGCTCAATCTTATCGATTGTCGCCGAGCAGCGCCTCGCACACCGCCGCGGTGACCTGTTTAGTCGTTGCCTTACCGCCGAGGTCGGGCGTGTGCAGCGACGGATCGGCGGTGACGCGCTCGATCGCGCGTATCAGCCGCGCCGCGGCAGCCGCTTCGCCCAGATGCTCCAGCATCATGCTGCCGGACCAGAAGGTGCCGACCGGATTGGCGATGCCCTTGCCGGTGATGTCGAAGGCCGAGCCGTGGATCGGCTCGAACATCGACGGATATTTGCGCTCGGGATTGAGGTTGGCGGTCGGCGCGATGCCGAGCGAGCCGGCGAGCGCGGCGGCGAGGTCCGAGAGGATATCGGCGTGCAGATTGGTGGCCACGATGGTGTCGAGCGTCTGCGGGCGCAGCGTCATGCGCATGGTCATGGCGTCGACCAGCATCTTGTCCCAGGCGACGTCGGGAAACTCGCGCGCCACCTCGGCGGCGATCTCGTCCCACATCACCATGCCGTGGCGCTGCGCGTTCGACTTGGTGACGACGGTGAGGAGCTTGCGCGGCCGCGAGCGCGCCAGCGCGAAGGCAAAGCGCATGATGCGGGCGACGCCGGCGCGGGTGAACACCGCGACCTCGGTCGCGACCTCCTCCGGCAGGCCACGATGGACGCGCCCGCCGACGCCGGCATATTCGCCCTCGGAGTTCTCGCGCACGATCACCCAGTCGAGCTCCTTGCCGGAGACGTGGCGCAACGGGCTGACGATCCCCTGCAGCACGCGGGTCGGCCGCACGTTGGCGTACTGGTCGAAGCCCTGGCAGATCGCGAGCCGCAGTCCCCAGAGCGTGACGTGGTCGGGCACGTACGGCGCGCCGACGGCGCCGAACAGGATCGCGTCGTGGCGCCGGACCTGTTCGAGGCCGTCCTCCGGCATCATGCGGCCGTGCTTCTTGTAGTAGTCGGAGCCCCAGTCGAACCGGTCGAAGCGGAACGCCAGGCCGTCGCGTTTCGCGCAAGCCTCGAGCACCTCGATGCCGGCGGCGATGACTTCCGCGCCGATGCCGTCGCCGGGAATGGCCGCGATCCTGTAGGTGCGCATCGATCTTCTCCGCGGCGGCACTGTCGTCCAGCCGGTCCGCTATGACAAGGCGTCATCGATGTGCCATCTTGATCAGCCGACCAACGATCATCCCGGAGCAGCAATGACCAGACCCGTTCGCCGGGTGGTGACCGGCCACAATGCGCAAGGCAAATCCGTCTTCATCGTCGATGCCTCCTCGCCGCACGTGTTCAGCCGCCGGCCCGGCGCTGCGGTCGTCACCGAGCTGTGGGAGACGCGCAGCTCCCCCGCCGACAATCGCGGCAACGCCGATGCGATCGATCGCGGGTTCCGGCTGCCGCCGCCGAAGAACGGCAGTGTCTTTCGCATTATCGAATATCCGCCCGACAAGGAGCGGCTGGCCGCCCTCGAGAGCGAGCGCGCAAGCGGCGACGATGGCTCCGGGTTCAAGGCGGCCTTCGACCGCGCCGCTCCGCGCCATCCCGGCTTCCACAAGACCGACTCGATCGATTACGCCATCGTGCTCGCGGGCGAGATCCATGCGCTGATGGACGAAGGCGAGGTCCTGCTCAAGGCCGGCGACGTTCTCATCCAGCGCGGCACCAACCACGCCTGGAGCAACCGCACCGACGATCCGGCCTATGTCGCCTTCGTGCTGATCGACGCCGCACCGCTTTAATCACCGTCACCGTTCATCAGGAGAAAATCGACCATGGCTCTCACCGAGGACATTCGCCGCATCGTCACCACCGTCGACGAGCGCGGCAACGCGGTCGTGCTGTTCGACGGCAAGAACCCGCACAAGATGGTGCGCCCGAACCGCGGCGTGACCTCGCGGCTCGTCTGGGTGACCGACCGCACCCCGGCCGAGATGACCGGCAAGGCCGACCGCGCGGCGATCGAGATCGGCATCGCCCCGCCCGACGGCGGCTCGGTGTTCCGGATCATCGACATCCCGCCGACCTCGGCCGAGATCGAAAAGCTCCCGAAGACCTTCTTGCACGACCAGATTGGCGATCACGCCCCGAAGAAAGGCCGCCCGCCCCGCCATCCGCTCATGCACCGCACCCGCACGGTCGATTACGCCATCATCATGCAGGGCGAGATCGACATGCTGCTCGACGATTCGGAAATCCATCTGAAAGCCGGCGACGTGCTGATCCAGCAGGGCACCAACCACGCCTGGGTCAACCGCGGCAGCGAGCCGTGCCGGATCGCGTTCGTGCTGATCGACGCCAAGGAGCCGTAAAGCGCCCGTTAAGGCGGCCACGCCGCCATCCTTGCATCGATCGCGCGGAGACTTTAGGTTCCGGCCGAAGCTTTGAACGAAACGAGGAACACATGGGCGAGAAGCAACACGATCCCGACAAGCAACGCGTGTTCGTCCGCGCGCTGGAGGGTTCCTACAGCTTAAAGGACGAGCTCGGCCGCCTGCGCGCGATGCCGCGGGTGATCAAGGGCAGCGAGCTCAAGCTTGACGGCGGACCGCAGCACTTCAGCCGCCATTACGTTGAGCCCGAGGATGGCCGCACCCAGACGCTGCACATCCACCTCGAGGAATATGCCCCCGGCGGAACCACCCAGAAGCACGGCCACGTCAACGAGGCAGCGTTCTATATCCTCGACGGCGCCGGCTACGAGATCCACGACGGGGTGCGCTACGACTGGAAGGCCGGCGACATCGCCATCGTGCACAACAATTGCGTGCACCAGCACTTCAATGCCAGCGCGAAGGAGCCCGCCCGCGCCCTGGTGATGAAGACCAAGCCGATGTACCTGTTCATGAACATGCTGTTCCAGCACACGGTGGAGAAGCGGCCGACCAAGCCGTCGGCGACGCAGGGCAACTTCGTGCCGCGGCAGGACGAGGAAAACTACAATCACCCGACCGACGAGAAGGTCGACGCCTGAGCGGAAGCCGGCAGGAACAGCAACGAAAGAGGTTGAGAATGGCGTGGGATGAATCGAGAGCGTGGCTCTCCGGCGCGACCAGCGGCAAGCTCTATCAGAGCCTCCTCGACGAGGCGACCGACATGCCGAAGCGCAATGCGCAGCGCAGGAAGATCGTGCGTCCGGAAGAGATGCCGTGGGAAATGTCGCGGCAGGGCCTGCTCAAGCACCTGCTCAACGCGCAGATGAACACCCGCATGGAGACGGTCGACGCCTATATGCAGGTGATCCCGCCCGGCAGCCGCTCCGGCAAGCACCGGCACCTCGCCGAAGAGTGTCTCTATGTGGTCGAGGGCCGCGGCTACGACCTGCACCAGGATTGCGACGTCGAGATCACCGACACCTATCACTGGAAGCCGCAGGCCGAGATCAAGCGCTTCGAGTGGGAAGCGGGCGACGTGATCTACATTCCGCCCTGCACCATCCACCAGCACTTCAACGCCGACCCGGCGCGCCCGGCGCGGCTCATCTCCTGCATCAACCGCATCTACAAGAATTCCGGCCTGAACGACCTCGAGCAGATCGAGGACGCGCCGGAATACGACCCCAAGGTCACGCTCACCGCCGAGCTGGTGAAGAAGTACATCGCCGCGGCGGCGAAGAAGGTGGCGTGAAGACTCTGCGGTAAACCCGAGTTCGGCGCGCTCCCTCTCCCCGCTTGCAGGGAGAGGGTGCCGAGCGAGCGCTTGCGAGCGAGGCGGGCGAGGGGGCGTCTCCACACCTTTAGACTCGCGGCAAGGCCCCCTCACCCGCTCGCTTCGCTCGCGACCTCTCCCCGCAAGCGGGGAGAGGTGGAGAGCGCGGAACGCCCGGCGCTTCTCACGACTCTTTTGATCGTCTGGTGAACAACCGGCGGATCGCGTCCCAGATCACCTTCGCCATCAGCGAGAGGCCCGAGATCGGCTTGGCGGCGGGCGGCGGCGCGCCGGCGTTCGCGACCGACGATGAGGCCCCCGCCCCCTGCCCCGCGATCTGCTTTTTCAGGTTATCGGCGAACTGATTCATGATCTGCGCGGCGGTCGACTGGATCATGCCGGCGCCGCGACCGTACTGCGCGACCGCGCCCGAGAGCGCGAGATCGGTGTGCACCAGCACCTTGGAGCCGCTTCCTGCCGGCTCCAGCCGGAACGACGCGCCGGCATTGGCACCGCCGCGGCCCTTGGCGTCGTTCCCCTGCGCTTTGACACGCGCGCGGTAGTTGGCGCCGTCGAGCTCCTCGAATTTGACCACGCCGGCGAAGGCGAGCGCCACCGGCCCGAGCCGCACCGAGATCCTGCCCTTGTAGGTGCGGTCGTCGACCACTTCGGTCAGCTCCGCGCCCGGCATGCACGGCGCGATCCGCCGGATGTCGGTGAGCACGATCCAGGCATCAGCCGGCGGCAGCGGCACCTCGAACGAATTGTCGAACTCCACCGCCAAACTCCTGCGCGGCTATTCGTTGACCGCCTGCGCCACGCCGCCATGCGCCTTCGACCAGCCGGCCGGATCGCGCATGAATTTCTCGACCTCGGCGAGCTTGACCGCGTCGAACTTGCCGCTCGCCTTGGCGACCGCCAGCACGTCCCACCAGGTCGCCAGCCAGTGCATGGTCACGCCGAGGTCGCTCAATATCTTTTTGCCTTCCGGGAAGATGTCATAGAAGAAGAACACGAAGACGTGCTCGACCTTGAGCCCGGCCTGGCGCAGCGCCTTGCAGAAATTGACCTTGCTGCCGCCATCGGAGGTCATGTCCTCGACCAGCAGCACGCGCTGGCCTTCGGTGAAATGGCCCTCGATCTGCGCGCCGCGGCCGAAGCCCTTCGCCTGCTTGCGCACATAGAGCATCGGCAGCGCCAGCCGGTCGGCGAACCAGGCCGCGAATGGGATGCCGGCGGTCTCGCCGCCGGCGACCACGTCGAACTGGTCGAGCCCGACTTCGCGCTCGACCGTGGCGACGCCGAAATCGATCAGCGTCTTGCGCACGCGCGGAAACGAAATCAGCCGGCGGCAGTCGGTGTAGACCGGGCTCGCCCGGCCCGAGGTGAAGATGAAAGGCCTGTCGCTCATAAAGCGGACCGCCTCCGCCTCCATGAGCATCTTGGCCGTTGCCTCGGCCATCGCCTTCTTGTCGGGGGAACCGGCAGCCGCCATGTCCGCTCGCTCACTTTCCATGCGCGCCAGCAGGCGCTGGATGCGCGCCCAATATCAGCATCCGGCCGGCGATGTCCAACGCCCTCTGCCGGGTTATGCCCAGCCTCGCGGGCGCTAGCGCGTTGACAAATTCATCAAATCTGCCAAGCCTTTCGGATGAGACTTTGATGAAGGACGAGATCCTTGGCCGACGACGATCGCTCAACCGATACCTTAAATCCGCCCGCCGCCGAGCCCGGCCTCGGCCACAACAATCCGTTCGCCGACGTGGTCTGGGAGCGCAAGACCAAGCACCGGGTGTTCGTGCGCGCGCTCGAAGGCACCTACGGCAACCTCGTGCGCGAGCTGTTCACCCAGCCGCGCGTCTACCGCACGAAAGACCTCAAGTGGAAGGGCGGCCCGGGAAGCTACGGCAAGAAGATCATCAATCCGCAGTCGGTGAAGGTGGCGCAGTCGATCGAGACCCACATGGAGGTCTATGCGCCGGGCGGCCGCACCTCCAAGCACGGCCACATGAACAGCGCGGTGTTCTTCGTGCTCAAGGGCAAGGGCCACGACGTGCACGACAACCGCCGCTACGACTGGGAGGCGGGCGACGCGATGATCGTGGAGAACGCCTGCGTGCACCAGCACTTCAGCGACGAGGAGCATGACGAGTGCATCCTCCTCGTGATGAAGGCGAAGCCGCTGTTCCTGTTCATGCACATGCTGTTCCAGAAGGTGGCCGAATTCCCCTCGAAGGTGCCGACCGAGAAGCAGCTCACCTTCGTCCCGCCGGGCGACCTTTAGCACAGCTGTCATTGTTCACGTCATGGCCGGGCTTGTCCCGGCCATCCACGTCTTTGTCCGGTGAGAGTGTTTAAGACGTGGATGCCCGGCACAAGGCCGGGCATGACGAGTCAGAGATCGTCGCGGCTATCGTCAATGATGATGATCGTGCGCGGGGACGTCGCCGTGCACATGCTCGTGGTCGTGGCCGTGATCCATGGCC
>Ga0114129_10009944_pt1 | contig 13557 bp, 13 predicted proteins | sample RhiMetdeltSRZDD1_FD_80071 | JGI IMG/M metagenome (GOLD analysis project Ga0114129, IMG submission 80071) | Populus rhizosphere microbial communities from Tennessee, USA - Rhizosphere MetaG P. deltoides SRZDD1 (version 2) (version 2) | ecosystem: Host-associated > Plants > Roots > Rhizosphere >...
GGAGATAGGGATTTAAGTGGGCTTGGAGTTCCATACATTCGACTCGAAGACTCGCGTCAAGCGCTAACGTGGCTGGCTGCCGCATTTTATGATTGGCCTGCTCGCAAACTGACGGTGATCGGCGTCACTGGCACTGATGGCAAGACGACCACCACGAATCTGATCTACAAGATTTTGCTGGCCGCGAACATCAAAGCCGGAATGATCTCCACTGTCAACGCGGTGATTGGCGAGGAAGTGCTGGATACAGGTTTCCACGTCACCACGCCGGATGCACACGACGTGCAACGTTATCTCGCCAAGATGGTGGATGCCGGTCTAACGCATGTTGTTCTCGAAACGACCTCGCACGGATGGGCGCAACATCGCGTCGATGGTTGTGAGTTCGATATCGGCGTCGTAACGAATATCACTCACGAACATATGAATGAGCACGGTTCATTTGAGAGTTATCGCGCTGCGAAGGCCAGATTATTTTCCAGCCTTGAATGGACGTTGTCCAAGCCGCAGGGCAATCCACGGCTGGCGGTGCTCAATTTTGATGACCCAAAATCCTTCGATTTTCTAAATGATTTTATCAAAGTGAACAAGGTAAACTATGGTTTGAAAGAAGGTGCCGAGGTGCGCGCCGTGGATATTAAATATAATCGGTCGGGAATTCAGTGTATCGCTCATGCTAAGGATTTCAGTGTCGAAGTCCAGAGCCAGTTAGTGGGAGCCTATAATGTTTCCAATTGCCTTGCCGCGCTGACTTCTGCAGTGTATGGATTGGGAATCGATCCAGAAACCGCGGCGCGGGGAATTACTTCACTGGATGGAATCCCTGGACGTATGGAAGTGATTGATATGGGACAAACCTTCACCGCCATCGTGGATTTCGCTCATACGCCCAATGCCTTGAGGTCCGCCCTTGAGGCAGCTCGCACGATGACGAAGGGCAGAGTCATTTCTGTATTTGGCTCGGCCGGCTTGCGCGATAAGGAAAAACGCAGGATGATGGCGGAAACCTCGGCGGAGCTGGCCGATCTTACCGTGCTAACCGCCGAAGACCCGCGCACTGAATCGTTAGATGGAATTCTGGCAGAGATGGCTGCCGGGGCAAAGGCAAAGGGAGGCCGTGAAGGTGAAACATTTTGGCGCGTAGCCGACAGGGGCGGAGCAATCCGCTTTGCGTTGAAGTTAGCATATCCAGGGGATATTGTCATATCCTGTGGAAAAGGGCACGAACAGTCTATGTGTTTTGGAGCGCGCGAATTCTTATGGGATGACCGCACAGCGATGCGCGCGGCGTTGAGCGAATTCCTGGGAGTGGATGGACCACAGATGCCCTACCTGCCGACACAGGCTATGCAAGAGGCTGAATGGTTGAAATTATGAGAAACGCGCAGCTCTCAAGCCACTAGAGAACAATATTGTCAACTTATGATGAGGAGTAGCCAATGGAAGTAAAGCCTGTGACATTGCAAGGCAAATACGTCCGACTCGAGCCCATGACGGAAGTGCACGTCCCTGCGCTGGCTGAAATTGGCATGGGCCAGCCATTCTGGGATTTCATGTTGTATGGCAACATAAATACCGAAGAGGACATGCGCGGCTGGGTGCGGAATATCCTCACCTGCGCGGAAGTAGGCACAGACTTGCCGTTCGTGGTCATTCACCTGGAGTCGGGTCGCGTGGCGGGAGCGACGCGATATCTGAACATCATGCTCAAAGATCGTGGGCTGGAGGTCGGCGGCACATGGTATGGGCTCGATTTTCAGCGAACGGCTGTAAACACCGAATGTAAGTATCTCTTACTGCAACACGCTTTTGAAACAATGGGTTGTATTCGCGTGCAATTGAAAACTGATTTGCGTAATGAACGCTCACAAAAAGCCATTGAACGCATCGGCGCAATGAAAGAGGGTGTGCTGCGGAACCACATGATCCTGCCCGATGGTCGCTTTCGTCACTCGGTGTTTTATAGTATTTTGGATACGGAATGGCCGGATGTGAAGAGGAAATTGGAAGAGATGCTGGATCGGAAACCCTAAGTGTATTGCTGTGGATCCCTCATGCTCAATACAAAAACAGGCCGTGCTATGGGCCTGTTTTTGTATGGGTATGCAGTGAAGCTGATGTTTTATGATGCCGAATTGCCTCAACGCTAGGTGGTCTGGTGCTCGCTTTGAATCCAGCGTGCAACGCGGCTGCGTAGTCCCCTGTCAGGAAGCGCGCCCACCCAACGATCCACCTCACGACCGCCTTTGATGACGATCATAGTTGGGATACTCATTGCACGAAACCGGCTTGCGAGACCCGGGTTATCGTCCACGTTGACTTTGACCACCTTCAAGGCACTCTGCTCGCGGGCCAGGGCTTCCAGGGTGGGAGCCACCATATGACAAGGACCACACCAGGGTGCCCAAAAATCGACCAGTACCGGGCGGTTTGCCTGCATCACCTCGCGCTCGAAATCTGACTCGTTGACCGAAAGCGGGATTCGGCTTTGCTCGCGCCTTGCACTCGGACCCGGTTCCGCAGCGCGTGGGGCCGGGCGCGGTCCTTCGCCTGCGAGATGCGCAATATGAGGCTTTATATCTGAAGGGCTGACTCCCTCCTGGTGGGTAACGGTCTTACCGTCGCGCACCGTTACCAGAGTTGGAAACTGGCGGACATTAAAACGCGAAATAGCCTGCGGCGCGTCGTTTCGTGGGAGCATCACAATTAAAGTCTTACCGGCATATTGACGCGCCAAATCCTCCAGGTTCTGACGTAAGTCGGTGGGGAGTTCGCGATCATAGAAAACCAACGCTACCGGTAAACCTGCGTTTAGAACCCGGTCCAGGCTTAGGTCGCCGCTGATCAACGCGGTATCGAAACTTTTTAACATAGCTAACCTCAAAATATTCTTTTTAATAGTAGATATTCATATATACAGGATTATTATTAGAAAGGAAATGCAAGGAAGATAAGAAGATTGTCAGAAAAAATAGCCTGCGTTACAACCTGACTTAGTATCGTTGCCCCTTACGTTCTATCGTGAAAGAGATCGTATGAATTGTTGGATAGCCCAGCGATACGTAAAGATCTGGGCCTAAGCATCGCTTGGGCCTCCTAAAAGCGGTGGAAGGAGAAAGCTAGACTGCCTGTGAACCGTTAGCAGGCTTCAGATTGAAGAAATAGATACGCTCGCCGTTAAAGAGTTGCTGATCAGGGTTCCAGGGAAAGACGATCACAACATCAAATTCAATTCGTTGACCATCGGGAGGTGGCATATCCAGCCATTGACTTTCATATGTGCCGGTTACATGCGCTTCTTCAAAAACTCCCTGGGGCCCGATGACAATGTGTTGAAGATCGAAGTGAATATCCGGGAAGGCCGTGAGCAGTTGCTGGTAAAAGCGCGTTGCACCCTCCTTGCCCTGCCAACTGACGTTGTGATTGGCAATGGTATAAAGGCAATCCTCCGTGAGCGTGGCCATTAATCCGGGAATATCACGGGCGTCTTCAGCAACCGAGTGATCGATCCACAGTTTACGAATCGCTCGGTGTTCCTCAGGATCAGCCTTGCGGCGCAAGAGTCGGATGATCTCAGACGATAGTTCTGCCATGAATCCAATTTACTTCTGCATGATTAATTTTCAGTGAAAATATGTTTTGCGAATGAATTATTCCCGGGAAAACCGCGAAACAGGCACCGGCCCGCCATTTCGGCGGGCCGGTGTTGTGTAGTGCAAACACTTGCAAGCGTCTTCCATCGCGCCCGCGCTGGAGCTGACTGCCAGTGAATCAATCGCCCAGGTGCTCAATCACGTACAAGGCGCCAGCCCTGAGCACCTCATAAGCTGATTGATTAATGGATTGGTCTTGTTGTGCCTCGAGTTCATGAAGGAAGGCGTTGAGCTGATTCTCGGCGGCATTCAGATTGCCTCTCTCAGTGGATCGGATCGCGGCCTCCAGTTTGGCTGCCAAGCTGTTGCATATGCCATGCCTGTTGATCCAACCCAAGTCACACATGTATTGTACTGCAGCCAGCAAGCCCTCGCCGTCGACGGTGACGTTGAATTCCACAGAGGCCCTGGAAGTGTTGTCTGCTCTGTCGGTCACCTCTACTGCAGCAGTATGAGGTCCAGGAGCAAAGATCAACAGGTTAATGGATTCTCCGTTGGTTACGGCGCTTCCATCCAGTGTTCCAATCTCGGAAGCAATACCGGAGAGGCCGTCGCTCGCGGTCCAGATGACGTTGAATGTTTCGGTGTTCGCGTATACCCTCGCTTCGGGGCTGGTAATGGAAAGATCAGGGCTCGTCTTGTCGATGTTGATACCAGTCACCGTGAACGAAGCGCTCCAGCCGGCCATATCGACTGCGGTGCCCACCACCGACTGATTGGCTCCCTCGCTGGAGAGGGTCTGGTCGGGTGTGACCGTTTCGATTCCCGAGACTGCATCCGAGGCTTCGAAGTGAACCACGACATCGGTGTTGTACCAACCATAAGCATTGGGTGCAGTCGTCGGTGCGCCCGTAAGGATGGGCGGTGTCTTGTCAATCTGAATGGTCTGGATCCTGGTTCCCTCGGCATTATTATCGTTGTCTACGGCGTGATAGTAGATCGTGGTAATGCCTTCGTCCGTGATCATGAAGGGCGATGTGTAAATATTCCAGTTGACACCGTCGAAGCTGTATTCGATTTTTTGCACGCCGTTGCCGCAGCCATCGGGGAAATCCGTGGCGCTCAGGCTCACCTGTACATCCGAAATATACCAGCCATTGTTGCCCGGTGTGCCGGATGGAGTGAGGGTCGTGGTGGGCGGGCTCAGATCCACGACAGGGATCGACAGGTTGAGTTTGTTATCAGGACCTTGCGCGTTGCAGTTGAACAAAGCATCACATTGCATGTGTCCGCCCACTTGCAGGCCGAGACCGCCGAAAATATCGCTCAGGTCAACACGGAGCGTTACTGACTCGTCGAAGGAATAGTCATCAAACCCAACATCAATGGTAACCCTGTTCGTGATCTTAAACTCGATTGCAAACTGACTGAAAAAATACTGGAAGTTTGACAGCTCTATCTGCGCCTGGTCCCCCAGCCCAAGGTTGCAGGCATTGATCGGACCAAAGGAAACGGGGTCCCCAGGACTAGCGTATATGATTTCTCCGCTGCCAGACGCGTCGCCGCTGGCCAGCCAATCTGCGGTAATCTTGTCCGATCCTATGAGCGGTTGTAATAGGAAGGTAATATCCCATTTGATTAAGCCCAGATCGACGATCGGAATCGTTTCCGTAAAATCACTAATGGGGAAGGAACTTCCAGCGCCAAAAGGTGTCGAGAAACTTTTCGAGACGTTCTCGTTTTCCTCAATGAAACACTGAACACCAAATATTAGTTCACAGAGATCTTGTCCTAGGATTTCACCTCTTATACCGATGAAGAAATTAAATCGTGCCACAAATTCATTTCCGTCCTCGGGGGCGACACCGAAATTGCTATAGTTCTCTGCAGCCCAATTAAGTGGTGTCAGGGCGGAGGCAGGAGAAAAAGGAGTGCCCAGCACCAGCTGGTCCGGACCCGTTAAGGTTGCCGCGGCCGGGAGCCGCATGCCGAAGGCCCAATCCAAATCCAACCCCGCTTTAAAATCATAGACTTCAATATCGTCACAGAAGGGCAACGGGCATGGAATTGTCAGATCATCTTCGATGCTCAAATCAATGTGCGGCCCGGCGTAGGTAAAGCCCATTAGAATATCCTCGGCGGATGCTAGCTGCGCTCCAAGCTGTGACGTTGATGCCAGCATATTTGGCTCCGGATAGACGATTTGGAATGTTTCCACGATCGTATGAGTGCGAGGCTCGTGACCGAACTCGTAAGTATTCCAAATTCCGGGAGCTTTTTCTTCCAGATACTGACGGTAATCTTCTGTATAATCGACTTTGACCGTGCCTCCTGTGTTCGAGGAATTAACTTTGTTGTACGTCAGGGGTGGCCACTGTTCGTAGCCCGCCTGTTCCGGGCTCGCAAATTGGATAATGGTTTTGCTGATGACCAGGCCATCACCGCTGGGGGGCGCTTCACCCGTGATGCTCTTCCAGGCATCTTTAGAGGAGGCTTGATATTCATAGATCACCGAGGGGACCGGCAAACCAGCTGTTTTGCGTTGTTGGATGGCTTCCTGCAGCTGAAGTTGGAATGGTGTAAGTGCTTCTCCTTTTTGCGAGACAGCCAGTTCAGATGGCATAGCGACAGATAAATCGGTTGCCATCTCTGTTTGAGATGATCCATTGTCAGCTGCAGCGTTCTCTCCGGCTACCGCTTCATCTTCCCGCGTTGCAGTGGATCGATCACCGCCCAATTTCCGGTTTGCGTCTGCGGCTGTGCCTGACACATCGTCAACTGGCCGCTGCCCGGTTCCTGAAGTGCAGGCGGACAAAATGACAAGCAGCACTAAAAAGTATCCAAGCCTTTTCATTTTTATCTCCTCTCTGGATTGAACAACTCGTACCTGGTTACCCACTGGGGCTTTTACAAATGCTTTGGACATAAAGTCTTGACTTGGTTGCTTAATATGTGGGTGTATCTGGTGGCTGCGTAATTCCATGACTATGATTGTGCATAGCCCTATTGATCGTTGGTGCTACGGGAAACACGACAGAATACTGCAAATATTATGCTAACGTCTCGGAATCTGTCATGAAGGATTCCCTCTATTCTCTACAGCGTTGTTCACCGTAGCGATATTAGCTCTCAAAGCATAGAGAACAGCTTGCGCACGACGTGAAATCCCTAACTTTCTGTAGATATGATGCGTGTGATTCTCGACAGTTGCTTCGCTAATCGAGAGATTGCACGATATCTCCCTGTTCGTTAATCCGTCGGCGATCAAGTTGAGGACTTGATTTTCTCGTTCGGTTAAGATTGGAAGCATATGTTTCCCTCCATTGTAAGGATGAGCACTTATTATCCGAAGGCTGAAATGGATGATTTGGAGCTTTTCACACCGATTTGTTTGTGTCAATATACCACTTGGTGGACGTGATTTCAAGTAGGCTAAAAGACGTTATTCGCTAGCCCGAGGATGCAAGACCAGAATGAATCTCTGAATCCGCCTTGTAGTTCCCGAAAACCCATGCTATAATCCGCCGTCGCTCAACAGAGTGCCGCGTGGCTAGTGAAACTCGGAAATCAAATATCGGCTTACCAAGTTAATCAAAAAGTTCACTTTGTAGTGAGACAAGCGGCAAAACCGACTAATCAAAACGCAAGGAAGATAAGACCATGGCAGATGTGATAAAGGCTCTTGAAGCCAAAACCAATGAGAAAATCCCGCAGCTGGCTGCGGGTGACAGTGTGAGTGTGCATGTGAAGATCAAGGAAGGCGATCGCGAACGTATTCAGGAGTTCAAGGGCACCGTCATCCGGCTGCGCAAGGGCGGTAACGACTCGTCTGTGACTGTGCGCCGAGTAGCCAGCAATGGCATTGGCGTGGAGCGCACGTTCCTGCTGCGCTCGCCGCGGCTCGATAAGGTGGTGGTCGAACGTCACGGCAAGGTCCGCCGTGCCCAGCTTTACTTCATGCGTCAGCGCACGGGCAAGTCTGCTCGCCTCAAGCAGAAGTTTGACTAAGACGATCGGACCCTAAAGGGACGCTGCGCGAAAACCTTTAGGGTCTTTTTTGTTTTACAATTGGGGATATGAAACCAGTCATTGGAATTACTACAAATCACAGCATAAATAACTATGGTCAACCGCTGGTCCTTTTACAGCAATCGTATGTGAAGGCGATCATGCAGGCAGGAGGAGTGCCGGTGTTGATTCCCTCCCTGGTCGCTACGGATGGGTGGGATGCGCTCTACGCGCGCCTGGATGGGATTCTCTTTTCGGGTGGCGGCGACATTGGTCTCGAGCATGCTCCTGGCGATCCGCATCCCCGCATCGATGACGTGGACCCGGAGCGGGATTCTGTTGAATTGAAGATGCTCAACGCTGCGGCCTCCGATGGCAAACCCTTTCTCGGCATTTGCCGCGGCTGCCAGGTGATGAACGTCGCCCTGGGAGGAACTCTCTACACACATATCCCTGATCAATTACCGAACGCTCTCGATCATTCCTACCCCGGCAACATGCGGACGGTGCTTGTGCATCAGGTGAAGATCGAAGAGGGGACACACATCGCGGAGATCTTTGGCGAGCCTATCATCAAGGTGAATAGCTTACATCATCAGGGAATCAAGGATGTGCCGCCCTCTATTCGCGTGGCTGGGTACGCTCCAGATGGACTGGTTGAGGCAATTGAATTGCCTGAACATCCTTTTGGCCTGGCGGTGCAATGGCACCCCGAATGGCTTATTGACCAGGAAGGGACAAGGAATATGTTTAGGAAGTTTATCCAGGCGGCGGAAAAGTAATTTTTGTGCCTGACTCAAATTCACCTGTTGGCATTTTTGACTCTGGTGTGGGCGGACTTTCGGTGTTGCGGGCGATTCGCGCCCAAATGCCGGAAGAATCAGTAATTTACTTTGGTGACCAGGGCCACATTCCCTACGGTCCACGTCCGATGGATCAGATACGGAATTTCTCGGAGGCGATAACAAGATTTTTGCTTGAACACCAGGCAAAGATCATCGTTGTCGCCTGCAACACGGCCTCCGCCGCGGCGTTGAGATTTCTACGAGAGAAATTTCCAAATGTTCTGTTCGTCGGCATGGAGCCGGCGGTCAAGCCGGCGGCGGAGCAGACGGCTACTGGCAGAGTGGGAGTGCTCGCCACTCCCGCGACGTTTCAGGGCGCGTTATATGCGTCTGTGGTGGAGCGATTTGCGAATGGGGCGGAGTTATTTCAGAATACCTGCACGGGCCTGGTGCAGGAAATCGAACGGGGCAATTTGGATGGTCCAGAAACGCGTCGCATTTTGAGCGACGCGCTGTTGCCGATGCTCGAAAAAGACATCGATACCGTTGTGTTGGGATGTACCCACTATCCATTTGTGATTCCGCTCATTCAGGAGATTGTGGGGGAAAAGGTCCGGGTGATTGACCCGGCTCCCGCAGTGGCGCGCCAGGTCAAACGTCTGCTGGAGGCGGGGAGGATGAAGAGTCAATCGGCTCAAATAGGGGATGTCCGATTTTACACCTCAGGGGAGGCAAAGTCGCTCCAGTCGCTTTTACCGGTTTTATTGGGAGAGAGTGGGGAAGTGGAAAAGGTCGAGTGGGGAGATGATTTAGCTATCAGGTGACAGTCTCTTAGCTCCCTGCGTTTTATTCCGTGAGGGCTTCGCAAAAGTGACTGTTACTTTTGCTCATAGTGCTGAGGATAGCATCATGCCGAAGATGGCGACAATCACACCGAGATGCAAAAATAAGTTGCTGGTGGTTACGAAATTCCACCCAATCAGAAGGGGCAGGATGTAGTTGACAATCACAAGCAGTATGCCGACCAGCGGAAGCAGGCCTTTGCGGTGCGCGAAATAGTTCGAAGCGCGATCAACAAGTCTGGAAAGCCAATTCATAGTTCTTCCTCCTCTTCGGGTTCGGGAATGTGTCCATTCACCTGCCATTGCTTGAATTGCGCCAATAAGCGCCCCGGGATGCGCCCCTGTATGTATACCCCGCCGCGCCCATGCTCGACGAATTCCACCTGGCCTGCCTCATGGAAGAGCGAAATCAACGCACCTTGTTGATAGGGGAGTTTCACGCGGACCGGCGCGTACGTTTCATACAATTCCTCCTGTACAAGTCGCAACAAATCCTGAATACCGCTTCCATTCAAGCTGGAGATTGTTACCGCTTTCGAGTAGCGCCCCGCTATTTCCCTGGCTGCTGCGGGGTTCCTCAAACGATCCACTTTGTTCAGTGCCGTGACAACCGGGATGTGATGAGCGCCAAGTTCATCGAGCGTCTCTTGCACGGAATTGAACTGATTCAAGGCGTTAGGATGCGAGATATCCACTACGTGTAAGAGCAGATCCGCTTCCAGGATTTCCTCTAATGTGGCATGGAAGGCTTCGATCAGCGTAGTTGGAAGTTTTTGTATGAAACCGACCGTATCCGTGATCAGCGCTTGATATCCGCCCGGCAATTCCACGCGGCGGGTGGTTGGATCAAGCGTGGCGAAGAGTTGATCGGCCACGTAAACATCTGCCTTGGCGATTCGATTCAAAAGTGTGGACTTGCCAGCGTTGGTGTAACCCACCAGGGCCACTGTTGGGATGCGTGAACGCTTGCGCTGGGCACGATAACGCTGGCGATGCGCACTGACCTTTTTGAGTTCCTCTTTCAAATGTGAAATACGTCTGCGGATGGCGCGCTTGTCTACTTCGAGCTGCGTTTCACCCGGGCCACGCAGACCCACGCCACCCGCCGAGCCAGCTCGTCCGCCACCACCACCCGCCTGACGTTCCAGGTGTGTCCACTGACCGGTGAGGCGCGGCAGGTAATATTCATATTGAGCGAGTTCCACCTGCAGCATACCTTCCCGGGTATGGGCGTGCTGCGCAAATATATCCAAAATTAGAGCGGTGCGATCGAGCACGCGTACATTGCGCCCCAGAATCTCTTGCAACTCGCGCTGGTGACGCGGTGAAAGCTCGTCGTCAAAAATGACCACCTGCGAAAGCGTCTCTTCGACGAGCAATTTCAACTCTTCTACCTTGCCCGGGCCGATATACGTCTTAACATGCGGACGATCCAGTTTTTGGGTCAATTCGCCGACTACATCCAGGCCGGCGGTATCTGCCAGCAAGGTTAGTTCGTTGAGTGAATCTTCCAGGGCCAGGTGAGTTTTTTGTTGATAAAGTTCGACACCGACAAGAAAGGTTTTTTCTCGAGGGGGGATGGTGGGTTGTGGGGTTCGTTTTGACATTATGACTTTTGTTTACCTAACTCATTGAATAATTTTGCCATATTCGGGTCCGGCGCTTCTGTCCGTGCGGGAATCAGCATATGGAAGGTTGAACCGGGGCACAGCGCCTCATCATAGCCGGGAGACTGCACCCACAACGACCCGCCGTGCGCCTCTAAAATGCCTTTGGCGATAGGAAGGCCCAGGCCGGGTCCGCCACCTTTGAATTTGGTCTTACCACTCGAATGCAACTCCACGCGGCCGAGCTGGCCAAATTTATCGAATATCGAAGCCTGGTTCTCAGGTGATATGCCAATGCCCGTATCTGTGACGGTCACCTCGATGAAGCCTGGCAGGGTTCGGCCATCAATGGTGATCGTGCCGCCATCGGGCGTATATTTTATCGCATTGTTGAGGATGTTTCCCAGCGCCTGTTGAATACGGGTCGGGTCAACATAGATCCATACACGGTTCCCATCGAATTCGTTGCGGACCATGGTCAAATTGCGGACTTTGAGCGCACTGTCCACCTCAAAATGCAGCTTTTCCACGATCTGACTCACCTGCATGGGCTGGAAATTCAGGCGGAGCAGATTGTTGTCGATCATGGAAACATCGATCATATCATCCACGATGGCGCGCAGGCGGCCTACGCCGGTAGTCATGCCCGACAACAGGCGTTCGAGATTGGCGCCTTTGTTCTCGTGAAGGATATCCTGCATCATGGCTGAGTAGCCTTCGATGAGCGTGATGGGAGTCTTCAGCTCATGCGCGGCCACCGAAATGAAAGCGGATTTGCTTTTATCCACGCGTTCCATTTGCTTCTGGACTTTGGCCATCTCATTCGAGATATGCGCCACGCGGGTTTCCATCTCATAGCGCGCTACGACGCCCAGACCATAGGTGTAGATTGGAATAACGGCTGCCAGAAAATCGAGCGCTTCCTGTTTGGTTAGTTTTTCACGTGCCACCTGGATGGTCAGCGCGATGATATGGTTGATCAAAAATGAGACCTGATACAGGCCCTGATCGAGATCCGTTTCGGTCGAGGATTTTGCCCAATCGAGCAGGATCGAATCCATCCAGGCCGGGTCGCCGGTGGTGACGGATTGGTTCACCAGATCAAAGAAGCGCCCCAGTTGTTCCTGGAAATCAGCGCGTACCTCCATGCCGCGCGCCAACTCAAGGCCCACGCGTTCGATCCACACGGGGCGCACCTTCGCCATCACTTTTTGGATAGGAGTTGAATACGTTTTCTTTGGCATGTTTCCCGTAGGTCGAGCTTCGAACCCGACCTATTGCACATTTTATCAGTTCTGCCCGCTCTGTTGTGTAATCCAGGTCCACAAGGTCCTGCCAACGGCCTGCAGGCTCGCAGAAGAAACTTTGTCAGGTGTATCCCCTGTCGTGTGCCAGTGTGGATAGTCGAAATCAATAATATCCACCGCAGGAATGGCCGCCTGGTTGAACGGTGTGTGATCATCCAGCATGGAATGTTTGTATTCAGGGATGAAGAGTTTCTCATAACCCAGGCTGGCCGCAACCGCCCAGATTTCATCCGTCAATTCTGGGTTTGAGTTGAGTTCTTTGTATATGTTCAAATCGGCATCACCGATCATATCCACAATGACCACGGCACGGGGTGCAACCGCGTTGTTCTCGACGAATTCGCGCGAGCCAAGAATCCAATCCCAACCTTCGATTCTGCCATTGTCTTCAGCGTCAAAAAAAACCAGCCACAGGTTCACCGTTTCCTGCGGAAGGGTCCGGGCAAGTTCCAGCAGCACGGCAACACCCGATGCTCCATCATTTGCACCGGGGACGGGCTTGAGGTTGTTTTCCGGGTTGGGATCCTGGTCCGCGTACATGCGCGTGTCGTAATGGGCGCCGAGAATGATTTCTGGACTCGCAGCATTCCTTTTCGCGACGATGTTTTTTATAGGATGTCCCAACGCCTCCGATTCCTGGATTTCGACCTGCCAGCCCGCCTTGACCAGTTCGTCCCGAATCCATTCCAGGATTTGGGCGTGTCCCTGTGACCCCGGAATACGCGGCCCGAGGGCGACTTGCGTTTGCACATCCGAGTACGCGCGGATGCCATCGAAAGTGAGAGTGCCAGATGTAGCCGTAGGCTCAGGCTGAGTGAGAAATGCATAGCCATACCAGCCAGCAGCGACCAGGAGCAAGAGTCCAATGATCCCCAAATAGAGCGCGATGGATTTTTTTGTCACGCTTCGACTTTGCTCCGGGCGGTCGCTCCGCTGAGCGCGAATTGTAAGTCGGCCAGCGCCCTTTCAGCATACACCTTACCCCGATCCCGTTTGCCAATTTTGGATGTGAACTCCATAGATGGAAGAATCCCGAAATTTGCCTTCATGGGTTGGAAGTCTTTGAGGTCTGCATGAGTCACATAATGACATAGTGCGCCGAGCATGGTCGTTTGCGGCAGTGTGACAGGTTCTTCGCCATTTAACAGCCGTGCCGCGTTGACGCCGACCAGCAGGCCGGTGGCGATGTTGCCCATATAGCCTTCCACGCCGGTGATCTGACCGGCAAAAAATAAATCATCGCGCGTGATGTGTTGCAAGGTGGGGCGCAGAAGTTTAGGCGAAGCGATGAAGGTGTTGCGGTGCATTTGACCATAGCGCATGAAGTCGGCGTTTTCCAGACCGGGAATCATCCGCAGGACGCGTTTTTGTTCCGGGAACTTGAGGTTAGTCTGAAAGCCGACCAGGTTATACAA
>Ga0114129_10009945_pt1 | contig 13557 bp, 10 predicted proteins | sample RhiMetdeltSRZDD1_FD_80071 | JGI IMG/M metagenome (GOLD analysis project Ga0114129, IMG submission 80071) | Populus rhizosphere microbial communities from Tennessee, USA - Rhizosphere MetaG P. deltoides SRZDD1 (version 2) (version 2) | ecosystem: Host-associated > Plants > Roots > Rhizosphere >...
ACCGAGGTCCTCCGGGTTCGATTGCCATTTCAATTTGTCGGCCGTGACGCGCACGACTGGATCCTGAGCAACTGGGATCGCGGCAGATGCTAAGGATACCGAGGCAAGAAGAGCAATGACGGTTACTTTCATGGTGACATCCCTCATGGGTATTGAAAACGCCGCCCATCGTAGCACAAACTCCCCGGCATGATTTCTGAACGTGAGCTGATAGCAAAAGTCTCGCTGCGGCTTATCCCATTCATGTTCCTTCTCTACATCGTGTCCTACCTGGACCGCGTGAACGTCAGTTTCGCATCGCTTCAGATGAACGCGGCGCTGGGCTTCAGCGCGGAGGTCTATTCGCTCGGCGCCGGGATCTTCTTCATTGCGTACTTCATCTTCGAGGTGCCAAGCAATCTGATCCTGCATCGCGTGGGCGCGCGTTTCTGGATCGCGCGCATCATGATCACGTGGGGCATCATCTCGTCGGCCATGATGTTCGTGAAGGGACCGATCTCGTTCTACGTGCTGCGCTTTCTTCTTGGAGCGGCCGAAGCCGGATTCTTTCCGGGAATGATTCTCTACCTGACGTACTGGTTTCCGAACGAAACACGAGGCCGCGCCGTGGCGCAATTCATGACGGCAACCGCAATCGCTGGCGCGATCGGAAGCCCGATATCCGGGCTCCTGCTTCAATTAAACGGCGTGGGCGGACTGGGCGGATGGCAATGGTTGTTCTTGATCGAGGGCATGCCATCTATTCTTCTCGCATTCTTCACGTTGGCGTACTTGCCGGACGGACCCGGCAAAGCACGGTGGCTTACTGTCGATGAGAAAAAGTGGATCGCCGACCGGCTTGAACAAGAACGCGCACACGGCTCGACGCAGCATCACGACTCGACACGCGCAGCAATGGGCAGCAGCCGCGTCTGGACCTTCGCCGGAATTTACTTCGCGATCGTGATGAGCTTCTACGGCGTCACATTCTGGCTCCCGCAAATCGTGAAAGCTTTCTCCGGCATGAATGATTTTCTCGTCGGCTGCCTGGCAGCGATTCCCTGGATTGGAGCGACCGTGTTTATGGTTATTACGTCGAAGCATTCCGATGCGACTGGCGAACGGCGGCGGCATGTCGCGCTCTCCGCCATCGCAGGCGCTGCCGGATTGATCGGCGCCGGTATTACAACCAATCCTGTACTGGAACTTGCCGCACTTTCCCTCGCCGCTGCAGGCATCTGGGGAACTCTCGGTCCCTTCTGGGCGATGTCCTCGGAATCACTGGCGGGCGCAGGCGCCGCTACTGGAATCGCGTTAATTAACTCGGTCGGAAATCTTGGAGGTTTCGCGGGTCCTTACCTTATCGGGTGGGTGCGCACGCGGACGAACAGTTTCACGTGGGGGCTGGTGGTATTGGCCTTGTGCCTGATCGCTGGCGCCGTAGTCACGCTTGCCACGCGCAGATCATTTACAAAGCGGGATACGGCGTAAAGAATATTTGTGATAGTCGCTGCCGGCGCTTGACATGGTGCGCTCTACGAGAACAATCCCATGAGAGAGTTCTGAGTTTCAGAAATTTGGAATTTGCGATCTCCAATGTGGATTGAGCGGATCTGCAGATCTCCGAATCCACATTTGAAATTGGAAATTCCAAAATTTCTGAAACGGAAAAGTTAGAGAGGAAAATCCGATGAAGATTCATTCACAGTTGGTTTTTTCCGCCGTCCTCGTTATGTACACAACTGCGCTTGCACAAACGTCGGGCGATATGGACTCGCATATCGCCGCCGCGAGGGCCGCCGCGGGACTGGATTTCCGCGGTACACGCCCGGCACTTTGTCCTACGTCATCCCGGTGAAAGACCAAGGCAAGACCGTCATGGTTGCCTATTCCGGCGGCACGCTCACTGGGGCGTTTGGCTCGGACGGCGCAAAATGGGACGAATACATCGCCTCCCAAAAGAAGATCGCCAAAGCGGCCGCCGATGCCGGCGCTTCGGTGATTCTTTCCAATCACAGCGAATATGACGGCGCCTACACCAAGGCGCGGCTGATCGGCGTGAAGCGAGAGGTTGGCGAGGAGAATCCCTTCATCGTCGGTGCGGCCGGCGTGTAGCGCTACTTCACCGTGATGACGGAATGCGCGATCGCGTCGAAGTTGCGGGTCGGCGCCAAATAGAACTTCGTGGCAAATGTTGGTAGTGGGCTGTTTTGCTGAGCGGCGGTTTATGACCGCCGCTACAGCTGTCAGCGGGCGGGTTTTTCCGGCAGTGCCAGTGCGACCAGCTCGGGAACGGCCCCCCGAGAGCCGGTAGCTACCACAATGAACTGCCGGCCGTTCATCATGTACGTCATAGGAAGCCCGGTTTCGTTTCCGGGCAGTTCCATTTCGAAAATCGTGCGTCCCGTCTTCTTGTCCAGCGCGCGAAATTTGCGGCCGCCGCCTTGAGGGCCGGACGAGAACAGTCCTGCGCCATCGCCGGAGAACAAGAGTGTCTTCGTCACAAGCAGTGGTGCTCGTTCAGGATTGCCGGCTCCGCTCAAATCGACTCCTGCCAGAGCCGGATGATTACGCACGTATTCCGGCGCCTGCCCATTTGGAACCATCCACACGTGATCGCCGGTGTTCATGTCGATGGCAGTGATCCGTCCCCATGGCGGCTTGATCAGGGGCAAACCCATTGGAGCGTCGATGCGCACGGAGCGTCCGATATAACGCATGTCTGACCGATCGCCGCCTTCACCGAGTGCGCTCGCCCACCAATTTGTGACCGATGGAACATACAGGATTCCGGTTTCGGGATCTGCAGCGGCGCTCTCCCAGTTGGCCGCGCCCTGATTATGAGGAACTGTCAGCGTGCCCCGTTTGCCGCCGGCGCCCTCAACGATCGGCGGCGTGTAGAGCGGACCGAGCTTGAATTCCGATGCGATGCGCAGCGCCTCAGCCTTGATCTCCGGCGTGAAGTCGATGAGATCGTTCTCCGTCACACCCTGCCGGTCGAACGGCGCAGGTTTTGTAGGGAACGGTTGCGTCTGCGCGGTCTGCTCGCCGGGCACATCGGACTGAGGGACCGATCTTTCGACGATCGGCCATACCGGCTCGCCGGTAACGCGATCGAACACGTAAGTGAAACCCTGCTTCGTCACCTGCGCGACGATCTTCCGCGGTCTGCCTTCTACACGGACATCCAGCAGCATCGGCGCTGAAGCGGTGTCCCAGTCCCAGATGTCGTGATGAATCAGTTGGTAATGCCAGATACGCCGGCCGGTCTTCGCATCGAGACAAACGACGCTGTCAGCGAAAAGATTATCGCCGTGCCGGTGGCCGCCATAATAGTCTCCTGTGGGTGTTTCGACTGGAAGATAGATGTAGCCCAGGTCGAGATCGGCGCTCATAGGGGCCCAAACTGCAGTGTTGCCCGTGTATTGCCACGAATCACCGCTCCACGTGTCGTTGCCGAATTCGCCCCGCTGAGGAATCGTGTGAAACGTCCACAGCAGCCGGCCACTGCGGACATCATATCCACGCACATAACCCGGTACGTTGGTTTTTGATCGCGGCGCCGTGCCGCCCTGCAGCGCCGAACCGACGATGACGACGTCGCCGACGATCATCGGCGGTGATGATGAACCGATCTGGCCCGGCTCGACCTGGCGGTCCAAGCCATTCCATAGATCGACGATACCCTTTTCCCCAAATTCCGGAACCGGCTTTCCGCTCTTCGCATCCAGCGCGACGAGGTGGTAGCCGGGCGTGATCAAAAGAATTCGAGCATCGTCAGCGCCGTTCGACCAATATGCAAGTCCGCGATTATTCGTTCGCGGCGCCTGGGCTCCCCGAGGGCCTTCGTCCAGCAAATAGGTCCAGAGCGTGTCGCCTGAACCCGCTTCGACAGCGACGGCAGCGCGGTTCATTCCTGCGGTGAAGTACAGCGCGCCTCCAACCATCAATGGCGTGACTTGCCAGTTCGAATCCGGTCGCGGTCCGAAACCTTCACGCTTCCAGCGCCAGACGATTTGCAACTGGTTGACGTTCGCCGCATTGATTTGATCCAGCGGAGAGTACTTGGTGCCGGCCGCGTCGCCGCCATACCAACGCCATTCGCCGTTTGCTGGTCCACGTTGTCCGCGAGTGACGAATGGTCGCGCAATGACAAAACACAATGCGATAAAGATTGCTATCCTAGAAACTCTTGTCATGACCGACAAATCTAACGAACTTTCTGAAGCATTGCCAGCACGCGGACAGGTTGAGGCAGGGAAAAGGGTGCCTAGGGACGGACGCCGAGTACGAGGTGCCAGAATACTTGCCGGAAGACTTTTCCGTCCTGCGTGAGACTTTCTACTCCAGTTCGCGTGATCCAGTCCTCCACATGAGTGCTAACACCTTTGCACAATTGCTGAAATTGAGACACGTGCAGATAAATCGACTGCACCATCGCCTTTCGTCCTGTCGGGGGAGCGTGGTGCACCGCGCCGGAGGATGCATCGACGACAGGGACGGTTCGCTCCTCCTGGCGCGTCCACTTGAAGCCCGTTTTTCCGTTAGAGCGTCATATGCGCCGTCGGGACCGAGACGTTAGCCTAGTCAGCAGGCTAACGGCGCCCTGCGAGGCTGGCAATTGTTAGGGCAAGTTCCTCCGGGTCGGCCGGTTTCGAGATGTGTTTTTGATAACCAGCGTCAAGCGCACGCTGCCGGTTGCTATCGCCCGCGTACGCCGTGAGAGCGATCGCAGGCGTGAGCCTACTACGCTCAAGTGAACTATTCCGGACTTTATGGATCAGACTATAGCCATCCTCTCCCGGCATTCCGATGTCAGCCACGATAATGTCTGGCCTGACCATGTCCAGTTTTCTAAGTGCATCATCAGCGGAAGGAGAAACGCTGGTTGTTGCACCTTGCGCCGCTAGCTGCGCGGCAACCGCCTCACGACCGTCTGCATCATCGTCGACCACTAGGATCCGAAGGCCTTGTAATATTTCTGTTTTGCCTATCGAGACTCTTTGCTGTAGACCGAGCTTGTTACCCGAAGGCGGGATTTCAAATTCTTCTGCATGAATGGGACGCCCCGGCAGCCGGATAGTGAATGTTGCGCCTTTCCCCTTGCCGGCGCTTTGCGCATGCACCGTCCCTTCATGGAGTTCGATCAAGTGCTGGACAATGGCCAAACCTAGACCAAGCCCACCATGCGTGCGCGTCGTCGAGACATCCGCTTGCCGGAAACGCTCGAATATGTGAGGCAGGAACTCCTCACTGATCCCTTGGCCGGTATCGGCCACCACAATCTCAATACTCGAATCAACCCATCGCGAGCGAATCTCCACACGGCCGTCCTCGGGAGTGAACTTGATCGCGTTAGAGAGCAAGTTCCAGATGACCTGCTGCAATCGTTCAGGATCGCCCGACACTGTCCCCGCCAACGTGTCCAGGTCAGCCACAAGGCGGATGCTCTTCGCTTCCGCCGTGGGGCGAACCACATCGATCGCTGCGTTGATGATCTTAGAAGGGTCTATCTCGTGCCAATCCAACCGCAGTTTGCCGGATACGATGCGAGATACATCAAGCAGATCATCGATGAGTTGACGCTGAGACCGGGCCTGCCGCTGGATGGCTTGAAGCGCGCGTAGCTGCGCAGCGCCGGTCAATTTGCCTTCAGACAGCAGGTGCGCCCAGCCACTAATCGCAGTCAGCGGAGTTCTTAGCTCGTGCGAGACAACGGCAAGGAATTCGTCTTTCACTCGATTCGCACTTTCGGCCTGCTCGCGCGCGGCCTGCTCGCGAACCAGCAGCTCCTCTCGTTCGGCTTCGGCTTGCTTGCGCTCGATCGCAAGAGCAACTGTGCGGTTGACCCCCTCGATCATCCGTTGTTCGACGGAGCTAGGAGTCCGTGGATGACTGTAGTACATGCAGAAACTCCCCAGAAGCCGCTGATCGGATGAAATGATGGGTGTTGACCAGGCAGCACGAAAACCGTAAGGCGCCACCCGATCGCGAAACTCCTTCCAGTTTGGATCGTTAACCACATCTGCAACGATCACAGGCCGTTTTTCGGCCACAACTACGCGGCAAGGGCCGCTAAGGTCACTCACTGGCACGCCATCTCTCAATTTTTCGGTGTAGCCCTCCGGCAATCGGGACGCGGCTCCCAGCTTAAGGTTTTCATTTCCGTCAACCAGGAGGATGGAAACCACTAGATCTTCGGCGGCCTGTTTCTCTAGGGAAGCGACGACGAATTGCAGCACCTCGGACAGTGGAGCCCCTTGCGCGACCATTTCAAGTGCCACTTTTTGCGACCGCGAAAGCGCGTCAGACTGTCGGCGTTCGGTGATGTCTTGAATCATTGAAACCGTTCGCAATGGATGGCCCTCAGCGTCGCGAATCATGGTTGCGGTAAGCAGGCCCCACATGATGGAGCCGTCTTTTCGGATGTACCGCTTCTCAATGGTGTATTCGCGGGTCTCGCCGCGGAAGAAAGGCTGAACACTGGCCGCATTGCGTTGACGATCTTCCGGATGAGTAATGTCCCAAAAGGTCATTTTCAGCAGCTCGTCGGCGGAGTAACCCAGCATCTCGCAAAATTTCGGATTGACTCGCAATATTTGTCCAGTACTAGGATCGACCTGTGCCTGCCCAACCCCGGCCAATTCGAAGTTCGCCCGAAACTCCTCTTCGCTTGTGCGTAGTGCTTGTTCCGCGCGTTTTCGCTCATCAATATCGACGAACGACCCGATCCATTCGCGCAGGCTGCCATCGGTGTTGGATATCGGCGCTGCATGTACGTGGACGTAGTGGTACGAGCCATCACGCTGTCTGACTCTGAAGTCCTGTTCAACTGGCGTCCGCTCAAGCAAGGCCTTTTGCCAGATTTCAAGCACCCGCTGGCGGTCGTCCGGATGGACAGCAGCTATCCAGCCGAGGCCTTTGTACTCTTCGGGAGTCTGGCCGGTCATTTCTTTCCATCCGCGCGCTTTGCCGACAACATCACCGTTGGGTGCGGCGCGCCAGACTCCTGTGTTCGTAGCATTCGCAAGCATCCGATATCGCTCTTCGCTGACGCGGAGGGTATGGAAAGATTCGTCACGCATCTCAGCCGCTCGCAGCTGTGCGCGGACGCGTGTCAGTAGCTGGCGCTCTGAAAACGGCCTGATCAGGTAATCATTGGCCCCTGCCTCCATGCCTTCCAGACATGACTCTTCGTCTCCACTGGACGAGTAAAGGATGATTGGGACTGCTTTTCGCCGGAACTCGTCGAGGAGGTCGAAGCCGTCCACCCATAGCATCATGGCGTCCACCAACACAAGGTCCGGGAATCTCTCGCGGGCCAGGCTGAGTGGCGTCGGAATGTCATCCATGGCGTCGATTACATAATGGTCGGCGAGAAATTGCGTCACATCCCGACGCAACTGAGCGTTGGAGTCGATGAGGAGAATCCGCGCTTTTTCATTAGGGGGCTTTGAGTGGCTGATTTGCCCTTGGTTCTGCAACATTTACGAAATTGTTGGGGCCACCGAAACAGGAAGATTGAAAAACGTCGTTGTCGCTGGTGTCCGTACCTATTCAGGATCGATCCTTCGAGAATAGCATATATGTCCTCCGACGATCTTGGAGGGGGCTACGGACACTGCCGCCTCGCGGCTCGGCTAAAGCCGATGCGTGCGCGAAGCGCAGGTTTGGCGATTTTTCGAACGGCCTCCTTCAACGCAGCAACCCTGCGATACCTTGTTCAGAATTGCCCTTGGCTCGCGCAAGGCTTAGCTGCGCCAGGTGATCCGCATAGAGGCTGGAGATGTAGTCTTGTTCGGCTCCGGCAACCGATTCCTGTGCCTGGACAACCTCGACCGTATCGGTAACTCCGGCAATAAACCTATCGCGCGCCTGTTCCAGCGTACGCTGGGCTAACATGCGATTACTCTCCGCAACCTTCACCTGCTGGTTGGCCGCCGTGAGAGCGAGAAACGCGGTCCGAACGTCGTAATCGACACGGCCGTACGTGTCTTCGTACTCCGCACGGCGCTGAGCGAGAGCGGCATCCGCCTGGGCGACATCCGCCTGGATGCGGCCACTCCGCCAGATGGGAAATTCAACACCGCCCGTCACCGCAAATGTTCCGTGCGAGTGGGCCGGATTGATGCCGGCGACTGCATAATTCCCACTAAGCGTGAACGCGGGAGTCTTCTGCGCTTCTGCGGCTTTTCTGGCCTGCTCCGCTGCCCGTACCTGCGCCGCAGCAGCATGAAGATCGGACCTGCTCTCGAAGGCTTCTTTCAGCGCCTCTTCAAGGATGACCGAAGTGGGACGATATTCCAGCGGCGTGGTTAACGTGAAGTCCTGCCCAAGAGGTAAACCGATAAGACGGCCCAGGGCCAATTTCTGATTAGCCAGATCCGTTTCGAGCGAGATGAGCCGGAGTTGTTGTGTTTGCAGCTCCACTTGACTGCGATCGACGTCAATGCGGGCGTTCACTCCTGCCCGATTTCGGTCCACTGCCTGCTCGTATACGGCGCGGGCAGTTTCAACCTGAGCACGCGCCGAATCAACACGGGCCGCGGATGCCATGACTTGCAGATAGGATCCGCCGACCCCAAGGATCACCAGGTCCTTGCTGTCGCGAACATTAAACCGGGCCGCGCGAGCTGCCTCCTTGTTCGAACGATAGTTCCGGATCGCCGTAAGATCCATGATGGTTTGATTCACTGTCGCGCCTGCAATAAAGAAATTGAAAGGTCCGATAACGGTTTGCCGGAACGGAACGCCTGGAATTGTGCCTGGAGTGAATCCGAATGTTGCGAGACTGACCTGCTGAGCCGATGCATTAATGTTCCCAGTGACATCCGGTAACAGCTCAGCTAGCGCTCTCAGTCGTTGCGATCGAGCATCACGTTCAGTTTGTTCCGCTCCGATCATTCCAAGGTTATATGCGAGGCCGCGCCGGATCGCTTCGTCGAGCGATAGCGGTAGTGGTTCTTTCGTGAGAGTGCCGGTCGGAATGCTTCCCTGAAATGGACCCTGGACCTGAATCGAACTATTCAGTGTATTCACGGTGCCGCTACCGGCAACGGGAGCGGTCGCCTGGCCGCTCGTTACCGATCCTGGCTGGACTCTTCCCGAAAGGGGCAACTGGTCCGGTTTGGAACGTCCCGGCGTTGCCTCTTGAGAGATCTGACCCGCAGCTCGTGCGGCAAACAATAGTATCGAAGCCGTGATCAGTGTCGTTCTGAATTGCTTTCTCATCGCATCATGACCCGGTAACGTTCTGCAGGATCGCGATTCCGTTCCGAATTGTTTGAACGACTGCCTCATCTCCCATGTGGGTGTTAATCATCAGGTGGTAAAGGTGACGATCCGGCCAGATTTGGCCGAAGTACTTCTTGATGAAGTCCGAGCGGTCTTGATCGACCGTATTAATGAGCTCGGCCGCTTCCGTCCGATTCATTCCGCCGTCCACAAGGCGCCGCAGCTTGTCCTCATTGGGCGCGTAAAGGAAAACGTGAAAAGCGTCCTCGCGGCCTCGGAGATAAAATGCTGAGCCGCGCCCCACGAGGACACAGTTACCTTCTGTCGCCGCTTTGTGCACGACTCTTTGTGTCAGTTTGAAAATACTGTCCGCGTCTAACAACTTCAGCCGGTGAACATTCAGGCTTCCTTCAAAGCTGCCCCTTAAGACAGACTTGAGCAGCCGATAGTAAAGCGGGTCCATCCTTTCTTCGCGTTCCTCGACCTGGGTCCGATCACACTCCGCCAGCCGGGCAATCTCACTTGTCAGCAACTGGTCCCATAGTTTCCACCCGATTTGGTCGGCCAGACGCTCGGCAATTTTCGGGGCTCCACTTCCATACTCCCGTTCTATCGTGATGATTCGAATCTTCATGTCAAAAATCCTTTCGTGCCTACGCAGCAGCCTCTGCGCCACCCTTGCCCGGTTCGTTTTTCTTCAGTGCGAAGGAGAGAAAAAACATGATCGTCGCCACGACCCCGAGCAACCAGAAGGTGTCGATATACGCGAGCGTCGTCGCCTGGTTTTGAGCAGTTACGTAAAGTCTCTGGTGCGCTAATCGCTGGGCATCGACAGGATCTAAACCGGAGTGCGTCAGTGTGCCGGACAGGGCGTTGACCGCGTTCAAGAAATTCGGATTTTGCAAGCTTGTGTTTCCAACCAGGATTGTCTGGTGGTACTGAGCACGTCGCGCAATCATCGTGGTGACCATCGACGTACCGACACTGCTTCCAATATTGCGCATGAAGTTGATCAGGCCCGAAACCGTATTGCTCTTTTCGGCGGGTATCCCGACGTATGACGTCAGCGTAATCGGCACAAACAGGAAACCTAATCCCACAACCTGAACAGTGCGAATCCAAGCGGCCATGCCAAAGCTGATCAGCAGGTTGAGCCGAGCCGTTGAATAAAACATCGAAAGCGCCACGCAGAGCCAGCCGAATGCGATGATGTAACGCGCCTGAAACTTCGAGGTGAGTTGGCCGACGATAGGCATCTCAACCAGGAGGAGCAGGGCACCAATTGACAGAACCAGTCCGGCTAACTCCGACGTGTATCCCAGCAACGTCTGCAGAAACTGAGGAATCATGACGAGACTGCTGAACAGCACTGCTCCGAGCAGGAACATCATGACGTTTGTTCCAAGGAAATTGAGATTCTTATAGAGGCGTATGTCGATGATCGGGTTCTTCACGACCCATTCCCACACGACGAGTGTGAGCAGGCCTGCGCCTGCAATAAAAGACATGATCAAAATAAATTGCGACTTGAACCAGTCATCGATCTGTCCTCGGTCCAGCACGATCTGTAAAGCCCCGACTCCTACGATCAAGAGCGCAATGCCAATGTAGTCGATCCGAACACCCGCGCCCTTGACACGCCTCAAGTACGATGGGTCTTCAATGAGTCGAAACACCAAAAATAACGTGAGTAGACCAACCGGCAGGTTGATGAAAAAGATCCACCGCCAGGAGTAGTTGTAGGTGATCCACCCGCCGACCATCGGTCCGGCGGCCGGAGCAATGACTGCAGTGATACCGTAGAGCGCGAAGGCGATGCCACGTTCCTGCGGAGGGAAAGTGTCGGCCAGAATGGCCTGAGCCATCGGCTGTAGTCCTCCGCCTCCCAAGCCTTGCAATACCCGGAAGAACAGCAGCAGATTAAGACTGGGCGCAATCCCACAGAGTAGGGAGCTGAGAGTGAAGAAAGCAATACATGAGAGGAAGAAACGTTTCCGGCCAACCAATCCTGCCAGCCAACCGCTCATCGGCAATACGATCGCATTCGATACGAGATACGAAGTCAAAACCCACGTGCTCTCATCGTTACTTACGCCGAGATTGCCGGCCATGTAAGGCAACGCAACGTTAGCGATACTCGTATCGAGGATCTCCATGAAAGCTGCCATAGCCACGACAATGGCAATCAGCCAGCGATTGTGTTTCGGATGTGCACCAGCAGTCGGCTCTTCGAAGCTCATCGGATATAGACTTTGGGGACGACGTTCACGCCCGGGCGAAGCTGCAGATCGCTGTTCTCTCCCGGATCGAGAGTAATTTTCACGGGAACACGTTGCACGATCTTGACGTAATTGCCTGTCGCATTTTCCGGAGGAAACAGGCTAAACAGCGGGCCAGTCGCTCCGGAAATGCTGTCTACACGGCCTTTGTATGATCGTTTGTTGGAGTCCACATAAAACTGGACGGGTTGTCCGGGACATAGATAGGGAAGCTGCGTCTCCTTGAAGTTGGCGGTTATCCAGACGTCTTCCAGTGGAACGACGGTGAGCAACTGCTGACCCGGAGAAACATTCATTCCCACGACAACGCGTTTAGTTACCGCGCCGTTTACCGGAGCAACGATTTTCGTGTACTGCAGGTTCAGCTCGGCTTGTGCGACCGCGGCTCGCTTCTGTTCCACGGTGGCTTGCGCAGACAGTGCCCTGGCTTGCGTCGCCGCTACTTGCTTTGGCGCGGTTTGCACGGCCTGATTGCTGCTCGCTTCGGCAGAGGCCAGCCGGCTTCGGGCTTGCTCCACACTGTGCTGAGCCGCTTCGGCATTGGCGCGAGCTGCCGTCACTGCAGCGGCGGTGCTCCTGGCTGTCGCGAGCGCCGTGTCGTAGGTCTGTCTCGCAACTTCTTCTTTATCCACCAGCAGCTTGTACCGGGCGAGATCCTGTTGCGCCTTCACATCGTTTGCTTGAGCTTCTTCCAGTTGTGCATTTGCCGCCGCCAACTGTTTTTCAGCGGCGGCGATTCCAGCGCGATTATTTTCCACGTCAGCCGCAGTGGTTTGCATTTGGCTGGTAGTGGTTGTTGTGGTGATAGGAACATCAATGTGTAACGACTGGGCTGTCGCTACGGCATTCGCAAGGTCGGCACGCGCCTGATCAACGGCCACCTGGTAATCTTTCGGATCGATTTCGACGAGAACGGTTCCTTCTTTTACGTATTGATTGTCGTCAACGTTTACGCGAACAACGTAACCCGAAATCCGGGCACTAACCGGATAAAGATGCGCGTCAACCTGAGCGTCGTCTGTAGTTTCGTAACTGGAGAAATAGCGCCACAACCAGAGACCGGCGACGAAAACGACGACAATGCCGGCCAACAGCAGCAGCATGTTCCTCCGGCGTCTCCAACGTCTTTGTGGTCGGGTGACAGTTGGGCGGGGCGGAATGCCCGCACTTGCATCTGGCGAAGGCGGTTCGTTTTCCTTGGCCATGCCGCTCCTTTCGCACGCTCGATTCCGCAGCAGACGCAAGGGCTGACAGATGCCACGAGATGCATTAATGGACCGTTGGTGAGCAGGTAAGTTCTCAGATAGTAATGCCGCAGGCCCGGCGCGAGCACGTCGATGGTTTTTGTTACGAAAATGATAATTTGATTCGTACTCGCCCAGTAAATTTACGGTTGGGCGAGGTCGGCATGAACGGCGTTTGAGTGCCCGCGTCTTTGCCACTTAAAATAACGTTGTGCATCGAGTGGAACAATCATGGCGAAACCAGTTTTGCTGACTGTTGACGACGACTCCGACGTGCTGCGGGCGATCGAACGCGACCTGCGTTCTAAATACGGTTCGGACTACCGTGTTATTGGAAGCGATTCCCCGCAGGAAGCGCTCAATGTTTTAAAACAGTTGAAGGTACGGAATGACAGTGTGGCTCTGCTGCTTGCTGATCAGCGCATGCCGCAAATGGATGGAGTAACGTTTTTGCGGGAAGGAATAGAGATCTTTCCCGAAGCGAAACGGGCACTACTCACTGCGTACGCCGACACGAATGCGGCGATCAGCGCCATCAACGAAGCGAACATCCACTACTTTTTCATGAAGCCATGGGATCCTCCCACCGAACATCTGTACCCGCAACTGGACGATTTGCTCGATGATTGGCGAGCCTCATACCGGCCCGCGTTCGAGGGAATCCGGGTTTTGGGGACACGCTGGTCACCCAAAGCGTATGAACTGCGAGAATTCCTTGCGCGGAACCGTGTTCCCTATCAGTGGATTGACGTCGAACTTTCCGCAAATGACCCCGAAACCAAGCAGCTCTTGGAATACTTGGGCCCCGAATCAGCCAGTCT
>Ga0114129_10009947_pt1 | contig 13556 bp, 9 predicted proteins | sample RhiMetdeltSRZDD1_FD_80071 | JGI IMG/M metagenome (GOLD analysis project Ga0114129, IMG submission 80071) | Populus rhizosphere microbial communities from Tennessee, USA - Rhizosphere MetaG P. deltoides SRZDD1 (version 2) (version 2) | ecosystem: Host-associated > Plants > Roots > Rhizosphere >...
AATCGCGATGGCCTGGGTCGAAGCCGCAAGCGTGTTTTACATCCGCGCGCTCGTCGATCGGATCGAGCCGTACCAGCCAGATCCGCTCCCGATGAACCGGGCGCTGGGCAACGTCGAGCTGTGGCGCGAGGCGGCCACGCTTGTCATGATCGCCACGCTGGGGCTGCTGGCGGGGCGCACGTGGCGGCGTCGCGCCGGCTACGCGGCGCTTGCGTTCGGCGCCTGGGACATCTTTTATTACGCCTGCCTTCGTCTTATCTCGGGCTGGCCGAGAACGCTGCTGGACTGGGACATCCTGTTCCTGCTGCCGCTTCCATGGTGGGCGCCGGTGCTCGCGCCGATCAGCGTCGCGCTGGTGATGATTGTGTGGGGCACGCTCGCGACGCAGTTGGATGATGGCGCGAGCGACGCCCGCTGGCCATGGGCCCTCGGCTCGGTCGGCATCGTCGTGACGCTCGCCGTCTTCACGGTCGATGCGTGGCGGGCGCTGGCGGATGGTCGTGACGCGGTCCTGCGGGTGCTGCCGACGACATTCAACTGGCCGCTGTTCTGGGTGGCGTTGCTGCTGATGGCGTCACCGGCCCTTCACGTCATTGGCGCGCGCTCGCACCGGCGTGCGGACGGCATTCGTAGCTGACAACTCCGATTGGCTTCTGTATTCCGGCGGCTCCGACATCCTCCTCGACGACGGCCTTGACAACCGCTCGGCGGCAACAATAATCACTCGATCTCGGTGTAACGTCGGTCGGTCTCGGCTGATCCGCTGCGAATCGAGCCCCGTTGTTGGTCGTTGACGAACCGGACTTCGAGGAGGTGGCACGTGACCAACCGCCACATTCGGGCGGCGTCCAGGATCGCGCGCGGCGGTCTGTTCGTTGGACTCCTTGGCGGCACCGCGTCTCCGGCCGCGAGCCAGGTGCTCTATGGCGGCATGACCGGATCGGTGACCGACTCGACCGGCGCGAACGTGCCGGGAGCGACCGTTACGATTACGCACAAGGCCACGAGTTTCCCGCGTGAGGCGGTCAGCAACGAGGCCGGGATTTACACCTTCACCAACGTCCAGGCGGGCGCCTACGACGTGCGTGTGTCGCTGCCGGGCTTCAGGGAGTTCGTCAAGACCGATGTGCCGGTCAGCGTCAATCAGATCAGCCGCGTCGACGTAAGGCTCGAGATCGGCACGCTTGCCGAGACGATCACGGTGCAGTCTGCCGTACAGCTGCTCCAGACGGACAAGGCCGACGTCCACACCGAGCTGAAGACGGCCGAGATCACGGCTCTGCCGCTCAACCAGTTCCGCAACTATCAGGCGCTCATCAACCTCGTGCCCGGCGCGACGCCGGGCGTGTTCCAGAATGCCGAGACCGACACGCCGGCGCGCTCGCTGTCGACCAACGTCAACGGCCAGAACCGCAACAACAACGGGACGCGCACCGACGGCGCCACCAACCTCAACGTCTGGCTGCCGCATCACAACGTCTACGTGTCGCCGGCCGAGACGATCGATACCGTCAACATCTCGACGAACAACTTCGACGCCGAGCAGGGGATGGCGGGGGGCGCGGCCATCACCGTCATCACCAAGTCGGGAACGAACCAGTTCAAGGGCTCGGCATTCGAGTTCTACAACAGCGACAAGCTGAACGCGACGCCGTACTTCTTCGGCACCGGAGCGGTGCCCGGCAAGCCGCCGCTGCGGCGCAACATCTATGGCGGCACGGTTGGCGGACCGATTCGGCGAAACCGGCTGTTCTTTTTCGGATCGTTCGAGGGGTACCGACAGGATCTCAAGCGCAACAATTTCTTCAGCGTGCCGAATGCGGCGCTGCGCGCGGGCGATTTCAGCAACGCACGGAACGCCAACGGATCGCTGCAGGTCATCTACGACCCGCGGACAGGGAACCCCGACGGGAGCGGGCGGACGGCCTTCCCGGGGAACGTCATCCCCGCAGACCGGCTGAACCCGATTGCCGTGAAGCTCCTGACGTTCTACCCGCTGCCGAACTCCGGAGGCACGGGCGCCGGAAACCTGACGAACAACTACTTCCGCGACGAGCGACGCACGACCGACCGGGACAACTACGACGTCAAGATCAACTTCAACCGTACCTCGGCGCACCAGATCTGGGCCAAGTTCAGCATGCTCAACGCCGTCGTCGACGACCTGACGTATTACCTCGGTCCGGATACGAACTCGGACAAGGACGGCGGGTTCACCAAGGTGTACATGTTCACGACCGGTCAGACGTGGACGCTCGGCCCGACGCTGCTGTGGGATACGACATTCGGGTTCTCGCGGCAGGATCAGAAGGCGTTTGGCGCGGACTTCTTCGCCGGCAACTTCGGCCTGGATGTGCTGGGCATCCCGGGCACCAACGATCAGGGGACCGGCAACCCGCGGTATGCGGGGTTTCCGCAGTTCTCGACCGGCTTCAGCACGCTCGGCAATCTCGACACGTGGACGCCGGTCTGGCGCGACGAGCGCGTCGTGTCGGTCGCTACGAACCTGACGAAGATCAAAGGGCGCCACGATCTGCGGGCCGGGTACTCGATGAATTTCCTGTTCCTCAATCACTGGCAGCCGGAAGTGGACAACCCGCGCGGCCGGTTCGAGTTCTCCGGCAACACGACGGCGCTGCGCGGCTCGGGGGCGCAGACCGCGAATTTCTACAATACGTACGCGTCGTTCCTGCTCGGCCTCGACAGCAACGCACGCAAGAGCATTCAGTACGAGCTGCTGACCGGCCGGGAGTGGCAGCACGGGCTGTTCATCCGCGACCGGTGGCAGGCAACGCCACGTCTGACGCTCGATCTGGGATTGCGATGGGAGTACTACCCCATCATGCATCGCAGGGATCGTGGGATCGAGCGCGTCGATCTCGACACGCTCGATGTGCTGCTCGGGGGGCGCGGCGGCAACCCGACGAACCTCGGGCTCACGGCGTCGAAGGACAACTTCGCGCCGCGAGTCGGGGCGATCTTCCGCCTGAACGAGGGCAATGTCTTTCGCTCGGGATACGGCGTCACCTACAATCCGCTGCCGTGGTCGCGTCCGATGCGCGGCCAGTACCCGCTGACCATCGCCGCCAACTTCCAGCAGAACGAGCCGTTCAGCTTCTACTCGACGCTCGATCGCGGCATCCCGCTGATCACCGGACCCGATCTGAACAGCGGCCGGTTCCCGCTTCCCCCGTCGGTCTCGATGCGCACACCGAAGCCCGGTCACATCGATCGCGGCACGATTCAGACGTGGAACGTCTCGTACGAGCGGCGCCTGCCGCTCGACGTGGCCCTCGACGTGGCCTACGTGGGCGCCCGGGGCGACAACGGCTACATGATCCTCGACATCAACGCGCCGCAGACGATCGGCGGCGGCAACCAGAGCCGCCCGTACGCGAGGCTGGGGCGCTTCCTCGATCTGAGCAGCTTCGAATCCGGCTTGAAAACGCGCTATCACTCGCTGCAGGTCGCGATCAACCGGCCGTTCACGCGCGGCCTCCTGATGAAGGGCGCCTACACGCTGTCGCGGGCCGAGAACATGGCTGACGACGACGGGGCGGGCGTGTCGTTCAATTCGCCCAGCGAGTTCGATCGCAACATGGCGCTGGCGGGCTTCGACCGGACGCACAACTTCCACCTCGGCGTGGTCTATCAACTCCCGTGGCAGAGCGGCAGCGGCAGCCGGAACGTCCTGCGCGCCGTGGCCAATGACTGGCAGATCAACGGGACGTTCGCCGCCTTTTCCGGCACGCCGTTCAGCGTGACGGCGAACGGCGCGATCGTGAACATGCCGGGCAACATGCAGACGGCGGACCTGATCGGGTCTCCGCAGAAGCTCGGGCTCATCGGCTCCGCGGGGACGTACTTCGACCCGTCCGCGTGGGCGCAGCCGCAGGGGGTCCGCTTCGGGAACACGGGCCGCAATCAGTTCCGCGGTCCTGGCGCGGTGAACCTCGACATGGGCTTGTTCCGCGCGTTCCCGATGGGAGAGCAGCGCCGCCTCGAGCTCCGGGTCGAAGCGTCGAACGTGACGAATACACCGAAGTTCGTCAACCCGAACGGCGATGTCAACAGCGGAAACTTCATGCGCATCCTGGGCACGTTCGGCACGGCGACGTCCGGGGCGTACTTCGAACGGAACATCCGGCTCGGACTGCGGTTCTCCTTCTGACATGGACAGACCGTGTCGATGACGCAGTAAATCGTCGTTCGTGAGGTTCTCCGGGCCCGCTCCTCGAACCGAGGGGCGGGCCTTTTTGTCGACGCGGACGTGTTCAACGCGCTTCGATCGCTGACAGCCGACGGCCGACTGCTGTTCCTGACGCGCTTCGTTCGTCTCTTCGCGTACGGCGCGCTCTCGGTGGTGCTGGTCCTGTACCTCGTCGGCCTGGGGCTGACCGAGTCGGACGCGGGCATCCTGATCACGGCGACGCTCCTGGGCGACACGCTGGTCTCGCTGTATCTCACGACCCAGGCAGACCGCATCGGCCGCCGCCGCATATTGATCATCGGCGCGTCGTTGATGGCGGCCGCCGGCACCGCTTTCGCGTTGACACGCCAGATGTGGCTGCTCGTCGTCGCGGGCACCGTCGGCGTGATCAGCCCCAGCGGCCAGGAGGTCGGTCCCTTTCTTCCGATCGAGCAGGCGGCGCTGTCGCAGGTCGTGCCCGACCGGGCGAGGACGGACGTGTTCGCGTGGTACACGCTCGCAGGCTCGATCGCGACGGCCCTTGGCGCGCTGGCGGCCGGGTTTCTGACGGACTCGCTTCAGAGGACGCAGGCGCCCGTCGACAGTTATCGCGCGGTGGTCGTGATGTATGCGGCCATCGGCGTCGTGCTGTGCGTGCTGTTTCGCCGCGCTTCTGCCGCTGTGGAAGCACCCAGGTACGCACGATCGGCGAACGCGCCATCGTCCCTCGCCCGCTTCTCGGGCCTGCACCGCTCGCACGCCGTCGTGCTGCGGCTGTCCGGCCTGTTCGCGCTGGACTCGTTTGGCGGCGGCTTCGTGGTTCAGAGTTTTGCCGCCTATTGGTTCTACGTGCGGTACGGCGTGGACCCGAAGACGCTCGGCATGTTGTTCTTCGCCGCGAACGTCTTCGCCGGCTTCTCGGCGCTCGTGGCGTCCCGCCTGGCGAATCGCATCGGCCTCGTCAACACGATGGTCGCGACGCATCTGCCGTCGAACGTGCTGCTCATGCTGATCCCGTTGATGCCGACGCTTCCGCTGGCGACGCTCGTCCTGCTCCTGCGGTTCAGCATCAGCCAGATGGACGTCCCGACGCGGCAGTCGTACACGATGGCCGTGGTCGCGCCGGAGGAGCGCGCGGCCGCCTCCGGCGTGACGGGCGTGGCGCGCACGACCGGCGCGGCGCTGAGTCCGCTGTTCGCCGGCTTGTTGTTCGCGCGGCCGTCGCTGGTCGACGTCCCGTTCTACATCGCCGGAGTCCTGAAGATCGCGTACGACCTGCTGCTGTTCCGCGCGTTCCGGAAGCTGACGCCGCCCGAAGAAACGAGACCTGCCGCCATCCTCTGACGCGCGGCCGCCTACTCGGCTCTCAGCACCGACATCGGCGTCACGCGCACCGCTCTGAGCGCCGGCACGAGCGAACCGGCGAGCGTCATCAGCAGCGCCACGCCGACGCCCGCCGCGAACGTGGCGGGATCGCCCGGCGCGATGCCAAAGAGCAGCGCGCTCATGGCGCGGCCGGCCGCGTACGCCGCCAGCACGCCCGGCACGATGCCAAGTAGCGCCAGGCGCATCCCGTCGGCGAAGATCATGCGGCCAACCCGCGACGGCTCCGCGCCGAGCGCGAGACGCACGCCGATCTCCTGCGATCGCTGCGAGACGGTATACGCCAGCAGTCCATAGATGCCGACGCCGGCGAGCAGCACGGCAACGACCGCCAGCACGCCGAGCACGTGGAGCTGCGCGCGGCGGCTGGCGGTTTCGCCCGCGAGCACCTCCTCCAGCGTGCGGACGTTGGAGATCGGCTGCTCGGGATCGGCGGCGCGGATGATCTGCCGGACGGCGGACACGAGCGCTGCACTCTGACCGGCGTGGCGGATCACGAGATCTTTTGGATCGAACTGGGCGGGCTGCGCCTCGGGGATCTGCGGCGCGGGAAGGTACATCTGCGGCTCGCTCGTCCGCTCCAGTCCGCGGACCTTGACGTTACCGACCACGCCGACCACCGTCCGCGTTGCGTCGCGGTGCCGGAACGTCTTGCCGATCGGATCCTGGCCGGGCCAGAACCGATCGACGAACGACGCGCTGACGACCGCGACCCACGCCCGATCGCCGGTGTCGCCGTCGTCCAGGTCGCGTCCGCGAAGCAGCGGAATACCCATGCTCCTGAAGTACTGCGGCGTCACCCATCGGTGGCTCACGCCGTTCGTTCGGTAGTTGCGGACTTCCTCCCCGGGGATCTCGACACCCGTGATGAGGCCCGTCACGACCATCGGCAGGCCGCTTGTGAACCCGGCGCTCTGAACGCCGGGCAGCGCGCGAACGCCGGTGAGCACCCGCTGGTAGAACTCGTTGCGACGCACCGGGCTGTCGTACTTCGGCCGCGGCAGAGCGGTCTTCAGCGTGAGGACGCTGGCGGGCGTAAATCCCGGATCGATGGCCTGCACGCGCCACACGGCTCGAATCAGAAGACCGGACGTGATCAGCAGGATCACCGACATCGCGACTTCGACGGTGACCAGGACGGCGCGAACGCGCTGCTTCCGGCCGCCTCCTGCGCGAGCGCTGTCGCGCAGCGCGTCGAAGCCCGTGCGGCGCGCCGCGCGCACCGCGGGGAACAGGCCGAAGCCGACCGCGGTGAGCGCCGTGAAGAGCGCCGCCAGGCCGAGCACGCGCGCATCCACGCCGGGCTGCGTCGCGATCGGCAGCGTGGGCGGCACGAGGCTGGAAAAGAAAGGCACGCTCGCGGCAGCCAGCGCGACGCCGGCCGCGCCGCCGGCGAGCGTCAGGATCACGCTCTCCGTGATCAGCTGCCGCACCAGCCGCTCCTCGCCCGCGCCGAGCGCGGCGCGGACCGCCAGCTCGCGCTCGCGCGCCGCCGCGCGAGCCAGCAGCAGGTTGGCCAGGTTGGCGCACGTGAGGAGCAGCAGACAGAGCGTCGCTCCGCCCAGCGCCGTCAGCATCACGCGGAAGCGCGGCGACATGTTGTCGCGCATGCGGAAGACGCTGACGCCCGTCTCGGCGTTGGTCGCCGGGTAGTCGCGGGCCAGCCGCGCCGCCAGCACCTCGAGCTCCGTCCGGGCCTGTTCGAACGCCACTCCGTGCTTGAGGCGGCCCACGGCCTCGATGAAGTTGTTCGCGCGATCCTCGAAATCGTCCTGCCGCAGCCTCAACACGGTCCACAGCTGGCTCTCGCGGCTGGGAAAGTAGAACGTCGGCGGCATGACGCCGACGATCGTGTACGGGCCTCCGTTGAGACTGATCGTGCGGCCCAGCACGCCGGCATCGCCGCCGAAGGCGGATTGCCACAGCCCGTGGCCGATGACCACGGCGCCGGTGTCCTCGTCGCCGGCCTGGAGCGCGCGCCCCAGCGCCGGCGGCACGCCCAGGATCGCAAACACCTCGGGCGCGACTCGCGCGCTCGCGAGACGCCGCGGCTCTCCACCGCCCACCAGGTTCACCGCATCGTTGCCGAACGCGCCGATGTCGTCGAACGAGGTGCTCATCGCCTTGAGGTCGCGAAAGTTCGCCGGCGACAGCTGGTTCATGCAGCCCCACCCGCCGCCCGTGCGCGGTCCCTCGCACAGCCGCACCAGACGGTCGGGATCGGGGAACGCCAGCGATCGGAACAGCACGAAATCGGCGACCGAGAACGCGGCGGTGTTCGCGCCGACGCCGAGCGCGGTCACCATGATGGCGGTGAGGGCAAAGCCGCGCGCGCGGCCGAGCGTGCGCGCGGTGAAGCGCAGATCCTGCTTCAGGATGTCCCAATGGACGGCCGGCGCATTCACGATGACCTCCCGGAGCGCAGCGATCCACAACGCGACCCGCGCCGCCCTGCCGGCGTCGCGCAGGCGGACGCGAAAGATGGCGGCCATTTCCTCGCCGTAGTCGGCGCGGAACGACGCTGGATACAGATGGAGGAGCAGACGGTAAATCCGCATCACGCCTTTCGCGGCGCCAGGCCGCTCGCGCGCGCGAGGGCGAGCATCTGCGCCAGCCGGCGCGCTTCGGCCATCGCGACCGCGCGGCCGAACGGCGTGATCCGGTAATAGCGCCGGCGCTCGTCGTCCATGTCTTTCGCCGGGCGCGAGCTGGTCTCGCGAATCAATCCCTGCTCCAGCATCCGCTCGATCGATCGGTACAGCGTGCCCGGACTCAGCCTGAGCGCGCCGTCGGTCCGGGCGGCGACATCCTTGATGACGGCGTAGCCGTGGCGATCCTCGTCGGCCAGCGCCACGAGGATGTGGAAGGTCGCCGACGGCAGCGGCAGCAGCGATTCAGCGTCGGTATTCGCACTATGCACAGGGTGAGTATATCCGCACTGCACATAGTTGGACGGAGCTGCGCGCGGATGGTTGGCTGGCGTTCGTCGGCGGCTAGCGGGGAGGAACCGGCAGCAGTCCTTTATCGACGAGGACAGGCGGTCGACGATGTCCGGTCGCCCGCTCGTAGGCGTACGCGTATCCGAGCAGATCGCCGTCGCGCCACGGACGCGCGCTGATTTCCAGTCCGAACGGCAGACCGATGCGATAGAACCCGCCCGGGACGACGATCGCGGGGACCCCGATTGCGTTGACCCAGCTCGTGTCGCTGTGCGGGCCGGTGCTCAACCGCCCGTTCTGTTCCATCGTCTCGTCGGGCGGCGGCATTTGCGCCGCCGGGTACACCAGGCCGTCGAGGCGCAGACGATCCAGCGCGTCGAGATACGCCTCGAGCGCCCGTCGGCGCGGACCGTGGTAGTTCGCGTCCGCATCGGAATCGCCGTCGAGCGTCCGCACCGGGGCCGTGCCGTCCCCCGCGATGACCGGCGGCAGCGGCGAGCCGACCGCCTTCTCGTATTCCGCGGCGGAGTGATACTGCGCGGGGCCGAAGCGCTGCAGGAAGCCATCGGTGCCCTCGCGCACGTACGGCCGCGTATACACGGCGCCGATGAGATCGGTGAAGCTGTCGGGCAGGATCGATTCGTCGAACACCACAGTGGCGCCAGCCGAACGCATTCCCTCGATCGCCTTCATGAACGCGTCGCGCGTGTCGCGCTGCAGCGGAATGTTCGCGGCCCGTTTTCGCTCGGGCGACGCCGCGGGCGCGGCGCCCTGAAACGTCGGCGCGGCGCCGTGCAGGATGAACGCCGGCACGCCGAAGCGTTTGCCCCTCAGCGCATCCGGCTTCAGGTAGCGTGCATACGGACCGGGCTGCGCGTTCGCCGGCGCGTCGGCGGTGCGCGGATCGAGCGGGTCGGGCCCCGCCATGACGCCGAGCGCGATGGCGGCGTCGGTGACCGTGCGCGCGATCGGCCCGGTGTTGTCGAGCAGCCAGTCGAGCGGCGCGATGCCGGCGATGCTCACCAGCCCGCGCGTCGGAAACACGCCGACCACGGCGCTCGTGGCCGATGGCATGCGAATCGAGTTGCCTGTGTCAGTTCCCGTGCCGAGCATCGCGAGGTTCGCTGTGACGGCCGTCACCGTGCCGCCCGACGATCCGCCGGGACTGAAGCGGACGTCGTAGGCGTTGCCGGTGCGCCCGAAGGCGCTGCTGCGATTCGTGTCGCTCGCGGCGAAGTCCGGCATGTTCGTCTGGCCGAGAATCACGGCGCCGGCGGCCCTGAGCTTCCTGACGATTGTCGCGTCGGCCGGGGCGACGAGCTCGTGGCCGGGGATCTTGTAGCCCTTCCACCCGTCGCTCGTGACGAGACCTTCGATGCTCGTGTTCGCTTTGATGACGATTGGGACGCCCCACAGCGGCAGGCGTGCGATCGCTCCGCGGCCGGCCCGCGCGTCGGCATCCAGACGCGCCGCGGTCCTCAGCGCGCCGGGTTCGTCGACGTGCTCGATCGCGCGATAGACGCCGTTGTACTTCGCGATGCGCGCGAGATGCCAGCCGACGACCTGCGTGACCGTGTACGTGCGGGCCGCATACAGACGATGGAGGTGCGCGACGGTCGTCTCGACGAGATCGCGGTCGGGCGACGTCTGCGCCGCGCCGGATACCAGCAGCACGCTCGCCGCCGCGAGCGTGACGAACACGATTCGGACGCGTCGGCTCATCATCGGTTATTTCGGCGGCATCTTGTCTCGGAAGCTGCGCGTCCGGTCGGCGAGCGTCGTCAGCCACGCGTGCTGCAGGTCGAGGCCGGTCCTGAACAAGTCGATGAGCGGCGGCGGCAGCACCGACCAGTCGATCGCCAGGCGTCCCCAGTCGGGACGACGGCCGTCGTAGTCGGTGAAGCCGTAGCGGCGGGAGAGCTCCCACGAGCTCAGGAGCTGCCCGGTGTGCTCGAGGACTCCAGGATCGCCGGCGAGCGCCGCCACGGCGCGGCCGACGAAGATCGGCGACTCCGATTCCAGGAAGTTCGGGTCCTTCCTGCCGGCGTCCCGCCAGTTCGCTTCGGTGACGCCGAGGTGCTGGAGCATCGACTCGGAACGGAGGAACCCCGGCGTGATGGCGACGGCGGCGACGCCATTCGCCTTAACCTCCGCGGCCATGTTCAACGCCAACCCCTTCAGCGCCAGCTTCACCGTCTGCGACATCGGGTTGCCGCCCGCCGCGAACACGTCGCTCTCGGTCACCTCGACGATGAGGCCGCGGCCGTTGCGGATCATGATCGGCGCCGCGTGCTTGGCCGTGATGATGTGAGACGTGAGCGCCTGCCGGAAGACGGCGTCCGCGTTCTTCAGGTCGGCCTTCCAGAAGCTGCCCCACTGCCGCATCATCGGGTCCTCGCCGGCGATGCTGTTGACGAGGATGTCGAGGCGCTTGTGCTTGCGATCGATCCGCGCGAACAGCGCCCTCACGTCGGCCTCGATCGTGTGATCGACGCGGATAGGGACCGCCGTGCCGCCGGCGTCCTTGATCATCGCGGCGGTCTCGTCGATCGTCTCGGGACGCTTGTAGGGAGAGGGTCGCCCTTTCACGCTGCGTCCCGTGCAATACACCAGGGCCCCGGCTTCGCCGAGCGCGCGGGCGATCCCGCGTCCGGCGCCCCGCGTGGCGCCGGCGACCACGGCAACGGCGCCGGCGAGCGGTCGCCCGTGCCCGGCGTCGCTCGATGCTCGCGAGACTCGTCTGGAAGTCGCCTTCGTCGCCATAGCGTCTCCTCAGAACAATTTGGAAGAGGTATCAGCCCTGCCGCTTCGGGCGGCGCATGGCTTGCACCTTTTTCACGTCAGTCAGCCGAACTCGGCCCTACGGCCATCCTGCCAAACGGAGGAATTATGGCAAAGCTCGCACGAGATCTGATGACGCGCGACCCGGCCTGCTGCTCGCCCAATGCAACGCTCGACGAAGTCGCCAGGCTGATGGTTCAGAACGACTGCGGCGAGATTCCGATCGTGGACGTGTCCGATCGGCCGATCGGCGTCGTCACCGACCGCGACATCGTCTGTCGAGCTGTCGCGGAAGGCAAGAACCCGACCGGCCACACCGTGGAAAGCGTCATGACGCAACCCGTCGTGACCGTTCGCGTCGACGCGCCGATCGAAGAAGTAGTCGCGACGATGGAGCGCCACCAGATCAGACGCGTGCCGGTCGTAGACGCCGGCGGATGCTGCGCCGGGATCATTGCGCAGGCCGACCTCGCGTCCGAAGCGCCGTCGCAGAAGGTGGCGGAGCTCGTGCGCGAGGTGTCCCGCAGCACCGGCCATCCGTCTCACTGACGCCGGCGCGCGATCAGGAACGCCGCGACGACGGCCATCGCGCCGACGCCGAACGCGATGATCTTGTAGCCGTTCGGCAGCCGGCCCAGGTATGCGAGGAAAACGGCCGACGGCGTCAGCCCCAGCGCCGTCGCGCCGACGTAGCGCGGCCAGCTGATGTCGGTGAACAGCCCGAGCACGTAGCTGATGACATCCATCGGCAGCACGAGCCGGACGAGGACGATACTCCAGAACAGATCCTTCGGAATGAACCGCCGCATCGAACGGACCCGTTCGATCGACGTGATCTTTCGCACGACCGGATATCCCCAGCGGCGCGCGATGAGAAAGGCGATGAGCGACCCGGCGGTCCAGCCGGCGGTGGTCGCGAGCGCCGCCGGCAGCCGGCCCCAGACGCGGGTCGCGACCGGAATCAGCGGCAGCGTCGCGCCCGGGGCCGCGACCGCGTCCACGATGTTCAGACTGATGTAGAGGCCCAGGCCCCAGAACGTGTGCTCGTCGACGAACGTTCGGATCGGTCCCGCGAAGGATCGCACCGCGAACACGGAGCCGACGAGCACGGCGGCAATCACCGCCAGGCTGGCATATTCGCGCACGTGAGACCGCGTCGCCACGACGTCATCATATGCGCCGACGCCGGTTTCGGGCTCTATGAGCCCTTGTGCGTATGATTGAGACGTGGCCCCGGTTCGCGTCGCCGTCGTGTTGAGCGCGGGCGGCCTCCGCGGCGCTGCGCACGTCGGCGTGCTCCGGCAGCTGATGCGCCACGGGATTCGGATCGACGCGATCGTCGGCGTCAGCGCCGGTGCGGTCATCGCCGCGTACTACGCCGCCGTCGGCCTCGACTTCGACGAGCTGGTCCGCGACGCAGAGACGTTTCGCGGACGCCACCTTCTCGTCTACGGCCTCAACGTCCAACTCGCGTATCGATTCGAGCCCCGGCTCGCGCGGCACTGCGGCGTCATTCCCGATCGTCTGCGTCAGCTGGACGACGCCCGCTTCGATCGATTGCACCACGACGTGCAGTGCCTCGGGATCGTCTGCCACGACGTGCGAGCGCAGCGGCCGCGGTACTTCGCCACCGGATCGGACCACGGCGTCCCGCTCGCGGCGGCCGTCCGGGCGAGCGCCTCGATTCCGTACCTCTTTCCACCGGTGCCGGTGACCTGCGACGGCGAGGAGCTGCGCCTGACCGACGGCGGCTTGACCGACGCGCTGCCGCTGGCGTTCGCGCGCAGCGCCGCCGTGGGCGCCACGCATGTCGTCGTCTCGGATTGTCGCTGGATCGGCAGCGTCCCCGCGACGGATCCGACGACCGTGTGGGTTCGCCCGCGCATGCCGAGGACCGGCACGCTGTGGTCTCCGCGCGGCCTCGCGTCAGCAGTTCGGGACGGCGAGGCGGCCGTGACGGAGGAGGCGCTGGATCGGATCTCCTCCTGGTTCGCGGACGTCAGTCCGCGTCCGCGGCAGGTTGGCGTGAACGAGGGGCGTGCGCCGGCGTAGAATGACTGCGTGAGAGCAACACCGCGAACGCGCAAAGCGGCTGCCTTTCTCTGCGTCGCGCTCGTGGTGTTCGCCGCAGTGCTGCCCGGTGGGGCGTCGGCTCTCGTCTATGCGACGCTGACTCCGCTCTGGGTCATCGTTCCCGCGTCGCCGTCACGACATTGCGCCGCAGGGCTGAATCAGCCGACGCTCGCGCATGACCTGCCCGACGA
>Ga0114129_10009948_pt1 | contig 13556 bp, 14 predicted proteins | sample RhiMetdeltSRZDD1_FD_80071 | JGI IMG/M metagenome (GOLD analysis project Ga0114129, IMG submission 80071) | Populus rhizosphere microbial communities from Tennessee, USA - Rhizosphere MetaG P. deltoides SRZDD1 (version 2) (version 2) | ecosystem: Host-associated > Plants > Roots > Rhizosphere >...
CTCATGGGCGGGTACCTGATCCGGCGCGACCGCAAGCTCGTGAAGAAGCGCTACGCGCAGGTGGCCGACATCTTCTCGATCGTCAAGGAGCGCGGCGACGAGAAGGCGGGCAACCTCTCCGGCGGCCAGCGGCGGATGGTGGAGTTCGGGCGCTCGCTGATGCTCGACCCTCGGGTCGTGCTCCTCGACGAACCGTCGCTCGGGCTCGACCCGAAGGCCCTGAAGCACGTCTCGGACTCGATCGAGCTCATGAAGCAGGCGGGGAAGACGATCGTCCTCGTCGAGCAGAACGTCCGCTTCGGCCTCAGGCTCTCGACGCACGGGGTCGTGATGGAGAGCGGGCGCGTCCTCCTCGTCGGCGGGGCCGCCGAGGTGCTCGCGAACCCGGAGATGGCCGACCTCTTCTTCGGCGGCAGCGCCCCGCGCGGCGTGAAGCTCGGGAACGGCGGCGCGTCGCCCCCCGCGCCCGGACCGGACGAGGCGAAGCCCGAGCAGTGACAGGCCCCGCGCTCGCCGCAGCGGCAGGGCTCGGGTTCGGTGTCTTCCAGACGCTGAACCGACGCGCCGTCGGCGGGATGAACGACGCCTATCTGGCGACGTTCATCCAGCTCGTCACGGCGCTCGGCGTGCTCGTCGTCGCGAGCCTCACCACTGAGAACCTCGGGCTCCTCGGCGATGCCACGGCGCTCTCGCTCTTCTACTTCTCGCTCGCCGGCGTCATCCACTTCTCGGTCGGCTGGACGTTCTTGAACATGAGCCAGATGCGCATCGGGGCCGCCCGCTCGAGCCCGCTGCTCGCCACGACTCCGGTGTTCGGCGCCGTGATCGCCGTCCTCATCCTCCAGGAGGTGCCCGGCTTCGTCGTCTGGGCGGGCGTCGCCCTCGTGACCGCCGGCGCGCTCGTGGTCTCGCTCGAGCGGGTCTCGGAGGAGGGTCAGGGGTGGGGAATCCCGTGGCGCGACGCGCTGCCCGGCCTGGCGACCGCGATGGCGTGGGCGGTGAGCCCGATCCTCATCAAGGAGGGGCTCGAAGGGCTTCCCTCGCCGCTCCTCGGGCTCACCCTGGGCATGGTCGCGGCGGTCGTCCTCTACGCCGTGGCGCTGCCGTTGCGCCCGTCGGTGGACGGGCCCGCGCTCGGCTCGCGCCTCTCGCTCACCTTCAAGATCCTCGCGGGCGTGATGGTCGGCCTCTCCGTCTGGGCGCGCTGGGCCGCGCTCGACTACACGACCATCGCCGTCGTCCTCGCGCTCGGGCTCCTCTCCGTGCCCGTCGTGCTCCTGCTCTCGCCGATGCTGATGGGCAGGCACGTCGAGCAGGTGACCCTTCAGATCTGGGTCGGCGCCGGCCTCGTGGTCGTCGGCGGGCTCCTCCTGGTGTTCCTCTCGTGACGGTCGTCGACGCCCACGCCCACGTGATCGTCCCCGGCCTCGGCGCCGAGGTGCGCTGGGACGAGCGCGGGCAGGTCGTCGAGCTGGGCGGGAAGGCGATCCGCGCGGCCGTCCGCGAGTTCGTGGATCTCGGCAAGATCCTCGAGGAGCAGGACCGCTCCGGCGTCGACAGGGTCGTCCTCTGCCCGTGGGTCAACCTGGTCGGCCGGGAGACGGCGCGCCAGAACGAAGGGCTGGCGGCTCTGGTGGGGCCGCGGGTCTCCGTCCTCGGCACGGTCGACCTCTCGCGCCCCGACGAGCTCGTCGAGCTGATGGGGGACGGACGTTTCTCCGGCGTCGAGGTGGCTGCGAGCGACGGCGGCGACTACCTCGGCCACGACCGCTTCGCCGACTTCTGGGCCGCGGCCGAGGAGACGGGCGCACTCGTCTTCATCCATCCGACCACGCGTGGGTTCGGGATCGAGGCGCTCAACGACTATTACCTCTGGAACACGGCCGGGAATCCGCTCGAGACGACGATCACGGCGGCCCACATGGTCATGGCCGGCGTGCTGGAGCGGCATCCGCGGCTCCGGGTCCTGCTCGCCCACGCGGGCGGTGCGATCCTTTCGCTGCGAGGGCGGCTCCGCCACTCGCACTTGTTCCAGCCGGACGCGCGCGCGCGGCTGACGGAGTCCCCGGTCGACTCGATCCGCCGCTTCTACTTCGACACGGTCACGCACGACTCGACCCTGCTGCGGGCGGCGATCGAGTTCGCCGGCGCCGACCGCGTCCTTCTCGGCTCTGACTACCCGTTCGACATGGGCCTCGAGCGGCCGGCCGAGCCGGTGCGAGAGCTCGGGCTCGACCCGGATGACGAGGCGGCGATCCTGGGCGGGAACGCGCTCCGCTTGCTCGGTCAGGAAGAGGCGTGAGGCAGCTCGGGCGTCAGGCCGAGCGTGCGCACGAAGTGCTGCTGGCCCAGCTCGAAGCCGATCGCGCACCCGAGGTCGACGAGCTCCTCCTCGGTGAAGAAGGTCTTCAGCCGCTCCCAGAGCGCGTCGTCGGAGCTGTCCGAGTCCCAGGCGATGGCGAAGGCCCAGTCGAGCGCCGCCCGCTCGCGCCCCTCGTAGGCCGAGGGCTCGATCTCGCCGGCGAGGAAGCGGAAGCAGAGCTGCTTGAGCTCCTGTTCGGCGGGGCCGTCCAGAAGGACGTGGTCACGGATGAACGCGTAGGAGTCAAGGACGGCCGGCACGCGTGCGCGGTTCTCGTCGGGGGTTCCGGGGACGTGCGCCATCTAGCGGGAAGCCTCCTCCGGAGCGAGGCCGACGGTCGTGTCGGCGAGGAGCTCGCCGTGGCCGACGTCCCAGGTCTTGATCACCCGCTGCTGGCCGTACGTGAGGCAGACGAAGGAGCCGAGCTCGACGATCTCCTCCTCGGAGAAGTGCTCCCGGAGCCGCGCCCAGAGCGCGTCGTCGACCCCCTCGGGGTCCCAGACGAGCATGCTCGTGTAGAGCAGCGCCGCCTTCTGCCGCTCGCTGAAGCGGTCGGAGCGCTCGAAGTCGAGGAGCTCGTCGTAGTCCGCCTCGGTCAGTCCCTGCTCTCCGCCCCGGAGAGACCGTTGCGAGCCTCAGTAGTGGCAGTCGATCGTCTTCGAGACATAGACCCGGCAGAGCTCCTTGAGCGGATGCTCGACGATCCCCTCGCGGAAGATCGTGTTCCACGCGCGCGAGAAGCCCTTGGCGACGTTCGGAACCCGCGAGCGGATGGCCTGGGTCTCCGGCCGCGGCGTCCCGAACCGGCGGGAGCGCTCGAGCTCCTCGATCAACTCCGGGTCGGTCAGCGACGCGGGATCGACGTAGGCGATGCGGGCCATGTCTTGTCTGACAATCATACAAGGAGCGCGAATGAGCACCGTTGACGTCGTCGTCGCCGGCGCCGGGCACAACAGCCTGGTTTCGGCCGCCTATCTCGCCAGGGCGGGCTTCGAGGTGCTCGTCCTCGAATCGCGGCCGGTCGTCGGCGGAAACACCGCCACGGAGGAGCTCACGCTCCCGGGGTTCCACCACGACTCCTGCTCGACGGCCCACAACCTCATCCAGGCGAGCCCGGCGATCAAGGAGCTCCGCCTCGCCGAGGACTACGGGCTCGAGTACCTCCACCCGGACCCGGTCGTGCATGTGGCGTTCGGCGACGGGGCCTCGATCACGCAGTGGCGCGACCTCGACCGCACGTGCGAGGAGTTCGCCCGCTTCTCCAGCCGTGACGCCGAGGCCTACAAGCGCCTGATCGCCGAGTACGACGCGGCCAAGGGCGCCTTCGGCGCCTACCGGAACAACCCGATCGGCAGGGCGCCGCGACCCGACGAGGCCCTCGACGCGACCTGGCGGCGGCGCATCGCCATGAGCGCGTGGGACGTGATCCGCGCGGAGTTCGAGGACGAGCACTCGCGCGCGTTCATGCTCTGGATGGCGTTCATGACCGTGCAGCCGGCCGATCGGCCGGGAACCGGACCGCTCGCCTACTCCCTCACGTACGGCCGCCAGCAGCACAGCTGGACGCTGCCGCGCGGCGGCTCGGCCGCGCTCCCGCTCGCCCTCGCGCGCCTGATCGAGGACCACGGCGGCACGATCCTCACCGGGACGCGGGTGACGGGCCTCGTCGTCGAGGACGGGCGCTGCGTCGGCGTGGAGACCGAGGACGGCGAGACGCACCGAGCCCGCAAGGCCGTGCTCTCCACCGTGCACGTCAAGCATCTCGCCGAGATGGCGCCGGCCGAGGCCTGGGGCGAGGAGTTCCTCTACGGCGTCGAGCGCTGGCGTGAAGGGATCACGCTCTTCCCCACGCACTACGCGACGAGCGAGGCGCCGACCTTCGTCGGCCAGTCCGGGTCGGTGACGCCGGTCGCGTCCGGGGTGGCGCCGTCGGTCGACCGCCTGCTGCGCGTCGGGAACGACGTCGAGCGCGGCCTGCTCGCGGACGACGACCCTCCGCTCCTCGTCGTCTGCGGATCCGTGGCCGACCCGGTCCGCGCGCCCGACGGGCAGCACGCGCTCAAGGTGATCGGCTTTCATCCCTACACGCTCGCGGACGGCGGCTCCGAGCGCTGGGACGCGGTCAAGGAGGACATGGCCCAGCGGAACCTCGAGCAGCTGCGCCGCTTCGCGCCGAACATGACCGAGGAGACGATCCTCGCGCGGGTGGTCAAGAGCCCTGTCGACCTCGAGCGCATGAACGCCCACAACTGGCACGGAACCTGCCACGGCGGCGACATGGGGCCGGCGCAGTCGGGAGCGCTCCGCTTCGCGCCGCGTTCGCCCATCGACGGGCTGTATCTCACGGGAGGCACGACGCATCCGGGCGGCTCCGTGAGCGCGGCGCCGGGCCGCAACTCGGCCATGGTGCTCCTCGAGGATCTCGGCACCTCCCTGGAGGCGGTGGTCGCCGGTGCCTGACGCACGCGTCGAGGCCGCGATCGCCAACTGGGCGCCGCGCTTCGTGGCGAACGGCGTCTATCCGGACGACTTCGACCGCACGACGGCCCGGATCGAGAGCTGGGACGGCTGGCTGGACGCCTGGGTGGAGACCGGCGACGGGCACCGGGAGCGCGCGGAGGAGGCCGAGGCGGCCGGAAACACGCTCACCGCCGGCGAGGCCTTCGTGGCCGCGGCGGTCTGCTACCACTTCGCCAAGTTCGTCTGGGTCGTGGACGTGGAGCGCAACCACGAGACGACGCGGCTCGCGGCGGACTGCCTCTATCGCGCGCACGTCCACCTCGACCCGACCGCCGAGCGCGTCGACGTGCCCTTCGAGGATGGCCCGCTCGTCGGCAACCTGCGCCGGCCGGAAGGGATCGACCGCCCGCCGCTCGTGCTGCTCCTGCCGGGTCTCGACTCCACGAAGGAGGAGTTCTTCCTCTGGGAGAACGTCTTCCTCGACCGCGGGATGGCGACCTTCTCGCTCGACGGCCCCGGCCAGGGCGAGAGCGGCTTCGCAACCAGCATTCGCGGCGATTACGAGGCCGGCGTGGGGGCCGCGCTCGATGCGCTGGCCTCGCGCGACGACCTCGACCACGACCGGGTCGGCGCCGCCGGCGTCAGCCTGGGCGGGTACTACGCGCCGCGTGCGGCGCTCGAGCCCCGCGTCAAGGCGGTCGCGGGCGTCAGCGGCGCGTTCAACTTCGGGGAGTGCTGGGAGGGCCTCCCCGGCCTGACGCGCGAGACCTTCGAGCACCATTCCGGCGCCGGGAGCGCCGAGGAGGCGCGCGAAAGGGCCTTCGGGCTCGACCTCGGGCCGGTGATCAGAGACGTTGACTGCCCCGGGCTCATGATCACCGGGAAGCTCGACCGGATCATCCCGTGGGAGCAGACGAAGCGCATCGCCGACGAGGCTCCGAACACGCGCTTCGTCCTCTACGACGAGGGCAACCACGTGTGCAACAACATCCCGTTCAAGTACCGGCCGCTCGTTGCGGACTGGCTCAAGAAGGAGCTCGCTGATGTGGGATAGGTTCTCGACCGCCGAGATGGAGCGTCGCTACGGCCTCGCGCGCGACCTCATGCGCGAGCACGATCTGGGAGCGCTGGTGGCGTTCGGCAACTCGGGCACGGGCCGGGCCAACATGGCCAATCCGTTCTGGCTCTCGAACCACCTCGACCTGCACCACTGCTACCTCGTCGTCCCGCTCGACGAGGGGCAGGAGACCGCGCTCTACACCGGGCTCACCAACCACGTCCCCAACGCGCGAGAGGTGAGCGACGTCCCGATCATCGAGTGGGGCGGGTATTCGCCCGCGGAGCGCGTGGCGGCGCGTCTGGAGGCGATCGGCGTCACCACGGGCCGCGTCGGGCTCGTCGGCGTCAACGCGACGTTCTCGATGGGCATGCCGTACGCGCACCACGCCCTGCTGCGCGAGAAGCTGCCGGGCCTGGAGCTCGTCGACGTGACGCTTCCCTACGCCCGCCTGCGGCTGATCAAGTCCGAGGAGGAGGTCAGCTGGCTGCGCAAGGCGGCGGAGCTCACCGACAAGGGCATGATCGCACTCGCCGAAGGCGCAAAGCCGGGCATGAGCGACGTGGAGCTCGTCGCGCTCGCCGAGGCCGCGTACCGGCCCGAGGGCGGCATGCCGCGCATCACGTTCCTTCGCTCGATGGCGATGGATGACCCGAACGGCTGCCTGCCCGCCCAGAACCCGTCGCTCCGGCGTATCGCGGCCGGCGACGTGATCATCACGGAGTTCAGCGCCTCCTACTGGGGCTACACGGGCCAGATCCAGCGACCTGTCTTCGTCGAGGCCGAGCCGACCGAGGAGTGGCAGCGCATGTTCGACGTCGCGCTCGAGTCCTACGACGCAATCATCGAGATGCTGAAGCCGGGTGTGACCGAGGCTGAGGTCATCCGCGCGAGTTCGATGATCGGCGAGGCCGGCTACGCCATCTACGACGACCTCGTCCACGGCTACGGCGTCGACATCATGCCGCCGATCATCGACCGCTCCTGCGTGCAGTGGTGGCCGTGGGACGACGCCAACCCGGCGCCCGACGGGCGCATCTTCGAGGAGGGCATGGCGATCGTCGTCCAGCCGAATCCGATCACGCCGGACGAGCGCATGGGCCTGCAGCTCGGGCAGCTCACGATCGTCAGGGCCGACGGCGCGGAGTCGCTGCACTCGATGCCGTTCGAGCCCCTGGTCGCCACGCGGTGAGCTCGCCGGTCGGCGTCGCGCTCGTCGGCACGGGGATGTTCGGGGGGCGGATTGCGGCCGCAGTGGGGCGGGCGCCGTCGCTCGAGCTCGTCACGTGCTTCAGCCGCGACGCCGAGAAGCGCCAGGCCTTCGCGGTCGAGGCCGGCTGCGAGGGCGCGCCGTCGTTCGAGGCGGCGATCGAGGACCCGCGCGTCGAGGCGGTGCTGTTGGTGACGCCGAACTTCGTCCACCGCGAGCAGGCGCTCGCTTGCGCCGAGCGGGGGAAGCACGTCTTCGTCGAGAAGCCGATCGCGGACTCGCTCGACGACGGGCGCGCCATGGCGGCAGCGTGCGAGGCCGCCGGGGTCACGCTCCTCGTCGGCCACGGCCTGCGCCGGCTCGGTGCGGCGCGGGCGGTTGAGCGGCTGGTGCGCGAGGGCGCGCTCGGACGGGTCGTGCTTGCGGAGGCGGACTTCTCGCTCACCGGGACGCTCAAGCCGCACATGTGGCGCTACCACCGCGAGACGTGCCCGGGCGGGCCGCTGCTCCAGCTCGGCGTCCATCATGTGGACACGCTCCTCCACTGGCTTGGGCCCGCCGCGCGCGTGCAGGGCTCGTTCGCCCGGCTCGTCACGGACGCGGAGGCCGACGACCTCGGCGTTGCGCTTGTCGAGCACGAGTCCGGTGCTCGCTCGGTCGTCACCTCCAGCTATGTGTCGCCGAAGACCTTCGGCATCCGGCTGTTGGGGACGGAGGGGGTGCTGGACTACGTCACCGACATGTCCGTGTGGCCGCGCGTCGAGCTGGTGGACGGCGCGACGGCGCTTCGCCTCACGACCGGCGACGGCGTCGAGGACGTCCCGTTCGAGGCAAGGGACGTCCTCGTCGAGGAGCTGGAGGAGCTCGCGCGCTGCGTCCGCGGCGAGGCCCGGCCGGAGACCGGCGCAGCGGAGGGCCTTGGCGCGCTGGGCGTCGTGCTGGCGGCCGTCGAGTCGCACGAGCAGGCCGACGGCCGAGGGGTGGCGCCGGGCCGGTGAGCGCCGAGCGCTGGGTCGGGAGGCCCATGCCGCGCCGCGAGGACGTGCGCTTCCTCCGCGGCGAGGCGACGTACCTCGACGACATCGAGCTTCCGGACCTCCTGGAAGCTGCCTTCGTCCGCAGCCCCTTCGCGCACGCGCGGCTCGGCGCGATCGACGTCGAGGCGGCCCTCGCGCTCCCGGGCGTGGCCGCGGTGTTCACGGGTGCCGACCTCGGAAAGCGCGCCCGCGCGCTGCCCGCCGGCGCGGTCGACGACGGGATCGTCGCGGACGCGGGCCATCCGGTGCTCGCGCGCGACCGTGTCCGGTACGCCGGCGAGGCCGTCGCCCTGGTCGTGGCCGAGAGCAGGGCGGTGGCCGAGGACGCGGCGGAGCTCGTGGACGTCGACTACGAGCCGCTCCAGCCCGTCCTCGACCCGCGGACGGCCGCCGGGATGCCGCTTCTCCACGACGGCGTGGCGGACAACCGCCTCGTGACCTGGCAGCGGACGCACGGCGACGTCGAAGGCGCGTTCGCCGCCGCCGACCGCGTCGTCTCCCAGTCGTTCCACATCCCGCGCCTCGTGGCGGCGCCGATCGAGACCCGCGGCGCGATCGCGCGCGTGGAGGGTGACGTGCTCACCGTCTGGTGCTCGGCGCAGGATCCGCACCGGCCGCTGGCCCAGCTCGGGGTCTCGCTCGGCCGCGGGCCCGACAGCCTCCGCGTCGTCGTCCCGGATGTCGGCGGCGCGTTCGGCAGCAAGGGCGTGGTCGCTCCGGAGGTGGCCGCGATCGCGTGCGCTGCGGAGGATCTGGGCCGGCCCGTGCGCTGGACGGAGGACCGGGCGGAGAACTTCCTTGCCGCCTACCAGGGTCGCGGCCTCGACGCCGACGTGGAGCTCGCGGTCTCCGCCGAGGGGCGGATCCTGGGTTTGCGCGCGACGCTGTACCCCGACCTCGGCGCGTACCTGTACGCGACGACCGCCGTCGCGCCGCACACGACCGCGATGCTGATCACCGGCGCCTACGACGTTGCCGCCGCGAGCGTCGAGGTCGTCGGCGCCGCGACGACGAAGGTGCCGACCGGGCCGTACCGCGGGGCCGGGAGGCCGGAGGCGGCGTTCCTGGTCGAGCGGATGGTCGACCTGGCCGCCCGGGAGCTCGGTCTCGAGCCGCTCGACGTGCGGCGCCGGAATTTCGTCCGGCCGGATGCCTTCCCGTACGAGACGCCGATGGGCTGGACGTACGACTCGGGCGACTTCGAGCGCTGCCTCGACGCGGTGCTGGAGCTGGCGCCCCTGGCGCGGTGGCAGGAGCTTCGTGACGCGGCGCGGGTCGAAGGCCGCGTCGTGGGCGTCGGCGTCGGGATGTACATCGAGCGCGCGGGCGGCCTGTGGGAGAGCGCCGTCGTGCGCGTGGAGCCGGACGGGCGCGTCGTCGTGCGCACCGGGTCGTCGCCTCACGGGCAGGGGCACGAGACGACCTTCGCCCAGATCGCTGCCGACGAGCTCGGGGTCGAGCCCCAGGCGGTGGAGCTCCGCTGGGGCGACTCGGGCGAGCTGCCCGGCGTCGGGACGTTCGCGAGCCGCTCCGTCGCCATGGGCGGCTCGGCGGTCGCGAGCGCGGCCCGGGAGCTTGCGGAACGTGCTCGCGACGCGGGCGTCTCGGTGACCGACCTGGGCGGCGCCGAGGCCGAGAGCCGTTTCTCGTCGGGCCTCGTCTTCGCCTCGGGCGCGTATGCGGCGCTCGTGGAGATCGAGCGCGCAACGGGCCGGCTCCTGGTGCTGGGACTGGCCGCCGTGGACGACTCGGGCCGCATCGTCAACCCACTTCTCGCCGAGGGGCAGGTGCTCGGCGCGACGGTGCAGGGGCTCGGCCAGTGCCTCGTGGAGGAGGCCGTGCACGACGAGGAGGGCCAGCTGCGCACGGCATCGTTCGCCGACTACTCGCTTCTGACCGCGGCCGAGCTGCCGCCCGTCGAGAGCCGCTTCGTCGAGACGCCGTCGCCGCTCAACCCGCTCGGCGCCAAGGGGATCGGCGAGGGCGGGGCAATCGCCACCCCCGCTGCGGTCGCGAACGCGGTCGCCGACGCGCTGGCGTCGTTCGGCGTCCGGCACGTCGACCCGCCGTTCACCGAGGCCAAGCTCTGGTCGCTGCTCCGGGAGGCCGGCCCGTGAAGCCCGCACCGTTCGCCTACGACGCTCCGCGGCAGCTCGGCGAGGTCCTCGAGCTCCTCGCGCGCGAGGACGAGGACGTGAAGGTGCTCGCCGGCGGGCAGAGCCTCGTGCCGCTCCTCAACTTCCGGCTGGCGCGGCCCGACCGCCTGGTGGATCTCAACGGCGTGGAATCGCTCGCCTACCTGCGCGTGGAGGACGGTGCGCTCCGGATCGGTGCCCTGGCCCGCCACGCGGATCTCGAGCGGTCGGCCGAGGTCGCCTCGGGCTGGCCGCTCCTCGCCGAGGCCGTCCGCCACGTCGGGCATCCGCAGATTCGCGTGCGTGGGACCGTCTGCGGGTCGGTGGCACACGCGGATCCCGCGGCGGAGCTGCCGGTGGCGCTCTGCGTGCTCGACGTGCGCTTCCACGTGCGGTCGGTGCGCGGGTCGCGTGTGCTCGGCGCCGACGAGCTCTTCCTCGGGTTTCTGACGACGTCGCTCGAGCCGGACGAGCTGCTGGTGGAGATCGAGGTGCCGGCTCCGCCCGCCGGCAGCGGGACGGGGTTCGCAGAGCACGCCCGCACGCACGGCGACTTCGCCCTGGGCGGCGCGGCGGCGCTCGTGGCGGGGGAAGAGGCTCGCCTGGCCCTGCTCGGCGCCGGCCCGGTGCCGGTGCGCTTCGACGGAGCGCCCGGGGATCTCCCGGACGCCGCCGTCGCCGACCTGTCGTTGACGGGCCCGGACGCGGAGTGGCGCCGCGCGCTCCTGCGGGAGCTCGCCCGTGACGCTCTCGAGAGGGCGGTGGCGTGAGGATCTCGGTCGAGATCAACGGCCGCTCCCACGAGGGCGAGGTGGAGCCCCGGACGCTGCTCTCCGACTTCATCCGTCACGGCGCGGGCCTGCACGGGACGCACGTCGGCTGCGAGCACGGCGTGTGCGGCGCCTGCACGGTGCAGCTCGACGGCGAGCCCGTGCGTTCGTGCCTGATGCTGGCGGTGCAGGCGGACGGCCGCTCGTTGCGAACGGTCGAGAGCCTCGCCCCGCCGGAGGGCGGCCTCCACCCACTGCAGGCGGCCTTCCAGGAGACGCACGCCCTCCAGTGCGGCTTCTGCACGCCGGGGTTCCTGATGAGCATCGAGGCCTTCCTCCGCGAGCACCCGCAGCCGACAGAGCACGAGATCCGCGAGGCCCTGGCGGGCAACCTCTGCCGCTGCACCGGCTACAAGGCCATCATCGAAGCAGTCGAGCGGGCCGCCGAGCGCCTCCACCGTCCCTAGCAGCCACGTCCCGGGGTCAGACCCCAGGGCGTGCCGCTCGGGGCCATGGCCGTCGGCAGGAAACCAGGGACACACGCGGATTGGACATGTCCAGGGCCTGACCCCGGTCATGGCCGGTTACGACGCCGGCAGCTGCTCCTCATGGCCATGACTTGGGGTCAGACCCCCGGACGTGGCGGCGAGGGCCTAGTCCTCGAAGGGCTCGACCTCGTAGCCGGCGGCTTCGAGGGAGCCCGCGCCCGCCCAGCCCCAGATCAGCTCGACGTCCTCGTGGGAGGTGTTGTCGAAGCCGTGCCAGTCGCCGGCGGGGGTGAAGATGACGTCGCCGGCGGCGGCCGGCTCCATGCCCTCGTTCGTGTGCACGAGGCCGCTGCCGCTCAGGACGAGCAGGAACTCGTCGCACTCGAAGTGGCGGTGGCGATCGTGCTTCGCGCCCGGGGGCAGGATCGTGCGGCCGAAGACGAGGCGCTCCGACCCCGCCGAGGCGGCGTCGATCAGGAACTGCACCTGCATGTCGACCCAGCCCTCGTCCTCGCGCAGTCCCTGGACGAGTGGGACGTCCTCAACCCGCGTGCGGTAGCGGGGCATCAGGTCTGCCCCGGCTCGCGCCGCCCGCCGAGCCCGTTCAGCGCCCGGAAGACCTCGTAGACCACCGAGAAGTCGTACCGCTCGAGGCCCATCCCGCGCGCCGCCGTCAGGAGCTCGTTCGCCGCGGTCGAGGTCGGCAGCGGCGTCGCCAGCCGCTTGCCCGTTGCGAGCCCGAGGGTCATGTCCTTCTGCTGGAGGTTCACGTTCGACCAGGCCTCCGCGGGCATGTTCCCCTCGAGGATGAACGGACCCCGGTACTGGAGCATCGGGGACGAGATCACGCTCTGAAGGAGTGCCTCGACGGCCACCTCGCGCTTCACGCCGGCTTTCTCGGCCATGGCCACGTTCTCGCAGAACGCGACCATCTCGGCGACCAAGGTGTTGTTGATCGCCAGCTTCACGATCAGCGCCTGGCCGCTGTCGCCGATCCGCATCACCTTCGGGCCGATCTCGAGGAGCAGCGGGCGCAAGCGCTCGTAGGCCTCCTCGTTGCCGCCGACCATGATCGAGAGCTGACCGGCCTCGAGCGTGGCGATGCTCCCGGAAACGGGCGCGTCGAGCATGACGCCGCCCGCCGCCGCGGCCTGACTGGCCAGCGCGGAGCTTGCCGCCGGGTCGATCGTGCTCATCTCGACGATGACCGCGCCCGGCCGCAGGCCCTCAAGCAACCCTCCGGAGCCGGCGACCACCTCCTCCACGGCTGCCGTGTCGGTGACCATGGAGAAGACGACGTCCGCCGCGCGCGCGACGTCCGCGGCCGACTGCTCCTCGACCATCCCGTTCGCGACCAGCTCGGCGCTCTTGCCGGGCGTCCGGTTCCAGCCGTGCAGCTCGTGCCCCGCGGCCAGGAGGCGCGCAGCGATCCGGCTCCCCATGGAGCCGAGGCCGACGAATCCGAGAGTCGGGCTAGCCGACGGCGTCGACAATCTCGGACGTGAGGCTGTCGAAGCCGCTCAGGAACTCACGGCGCTCGCGGTGCAAGCGCTCGACCTGGCGCTCGTAGTCGTCCAGGCGCCCCTGCGCCTCGTAGAGCTCGCGCGGGCGCAGGACGGCCTCGTCCTCGGCGTCGATCCCGGGGACGTGCCGGGCGACCTTGTAGCCGAAGTCGGGATCGTCCTCCCACTCGATCGTGCCCTCCGCGATCCCCTTGACGATCGCGGACGAGTGCTTGATCCGCACCTTCCGCGAGCGCTCGTCCGCCACGGGCCCTCCGACGCTCCCCGTGTTCATGAGGAAGACCTCGAGCGGGTGCTCCGCGAGCAGCTCGAGGAAGCGGTTGCCCTGGAGGTCGTGCGGCATCGGGAAGAACGGGTTCGTGCCGGGGACGCGCAGGAACTTGCCCTCCTCCGCGGCGCCTCCGGCGGCCGTGCCCGTGGTCTCCCCGAGCATGAAGAAGGCCGCTGCCTGCGGCCCCTCGAGCTTGGCGACTGCCGGGATGATGCCCTCGTTCCTGTTCAGCACGAGCAGGAA
>Ga0114129_10009951_pt1 | contig 13553 bp, 11 predicted proteins | sample RhiMetdeltSRZDD1_FD_80071 | JGI IMG/M metagenome (GOLD analysis project Ga0114129, IMG submission 80071) | Populus rhizosphere microbial communities from Tennessee, USA - Rhizosphere MetaG P. deltoides SRZDD1 (version 2) (version 2) | ecosystem: Host-associated > Plants > Roots > Rhizosphere >...
CTCGATGATCTTGGCCATGAAAGCTCCTTCCGTTCGAAGAGACTCTACTGCGCCGGCGCTCCCGTCGGAGGCGTCGGATCGGGTACCCGGTTGTGGATCGGCGGAATCGACTTCAGGTACGCGAAGATCGCCTTCAATTCTTCATCGCGCATCTTGCCGTACCACGGCCAGGGCATCGGCGGCAGGACCGTCCGCGACGTCCCCATGTGTTTGCCCGTCCGCATCGCGCGGATGAACATGTCTTCGGTCCAGATCCCGATGCCGGTGTTCTGATCGGGCGTCAGGTTGGATGTGTAACTGATTCCCCAGGGCCCCGCCCAGGCGGTGTTGGTCGCGGCGCCCACCATGCCCCACGGCATCTCGAGCTTCGGCGGCGGCGGCATCTTCAGATTCTCGGGATGGCCCGAGAGCATCCGGGTCATGTCCGGCTCGGGACCGTTCTTTCCCATTTTGTACGGCGTATGGCAGTCGTTGCAGCCAAGGATCGTGACGAGGTACCGGCCGCCGCCGACGAGGTCGGCCGACGCAGGTGCACCCGAAGCCGCCTGGGCGGCAGCCGGCGCCGATCCTGACGGCTGAGCGACCGCCGGAGCCTCCTCCTTGCGGCACGCGACGAGGACGGCGAGGAGAGAAGCGGCAATCGCGAATTCCGGAAGCCGATTTCGACGCATTGAATTCTTCTCCTTATGGGTAATCGGCGAAGCGGGCGAATCATAGCCCGGCGCCGAGACTAGAATCCCGGACTTCGAGATGGCGATCGTTCGTCCCTTCGAGGCGCTCCGACCCGTCCCCGAGCGGGCGAGCGAGGTCGCGGCGGTTCCCTACGACGTCGTCACGACCGAGGAGGCGCACGCCCTCGCCTCCGGAAATCCCCGGAGCTTCCTCCACGTCTCCCGCGCGGAGATCGACCTGCCGGAGGGGACCGATCCCCATTCGCGCGACGTGTACCGCAAGGCCGCCGAGAACTTCGAGCGACTGACCCGCGAGGTTCCGTTGATCCGCGAGCCCGTCCGCGCGTTCTACGTCTACCGTCTGCGGACGGGAGACCACGTCCAGACCGGGATCGCGGGCGCCTTCTCCGTCGACGAGTACGACTCGGATCGAATCCGCAAGCACGAGCGGACGCGTCGCGACAAGGAGGACGATCGGACGCGGCACATCGTCGCGCTGCTCGCGCAGACCGGCCCCGTCTTCCTCACCTACCGCGACCGGGCGGCGATCGACGAACTCGTCGCCGGCGCGACCCGCGGAAAGCCGCTCTACGACTTCGAGGCCGAGGACGGTGTCGCGCACACGATCTGGCTGGTCGGCCCGGAGGCCTCCGCGCGGCTCGAGGGGGAATTCGAGAACGTTCCCCTCCTCTACATCGCGGACGGACATCACCGCGCGGCGAGCGCCAGCCGGGCCCGGGAAGAATTCCGCGATCGCTCGGATCGCGCCGGGGCGGAATCCGAGTACGACTTCTTCCTCGGCGTGGCCTTCCCCGCCGGCCAGGTGCGGATCCTCCCGTACAACCGCCTCGTCGGCGATCTCGGCGGACGCTCTCCGGACGAGTTCCTGTTCGCCCTCAAGCAGAGGCTCTCGGTTTCGACGGACGCGCCGCCGGCTCCGGCTCGCCGCGGAGAGGTGAGCATGTATCTCGCCGGACGATGGTACGGACTGCGGCTTCCCTCCGTCGATCCCTCGCGCCCGGCGCTCGACGTGACGCTCCTTCACGACGCGGTATTCGAGCCCCTCCTCGGCGTCAAGGACGTGCGAAGCGACAAACGCATCGAGTTCGTCGGCGGGGCGCGGGGAACCGCCGCGCTCGAGCGCGCCGTCGACGAGCGCCGTGCGGCGGTCGCCTTCTCGCTCTACCCGGTCGGAGTGGAAGACCTCATACGGATCTCCGACGCGAACGAGATCATGCCGCCCAAGTCGACGTGGTTCGAGCCGAAGCTCCGGGACGGACTCCTGATCCACGAGATCTAGCTTCCGATCTCCTCTCTTCCGCCGGGAGAGGAATCGGGGATGAGGGCGGCGACCGGGCCGAAATAGAATCGCCCTTCTCATGAAGGTCCTCGTCGCCGACAAGTTCGAGAAGTCGGGCCTCGACGGCCTGGCGGACGCGGGAGTCGAGGTCTCGTACGACCCGGCCCTGAAGGACGAGGCGCTGACCGAGGCGATCCGCTCGAGCGGGGCCGAGGTCCTCGTCGTCCGCTCGACGAAGGTGACGCGGCCGATGCTCGAGGACGGGCACCTCTCGCTCGTCGTGCGCGCGGGCGCCGGCTACAACACGATCGACGTCGAAACGGCCTCGGAGCGCGGCATCTACGTCGCGAACTGTCCGGGCAAGAACTCCGTCGCGGTCGCGGAGCTCGCGTTCGGCCTGATCCTCGCGCTCGACCGGCGCATCTCCGAGGGCGCGAACGACCTCGCGCGCGGCGTCTGGAACAAGAAGGAGTACAGCAAGGCGAAAGGGCTCTTCGGGCGCACGCTCGGTCTCATCGGTCTCGGGGGCATCGGATGCGAGATGTGCCCGCGCGCCCGCGCGTTCGGCATGCGCGTCGTGGGATGGAGCCGCCGGCTCACGCCGGAGCGGGCCCGCGAGCTCGGCATCGAGCGCAGGGAGTCCCCGCGCGAGGTCGCCGCGGTCTCCGACGTCGTGAGCGTGCACGTCGCGTTGAAGCCCGAGACCACGAAGCTGATCGACCAGGACTTCTTCGACGCGATGGCCCCCGGCTCTTTCTTCGTGAACACGTCCCGCGCCGAGGTCGTCGATCCGGCGGCCCTCGAACGCGCCGTGCGCGAGAAGGGGATTCGCGCCGGGCTCGACGTCTTCGCGGGAGAGCCCACGGGCGGCGAAGGCTCGGTCGAGGCTCCGATCTTCCGGCTTCCCGGAGTCATCGGAACTCACCACATCGGTGCATCGACGGAGCAGGCGCAGGAGGCGATCGCCGCGGAGACGGTCCGGATCGTCCGCGAGTTCAAGGAGACCGGGCGCGCGCCCAACGTCGTGAACCTCGCGAAGAAGTCGCCGGCGACGCATCTCCTCGTCGTGCGCCATTACGATCGGGTCGGCGTGCTCGCCGAAGTGTTCGACCGGATCAAGGCCGCCGGAATCAACGCACAGGAGACCGAAAACGTCGTATTCGACGGCGCGAAGGCCGCCGTCGCGAGAATCCACTTGAACCAGGCGCCCTCCGAGGAGGTCCTTCGCGGCATCCAGTCGTCGACGCCGGATATCCTCGAGGTCACGCTGCTGGCGATCTAGCCGGATCCAGGAGGGAGACGTCATGGCAACCATTGCACACGAAAAAGTCGGCCGGACGACCGATCGCATCTTCAACTTCGGCGCGGGGCCCGCGGTCCTTCCCGTCCCCGTGCTCGAGGAGGCGCGGCGAGATCTCCTCTCGCTGCCGGGCGCGGGTATGTCCATCCTGGAGATCAGCCACCGGTCCAAGGCGTTCGAGGAGATCCTGCACGCGGCCATCGCGGACATCCGCCGCCTGGCGTCGATCCCGTCGAGCTATCGGATCCTCTTTCTGCAGGGCGGCGCGTCCCTACAGTTCTCGATGGTGCCCATGAACCTCCTTCCCGAGGACGGGAGCGCCGACTACATCGTGACCGGCGCGTGGTCGAAGAAGGCCGTCAAGGAGGCGCAGAAGTCGGGGATGGTCTCGATCGCCGCGTCGACCGAAGCCGACGGCTTCACGAGGATCCCGGAGCAGTCGGAGCTGCGGCTCGATCCGGAGGCCCGCTACGTTCACATCACGACCAACAATACGATTTTCGGAACGGAGTGGCACCGCGAGCCCTCGGTCGGAATGGTGCCCCTCGTCGCCGACGCTTCGTCGGACATCTTCAGCCGGCCGATCGACGTCAGCCGGTACGCCCTCATCTACGCGGGCGCGCAGAAGAATCTCGGTCCCGCCGGGGCGACGCTCGTAATCCTGAGGGAGGACCTCCTGGAACGGATTCCGAAGGGCCTGCCCACGATGCTCGATTACCGGACGCACGCCGAAGGCAACTCCCTTTACAACACACCGCCCGTCTTCGCGATCTACCTCATCCGGCTCGTCGCCAAGTGGATGCTCGCCGAAGGCGGGCTGGAGGCGATCGGGCGGCGCAACGAAGAGAAGGCCACGATGTTGTACGACGCGCTCGACAGGTCCGGCGGGTTCTATCGCCCGCACGCGAAGCCGGGCAGCCGCTCGAACATGAACGTGACGTTCCGCCTTCCTTCGGAGGACCTCGAGAACCAATTCCTGTCGGAAGCGGGCAAGCACGGTTTCTCGGGACTCAAGGGGCACCGCTCGGTCGGCGGCATCCGCGCGTCGATCTACAACGCGTTCCCGGTCGCGGGAGTGGAGGCGCTCGTCGGATACCTCAAGGAGTTCGCCTCCCGGAACGGATAGGGTCAGACGATCAGGCTCGTCCTCTCGGGGCGCGCCTCGGGCGAGTAGGCGCGCCAGGCCCGGGCGAGACGCTCCACCCCTTCGGTCATCGTCTCCGCGTCGTGGACGAACGGCAGCCGGAGGCGATCCGCGCCCGCGCTGTCGGGCGAAGCGAGCGGGCCGGGGACGACCGCGACGCCGTGCCGCAGCGCGATCTGGGCGAACCCCGTCGCGTCGCCGTGCGGTAGCCGGACCCACAGGGAGAGACCGCCGGCCGGAGGCGTCCAGGACCACGAGGGCAGCCGGTTCTTCAGGAGCCTCGCCATGCGCGCGTATTTCGTCCGCACCTCGCGCCGCCGCGCCCGCCGGATCGCGTCGATCGAGGAGAGGAGCTCCACGGCCGCGAGCTGCGAGAGGATCGAACAACCGAGGTCGGTCAGGATCTTGAGTCGCGTCAGCCGCGCGAGGATCGGCTCGGGCGCCCGAATCCAACCGATACGCAACCCTCCCCAGAGAACCTTCGAGAGCGAGCCGACCGTGATCACCGGCCCGTCCCGGGAGAACGCCGCGATCGGCGGCGGCGGTTCGGCTCCGAGCGTCAGGTCCGCGAGCGTGTCGTCCTCGACGATCGGCACGTCGGTCTCGTCGGCCATGCGCGCGATCTCGCGGCGCGCCGCCTCGGACACGACGGATCCGGTCGGGTTGTGAAAGGTCGGGACCAGGTACACAAGTCGCGGGCCGGCGCCGGCGACGACGTCGCGGAGCGCGTCGGGTCGGACACCGCGATCGCCGACCGGAACCGGCACGAGGTGCGCGCCCGCGTTCGTGAAGACGTCCATCGCCCCGAGGTACGTCGGCGATTCGAGTGCCACGGCGTCGCCCCGCTGGAGAAAGAGCGACGCGACGAGACCGATCGCCTGCTGCGCGCCGCTCGTCACGAGGATCTGGTCCTCGCGAGTGGGAAGACCGCGCGCTTCCATCCGGCCGGCGATCGCGCGCCGAAGCTCGGGAAGTCCCGCAGGCAGGTAACCGTGATCGCGGGCGAGCCGCGCGATTCCTTCCTTGAGAGAAAGGATCTCGTCCGGGATCGCGCCGCTTCCCGGCAGATGGGCGCCGAGGAACTCGATCGTCGCTCCCGAGCCCTCGATCAGGCTGCGGTAGACCGGATTGCGCCGGAAGGAGGGGGGCTCGCCGCCGCGCGATTCCACCCGGCGCGGAGCGGAACGAATCCGCGTTCCGCTGCCCTGTCGGCTCTCCAGCCATCCCTCCTGCCGGAGGACGTCGTACGCCGCGACGACGGTCGTTCGGGAGACGGCGAGCAGTCGGGCGAGGTTGCGCTCGGCGGGAACCCGCGACCCGGTCGCGAGATCGCCGCGGAGGACCGCGGAGCGCATTCCGTTGGCGAGACGCCCGTAAACGGGCCCGGAACCCTGCGACCAGGCTCCGAGAGCGTTGACGAACTCGATCTCCGCGGCGGGCCGTGCTGGCATAGCTCAGTCCACTTCTGTAGAAGTGGCTATTGATTCTAGCAGAGCGGCGGCGGATGCTCGCAAAGTCGGAGAGCGCTAACGACGATTGGACCTGTCGATTGGTATGGGTCCGGGAGGGTGCGATGGCTCTTCCCCGGTACGCCTTTTTCCGCGGGCGAATCGTTCCTTACTCCGAGGCGCGGGTCGGCGTCCTCACGCACGGATTGAACTACGGCACCGGCGTCTTCAGCGGCATGCGCGGGTACTGGAATGCCGCGGAGAAGGAGGTCTTCGTCTTCCGACCCGACGATCACTACCGGCGCTTTCTCGACAGCGCCCGGATGCTCGCCATGGAGCTGCCGTTCGGCGCTCCGGAGCTGGCCGCCGCCGCGACGGAGCTCGTCCGGACCGAAGGCTACCGGGAAGACTGCTACCTCCGGTCGCTCGCGTTCTACGGCGACGAGACCGTCGGCGTCCGCCTGCATGACCTGACCCCGGAGGTTTCGATCGTCGCCATCCCCTACGGCCGGTACATCGACAAGGAGGAAGGCGCGCACGCCACCATCTCGTCCTGGAGGCGAGTGGACGACAACGCCATTCCCGCGCGCGGGAAGATCGTCGGCTCCTACGTGAATTCGGCGCTCGCGAAGTCCGAGGCAATGCGAGCCGGGTTCGACGACGCGATCGTGCTCTCCGCCGACGGCCACATCTCGGAGGGCTCCGCCGCCAACTTCATGCTCGTTCGCAACGGAGTCGTGATCACGCCCCCGATCACCGACAACATCCTCGAGGGGATCACCCGTCGAACCGTCCTGGAGCTGCTCGACAAGGAGATGGGCGTCCCGGTCCTGGAGCGCTCGATCGACCGCAGCGAGATCTACGTCGCCGACGAGGCGCTCTTCGTCGGGACCGGGGTCCAGATCGTGGCGATCACCCGCGTCGATCACCGCCCGATCGGAACCGGCCGGATCGGCCCGATCGCGTCGGCGCTTCGCGAGCTCTACTTCCGGGTCGTCCGCGGCGAGCACGCCGCGTATCGGCACTGGTGTACCGGGGTGTACGGGACTTCGTCCGCTGCCGAGGTTGCCGACACCGCATCCGCCGCGCACTAAAAGGGGACAGACCCCTTTTTTAGAAAAAGTAGAGAAAAAGGGGACAGACCCCTTTTTCTCTTTTTCTATTTTTTCGAGGCTTCGGTCGCGCGCGGATCAGTGCGGCAGCGGGATATACCCCTCCGGCGCGCGCAGTGAGCGGCCGAACTCCGCCGCGATCGCGGCCTCCCGTGCGAGCCCCGGTACGCGGAACCCGAACGCCGGGGTCGAGAGCCGCGCCGTCGAGACCGAGTCCCCGCGAAGGAACTTCGTCGTCATCCTGCGACCCTTCGGCAGGCTGAAGCCGAGCAGACAGTGCGCCCCGCCCTCGACGAGCACGTGGCGGCCGTTTGGAAACCCGACGAGCACTTCATGCGCATTCGAAGGCGGCGTATGGGCGTCCAGCGTGCCGCTGACGAACAGGACCGGCACTCTCGAGGAGATCGGCGAGCGATACTCCTCCGGAAGCTCCGGTACGCCCCACGCGTCGCAGACGTCCGGAATCGGAAAGTCCGCGGCGTCGCCGAGCAGTGTCGACTCCGCCTGAGCCTTGACCTTCGCGCGCCGCGCGGCCGAAGCGCCGGACGCGCAACGCATCGCGAAGTCCACGGCAGGCGGCGAAGCGCTCCTCCGTCCCGCGATCGAGCTCGACGCGAGCTCCTGGAAGTCGCCCTGCAGCATCGCGAGGTAGATCCCGGGGAGCCGCGAGATTTGCTCGCGGGACGCGAGCAGATTGCGGGTGAAACACTGGACGTCGAACTTCCCGAGGGTAACGGTATGGCGGTTGCCCGTGACCGGATCGACCGCCTCGGCTCGGACCGGGTCCTGCTCGAGCCGCGCCATCACCGCCTGCATGGCGCCGACGAAGCTCGGCATCCGCTCGACGAGGAGCGGCGTGCGTTTCACCAGCTGGTCGACCTGGAGCAACACTTCCTGATAGTCGGAGGGCAACCTCTCCATGTGGTCGGGGCCCTGTACCCCGAAAAGGACCGCGCGCTCGATCGAGTTCTCGAAGAGTCGGATCGTCGCGAGAGCGAGATGGGTCCCGTAGCTTCCCGCCAGTAGAGAGACGCGCGGCGCGCCGAGCGCGCGGCGGAGGTCTTCGACGTCCTGCGCGCTCTCGGCGGTGTTGTACGAGGCGAGATCGACGCCCCGCTCGGTCCAGTGCGCGCGGCACTCGCGAGCCTTCTCCCGGAACGCGGCGAGCACGAGAGCGCGCTCCATGGGGCGGTCGAGCGGCAGATCGAAGCTGCCGGGACACTCGAGCCGCGGCCGGGAGTGGCCCATCCCGCGCTGGTCGAGAGCGATGACGTCGGAGTGCTCCGCGATCGCCTGGAAGAGCGGAAGAATCGGACCCTCGGCGTCCTGGCTTCCCGAGCCTCCGGGTCCGCCGGCGAGCCAGACGACGGGAGTGCCGGGATGCGAAGCCGGCGTTTTCAGCCGCACGAATGCGAGCTCGATCACGGCGCCCGCCGGCCGGGAGCGGTTCTCGAGAACGGTCAAGTAACCCATCTCGGCGGCGACCGGAGCGCTGCCGTCGCGCGGCACGAGCCGGATCGCCTCGAAACGCAGACGGCCCGGCGGCGACGTGACGGAGGACGGAGACGCGGGCGAATCCTGCGCGGAAGCCGGGTCGACGGCGGAGAGGAGGAAGAGCGGGATGAGCAGGTGGCGCATCGGAGACCTCTTACCGACTGAAACGCGCCACGGACTGCGAGGTTTTGCACCCATGGACCGATCGTCCGGCGGGAGGGACGGCGGGAGTGAGACGCGGGACACCCGTCCGGATTGCGTGCGCTCGCCGGTCATCCGCGAGGCCGAGGGCTTTACCTGCCGGGAACAACCGGCACATAGCCTAAACCCGGCGCCCCCGCGCTCGTAGAGAAACGCAGCGTCGGCAGATGACTGCCCGATTCAATTTTTTGTTTTTCGGGAGGGCACATGACACGAATCGTCCGCAGAACCACGACTCCCCTCTTCTTTGCGTCTTTCCTCGCGGCGGCTGCCGCCGTCGCACAGCCCGCGTTGACGCTTCCGGAGGCGAGCCCGAAGGCCACGGCTTCCCAGACCGTCGGCTTGACCGACATCGCGATCGCCTACCATCGGCCGGCGGTCAACAAACGAACGATCTGGGGTGACCTGGTTCCCTGGAACGAAGTCTGGCGCGCCGGAGCGAACCAGAACACCACGATCAGTTTTTCGTCGCCGGTCACCGTCAACGGAAAACCGCTCGCGGCGGGGACGTATGGACTTCACATGATTCCGACGCAGGGAGGCGACTGGACGATCGCCTTCTCCAACGTCAGCTGGGCGTGGGGAAGCTTCAGCTATGACGAGAAAGAGGACGCGCTCCGGGTGACGACGAAGCCCCAGCCGGCCGAGTTCCAGGAGAGGCTCTCCTATACCTTCGACGAGCCGACGGAAAAGTCCGTCCAGGTCGCTCTCCGGTGGGAGAAGTTGCGCGTCCCGTTCACGGTCGAGGTCGACACGCCGGCCGTCGTCATCGAGAGCGTTCGAAAACAGCTCCGGGACCTTCCGCGTTTTTCGTGGCAGGGCTGGAACCAGGCGGCGGCTTACGCGATGCGGAACAAGGTCGACCTGGACGAGGCGCTCACCTGGGCCGACCGCTCGATCCGGATGCAGGAGAACTTCGCCAACCTTCGGACCAAGGCCGGCCTTCTCGAGTTGAAGGGAGACACGAAAACCGCCGCGCAGTTGCGCGACCGGTCGCTGAAGATCGCGACGGAGGCGGACATCAACGGTTACGGGTACCAGCTTCTCGGAGAGGGAAAGACCGACGAGGCGATCGAGGCCTTCCGGAAGAACGTCAAGGATCACCCGCAGAGCTGGAACACGTACGACAGTCTCGGGGAGGCCTACGCCCGAAAAGGGGACAAGAAGCTCGCCGCCGAGAATTACCGCAAGGCGCAGAGCATGGCGCAGGACCCGGACCAGAAGAAGAGGATCAGCGGAATCCTGGCGAGGCTCGGAGGATAGCTAGGGCGGCGCCGCGTTCCGAGGCGGCTCGATCCCGAGCGCCCGCGTAACGCGGGCGGCGATCTGCCAGGAGCCGATCGAGTCGGCGCGGCCCGGGGGGATCCCCGGACCCGCCGCGAAAAACGTCGCGTCGACCTCCGGGTAAACGTTGCGATACCCGTGGCCTCCGTAGCTGTGGCTCTCCCGCACGACGTCACCCTCGGCGGCGTTGACGAAGAGATAACCGGGCTTCGCGAGCACGATGAGGTCGCCCGATTCCGGCGCGTTCAGACCGAGGCCGCCGGCATTCTCGCGTCGCACGATCCGATCGAACGGACTCGCGCCCCGGATCCGGAACGCCGCGAGCGCCCGCTCCGCGCGGTCGAGAGCGGCGGGATCCGCCGACGGATTCCGGTACACGTGCGCGATTCCGCTCGCGGCCACCGCGACGACGGGCGACGACGACGCGACCTTCTGCTTCTCGTCGATGGTGACGACGCCGGCGTCCCGGAGGATCCGGTTGATGGCGATGTCCGAGAAGATCGCGGTCATGCCGTGGTCCGACGTTACGAAGAGCGAGTCCGAAGGGGCGAGCGTCTTTTCGATCGCGTCCAGCGAGCGCTCGGCGAGCGCGTAGCTCTTTTCGACCAGGCCGAGCAGGCGCGCGGAGCGCTCCGGAGTGAAGCGGGACTGGGCGGGATCGACGAGAAGAAACTCGTGCGAGGTTTCGTCGACCTCCGGCTGATAGACGAGGAGGAGGTCCCAGTCGGGCCGCGAGAGCGCGAGAAGGTCGGCTCGAGTGAGGAAGTCCACGAGCCGGTCGGCCTGCTCCAGAAAAATCTCGGGTCGCGTGCTGTTTTCGCCGAAGACGTCGCCGTCCGGAACTCCCGGCCAGAATCCGATCTCCGCGTCGAGCCGGCGAACCCACTCCCGCGGGACGCCGGTCGACCGCGAGAGAGGCCCGACGTACATCTCCGTCGCTCCCAGATCGGGCGCGAGCGCGAGCAGCTTGCACCAGGCGCCGGTGCGCCCCTCGGGGCTCGGCACTTCGACCGGAAACCAATCCCCCGGCCGGACCTCGCGGCGCTCTCCCGCTTCGGGAAGGACCAACACCCGGTCGTAGTCGACGCGCCCGTCGTCCGTCCCGTCGAGGGCGACGACGGTGATGGAGTGCGGGATACCTTCGAACCCGACGACCGCAAGCCGGACCGGCGAAAAGCTCCGCGGAAAGTTCCCCTCCGCGACCGCGCTCCATCCGGCGGCCGCGATCGCGTGAAGCCGGCCCGGGACGATCGGGTCGCCGGGCCACGTCATCATCCAGTCGGCGGTCCGTTCCGGTCCGTTGCCGTCCGCGCCGGGATAGAGCATCACGCCGACGCGCTTTCGCTGACGGCGAGCCGCCTGCCAGAGCGTTTCCGCGCGGATGGGAGCGAAAAATCCCGAGATGGTCGCGCCGAAGGGTCCGCTCCGATCGAGCATCGAGTTGGAGACGATTCCGGTCGCCTGCGGAAGCGCTCCCGTCACGTGCGTGATGTGCGAGACCGCGGTCAGCGACGGGGTCGGCGGAACGGACCGGACGGCGTGGAATCCCCGCGCAGCGAGGCGACGGAAGGCGCCCGTCGGAAGCTTGCGCGCGTCTTCGAGCATCGACTCCAGCCGCGTTCCCGCGAGTCCGTCGAAGGAAATCAAGACCGCGCGTCCGCGGGCCGGCGGCGGCGACGGAGCTCTCGCCGGCGCGGAGCTCGGCGCGCATCGAAGAAGCGCCGCGACGGAGACGAGAGCGAGACTTCGCAGAAAGACGGTCCGCTCGGTGGAGGTCGGCAGAGTTCGGAAATCGTAGCACCCGCCTCGGGAAGCGGAGTCCCCGGTCCCAACGAGCGCGCCACCGTGTCTTGGAACCGGGAACTCGGAACTTACCGGCGCCTTTGCCGATCGTGCTTCCGGCGGTAGATGTCCCGCGACAGCCGGTCCTGCCGGCTCTCGATTCGCGCGCGCTCCCGCCGAGAAAGTCCATCCTTTCGCATGAGCCGAACGTCGCGGGCGAGCGCCGCTTCCCGCGCCTCGATCCTCGCGGTCTCGCGCGGTGTGAGCGAACCGCTTCGAACGCCCTGTGCGATCCGCGCCTGCTGGCGCTCGGCGCGCGCGTGAATCCGTCCCGCCTCGGCGTCCGCCGCCGCGAGAACACCCGCGCCCACGAAGACCGTGGCCACGATTCCGATCCGTTTGCCGTCGATCATGACTTTCGCCCTCCACCGCGTTCGACGAGCCACTCGCACTCGCGGTTTACGGGACGCGCCCGGCACGCCATTTGCGGCGGGTTTCCGCGCATGAAGGCGCGAGTGGCTGCGTGGCGCGACCTCCTCGTCACGACGTTCAAGAACTGGTTCGCGCACGATTCGACGTCGGAGAGCGCGGCGCTCGCTTATTACACCGTGTTCTCGCTCGCCCCGGTGCTCCTGGTCGTGGTCGCGATCGCAGGGGCGGTCTTCGGGGCGGACGCGGTGCGGGGCCGGATCGTCCGCCAGTTCGGCGGGCTGATGGGGAAGGAGCAGGCGGAGCTCGTTCAGATCGTTCTTCAGAAGGCGCAGCAGGAGAAAACGGGCGGATTGGCGACGGTCGTCGGCATCGTCACGCTCGTGTTCGGAGCCACCGCGGTGTTCGCGCAGCTCCAGGCGTCGCTGAATCGCATCTGGGAGGTCAAGCCGAAGGAGGGGCACTTCCTGCAGGACTTCATCCGGAAGCGCCTGCTCTCGTTCGCGATCGTCGTGGCCATCGGATTCGTTCTCCTCGTGTCGCTCGTCGTATCCGCCGGTGTCGAAGCGCTCCAGAACTACGTCGCCGAGCGCTTCGCGGGGGACGCTGTCTGGCTCGAGTGGGCGAACGCACTTCTTTCGTTCGCGCTGTTCGCTCTTCTCTTCGCGATGATCTATCGCATCCTGCCGGACGCGAGGATCCCCTGGAGAGATGTCGGGCTCGGAGCCGTGGTGACGTCCATCCTGTTCGTCGTCGGCAAGTGGGCGATCGGCCTCTACCTCGGGCGCACCGCCGTGACGTCGGCGTTCGGAGCGGCGGGATCGATCATCGTCCTGCTCCTCTGGGTGTATTACGCCTCGTTCATCGTGCTGCTCGGCGCCGAGTTCACCCGCGCTTACGCGAAAAAGCTCGAGAAGCACGTCACGCCGCCGGAAGCCGGCGCCAAGCGCCAGCCCCGGAGGCGGGAGACCTGATCTTCCCCGCGGAACCTTCCCGCCCGCTCCGCGTTTAAGAGGCAGAGGGACGGTGAGGGCCTCGCCGTTCGAAGGAGGATCCATGAGTCGACGCGTTCTGCGCCGGGTTCCGGCCGTCGTGGCCGGTCTCCTGATTTCCGCGCTCTCGCTCGCCGAATCCCGGATCGAGAAGACGCTCCGGCTCGATCCCGGCGGGCGGTTCTCGCTCGAAACCGACATGGGAAGCGTCACCGTCTTCGGGACGAACAGCCCGGGCGTGCGGCTGGTCATCACGTCGCGGCGGCACGACCTGAACGAGCTCCTCCGATTCAGCTTCCGGGAAGACGGGCGGTCGGTCTCCGTCACGGCGAAGCGCATACACGGGCGGATCTTCGGGTGGATGAATCGCGGCGACTCGGTCCACTGGGAAGTGCA
>Ga0114129_10009953_pt1 | contig 13553 bp, 7 predicted proteins | sample RhiMetdeltSRZDD1_FD_80071 | JGI IMG/M metagenome (GOLD analysis project Ga0114129, IMG submission 80071) | Populus rhizosphere microbial communities from Tennessee, USA - Rhizosphere MetaG P. deltoides SRZDD1 (version 2) (version 2) | ecosystem: Host-associated > Plants > Roots > Rhizosphere >...
AACGTGAAGGTCGGCGGCACGATCAGCGCCACGAAGCTCACCGAGAACTTTGGCCTGGGCATTACGGATCCGACGTTCAACTCGCCGTGCCTCGATAAGAACGGAGAGCCGTCACCGAATACGGCGCTGCGGCAACTGAACCGAAGAATCCGAAGTCATCGCGATTGGCCGCGTGATGCCATGCCCTGGACCTGCCCTGCGTGTGGAGCCGGCATCCGTCACTCTGAGATCGATCCCGCGCCCCGGCTGGGGGTTGTATATCGTTGCCCGATTTGTCGGTTGGAATTCGTGTTGGATCTGAAGACGAATAAACTGACAGTCGCCCCACTCAAGGACGACCGCTGACGGAGTGCGCTATGGAGTGGCAAGGCCAGGCGATAGTGGCGACCTTTCCGCTCTCGTGCACACGAGCCACCGGCGATCAGACTGCAGGCACTCCACGACCACGACCACCTGCAACAACGCTGTGGCTCATTGCCGGTGCTCTTGCGACAGGCGTCGTCGCGGCAATCGCGTTGGCACGACGCCAGCGATCGGATGATCTGGGGTCGGTAAGTGCCGCGTGGACGACCGAGCACAACATTGGCGATCGCAGTGGCGACCGCTCGAATGGTTAGCCCGCCGAAACCAAGCCAAGCGGTGGCTTGAAACATGAGGGCAAGATGCCATAGAATTGTGAGCAGGTTGCCAAAAGAAGGCTTTGCCTAAAGCTGCCCTCGCCGATCCTGCCCCACAACAGTCGAGCCTTCTGAAACGAGTTCAGGAGATGCTCGACGTTCACCACCGGTTGCGTTCTGACCACGATCTCGTGAAGGTGGTCGAGGACGGACTCGCGACGGGAGCGATTGCGGGACTCCGGCGGTCAGGTCTGACCGACGATGAGATCTACTCGCTGATCGTCCCGAGGCGCACGCTGACCCATCGTCGCGCGCGGCGCGAGGCCTTGAGCCGGGAAGAATCGGATCGAGCCGTACGCCTGGCCCGTATTGCTGCGCTTAGTGAGCAGGTCTTCGGAGATCCCGAACGTGCATGGCGCTGGCTCCGCGTCACCAAGAGGCAACTTGACGGTCGCAGCCCTCTGCAACTCGCGGCTACTGAAGCAGGCGCCCGCCTCGTCGAAGAGCTGCTGTATCGCATCGACGAGGGCATGGCAGCCTAGGTGTTCCTCTGGCGGATCAGCAACCATCACTCTCTTGCGGGTGAGGGAGCGCTGCGCACGCCGGGTCGCTGGCATACCCGCGGCCGGCGCGTCGTCTATTGCGCTCAGAGTCCTGCCGCCGCGCTGCTCGAGATCCTGGTCCACTTCGAGACCGACATTCAGGGCCTGCCCGTCCGCTATCGCTTGTTGAGAATCGAAGCGCCGGGCGACGTGAACGTCGAGCGTGTTGCAGTCGACGAATTGCCAGCCGACTGGCCGGAGAAGACCGAAGTGACCCGCGCCATCGGTGACGGCTGGCTCATCAACGGTTCCGCGGCACTCTTGAGCGTTCCTTCGGCGATCGTTCCCGAAACATTCAATGTGCTGCTGAACCCCGCTCACCCAGACGCCAGGCGCATTGTCATCGTCCAGAGTGGCGAGTACGCGATCGATTCTCGATTGGTTAAGTGAACAGACTGCGCCGACGCTCCGATAAAAGCTTGAAGGTTGCACAAACTCGGATCGCGGCCGGCCGGCGTGATGGTCATCACGAATCCGCTGGCGCGTCTGCGTAGAATTGGGCCGCAGGTTGGCTACGCAGGAGGCGCAAGTGCTCGTGTGGTTCTCTTATGTGTTGCTCCGGTGGCTTCTTGAGTTGCTCGCCCTGCGCGTTCGATCGAGCGAGTTAAAGGAGCTCGAGATCGTCGTGCTGCGGCACGAGGTCGCGATTCTTCGCAGGAAGACGCGACGTCCGGCGATGACGGTGGTTGACCGCCTGTTTCTCAGCGCCGCGAGCCGACTCCTGCCGCGCGCGCGTTGGCGATCCTTCATCGTCACGCCGGCGACGCTGCTGCGATGGCATCGGCGCTTGGTCGCCAAGCGGTGGACATTCGTGCGTCCGGTCGGTCGTCCGCCGATGCGACGTGAGATTCGAGACCTGGTACTGCGGCTCGCGCGAGAGAACCCGCGGTGGGGTTATCCCCGGATTGTCGGCGAGCTGAAAGGCCTTGGTATCACGGTCTCAGCGACGACCGTGCGCGCGTGCTCCGGACCGCTGGTCTCGGACCGGCGGGCAAGCGCGGAGAGATGACGTGGCGCGAGTTCATCCGGACGCACCGCCAGAGCCTGTTGGCCGTCGATTTCTTCACGGTCGAGACGATCTGGCTGCAGCGACTCTACGTCCTCTTCTTCATCGAGTTGGGTAGCCGCCGTGTGCACATGGCCGGGTGCACGCCGAACCCGAGCGCGCCTGGGTCCGTGCTGACGGTCAATGCGCGCCGCTTCGGGCGCATTCGTAGTCTGTCTGTCCTTCAGCTCTGAGATGCGGCAGAACAGCACGGATGCATGTCCCGCTGTCGACGGCGCCGCTCGCCTGGCTTGGAAGCTTCCTGCGGGAGGAGCGCCTTCGCTCGCTGCTTGCGTTCCGCAGGAGTCCGACCCGTTAAGAGCTCACGGCCAAGCAGCCAACGCTTGCTGCATGAAGTCCCAGATGCGGGCGAGGGCGCATCCTATTCGAGTCTCACTTGTGGCCCCTGTCGTCCTTGTCGTCGTCGTGGCCATGAGACGGCGACATCTTCCGACAATGCCGCGGCGTGGTTAGTGTCGGCATCTTGCCGTCCGTCACAGGAATGCCCGCGTCCAATCCTGCCTGGAGCAATCGCGCCTGCGCGTCGGCGGCGTCTTCGCACAACATCAGGCGATTATCGATGAGATCGTCGATCGCGCGAGTCACCTTTCCGAAGTACTCGCCGATCGAGTGATAGCGCGCCTCGACCGCCGGACGCGGATCGCCCACGGCCAGACCTTGGGCTTCGGTCTTGGCGAACGGAATGTACTGCCCGCTGCCCTCGCAGCCGTCGTTCGCCTGCGGGCCGGCACGCAGCGCCCAGCCGGTGTAAGTCGCAAGTGGAACGGTGACGTCGGGGAGTCGCACGCCGGCGATGTCGTTTCCGTCGCTGTCGGTTTTCGGCACGTAGCTCGGGTAGATCGGCCCGTTGAGCGGGTTGTCTTCGAACGGCGCCGTCACGAGCGGCGGGTTGATCGTCGGGATCCCCAACGCGTAGTAGTCAGGACCGTAGTCGAGCAGGTAGCGGGTGGTCTTGAGGCCCGTGTACGTGACGCCGGGAATGTTGGGAAACCCCATCTCCGACTGGGGGAGCGGCGCGACCAGCGTGCCGTTGGCGAGCTTCGGCACGCGGCTGTGCGGCGGCCGCCTGCCGTGCGTCCACTCGTCGAGCGCGATGAACAAGGCGCGCTGCACCGGCGCGGAGTTCAACGGGTTCATGAACTGCTGGCACACGCCTTTTGTCGTCGGGTTGCCTGTCCCGTGCGGATGGCTGGAGATGAAGTAATTGCGCGCGAACCGCGAGTCGTGCAGATCCCTGGCGCCTGCAGGATCCGTGTGCAGGAGCGACGCAGCCTTCACCCAGTATTCGTTCGCCGAGTAGATTTCGACGGCCAGCGGGCATGTGCCGGTCGCGCGGCACCTGGCGTACCGGCTGTCAGTCGCGCCCGTGATCGGATCCGTCGTTTTTTCGTTGGCAAACGGGAAGACTCCTTCGACGTAGAGATGCTCCTGACGGTTGCGCTCGGTCCGGCCGGGCTGCGAGAACCGGTAGTTCATGTTGATGCCGTCGCCCGCGGCAATCCACTGCATCAAGCCGTCGAAGACTTTCTTGCCGTTCTCGGCCCGATTGAAGCCGAGGTGCCGGAAGTCGTTGAGCATGCGACCGGGCTGCGAAACGACTTCCGTGTAGATCCGTTTGACGTCGCCCGCCAGCGGATTGGCCGTCCCGAAATCGTCGGCGCCGTCGTAGCGTAGCCAGGCGTTCCAGTCGCGAACAGCGGCGAAGCCGAGTCCGTTCAGCGACGGGTCCTTGGCTGTGTACGAAAATTCGTAGATGTCGTTTGCGATAAACGGCGTCCCTGCCGGAAGCAGACGGATTGCTGTAAGGCCCGCGTTCGCGTACTCCCAACCGGACGCGGGGACGACGACCGGCGGGTCGTTCAGGTGAATGCGATGAGTCAACGTCGCTTTGGTCTTGTCCGCCAGCGCCGCCGGATAACTCAGCCCGAACGAAGTCCCAGACGTGACGATGTATTCGTAAGCGGGTCCGGTGATCGACGAGCCATCCGGATTTTTGGCGATCGGCAGCGTGATCGTCGCGTTGAAATTAGCCGTGCTGGTGCCAGCGGACTTGTCCCAGCCGCTCCAGACCATCGTGAAACCGCGCGGCATCAGGAACGCATTTGCCAGAACGACCGGGTCGGTGATCGAACCCGGATCGTTGCCGGCGGTCACGCGTGCGAAGTTCGCCCATGTCTTGAAGCCACGGTTCGGTGGCTCGTACATCACCTTGTGGGCCCCCTTGGACAGGTCGATCGGCTTGAGAATGTAGAAGTCGAACGAGTACTCGACGAAACCGCGCGCGCTCCGCGGCACCAGCGTGACGTCAGCGATGATCGCATTCATCGGATCGGTGGGATCGATCTCGCCGAACGCCTTCCCGACGAGCTTTTCGTACTGGCCGACGTCCGGCCATGAGTAGCCGCCGAAGGTCGGCGACTCCGTCGTGGTGATTTGGATCTTCGTGATCCGTGCTTCGGTTGGCGTCGCCAGCGCCAGAACGAAGGCTCCGCACACGACAAGCCATAGAAGGAGTGGCATCAGGTTGCGCTGTCGACGGAATCTGGTCGTCATCGTTCAGACCTCGTGTTGAACTGCGTTATGGGTTCCCTCGGCCCGGCGAACTTCCGCCGATGGGCACCACGCGACACGGCGTCCAGGCGTGATTCGCCATAAGTCCCTCCGCCAGGTCTCCCTGACAGCTCTCTGTGTCTCGCTCGTATGGAGATCGCGCAAGCGCCGGCCCTGGCGGGTCAACCGAGGAGTGAAAAGCGTGTGATTGGGCTGACCTCACTTTCCGGAACGAAACCTTAGCAGTCCGGCGAAGACCAGCGGTTGTGCTTTCACATTGAAGAACGCGCCAGCCTCGACGATCGCGATTTCCTTGACGCTCGCCGGCACGGCAAACACCATCTCGAATGGCTCAACCAAGGGAAACTTGCCGTTGAGGCGGTGGGACTCTATGCTGGTGGCTCCCGAAACGGTCAGCATCGGCTCATGCCCTCGTCCAGCGACGTCACGGCGCTCCTCGGCGACTGGAGTCGCGGCGACCGGGACGCGCTCAATCAGTTGCTGCCCGTGGTCTACGCAGAGCTGCGTCGGATGGCGGCCCGACAGCTTCGGAGCGAGCGAGTCGGCCACACACTCCAGCCCACGGCCCTGGTTCACGAGGTGTATCTGCGGCTCGTCGACCAGCGCAACGTCGACTGGCAGAACCGGGCTCACTTTTTCGGCGTGGCGGCGCAGGTGATGCGGCGGATCCTCGTCGACCACGCTCGTCGCCAGCGCGCGGCCAAGCGGGGTGGGGGACTCCCCCGTGTCTCGATTGATGAAGCGAAGGAGGCCGTGGCTCCGGACGGGATACCGGTCCTCGCGCTCGATCAAGCCCTCGATCGCCTGGCCGGGATGGACGAGGACCTGGCGCGCATCGTGGAGCTCCGCGCGTTCGGCGGGCTGACGATCGAAGAATCGGCGTGTGTGCTCAAGGTGTCTCCATCCACCGCCAAACGCGAGTGGCGCACCGCGAAAGCGTGGCTCACACGTGAACTCGGCCTCGAGCGCCGCCCGTGACGAACGAACGATGGCAGCGGGTCAAGTCGCTGTTTCAGGCCGCGGTCGAGCGGCCACTCGTGGACCGCCAGGCCTTCCTCGCCGCCGCGGCCGGCGACGACGAGGAGTTACGTCGGGAAGTCGACGCGCTGCTGGCCGCAGACGCGGCGGACCGCAGCGTGCTGGATCGCTTGCCCCTGGCGGGATCGGCGGCCGTTGTTGATGGAGCGATCACCGTGTCAGCGATGGACGAGACCCACGTTCAGGGGACTCTCCACTGTGGCGATCGCATTGGCCCGTACGAAGTTGTGGCGCCGCTCGGTGCCGGCGCGATGGGCCACGTGTACCGCGCTCGCGATACAAAGCTGAATCGTGAAGTGGCCCTGAAGGTCCTGCCGGAAGTGTTCGCGTCTGATTCCCATCGCCTGGCGCTCTTCAAGCGCGAGGCGCAAATGCTCGCGGCGATCAATCAACCCAACATCGCCGCGATCTACGGCCTGGAAGAGGCACAGGGGCAACCCGCGCTTGTGTTGGAGCTCGTCGAAGGCGACACGCTTGCCGAACGGATCGCCGCTGGACCGCTTCCCGCACACGACGCGCTGACCATTGCCCGTCAGATTGCGGAAGCGCTCGAGGCGGCGCACCACAAGGGCATCATCCATCGCGATCTGAAGCCGGCCAACATCAAAATCACCCCGGCCGGCGTCGTCAAAGTACTCGACTTTGGTCTGGCGAAAGTCGCGGCCGGCGACGCCGCATCGCAGAACGTGTCGCCGACGATGACATTCGGCGCCACCCGCGAGGGCGTCATTCTTGGGACAGCTGCGTACATGAGTCCGGAGCAGGCGCGCGGCAAAGCGGTGGACACGCGCACCGATATCTGGGCGTTCGGGTGTGTGCTCTATGAAATGCTGGCGGGACGCGTTCCGTTCGCCGGTGAGACGATCTCAGACACGATCGCGGCGATTCTCGATCGCGAGCCGAACTGGACCGCAGTGGGAGCGGCCACACCGCCGAGCGTTCGCCGTTTGCTGCAGCGGTGCCTCGAGAAGGATTCGGCTCGTCGCTTGCCGGACGCGGCGGAGGCCCGTCTCGAGATCGAGGAAGCGCTCGCGTCTTCGCGTGGGCGGCGCGTCAATCTCGCACTGTTTGCTGTCATGGCGTTTGGGACGCTGGCTGTCCTGGCCCTCGGTGCGGCGTTGTGGGCGGGACGTCAGACTCGTCAGACCGACGGCCCTGGTCCAGCGTCGCTGAAGCCCGCGACGTTCACTCAACTCACCGATCAACCTGGGCCCGAGCTGTACGCACATCTCTCACCTGACGGCAAGCTGTTCGCCTATCAGGGTCGGGCCGCGGGGCAGTGGGACATTTACGTCCAGCGGATGAGAGGCAGGAATCCAGTCAATCTGACCAAAGGTTCGATGGATGACGACACGCAGCCGGCATTCTCACCCGACGGCGAACGCATCGCGTTCCGGTCGGAGCGCGAGGGTGGCGGGATTTTCGTGATGGGGGCGTCGGGGGAGAACGTGAAGCGGCTCACCGACTTCGGTTACAACCCCGCGTGGTCGCCTGACGGCAGCCAGCTCGTCGTCACGACCGGATGGTTTTTACGGCCCGAAGATGGGGGCACGAGTGCAATTGGACGACTTTTTCGCGTAAACGTCGCGACGGGTGAAAAGCGCCTCATCACGGGACCGATCGAGAGCGCGCAACAGCCTGACTGGTCTCCCCACGGTACTCGGGTCGCGTATTGGCAAGTGGCGGGAGGACAAAGGGACATTTTGACTGTGGCCGCCAGCGGGGGCGATCCCGTTTCCGTCACCAACGATCCCTATGTGGACTGGAATCCGGTCTGGTCGCCGGACGGCACCTACCTGTATTTTTCCAGCGACCGCGGAGGCAGCATGAATCTGTGGCGGGTTCGGATTGACGAGAAGTCAGGCAAGACACTAGCGGCCCTCGAGCCGGTCACGACGCCCTCACCATCCAGCGGGTTCGTCAGCTTTTCTCGCGACGGCCGCCAGCTCGCGTACGTGCAGCTGACTCGAAACTGGAACGTGTACAAGGTCGGCTTCGATCCCTCCAAGGAAGCCGTAGTGGGCCAGCCAATCGCGGTCACCCAAGGCTCCAAGGAGCTCGCGTTTCCCGATGTGTCGCCCGATGGCCAATGGATCGCCTTCACCTCGCGGCTGAAGCCCGAAGATGTGTACGTCGTGAAGACCGATGGAACCGGCCTTCGCCAGCTCACTGACGATGTTTTCCAGGATCGCACCCCACGTTGGTCGCCGGATGGGAAGCGGATTGCGTTCATGTCCAACCGCACCGGAAAGTGGCAGGTCTGGACGATCAACCCCGATGGCAGCCGTCTCGAACAGCTGACTGATGCGCCGGGCCAGGGAGCCTCGGCCCCGACCTGGTCGCCGGACGGTGCACACTTGTTGGGCCAGCCTCTGCGGAGTGCAAGATCGTTTGTGATCCAAACGGGCAGACCCTGGAAGGATCAGACTCCCGAGCCATTACCCGCGAGCGAATCTGGCGCGGGATTCACTGCGTGGTCCTGGTCGGCTGATGGACGCAAGCTCGCCGGATACTTGATGCGAGAAGACGGCAGTTCCCAGGGAGTTGCGACGTATTCCTTCGAGTCGCATAAATACGAACCACTCGCACCAGTCGGAGACTGGCCCCACTGGCTTCCGGACAACCGCCGGCTCATTTTTCACTATCAAGGCAAAGTGTACCTCGTTGACAGCGAGTCGAAAAGAACTCACGAGGTTCTCTCGGTCGCTCCACACCAGGTCTCGTGGCAATTTGGATTTTCCCGTGATGGTCGGCAGATCGTGTTCATCCTCGATGCCACCGAGGCCGACGTCTGGCAAGTGAATCTGGAGTGATGCGAATCAGTTCCGATCGCGGATCTCCGTCATCCAGATATTGCCCGTAATCTCGCCCTGATTGACCACGATCTGGTCGCGCGCGACCGAAAGCTGTCCCTACCAAGAAGGCGATCGGTCGTCCAAGCATTGCGTTGCTGCAGTGTGACGCGCGTCGAGATCGCGCCTGGACGCAGTCGGGCCTGAGAGAACCCGTTCCAGAAACCATCATCCAAGGCTAGCGGGTACGCAGATCGAGGTTCACCAAGCGCCCGCGCCGGGGTTACGCCGCGCGCCGTTCGTAGCGATGATGAAGGCTGCCGACCTGCGGGATCGCGACGATGCGTCCGTCGCCACGAGCTGCGATCGGGCGAGGAATCGGCGCGTGAAGGGTGCATTTATGCAGGCTTCCAGCGCTGCGCGGCTGGGGCGAGACGTGAAGCGTGGGTCAGGGTGGATGCGTAGAATACGAGGGCTGTCTGGCTAGGCTGGAGGCTTCGTGTTCCTCTCGCTTTGTTACGTGCTGCGCTGGGTGCTTCAGCTCGCGGGTCTTGCGCGTTCGCGCGACCGATTTCAAGGAGAGAAGGTCAAACACTGGGAAGCACCGACGCGTTCGTCGTCGCTCTGCGATAGGGTCACGGCTTCGATGACGGCAAATCTCATTAGAACCGCAATCGGATTTGCAGTTGCGCGTTGCGCATGGTCTGCGCAGCGTTGGCCGCACCGAAACCCGCGGTCCGCGGCGTCGATCGCGCCGGATCGATCGAGCCATCCGCCAGCGTCTGCGAATTGCGGATGGTCAGATCCGTCGGGCTGTTGTACTGGATCTGCGTCTGCCGTCCGGTGATCACCACGGTGTTGAACGCATTGAAGACGTCGAGACGAAACTCCAGGCTTTGCCCGCCGCGGATTCGAATCTCACGCATCAGCGAGAGGTCGACCGTCTTGTTCGGGCAGCCCCGGAGGATGTTTCGACCAGACTCCAGACCAAGACTGCCGTACGTCGGCCCGGTCACCGCGGCCGTACTGAACTGCGCATACTGGTTGTCGGTGCAGCCGCTCCCGGGATCGCCGATGTACACGATCCGTGCGCCATAGTCCGGCGAGCCGGTCAGGTTCACGCTGCCGCCATTGTTCTGGTACGTGTAACTGAGATCGTACGTCGTGCCCGATCCCGCGGTCAGAACGCCGGCAATCTGCCAATCGTTGATCACGTGGCCCATCGCGCGCGCGGCACTATTGGCGGTCGCATGGACGTTCGGCAGGTCCCACACCGCATTGGCCTTGAGGTAGTGCGGACGGCGATCGAGATACTTATTCAACTCTTCATACGCGGCCTGATCGGCTCGGAGCGAGAACGTACCGTCGGCCGCGTGCTGTAAACGCTTCTGCAGACCCGTGTTGCCGGTGAACGAAATTCCCCAGGTGTAGTTCGCACCAAACGAGAACCCGTTTCGGAAGCGCCGGTTCAGGGACACCTGAAGCGAGTGGTAGAGGTCCCAGAATTCCGTGGTGTTCTGATTGATATTGCTGAAACCGCGAAACGGCCGCAGCAGGTTCTGGGTATAGGCCGCGGCGCCAGGTACCGCGGTCGAGCCCGCGAGCGTCGGATCCTGGTTCTGCGGCAGATAGGCGGCGCCCATATCGACGGCGTTGAGGTTCACGGTTGTTCCGCCCTGGAATCCGCCCAGGCGGTTCACGCCGCGATTGCCGACGTACGAGACGTCGAGCGATGTGGCCCACGGCAGCGCCATCTGCACGCCACCCTGCCACTGCCACGACGCGGGAACCTGTGCGTCGTACTGGAAGATGACGAGCGCGGGCACGCCGACCGGGCTGAGACCGCTGCCGATCGTCTGCATCTGGCCGTTGCGGAGGTCCTGGGACGTCGCGATGGGAGGGTTGCCGGGAATCGAGAACACCGTGTTGCCATCCGGCCGGTCAAAAAACAGGCCGCCTCCCGCGCGGAGCACCAGGTTCTGCGTCCCAGTCAGGTCGTACGCCAGACCGAAACGCGGCCCGAGGGCCATCGTCGGCCACACGTAGGCGGTATCCGCAATCCCTTCCCCGGCGCGCCGGATGCCGTTCAGCAGGTTGCCGGAATTCGGAATGGGCGTGCCGATTGCCGCCTGGGTGTTCGCGGCGCCCGGTATCGTGAGGATCTGACCGGTGCGGGGATCCATCGCGTTGCGCACGTTTCCAGAACACGTCGCCGCGCCGTTGCTGCAGCCGGCGATGTAGAACACCGGCGCCTGCGCCGCGGACCACAGCTCCGGGAAGAAGTTCGATTCCTGCAGGAACCGGTCGTACTGGGGCTGCTGGCGCGTGAACCGCAGACCGTAGTCGAGGGTCAGTCTGCCGTTCACCTTCCAGTTGTCCTGCAGGTAGAACTCCGTGTTGTTGTAGATCATGTGGCCTTCGATGAAACTCGACTGCTGGAGGTACTGCGTGAACACGCCTGTCGCGGCGTTGGCGAAGCCGAAGCCGGTATCCAGAAAGTTATTCGTGTCGTTGCCGAAGTTGACGTAGCCCTGGAACGTCAGATTCGCCAGGCCGCCGGCGCCGGTGTTCTGCGCCTTGAAGCTGTGGTTGTTGTAGAAGCCGCCTTTGAACGTATGGCGATCCCTGACCTTCGTCACGCTGACGGCCACGTCCTGGGTGCGGTTGATGTTCAGCCACCCCGGGTACCGCTGATTGGGCGGCGCGGAGCCGATGCGGTTCCCCCACCCGAACACAGGCGGAAGATTGAGGCGGGTGCCATCCCAGAAGGGTGGGTTGATCTGCGGGAGCACCTCGTACGCGTAGTAACGCTGATCGACGACGCCGGCATCCGGGTACAGCAGCGGAAAGGCCGCGAGGCCATTAAAACGATTCGAGGTCTCGTTGACCAGTACACCGCCTTCATTGCCTCCGGTCAGTTCGTTCCGGATGAACCCGTAGGTGCCCTCGATGAACGTCGTGGGGTTCATCGTGTAGTTCACCGTCAGCGCATAGTTCGTGATGTACGGAAACGGCGTGAGAACGTCCGTGAATCCTGGAATGAGTCCGGGCGTGACCAGAGGCCGGGCACGCTGGCCGGAGTACTTGCCGGTCACCCGCAGCTTCGACGACACGTTGTAGTCGAGGCGGATGGCGGGCTGCCGGGTGAGGTTTTCGACCTGCGGCAACGCCGGGAACCCATCGCCGCCGATCTGGAAGTTGTAGGTGGTGTTGATCACCTGGGTTTTGTTCGGCAACGGGTAGCGCTTGAGAATATCGAGGCCCAGCCCGTACAGACGGTCCGCCGGAATCCTGCCGACGACTCCGCCGGCCTGGAAGCAGCCCGCGGTGTTGGTCGCGGTACAGGGGGACGTCGAGAGCGCGTCCTTGATGAAGGGATTGAGGATTCCGGTCGACTCGCCGTTGGTGTTGGTGCCAAGCGTCTGCGAGAAGTCGCCGGCGCGCTCGAGCGCCGTCGGCACCCGCAGCCGGATGGGGTTCCCGCTGTTGATCGGATTGTTCCTCGGACGATATTCGTGGCTGTAGAAGAAGAACAGCTTGTTGTTGCCGCCCGGTTTGCCGACCGGGCCGCCGATGGAGTAGCCCCAGTCCTTCTCCTTGGTGACGGGCTTGGGGTCGCCGTTCTTCGCGTTCACCCAGCTATTGGCATTCCACGACGAGTTCCGCTCGACATCGTAGAGCGACCCGCGGAAACGGTTCGAGCCGCTCTTGGTGACGGCGGTGATCTGCAGACCGCTCGACCGCCCGTACTCCGCCTGGTACCCCTGCGTGAGGATCTTGACCTCGCCGATGGACTCGATGCTCATGGGGAGCATCACCCCGTTGTTGCCCGTGTCCATGGCGGAGATGCCGTCCATCATGATGTTGTTCTGACCCGCGCCGCCCAAACGGGTTGCGGCTGCCGACGCGCCCCCGGACACGACCCCTGGCGTAAACGACGTGAGGCTCGTGAAATCGCCGCGGTTGATGGGAAGGTTTTCGATCTGCTCTGTCGTGACGGCGAACGATCGCTCGCCGCTCGACGCCTGAACCAATGGCGACTCAGCGATCACGGTCACGATTTCCTCTGCGCCACCCGGCTCGATTGTCAGGACAGGGACTGACACGCGCTCGCCTGCGCTCACGACAACACCGGTGCGCGTGAGCGTTCGGAATCCCGCCAATTTCACTTCCACGGTGTAGGTATCCGCCGTTGTGTTCGGGAACACGTAGTCCCCAGTGGCGTTCGTGACGGCCGGCACCGACCGCGTGCCCCTCGCTTCGCTGATGAGTACAACGCTCGCCCCGGGAATTACTCCGCCCGTGGTGTCCTTGATCGTACCCGTCACCGTCCCTGTCGTGATCTGCGCAACGGCCGGCACGGTACCGACCCACACCACCATGAGCGCCACCGCGAGGAAATGGACAAACCGGACCTGCATGGCTCCTCCTCTCACCGCACGTTCGACTTGTCGCTCATGTGCCGCGCGGTACACTCACCGCGCGATGAAGGGTCCTTGGTGTCGGGATCATCGCCCATCGAAATCGTCCGCGGATTCCTGGAGAACCCGCAAATTTCGCGGGAACAGTAAAACAGATTGCGCACACTGTCCAGCGTCAAGCGTCAATGCCGAGCTGGTTTCTCAAAAATGCGGCATCATCGACGGGTGGTTCGCCGCTGGCTTGCGACTGTCCTCCTCCTCGTAACAGGCGCTTGCGGCGGCGGCTCGCCAACGTCACCGACGCCGTCGCTCACGCCGCCGGGTGCGTCCATGCCGTCCGACCCGCTGAAGGCCGCGGCGTCCGTACGCGGAAGACTGGTCGGCACCGCCGTTCAAACCAGCCTTCTTGGCGGCGCGCAGTACGGCACGGTCGTGGCGCGGGAATT
>Ga0114129_10009956_pt1 | contig 13551 bp, 11 predicted proteins | sample RhiMetdeltSRZDD1_FD_80071 | JGI IMG/M metagenome (GOLD analysis project Ga0114129, IMG submission 80071) | Populus rhizosphere microbial communities from Tennessee, USA - Rhizosphere MetaG P. deltoides SRZDD1 (version 2) (version 2) | ecosystem: Host-associated > Plants > Roots > Rhizosphere >...
CCGCCGCCTTGCCGCTGGCGGCCTGGCGCGCGAAGGCGATGCGGCTGAAGTTGATCACGGCGTCCTGCATGGCCACCTTGATCTGCTGGCCGCGGCCGGTGCGCTCGCGCTGGTGCAGCGCGGCGAGGATGCCGATGGCGCAATGCAGGCCGGTGCCGGTATCGCCGATGGTCGGTCCGGGCTTGAGCGGCTCGGTCTCGGTCGTCCCCGTCAGGCTCAGGGCGCCGCCCACCGACTGCGCGATCATGTCGAAGCTCACGTAGTTCTCGTACGGGCCGTCACCGAAGCCCTTGACTTGCGCGAAGATGATCCGCGGATTGATCTTCTTGACGACGTCGTAGCCGAACCCCAGCCGCTCGATGGCGCCGGGGGCGAAGTTCTCGATCATGACGTCGGCCTTCTTCAGGAGCTCTGTGAAGATCTCGCGGCCGCGCGGGGTGCTGAGGTTCAGTGTGATGCTGCGCTTGTTGGCGTTGAGCAGCATGAAGTAGTGCGAATCCACCCCGGCCGTGTCGGTGGACGCGCCGCGCCCCTGGTCGCCGCCCTTGGGATTCTCGACCTTGATGACGTCGGCGCCCAGCCAGGCGAGCGCTTCGGTGCACGAGGTTCCGGCTTCGAACTGGGTCAGATCTAGAACCTTCACGTCCTCCAGCGCGGTCTTCTGTGCCATGGGGCTCTCCTGTTCACGCGAACGGTTCGCTGCTAGGCGACGAAGATCGTATCACGGTGGTCGCCGGCGTGGAACCGAGGTCTCGGCCTTCGCTGGCGTCCGGCTCCGGAGCCAGCGCACCACGGCGTCGACGAAGCGCGCCGGCGACTCCAGCTGGGGCACGTGGCCGATGTCGTCGAACACCTCCAGGGACCATTTCGGCTGGCGCCGGAGCAGCGCCTGCGCCGCCGCCAGCGGTACGAGCCGGTCGTCGCGTCCGTGGATCAAGAGCGTCGGCGCGACGATCTCCTCGACCATTCTGTAGTAGCGTCGCGGCCGGAGGATCAGCGCGAGCATCGAGCGGGTGGCCGAGATGAAGACGCGATGGGCCCACGGCATGGTCTCGAGCCGGGCGCGGGTCAACTCGACGTGCGCCTTCCGGATCGCCTCGGGCACCCGCGAGCCGTCCGTGCAGAGCAGCCGCAAGAGCTCACCCACGAGCCCCTCGGGCCCGAGCCTGGCCGCCCGGTTTCGCAGGAACCAGGGAGCCACGGCAGGGATCACATACAGGGCGAACAGCATCTGGACCCTGAGCTCGATCCGTCCGCCGGGCACACGCGGCAGGGCCGGCGTGACCAAGACGAGCCCGGCCACGCTGGCCGGCTCCCGCGCCGCCTGCATCATCGCGATGAGACCGCCCATCGAGTTGCCGACGAGGATCACCGGTTCGCCGACGGCCGCCTTGAGGAATCCATGAAGCGATCGCTGGAGGGTCGTCACGGTGATCGCGCGGCCGGCCGGCGGTGTGCGCCCAAAGCCGGGAAGGTCCAGGGCCAGCACCCTGGCGTGCTCGGCGAGCTGAGGCCCGACGCCGAGCCAGTTCTCGCAGCTCCCGCCCAGACCATGCACGAAGACCATCGGTGGCCCCGCGCCGCCGAAGTCGGCGAAGTGGATCGGCCCGTCGGCCTCGATGGTCCCTAGGCGCACGGGGAAGGAAGTCGTCGGCACGCGCCCTCAGCCAGCGGCCAGCGTCGCGATCTCGCCGACGTCGCGAAGATCGACCAGCCGCCGCAGGGTCGTCAGCAGGCGCGACACTTGATCGGCCGGCAGCACCACCTGCGCGACGCGCCGGAACTTTTCCTCGACGTCGTCGCGCGACGGCGGGTTCTCGGGCGTGCCCCGCGCGGCCGTCACATGATGCTCGAGCACGCGCCCGTCTCTGAGCCGCACCGTCATGTGCGCGGCGACGATGGGCATCGACGGATCGGGCACGGGCGTGACGCGCGCCGTCAGCCTCGCGACGTCCGGATCGGCGACCGCCGCCGCGTCGAACTCCGCCTCGCCGGCGTCGCCGCGCAGCAGCGCGATCGCGGCGCAGAAGCCGATGCTGAACTTGGCCTCGAGATCGGTCCGGGGGCTCTGCTGGTTCGCGACCTTCATCACCAGCGGGTGCACGCGGCACTCGACCCGCTCGATCGCGTCGGCGGCGAGCGGCGGCGAGTGCGCGCGGATTCCGCGCGCGGCATCGATCGTCGCGTGCGTCAGGTGACACGCGGCGTAGAACTTCGTGCTGTTGTCGAGCAGCTGCCAGCGCTTGCCGAAATCCTCGACGGCCGGGCTCAGGTCGCTGACCCCGAGGTACGTCTCCGCCAGGCTCCCGGGTCCATCGAGCATCGCCATCGATCCGGTGAAGCCTTCACGGGCGAGCAGCGCCGCGAGCAAGCCGTTCATCGCGGCCTTGCCCGGGTGGAGCGGCTTGGCCATCGTGCCGAACGAGGCCGTGAGTCCGGTCGCCTGCGTCCCGGCGAGCCCGAGGGCGTGCGCGAGCTGTCCCGCGTTCAGGCGGAGCAACCGGCCCGCGGCGGCGGCGGCGCCGAAGTGTCCGAGGGTCGCCGTCGCGTGCCAGCCGCGCTCGGTCAGCCTGGCGCCGATCACGCGGCCGATCCGGGTCTCCACCTCGAATCCGGCGATGAATGCGGCGAGCGCGTCGGCGCCGGTGGCGCGCTGCCATTCGCCGAGGGCGAGCACGACCGGCGCGACCGGCGCCGAGCCGTGGACGACCGACGGCAGATGGGTGTCGTCGAAGTCGAGCGCGTGCGACTGCGCGCCGTTAGCCATCGAGGCGAGCAAGGCGCTCGTGCGCAGGCGGCGGCCGAACACGGTCGCCTGCGGCTCGCCGCCGGTCACCGCGATCACGCTGCCGATCGCGTGGGCCAATGGCTCCTTCGAGCCTCGGATGGCGGTGCCGACCCAGTCCGTGATCGACCGGCCGGCGGCCTCGACCACCGCCGGCGGCAAGGATGCGAGCTCCAGACCGAGGATGAACTCGACCAGCCCGTCCATCACGGGAGTGCTGGGCCTGGGCATGATGGTGTCTCCCTGCCGGTGACCCGTCGAGCTCAGCGACGTGCCTGCGCGGCCAGTGGCCCGCGCAGCACGCGTCCGGGATGGGCGCCGGTGTGCTCCCCGTCGCGCAGCACGATCTGGCCGTTCACGATCGAGGCGTCGAAGCCGGTCGCCTTCTGACGCAGACGCCGGGCGCCGGCGGGCAGATCGTTCACGACCTCCGGCATGTCGGGCGCCACGCGGTCGGGATCGAAGACGATGACGTCGGCGGCCAGCCCCTCGTGAAGCAGTCCGCGCTCGTGGAGGCCCCACGCCGACGCCGGCTCGAAGCTGAGCATCCGCACGCCTTCCTCGAGGGTGAGCGCCTGGCGGCGGCGCACCCAGTAGGCGAGCACCTGGGTCTGCAGCGACGAGTCCATGATCTGCGAGACGTGCGCACCGGAATCCGAGAACGTCACCACCGAGCGCGGGTGCTTCATCATCTCCAGCACGTGGTCGAGGTTCTCGTTGAAGAGCGGCTGGACGAAGAACGCCTTCAGGTCGCGCTCGAGCGCGACCTGGATCAGTGCCTCCACCGGATCGAGACCGCCCTCGCGTGCAATCTCGGCGATCGAGCGGTGCGGCCCGCACGGATCCTCCATGAGCATCGTCCACTCGTAGTCGGGCCGGCGGGCCTCGGCGCCCACGACGCTGCCGTAGTCGGCCTCGGCGGCGGCCTTCACCAGCCGCCGGCGCACCTCGGCGTCGCGCAGGAGCGTCTGCTGCTCGGCGAGCGGGCGCCGGCGCACCTCGCGCCACTCGGGCAGACGATCGAAGGGCAGCCGTGTCTCGAACGAGAGCACGACCGAGAGGGCGCGGCTGTGCACCTGGGCGAACATGCGGCCGCCGGCGCGCGCGGTCTCGTCGAGCACCGCGAAGTACGCGCGCCAGGCGTCCGGCATGAACCGCGAGCTGAACATACCCCATGTGACCGGCACACCAGTTTCGACCGCGAGATCGCGCAGGCGTTCGAGATAGTCGCGCCGGCGGTCGAGATCGCGGCCCGTGTCCTCACCGGCGATCTCGAAGATGCCGGCGCCGAGGTCGCCCATCACCTGCACCAGCTCGCGTACCTCGCTCCACTCGGCGACTCGGCTGGCCACGGGCCGCCGGTCGGCCGTCTCGTGATTGCGCGTCCGGGACGTGGTGAACCCCATCGCCCCGGCGGCGAGCGCGTCGGCCAGCTCGCGCTTCATCACGGCTAGGTCCGCGGCGGTGGCCGGCTCGGAGAACGCGCGCTCGCCCATGGCGTAGGTGCGCAACGCCGAGTGGCCGACGTAGCCCGCGTAATTGATCCCCTTCGGCCAGCGCGCGACGGCGTCGAGGTACTGCGCGTACGTCTCCCACGTCCACTCGATACCCGCCTGCATGGCCTCGGCGGGAATGTCCTCGGCGCGCTCGAGGTTCTTCACGACCAGGTGCTTCTCGTCGGGCCGGCACGGCGCCAGGGTGAAGCCGCAGTTGCCCATGACGACGCTGGTCACGCCGTGCCAGCAGGAGCACGTGCCGAGCGGATCCCACGCGACCTGCGCGTCCATGTGGGTGTGGCCGTCGATGAAGCCCGGGGCGACGATCCGGTGGCGCGCGTCGACCTCCTCGCGCCCGCGCGCGTGGATGGTGCCGATGCGCGCGATGCGATCGCCGCGGATGCCGACGTCGGCGCGGTAGCGCGGAAGCCCGGAGCCGTCCACCACCGTGCCGCCTCGGATCACGAGGTCGTAGCTCATGCCGGCCTCGTGGCGGCGGGCGCGGCTTCGAGCCCGTAGAGCTCGGCCACGTTGTCATGGAGCACGAGATCGCGCTCGGCTTCGGTCAGGTGGGCGGCCTGCTTGGCCAGCACGGCCTGCGAGTGGGGCCACGTGGAGTCGCTGTGCGGGAAGTCGTTCGCCCACATGAGCCGGCGGACGTTGCAGAGGTCCTTCACCTGGAAGGCCACCCAGTCGTCCTGGAACGTGGTGTAGACGTGCTCACGGAAGTACTCGCTCGGCATCCGCGTGATCGCGCTGCCGGTGAGCCAGTAGCGATGCCGCTCGTAGGCGTGGTCCATGCGGTACATGAAGTGCGGCACCCAGCCGGCGTCGGCCTCGACGCAGACGAGCCTGAGCTTCGGATGGCGCTCGAACACGCCGCCGAAGATGAAGAGCCCGATGATGTCCTGGCAGCCGCGGATGATCGACATGAACGCGTTGAGCTTGGGCCCTCGCGTCTTGAACGTGTCACTGCTGCTGGTGAGGATGTGGAACGAGAGCGGCAGCTTCAGGTCGACGGCCGCTTCCCAGAAGGGGTTGTAGATCGGATCGTCGTAATCCGCCAGCGCGGGATTGCCGGGCATCATCACGCCGCGCAGGCCGAGCGCCTTGATGCGCTCGAGGTCGCGAATGCCGTCCTCCACCGAGCGCATGGCGGTCTGCCCGACGCCGAGCAGGCGGCTCGGGTGCGCGGAGGCATACTCGCCGATCCACTCGTTGTAGGCCGCGAAGCAGGCGTGCTTGAAGTCAAAGTCCGGATGGTTGCACAGCATCATGCCGACGGTCGGGTACAGGATCTCGGCGGCCACGCCGTCGCGGTCCTGGTCGGCCAGCCGGGCCTGCGGGTCCCAGCCGCCGCGATGCAGCTCGTCGAATCGCACACCGAAGACCGTCAATTCCTCGGCGCGCTTGCCGGCCGCGGCCACCAGACCCATCGGGATCGGCTTGTCGAGGCCTTCGATGACGAAGAGGTCGCCGCGCTTGGGATCGTGGACCACGTGGGGCGCCCGATCGCGAAACTTCGCGTCGATCCGGTCGAGGTAGGCGTTGGGCGGCTCGGTGATGTGCGAGTCAGCGGAGATGATCGGTTTGGCCATGCCTCACGCGCCTTCGAGCGCGCTCGCGTCGGCCACGATCACCTTCGTGCCGTCGGCCTTCTCGCAGTACACCCGGACGTCGGCGCGCGTCTGACCGTTCTCCACGCGCCGGCCCGTGATGATGCCCCGCGTGGTGAAGGTCTCGTTCGGCCACAGCACGTTGGTGAACTTCACGTCCAGGCGGCCGCCCAGATAGAAGCCGCGGCCGAAATGCCGGGTCAGGAGCTCGGTGACGCACGAGATCGTCATGCGCCCGCCGATGACCGTGTCCTGGAAGCCGAGCTCCTTCGACGCGTCCTTGTCATTGTGATAGTTCCGGCTGCGGAAGAAGAACGCGTCGCACATCTCCGGGGTAAAGGCCTTGCGGAGCTCGACCGAGAGCGGCTCACCGGAGGGCTCGCCCACCTGCCGCGCCCCTTCCTTGCTGGCCGGATCGCGCAGGGCGACCTCGCCGCTGGTCTGCTCGGCCATGAAGCTCTGATGATGGATGCTGCGGGCGATCAGGTTACCGGTCTCGTCGCGCACCCACATTTCCTGCGCGACGACCTCGCGGTCGCGGCGACGGTAGCGATCGACGACCTTCGCGCTGACTTTCAAGATTTGCCCTACGCGCGTCGGCGCGTGGATCTCCCATTCCTGACGCCGCCACAGGTTGCCGAAGAGGTTGTCGAGGTACCAGCCCTTGAACTGACTGTCCGCCTGCTGGAAGACGATTACCGGAGCCACCGGTCCGCCGAACGGCGACGTCGCCGTGTACCAGGGGTTCGGCGCGTCGAGCCCCTTGATGTAGTGCTGAACCATCTCCTCGGTGACGGTCAGCTCGAGTGTGCCGAGATCTTTGCCCGCGTACACGTCGGTCGTCGCCATGCGTGCGATCCTCCTGCGCCTCGTGATACCGCAAACGTATGATATGGGCAAGCCCGCACAAGGCTTCAAAGACGAATGCCCATGACTGCCGATGAGCTGAAATCCTGGAGGAAGGGCGAGCGCGCCCGGCTGGTCGCGGCGCGTGAAAGCCTCGATGCGGCCACGCTCGAGCGCTTCCGCCAACGCCTCGACGGTCATCTCCGGCGGTCGTTTCCGGGCCTGGCGACCGCGAAGCTCGCCATCTACTGGCCGATCCGCGGGGAATACGACGCCCGCCCGCTGACCCAAGAGCTCCGCGAGCGCGGCGCGGTGACGGCCCTGCCCGTGGTCGTCGGCGCCCGGCAGCCGCTCGTTTTCCGGGAATGGCATCCCGGCGTGGCCCTCAAGACGGGCCCGCTCGGCATCTCCTATCCCGCGGGCTCCGATCCTGTCGTTCCTACAGCCATGCTGGTGCCGATGCTCGGGTGGGACGAGGCCGGCTATCGCCTTGGCTACGGCGCCGGCTTCTTCGACCGGACCCTGGCGAGCCTGACGACGAAGCGCGTCGTCATCGGCGTCAGCTACGAGCTGGGGAAGCTGAAGACGATCCACCCCCAGAGCTGGGATATCCCGATGGACTGGGTCGTGACCGAGCGCGGCGTCTACCGGCGCGATCCAGAGGGCCTGGTCTTTCTCGGCGCGCCGGCGGATGGCGAGCCGAGCGCGCTCGCCTCGCCCGTCTGCTACGCGGGCGAGGTCAACCCTGCCCCCGAAGGCAGTTGCCCAGGAAGCTCCTGACCACCGACGCGGACTTTCCGTCGATGTCGACCGCATAGTCGATCGACGGCGCGTCGTTGACCGGAGGCTTCATCCGATAACCGATCTGGGTGGCGGACCTCGCGAGACGAACGACGTCCGGCGGCAAGATGAAGGTGGAGCCGGCGACGGTCAAAGGAATTTCCTTGCCGTCGATCGTCAGCCAATGACTCCATCCAGGCGCGTCGATACGCTCGCTCGTGCCAAAGAGTGTTTGCTGGTTGTCACAGGAAAACGACACGGTCCCGGCACCGTCGATGGTGACCTGCCGGCCTTGCAGCCGCGAGCCGCCGGCATTTTTTTCGATGCTCCACCGCGGCGGCTGTCTGCCGTTGTTCACCACACCGAGGACTCGAGCTTCTCGCTCGGACAGCACGTACATCTCGTCGGGCCGGGCCTTTAGCCAGAGATCCACGAGCCGCGCATCGACGCCCATCTCGCGAACGTATGCGCGGATCGCCGAGGAAAGATTCTGGTCGAGGTCGGAATCACCGGTTTTCGGGCCGCCGCGAAGCGATGCGCGATGAACGCCGTAGCGGGCGCCGTTGTCGTTGAAGCGATAGACGCCGCCCAGGAACGCCACCGAGCACGCGCTGTAGCACTCGCCGGGAAGGAGGGTGCGGGAATCGATGATGTGGGTCGACGCGCCGTGCTTGCGGATGACGCGGCCGAGTTGCATTCCGGCAAACAGATTGCCCCCGGGGGAGTTCAGCCAGATCGCGATCCGGCCGTCGACGCCCTCGAGCGCCTGAGCGAGGCGAACTGGCGCGCCAGCGTCGATCCGCCCGTCGAGGTAGACGACCGTGGTGTCCCGGAACGCGCCCGATTCCGATCGCGGCACGACCGTGACGGCCATGACCGGCTCCGGTTCGGCCCTCGGATCGGCGATGACGAGCCGACCGGCGAAACCGATCGCCGCGAGAACGAGGAGAAGGAGGCTCGCGCGAATGGCTCTCGACGTGGAATGAGGATAGTATGAGCCGGGCCATCGAGCCAGGGAAGGAGCCGACCATGATCGCCACTCCGACGGTTCGTTCGATCGAGGGCACGTTCGCCGCTCACGCGCTCGGCGTCGACCTCACGCAGCCACTGGATGCCGACACCCTGGCCTGGATCGAGCGGGCCTTCGCGGACCATCCCGTCCTGGTGTTCCCCGATCAGGACCTGGGGCCCCGGGAGCTGGCCGCGTTCGGGCGCTGCTTCGGCAAGCCGAAGCTTCACTCGCTGGTCGATTATCGTCACGCCGAATATCCCGAGGTGTCGTGGCTGACCAACGTGGCCAAAGACGGCAACATCGACTGGTTCGGGGTCAAGCGCGCCACCGACTGGCACACCGACTCGCCGTACGAGGACCAGCCGCCCCGCCTGGCCATCCTGCATGCCAAGGAAATTCCGTCCTCGAAGGGCGGAACGATCTTCGCCGACATGCGGGCCGCCTATGACGCGCTCTCCGATGAGATGAAGCGGCGTCTCGCCGGCATGGTCGGCCTCCACGGCCGCCACGATGGACCGGCCGGGGTCCGGCTCTACGCGGGCGACCCCGACCAGCGGATCGATCGAGCCTATCCCGAGAAGGCGCGTCCGGCCCTCGTCACCCACCCCGTGAGCGGACGGACAGTCCTCTTCGTCAATCCGCTACACACTCACGGCTTCCAGGGAATGCCCCGCGACGAAGCGTGGACGCTGATCGATCAGCTCGCGGAGCACTCCACCCAGCAGCAGTTCACCTATTACCACCAGTGGCGGGTCGGCGACGTGCTGATGTGGGACGAGCTCGCGACGATGCACCGCGGCGCCGGCGACTATCGTCCCGACGAGCGTCGAGTGCTCCTGCGGACGATCGTCTACCCGAGCTAGGCCAGGCGGATCGCGTAGAGCATGCTGCCGCTGTCCTTGCCGGAGAGAAATCCGTCCGGGCTCGTCACGGTGTCGGCCAGCGGCTCCGCGCTCGGGCGCACGGTCCGGTGCGCCCGGAACGGCGCGAAGTGGATCCGCGTGGCCCCGAGCGCCTCGCACGCCGCTCCCGTCCACTGATTGGTCGCTTCGATCAGCATGAAGGCGTGGCCCAGCGCCTGGTAGCGCGCGGCGGTCGCGGCGACCAGCTCGAAGGCATCGTCCTTCCCGAGCGCATCGGACCGGGCCACCATGAAGTGGTGGCCGACCTCCCCCGCGGCATGAGCGCCGCGGAACTCCGGATACGCGATCGAGAGCGCCTTGATCGACTCCGCGTCCTGGGCGCCGAGCAGGGCGAACACCGGCTCCACGAACGCGAGGACCGCGTCGAGAAACGGGTCGCCCTGGCGGAAGCTCGGCGGATCGACGAGCGGCGGCATCGTCTCGTTGATCGCGCCGCCGATCACGTCGCCGGTGTCGTCGAGGATCGCGAGTGACTGGCTCAGCGCCTCCTCGCTGACGGCGACGTCAGCACGAGGACTCGTCGGGTCCGTCAGCACGAGCAGGCGGACGAACCAGTAGAGGAGGCTCTCCCTGCTCCAGGGCCCGAACGCGGACGTGCCGAACGGGTCGATGTGAACAGCATCCCTCAACCCGTCCGGCAGGAGCTTCGGGGGCTGGAGATGGCGGCACTGTGGCTCGCGCCGGGCGAACGACGTCCCCACCACCTCGGCCAAGCGCACGACTTGATTCGGCGTGAGACGGGACGCAGGCACCGCGGTGTAGCGACGACTCCGATAGGGCCGCGCCCGCTCGAAGTCGACGAGCGGCAAGATCGCCGGCAGCGGCTGGACGCCGTGCTCGACGACGTCCGCAGCGCTCGGATAGCGACAGAAGGGCAACGACCGCGGCTCTCCCGCGGCCGGCTTGTCCCTGAGTAATTTGCGCTGATTCATGACAGCGTTCTCCCTCTGAACGGTCTTTTCGCACCCGAAGCACCGAGGAGCATCGGCAATGCCAAGGGTAGAACGTGCCGAACGTGTGGAATTTTCGTGTCTTACGGTAAACGTGGCCGGAGGGCGCGGGCGGTCTCGTCGGGCAAGGCTCCGCAACGTTCGGGCGACCTGCCGTGTGAGCTTTGCTACGATTCTGCGGTCGAGGGCACATGATGAGCCCGGATAACGGCTCGGCAGCAGAGCGACTGTGGTGGTTCCGCGATGCCCGCGAGCCGCTACCGCCTCCCCGTCCTCGTCGCTTGCGATGGCTCCACCGGCAAGAGACGCTCGACGCCCTCGCGTGTCTATCGCTCTCGACGCTCTGCTTCAGCCAGGCTCGCAGCGAGTTGCTGTTCCGGCCCGGCTGGGACTTCTACAACCTGACGCCGCTCGGGGCGCCGGCCCTGGCGGCATTCGTGTTGAACATCGTCGGGCTTGCCGCCCTCGGCTACCTTGCCGCGCGATGGACTCGACGCATTCAGCGGCCGGCGTGGCTTCGTCTCGCCGCCGGCGCCGCCGCAGTGGCGCTTCTCGCCTCATTGAACTTCGCGCGCATCACACACCAGACGGTGAGCCGATGGACGGACGTCATCGGCCTGCCCGGACTGCTGGTCCTGGTTGTCCTGGTGCTCACCGCATCGCTCGGCTGGCCGCGGCCGGCCCTGCGCATGATTCGCGGCGTCGCGCTGGTCACCTCGCCGCTGGCGATCCTCACGATTGCGCTCGTCCCGTGGATGTTCCTCGAGCTGGGGGCCGGACCGACGTGGCGCCTGGTCGACCCCGCGCCCCTCAAGCGGACGCCACCGAGTCTTCGGCGCGTCGTCTGGCTCGTGTTCGAGGAGCTCGACCAGCGCATCGCGTTCGAGGCGCGGCCGTCCGGGCTCGAGCTGCCGGAGCTCGATCGTCTCAGGCGCGAGTCGCTCTATGCCGACGCCGCGCGCCCGCCGGCGGGCGCCACCGAAGTCGCGATCCCGGCGCTCATCACCGGGCGTCCGGTCGTCCGGGTCGCGCCGCTGAATCTGCGGGATCTCGAGCTCACGTTCCAGGACGGCAAGCCCGCGCAGTGGAGCGCCCAGTCGAACGTGTTCACGAGTGTGCGCACGCTCGGCTACGACACCGCGCTGATCGGATGGCGCCTGCCCTATCCGCGGGTCCTCGGCGGCGCGCTCGGGCTGGCGCACTGGCGACCGTCTGTCGATTTCGAGCAGGCGCGCGGCCGCACGCTCGGTGAAGCGCTCGCAAACCAGTGGGCGAGCCTCGCGCCGCCGGTGCATCGTCGCCGGCTCTTGTCGGCGAGGGTTGCCGAGCTCACCGACCTGGCGATCCGCACCGCCGTCGACTACCGCTACGGGCTCGTCTTTCTCCACCTGCCGGTTCCTCAACCGCCGGGCGTTTACGATCGGGCCTCGGAACGTCTGACGGCTTCGAACTTCCGCGGCGAGGGCGGGGGCTACGTCGACAATCTGGCGCTCGCCGATCGGATCGTCGGCGAGCTGCGACGCGGGCTCGACCGCGCGCGCCTCGGCGACGTCACGTGGATCGTGGTGACCTCCACCCGGTCGTGGCAGGCGTCGGCGCGCTACGACGGGCACACCGACCCGCGCGTGCCGTTCCTCGTGCTGCCGCCGGAGGCCGGCCCGACCTGGCACGTCGATGCCGCGTTCAGCACCCTGATCACACACGATCTGGTGCTGGCGATCCTGCGCGGCTCGATTCGCGACGCCAGCGACGCGGCCGCCTGGCTCTCGCGCCATGCCGCGGCGAGGCCGCGAGAATAGCGTTCGGCTCCCCATGGTCACGCTCGAGACCGAACGCCTGCGCCTGCGGATGTTTCGCGAGACCGATCTGGACGCGTACGCCGCGATGTCCGCCGATCCCGAGGTCATGCGCTATCTCGGCGCCACCGGCGAGCCGCTCACGCGCCTGGAAGCGTGGCGGCAGATGGCGATGTTCCTCGGTCACTGGCAGCTACGCGGCTACGGCGTGTGGGCAGTCGAGGAGCGGGCGAGCGGTGCGCTCGTCGGCCGCATCGGGCTCTTCAATCCTGACGGCTGGCCGGGCCTCGAGTGCATCTGGACGCTCGCCCGCGGCGCGTGGGGCAAGGGCTTCGCGACCGAGGGCGCGCGGCGCGCGCTCGCGTACGCGTTCACCGAGCTCGGCCAGCCGCGCGTGATCAGCCTGATCCGGCCGGGGAACGCGGCGTCGGTCCGCGTCGCCGAGCGCATCGGCGAGAGGCTCGAAGGCCGCGTGAATCTCTTCGGCAGCGAGGCGCTCGTGTACGGCATCTCGCGCGAGCATCCGAGAACACCTTGATCTGTAGCCGCGCCTCGGCCGGCGGGGCCCCAGCCTCGCGACGGCCTGCGGCGCGCACTGCGACCGAGAGGGGACACGATGCGGCTCACCGTTGCTGACGCGATCTCCCCTTCATACTTCGTGGCCATCGCCGCCATCGAGCTTGGATTCTTCCGGCAGGAAGGCGTCGATATGGAGTTCGTCTTCTCGCCGCCGAATCCGTCGCGGGCCCTGAAGGACGGGACGGTCGACTTCTTCGGAGGCTCCCCATTCACCGGGCTGCGCGCCTTCCCCGGCTGGCGGGGCGGCACCCTCCTGTGCGCCCTCGCCCAGTACAACTACTGGTTCCTGGCGGTGCGCGCCGACATCAAGTGCGAGCGGGGCGACGTCAGCGCGGTGAAGGGATTGCGCCTGAGCGCGTCGGCCGATCCCGGCCTGACGATGAAGCGGCTCCTCGAGGAAGCGGGGATCGATCTGCAGCGGGACAACGTGCGGATCGTTCCCAGTCCCCGGCGCACCAGTCCGAACTGGGCCTGGGACGGCGTCGACGCGATCGAGCAGGGCGTCTCGGACGGCTACTGGGGCAACGGTCTGCGAGCCGACCTGGGCGTGAAGCGCGGCATCGCCAAGATCCTGCTCGACGTGCGCCGCGGCGATGGGCCGCCCGCGGCCCGCCACTGGACCTTCCCGGCGCTCGCGACCACGGAGCGGCTCGTCAAGGAGCAGCCGGACGTCGCCGCCGGCGCGGTGCGGGCCATCGTGAAGACGCAGCGGGCGCTGCGGGCCAATCCGCAGCTGGCCGTGAAGGCCGCGCAACGCCTGTTTCCCGC
>Ga0114129_10009957_pt1 | contig 13550 bp, 10 predicted proteins | sample RhiMetdeltSRZDD1_FD_80071 | JGI IMG/M metagenome (GOLD analysis project Ga0114129, IMG submission 80071) | Populus rhizosphere microbial communities from Tennessee, USA - Rhizosphere MetaG P. deltoides SRZDD1 (version 2) (version 2) | ecosystem: Host-associated > Plants > Roots > Rhizosphere >...
TACGGCCAGCGCGGCTATATGGATGACGGTAGCGACCGCGAGAAACAACGCGAGAAACCGAAAGAGAAGGCCAAAGGTGGACCGCGCGGGTCAAAAGCAAAGGAAGAGCCGCGGCGGATGCAGATGCCGGGCTTTCAGGAAGTGCTGCGATGCTCCCTATGCGGAGCGATTGTTCCTCCGCCGATCGAAATTGTTTTTGAAAGCCAGTGTCCGAAATGCAAAGCCGATCTGAGATCCTGCAAGAATTGCCGTCACTTCGATACATCCGCCCAGTTTGAGTGCACCCAAGATATTCCGGAACGAATCACCAAAAAGGATCTCCGAAACAATTGCCAGTTCTTCATGGCCCGCACATCCATCGAACGTGAAACCCGCGATTCCGGCGGGAGACCGCCGGGCGGCGTTAGCAACCCGAGCCCGACGAGTTCGTCCGATGCCCGCAGCGCCTTTGATAATTTATTCAAGAAGTGAGACATTCTTTGCCGCGCATTGCGCTCATTTTGCGGATGCAATTCGCGTAATTGGCGTAATTCGCGGCCGATACTGCTATTCTGGAGAGGTATGGAAGAAGACCGTTTAAAAATCGCCGTATTCATCGATTTTGACAACATCGAGATCGGCGTAAAAAGCACGTTGAACCGTCACTTTGACATTGGCGCGGTTCTGGAAGCAATCAAGGAACGCGGCGAAGTGGTAACAAAAATCGCCTATGGAGACTGGAAGCGCGCAGGCGAGCATAGCCGCAGTATGACGCAGCACGCGATCCAGATGGTGCAGCGCAACCTGACCCCGGGCGGCGATAAGAACGGCGCCGATATCAACCTTGCCCTCGACGCGCTGGAGATGGCGTTCACGCGAAATCACATCAATGCGTTCGTGATTGTGGGCGGCGACAGTGACTTCATTGCGCTGGTCGAAAAGCTGAAACAGTACGACAAGAAAGTCATGGTCGTTGGCGGCCGAGCTTTCACCAGCATCATCCTTCAGAAGAACTGCCACGAGTTCATTTCCTACGAAAATCTCGTCGCCCCGCAGGGCGGACGAAGACCCGCTGAGAAGACACGCACAACGGTAGGTGACACGAATCTTGCGAAAGCTTTCCCGTTGGTTCGCCGCGCACTCAAAGTTTTGACCGACCGCGAAGTTTCGCCGCAACTCGGATTGCTGAAAAGCACGCTGTTACAGCTCGATTCCACTTTTTCAGAACGCGATTACAACGCGAGCACCTTCCGCGATTTCATCGAGAAGTTGGCGTCGGCCGGATATGTCAAGTTGAAGCAGGTCGACCGGAGCCTGCTTGTTGAACTCAAAGATCAGGGTGCGGAACCGCAGCCCGATGTCGAAAGAGAGGCTGTTCCGTCGAACGGCCATGACACAGAGCAGATGGAAGTGCCTCCGCCGCCTCCTAATCCGGTGCAAGCCGAAGAAGGTGTCCGTGCAATGCAGCAGGCTTTTCAGAATTCCAAGATTACTCCGCACTGGCCCATGTATCTGCGAAACGTGAAACAGTTCATCAAGAACAGCTCGCCAACTTTCGACGAACGCCGCTACGGCTTCCACAGCTTCCTGGAGGCTGTACGGTCCGCGCAGCGCGCCGGGTTGTTCCGTCTTGAGCGGAATCGCCAGGGCATTCTCCGCGTGTTTCCGGGCAGCCAAATCTCTCAACAGGTTCGGCCGGCGATTCCCGTCGTAGAAGAAGCTGAAACCCCCGTTTTGCAACAGCCAATGGTTATCGAAGAGCAGGCGGCGGTCCAGGAGGTTGAGCCGACATTCGACGCGCCGCTGGAGAGTGCGGAAATGGAGGCGCCTCCGGTTATGGAAGAACCAGCGGAGGTGGAACCGCTGCTCGAAGAAAAACCTGCGAAGAAACGTCGCGCAAGTCCGGGAATAAAGAGGAAGGCGGTTGCACCGAGAGCGAAGAGTGCGAGCACAACCGCCAGGAGGACCAGGAAGAAACCTGCGTCAACAGAAACGGATCAGGAACAGGAAAACGTTTAAGCTGTTTCTCAGGCCCGAGTCTCCACGAGACGCAATGTGAAGTAGTAGCTGCCGATTACGACGGGCAGAACCAGCAGCAGCAAAGGGTTCATGAACAGTTTCGTCGTCATCTGCGAAGCGAGCATTGAGAGCACGCCCGCCATCAGAAACGATGGTGCGCTGGCGGCGAAATGAGCATTCCACAACGGCAGCAGCCGCGCGCCGGTAGTCAGCGCAATCATCAGTGAAACCGAAATCGAATTCCCCAGGTAGTAAACCGACGAGGCCGCGATCATCGCCACGAGCTGATTGGGAAGCCCAGCCTCGCGGTACATCATGCTGAATGTATAGATCCAGCACGCTGCCTTTACAGTAAGCGCAATCATGCCGGCATTGAAAACCAAGCGATACAGGACGAGCTTACGAGAAGGGAAATAGGTCTGGATGCCAACGCCGCAAATTGCGATCAAGATCGCTTCCGTCGTTCCGGCAACCAATATCGATAGCAGGGTCACGGAAGTTAGAAAAGAAATCGAAGAATCCCTGAACAACCGGAACTTCCGATTTGCCGTTGCCACGGCCAGCATCAGGAGAATCAGGAATCGCACCGGCGAATGAAACGGCTCGAACAGGACTGTCGATGCCACTGCGACGGCTCCCCCGATTGCGAACATCGCAATCGCGGTCCGCGCTTTCAGAGGCAGAGTCCGGTATTTGATCATCGACTGAATCATGATCGCCTCTCGAGTAAAGGGTTAGAAACCGACTTGCACCAGGTGAGCGCGGGCATCGCTTGAGGCTGCGCGCTATCGCGCTTGCACTCAGCGGCCGGCGCTCAAGACGCTGACTAGTCACCCCACGCGATGGTTTCGCCCCACACGATGGTCTCGTCCCATACGATGGTTTCACCCCACACGATGGTTTCTTCCCATACGATGGTTTCATCCCAAACGATGGTTTCGTCCCACACGATGGTTTCATCCCATGCGATGGTGTCGCCCCACACAATGGTTTGACCCCACGAGGCGGCGTTGTAGAACATCGCATTGCCTGTAAATCCGGCATCACCCCATACAATGGTCTTTCCCCAGACGGCCGGGGAGCCAGCGATCACGTTGAAATAGTTCAGGGTCAATCCGTAGTTCTTGATCCAGTATTGGCCGACAGAACGCGTGGTATCGATGTTCTTCGCGAGGTTGACGGCGCCCGCAACGTTGATATAGCCCGCACCGATAGCAAACGCATTCGCGTTTCGTTTTTCCGCGGTGTACATCAAGGCAGCTTTGACTGCATTCGGGGTTAGGGCAGGATTGGCCTGGAGCATCAGGGCAACGGCGCCGGAAACGACTGGGGCCGCCATGCTGGTGCCGCTGAGACCCATGTATTGTCCGTCGACATACTGTGGGTACGTCGTCGCCAATCTGGAACCTGCGCTAACGGTTGAATAGATCTTCGATCCTGGAGCCGTAATGTCAGGCTTCATGCGGTGATCAAACGCCGTCGGTCCCCGCGAACTGTAAGACGCGACCGCATCATCGAGCCGGCTGTCGGTGTTGAAGGTGCTCATCGCGCCGACGGTGATGACCTGAGGCTCGTTGCCGGGGCTGGTGATGCCACCGTAAGCGACGTTGCCGGCTGCATCCTTACCCATGTTTCCGGCAGACACGACGACCACGATTCCGTTCTGCACCGCAAGGCGGCAGATCGTTGTAAGCGGATCATCGGCCGGCGGTTCGTACGGCTGATGGCCAAGCGACATGTTTATTACGCGGATACTCAGGTTGTGGCCGGTGGCATCGACTGTATTCTTGTTGTTGATCGCCCATTCAATTGCGGCCATGACGTCACTCGTGTACCCACCGCCATTGTCGTTGAGGGCGCGCAGGTCCACGAGATGGACGCCAGGCGCGACACCTTTGTGCGCACCGTTGGACGCCGCACCCGATCCCGCAATAATACCGGCGACATGCGTTCCATGGCCGTAGCCGTCGTAGGCTCCATGCTTCGTGGGATCCACAAAATCGACAGCTTTGACTACATTCGTCAAATCCGGATGCGAAGCAATACCACTGTCAATTACCGCCACGCCAATATTGGCGCCAGTGACGCCGTAGTTTTGCGTCGCCAGTAAGGCACCCGATGCCACGTTCGGTTCGCCGGCATGGCCTCGGACCGGATCGTCAATCGAGATGTGCTTCACTTTCGGATTGTCATTCAGCTTCCGGATCTGGTCGATCGTCATTTCCGCCACGACCACTTTCGCCGTCTTCACTTCGCGGTCGACTTTTCCACCCTTGGCCTTAATGTCATCAACGTCGGTTTTATCGGCCGGTGCATTCCATTGAATGATTACGCGTATTTTTTGATCTTGGGGCCCGCGTGTCGCCTTTTTAAGGCGGCCGTCCAGCTTTTCGTCCGTGCCGAACAGGGCTCCTGCAAAACACAGAGAGAAACCAACCAGGAATAAAATGCGTCTCATTTGTCCCCTCTTTCAGCTTCCGCGGTCGGCCGTCTTGGCTCGATGGATTCCGCGGATTCAACTGTCTTATCGGCTGCCTTGAAGAATCCTTTAGCCGATCTGGTGTATTTAATTTGTAAATGGTTGGCCCTAAGGCTAATGCCTTGGGCGGCCCATCCGATAAGAGAGGAGACTGCGAGGATTTAATTGAGTACTAAATCCACATTTAAGGGCGTTCCACCGGCTGCGAAGATCGTCGTCGTCCTCTTTGGACTTGGCGGTGCCTGCGCGGTGATCCGGACGGCACTAAGCCTGGGCACGATTGACTACTGGTACTTTGCGCTGATGCTCTTTCTGGCGATCGTGACCGCTCACACGAAGGTGCGCCTGATCGGCGGTTCTTCGCTCTCGCTGCTCACAACGGTGGTGCTGTTAACGCTCATGATGCTGGGAACGAAAGCGGCGCTGCTCGTCGGCGTCTGCGGAGTCATGGTTCAATGCATGATTCCACCGCGGAAGTTCATTCCGCACCATATGGTGTTCAACGTAGGAATGGTTTCGCTGATCGTGTTGATGTCGGGAGCTGGTTACGGACTGGTAAAGGATGCCTTTGTCGCCGCGATGATTGCATCGTTGCTTTACTACATCGGCAATTCCGTCTGCGTGTCGCTGGCTGTCGGCCTGTCCACGCGAAAATCGATGTTCCGGCTGTGGCACGACAACTTCCTGTACACGGCTCCTTCATTTTTTCTCGCCGGACTTCTGGCTTACTTTGCGTGGCGACTCGTAGCACGGTTTCCGGCGCCTGTGTTGATCGTGATCGTGCCGATTCTCTACATTTGCTACTACTCGTATCGCGTCTACATGAAAAGCCTCGAAAATGAAAAGAAGCACGCCGGTGAAATGGCTGAGCTGTTCAACTCGACTCTTTCGACGCTTGCGCTCGCGATCGACGCTAAAGACAAAAACACCCACGGCCACATTCAACGAGTGCAAAAGTACGCGCGGGCGATAGCCGAGGCCCTGCGCCTGTCTGAAGAAGAAGTCACGTCTATCGGCGCAGCCGCACTGCTGCATGACATTGGAAAGCTCGCGATTCCGGAATACATTCTCAGCAAGAACGGCCCGCTGACGGCCGAAGAAATGCGCAAGATGCGGCTGCATCCCCAGCTCGGCGCCGACATCATTTCGAATATCAAGTTTCCGTATCCGGTTGCAGACTCGATTCTCGCGCATCACGAACGGTTCGATGGAAAGGGATATCCGAATGGCCTCAGTGGGAAAAATATTCCTCTGGGTGCCCGCGTTCTCGCCGTAGCGGACTACTTCGACGCTTATACTTCCGAGCGCGCTCCATCGCCGGAGACGATCGAAGAAGCGATGGAGAGTGTCAAAGCAGGATCCGCTACGTTGTTTGATCCCGAGGTCGTTGCCGTGTGGAGCACCATCTACAAAAACACACTCGACGCCATGGCGGCATCATCGCAATCAAGCGTCTATTCCAATATTCAACGAGCAACATCGGAGATCAAGAAGCTGGAATCTTTCGCCGAAACGGTTTCGCAATTCACAACTGTCGAAGACATGGCTTCGGCTCTGCGCAGTCTCGTGGAAAGCTCCATTCCACATTCGACGGTGAGCTTGAAGCCGGGAGCACATGACGGCATACCCGTCACGGTCGGAGACCAGGTCATTGCCACCATCAGCGTTCAGCACGTGAAAGGAAATCCGACGGATGACGAGATCCGGCTGGTCACTGCAGCGGCCGAGAAAATGGCCGGCCCATTAAACAAGGTGCTGGCCCTGGAAAACGCACGACGCGAAGCCACGGTGGATAAACTTACCGGACTTCCGAACCGTCGCGCGTTTGAAGAATTGATGGAGAGATTGCCGGGGAAACACTTCTCCGTCGTACTCGTGGACGTCAATGGGTTCAAAGCCGTCAATGACACCTTCGGACACCAGGCTGGAGATTCGGCGTTGATCCGGATCGGCACGCACCTCCAGGCAGCTTTTGCCGGGAGTGCTCTGATGTGCCGCCTGGGTGGCGACGAATTCCTCGTCGTCAGCGACGAATCGAAAATTGTTCTCCGTCGCCAGATTCGAAACTTCCGGAAGCTCGTCGTTTCTGATCCGCATCATGAGGCGTACAGAAAAATGCGGTTCGGCGTGAGCTGCGGCCTGGCTAATGTGCCGGCCGATGTTGGGACCATCGAAGAAGGCATGAAACTCGCGGATGCCCGCATGTACGCCGTGAAGGTCCGGTTTAAAAAGTGGGCGGGCGTGAAGGAGATAGCCAGATAGGAATGGGACGCGGGCTAAAGGGTGTTGCCCAACGAATGAAACGGTCAGACATGCTGCTACTCCCCTCCTCTGGAGGAGGGGAGGACGCGACCTCAAAAAATATCGCCGAAGGCATCCTCAAAATAGGAGCGGACGGGGTGGTCAGAAATGTTTTTGACCACCCCGTCTGCGCGTCAAAGGTAGCTTCGCAGCTTTTCTTGATCGCGCAGCCACCCCTCCTCTAGAGGAGGGGACTATCAGCATCCCTGCTGGTTTCATTCCGTTTGAAAACCGTTTAGCCCGTTCCTACGACACTCTCGTCAACGCCCGCGGAAACCGCAGGCGCAAGACCCGTTCCCGGCGGCGCTCTTCCTCCAGATTCCGCGTACGCGCGCGAAGAAGATCACTGAGGGCGATAAGGCCCAGCAAGTTGCCCGGATTGCCGCGCTCGACCACTGGCATACGAGTCAGACCCGTCTCCGCCATGCGATTCACTACGATGCGCAATGGCTCGTCCGGAAATGCCGTAACGGGAGCTCTCTTGATCGCCTCGCGGAACGTGACGTTACGCTCGATTACCTCTTGAAGGTTTTTCCGCGTCACAACTCCGGTAAGCCTGCCGTCCTTATCGACCACCGGATACAGATGCTGAACCCGTGAATACCTCGATTCAGTCCTGACGGAAAGATCTTCAGGTGAGATTCCCTCGGGGAGGGCGACGATGCTCGTCCGCATCACCTCGCGCACGAAAAGTATTTCCAGGGGATCGATCGAGTACTCGCGGCTCAGGTGAAAACCTCTCCGACTGATCTTCTCGGTCAGAATCGATCGTTTCATCACGAGAACCGTAAACGCGTATGCAGCCATAACAGCAATGAACAAAGGGAACATCGCATTGAAATCGTGTGTCACCTCGAGAGCGAAAATGATTCCGGTAAAAGGACACCGCATCGTTCCGCCGAGCACGGCGCCCATGCTGACGAGCGGCCAGAATCCAATGCCTTCGTTCGGAAAGAACATCGACTCGACGCCGCCGAGCGCCCCTCCGATCATCAAGAGCGGCGCCAGCACGCCGCCCGATGTGCCGGAGCCGAGCGACAACGCCCAGATTGCGGACTTCACAATGAGCACGCCGACAATGATGCGGCCCGGCACATCTCCCTGGATAAGATCACCGATCGTCTCGTAACCCACGCCTAGCGCCTGTGGAAATATCAAGCCTCCAAGCCCGATGATCAATCCGCCAATGGTGGGCCACCACATCCAATGAATGGGCAGCTTCTGGAACGTGTCCTCGGAAAAGTACACTGCGCGAGTCAGTAGGGCCGCGAGCCCTCCCGACAGCACGCCTGCAACCAGGCAAAAGAGCAATCCCTGCGGTGCGACCACAGCTGGATGTGGCGGGACAGGAAACAATGGTCCAAGTCCCAGCAGATAACGGCGCACCACAGCAGCCACAGCACTCGAAAGCGCCACGGGGACCAGGCTTCTCGGCTTCCATTCGAACAACAACAATTCCGCGGCGAGCATGGCGGCTGCGAGCGGAGATGCGAATGTAGCCGACATTCCGCCGGCAGCTCCGGCGACCAGCAGAGTTTTCCGCTCAGTACTTGTCAGATGAAACAACTGCGCGGCCATCGAACCGAATGCACCACCCGTCATGATGATCGGACCTTCGGCACCGAACGGCCCGCCTGATCCGATCGAGATCGCCGCGGAAAGCGGTTTGAGCAGAGCAACCTTCGGCTCGACACGGCTGCCGTTGAGCAAAATAGCTTCAATGGCTTCCGGAATTCCGTGTCCGCGAATCCGCTCGGATCCATAGCGCGCCATGAAACCGATAATCAATCCGCCGATCATCGGCACGAGCACGACAAAAACACCGAGTTGGTGCTCTGTCGGTGAAATCAAGGCCGTGTTCCAACGCTGGTAAAAAAAGATGTTTGTGAACAGCCCGATCAACTTGAGCAGCGCAAGCGCTACGAATGCGCTGAAGGTTCCAATGATCACGGCCAGACCTGAGACGGTCAGCAGCCGCGGCGTAGTCGTGAAATCGCCCAGTTCTTCATTTTTCATGGATCAGTTCGTCGAGAGACTTGATAAGCGCGGCACGCAATGACTTGAGCTCCGCACGATGAATGATTGAAAGTTTTCGCAACAGCGCGTCACCGCGCGCCGTTATTTCCAGCAGAACGCGCCGGCGATCGTTTGTCGCCCGGCGCTTCCGGATGAAGCCAAGTTCGCTCAGGCGATCGGCGAGCTCGACCACGCTGTGATGCCGCAGGTGCAAACGAGCCGCAATGTGACCAATCGTCGGCTCCGCTGCCGGATCCGTTCCCTTCAGTGCGAGCAACAGCTGATGTTGTTGAGGCTGGATTCCCGCATCTCGGGCGGCTTTCTCGCTGAAATGGAGAAACCGCCGGATTTGATACCTGAAATCGGCGAGCGCTCTGTAGTCGATGGCGGTGAGTTTCAGTGAACGCACCGCCATATTGTATCGTATTGCGATACTATTTTGAATTGCTCAGCCGCTCAATGGTCCACATTTCTCCTTTCCACTGGCCTGAACAGACGTGTGGTCTGCCGCACCCGAGCCGTTTCTGAATTTCTTCGATGGTTACGTTTGACTTCGTGAGGACGAGAAACCGGTCTGGGGCCGTTTGAACAACGACATAATTCTTTGTTTCAAACGCACGGGTAGGCTGGGTGACGCTCATCCTGCGAGGAGTGCAGGCTGAAAAGGCGAGACATATCAAAGCAAATGACAAAGACTGTAAAATCCTGAAACGCATTACGCTCCTTTCATATGAATCAGAATTGTGAAGGAGCGTTCTTACATCGATGTGTGGGCGAAATGACAGTTTGTTTAGGCGTCCTGGGAATTGCGAAAAACGTTCATAATTCTGTCACGCCGAATTCATCTTCAATCAATAACTTCGGACCGAAGGAGAGTACATGCGCAGGATTTCGATAGGTGTCGCGGCATTCTTTTTCGTTTTGATCATCCCAGTTTCGCTTCTGGCGAAACCTGGTCTACGGATCGTTCTTCCCGAAAGAACGCGGCTTCTTGAAGACCAACGCGTGGATCTTGTGGTTGAAGTAAGAGAAGCCACGACCCTTGAAGACTTCCGAGTGACGGCTGACGGCCAGGACATTACTGCCGCATTCACGGGGCCTGCTCGCGTGGATCTCGACTGCAACAACGGCGCTGACGTGGTGTACCGGTCCAATCTGTACAGTTTCACAAACGCCGGCACTATTCGACTCGCAGCTTCAGCTTCTTCAAATGGAGAAATGCTCACCGACTCCCGCGAGATCGAGGTTCGCAGTTTCTCCATGCCCGCAAATCGCCGCAACGTTGTCTTGTTTGTCGGCGACGCGATGGGTACGGGCTATCGAGACGCAGCGCGACTGGTTTCGCGCAGTGTAGAAACATCGCCCGGGGTTCCGGGTCTTCGCGAAGGTTTCTTCGACCGGTTGCTCGAGATGGACCAGATGCCGGTGAGCGGAATGGTCATGACGTATGCTTCCGATAGAGTAGTTCCAGACTCCGCGAACACCGCAACCGCATGGGCGAGTGGAAACAAGACCTTTGAAGGAGCTCTCGGCGTCTTCGCTGACGGGACCGACTGCAAATGGAATACCGGCGTGGACACGATGACGCTGCCCTTCGCGCTCGATAATCCAAGGATTGAGACGCTCTGGGAATATTTGAAGCGACGCTACAACTATCGCACCGGCATCGTATCGACGGCGTTCATTACTGATGCTACAGTGGCCGCCGAGGGAGCCCACAGCGCGTCGCGGTTATCGACGTTCGAAGTAGCACGTCAGTACCTCGAGAATCCATTTCTCGGAGGCCAACCTGTATTCGACGTGATTCTTGGCGGTGGGAAGGAAGATTTCGACCCTGACGTGCGGGCCGACCATCGCGATCTGATATCGGAATTTCGAAGCCTGGGCTATCCATTCATATCGACGCGTACAGAATTGGCGCAAGTACCCACGGAGACGAGGAGATTGCTTGGACTCTTTCGCCGCGCAAATATCGTCGAGACCGCACCGTCGGGTGTTCGTCCTACCGCTAACGGAAATATGGATGTTGCTTATGACAAGCTACACCTGACGCGACCTGGAAGCGAACCGCTGCCCGTTTTCGGAACATGGACCGATCAGCCTTTCCTGGATGAAATGACGCGGACGGCTCTAGAGGTATTGAGCGCCTCCGGACCCTTTATTCTTCTCGTCGAAGGCGCCTCGATCGACAAGCAGTCTCATTTCAACAATGCCGCAGGGGTCATCTGGGACACGATCGAATTGGACAAGGCCGTAGGCGTCGCCCGCACATGGGTAACCTCGCGCGGAAACGGCGACACGTTAGTTTTGGTGACGGCCGATCACGATCAATCCATGGAAATTCTCGGCGTTGCGCAGGTTTCAGATGCTGATCTGACGAACCGCCAACGGCCTAGCGATGGCAATACGAATCTTCGAGCAACAGCACCGTTCGAACTCGTGCCTTCCCCGGCTGGCTTCCCGGATTACCAGGATGCAAACGGAGATGGTTATCCCGAAAACCACGAATTGAACGGAAAAGGAAAGACACGTCTGGCCGTTGGATTTCGAACCGTGAACCACCTTGGTTCGAGTGTTCCGATAACCGCGGAAGGTCCCGGCGCATGGCTATTCACCGGCTACATGGACCAAACGGACATCGCGTTCAAGATCGCAGTCACGCTGTCAGGAGATACGGCGGACGGCGACGCGTTTCTGGATAAGGTTCTCACGAACGGCCGGTACCCGAGGACAATTGGGAAATCCGGGAGACCGGCAGGGTCGTCGCAGCTCAATGGGTCGCCGTCAGGAACGGCAGCACGATCGATATTACAAACAGGACGATGATGATCCACTCCAGAACTTCCATTCGACGCACAGAGATCTGGTCTGAAATTTTCTCGTAAATACTTTCCAGTGTTTCGAGCTTTCGGAAAATGGTCGCGTCCCATTCCGCCAGGTGAAACCGCTCTGCGACCAGCCGGTACAAGCGCGCCAGGTACTGGTCGCCGACCAGCTTTAAGACATTGTTGACCCCTTCAAAAAGGATCGCAGAGTCAACTTGCCACTGCGAAATGTCGCGAAGATCTGAAGGATCGGAGCGAAATGAAAACCACTTTTTCGATCGCTTGGTCAAGCGTTCGTAGGAGAGAGCCAGGGCTTCATCGAGGCGCTGGTCGAGAAACCGCATCTCGAGAAGCTCGACGTTCGCGAATTCCAGAACCGTAAGTACGTCTTCCGCTTCCCTGTCGACAACGAGTGCAGCGTTCCAATCGACAATGACGATGTCCTCATTGCCGTAAGAAATGTGATGAGAGAGCGCGTCCCGAACCTCATCCTCAGAAAGCTGCTGCGTTTCCGCTCGGAGGACCTGGGCGATTTCCGTGGCGTACTTGCTGGTGAGGTCGCCAATCGAAACAGAACTCTCGAAGGCCTCAATCTGAAAAATGACGTAATCTTCGACGAATGGCGAAATGTTGAGCTTGGAAACGGCAGGCTGGATCACTTTCAGCAGATCTTCGACCCGGCGACGCGAGTCGTCAAACAGGCGCTGGTTTTCGTACAACTCCTGACTCATCGCCAGCAATTGGGAGAAGTCTCCGCTCAGTGGCCGGTGATAAATAACGCTGACGGCTCCAAAGTCGTATACGACTAACTCAACGCCTGCCTCCTGCGTAATGCGTAACGGCGGCGGACGAAATTCAAAATGTCGGGGCGTCCTCCGTTTGTGCTTGATGGTTTCCCGCTGCTTAAACGAAGTGATTCGCCGTTCGGCTTCATTCAGGTCAATCGAAAATGCGGCGTCGTACACAAAGAGGCTGTGACAGGTACCCCGGAGAATATGCGGGAGGCTGGTCATATATAAAAAATAGCAGAAAAAAACCCCGCGGCATCCGCCGCGGGGAAGGTGGGATGGTGGAGGAAACTCTAGTGTGCCGCGAAACAACCGAACACTGTTGATGATCGCCGATTCATTTAGAAGGTTAGCCGGAGCCCCAGTTGAGCCTGGCGGGGACCGCCGAAACGGTCTGTGCCGGGCGCAAACGTTGGAATGCCGGCTGAACTGTTGGCATAGGCATAACCGGTCGTTGGATTAATTGTGGTCTGAGGCTTTCCAAAAATGCTGTCGCCGTCGCCATTGAAGCTTTTGTTGCTGGCACGCGTCAGATTGAATCCTTCTATTGAAAATCCCAGTCGTGCGTTCTCCCCAATCCGGAATTCTTTAAGCAGGCGCACATCCCAATCGAAGAAGCTGGGAAGGCGAATGGAATCGCGAGAGACGACGTGGCCGTTGATTACGGGCCGGTCGTTATCTTTATTCCCATCGTTCTGCAGGTCCGTACCCAAAACGAACCTGCCGGGCAATCCTGTATGCGTGATCATTAAGCTGCTGATCGTGAATCCGCGACCAATGTCATAGAGTGCGTTGAAATTGGCATTGTGCCGAATGTCATTCTTCGCCCAGGCGGCATCGCCCTTCAGATAATATGTGTTCAGTTCATACTGGCGATTGAAGTCACGCTCATTTGAATCGTCGTCGCGATTACGGGCATAGGTGTAGTTAGCGCCGAATTGAACGCGGTGGTTCAGTCTTCGCTGAACGCTAATCCCTAACCCGTTGTAGCTGGAATGGCCAATCGACTGGTTCACATTGAGTTGGCCTATCGACGGGTCCGGTCGCGTGATTACGGCCTTGACGGACCTGCCGGTGGCGTCCAGAAAAATCGGCCCTGAAGCGTTGTCATATCCTGAAGCGGGTACAAGCTTTCCTGTGGAA
>Ga0114129_10009960_pt1 | contig 13547 bp, 7 predicted proteins | sample RhiMetdeltSRZDD1_FD_80071 | JGI IMG/M metagenome (GOLD analysis project Ga0114129, IMG submission 80071) | Populus rhizosphere microbial communities from Tennessee, USA - Rhizosphere MetaG P. deltoides SRZDD1 (version 2) (version 2) | ecosystem: Host-associated > Plants > Roots > Rhizosphere >...
AAGGATTTTCTTTTTCGACCCATTGACGGATAAAGGGTTTCAAATGTATGACGACAGAGGCTGTTATGTTTGGAGCGACAATGCAGACAAAATTCGTGACATTTACATAAAGAGAAATGACTGGATTGTTGACTACCACAGACCGGAAATTGACGAATACTTTAAGCAATGACACCTGCATGCAACCACTTTCTCCCAACATACCATTTATCAATGCCACCCTGGAAGTGCATTACGTCTCATTCAAAAGAATGAGCCTGGAGCTGCTGATACCTGTGCCGTCAGCATTAAAAGCAAATTACGAACGACTGTTGCAGCATGGTTACACCGTTCCTTTTCCATATTGGGCGCAGATTTGGCCGGCGGCTACCGCACTCAGTATCTTCCTGAACAACGAGGACCATTATGTTTTTGATAAACATGTACTGGAACTGGCCGCAGGTCTCGGTTTGCCTTCGCTGGTAGCAGCGGCATTATCGGCAAAAAAAGTCTGGGTCAGCGACCAGTCTGAAGAAGCCGTGCTGGTGTTGCAGAAGGAGATCAGCCACAACCGCTTTAACAATATGGAAAGCCGTCGGCTGGATTGGCATCAACTACCTGAAGACCTGCAGCCGGATGTATTATTGCTGAGCGATATCAATTATAACCCGGCTGAATTTGATATACTCTTCAATGTGCTCACAGGCTTCTTACAAAAAGGGACCCTCATTATTCTCAGCACACCCCAGCGATTGATGGCCAAATCTTTCATCAGCCGGCTCATGCCCTGGTGCATACAGCAGGAAAACCTGCAGGTAGAAGAAATCAGTGTCAGTATTTATGTGCTGAAACTATCCTGACGTATGATATAGCGCATCCCGGTATTCCAATTTGATTTTTTCAAAGAGGAAAAGCGATAGTACAGTTATTGTTGCCTCGAAAATGCATGTTCATGAGTAGGATAAATGATACATAAATGACAACAGACTCATTTAAAGTGACAATACATATGGTTTCAAGTCTTGATGGCTTTATTGCTAACAAAGACAATAGTGTTTCATGGTTTGAGACATCTGACTACTACGAGAAAGGAATAAATGAACCTGATGCGGAGGAATTTCTTAAATCAATAGGCTGCTATGTAATGGGGGCCCGGACATATGAACACGCCCTGGAACTTTCAAAATCTTATGGATGGGCCTACGGTGATGTGCCGACTATTGTAGTAACTCACCGAAACCTGCCGATTGACAGAAACAACATTGAAATTTATTCAGGTGACCTGAATAAACTTATTAATGAACGACTAAAGCCAAACTATAAGAATATTTGGCTTGTAGGCGGTGCTATGCTCGCCAAAGATTTCATTCGTTTAAAGTTAGCGAACGAAATAAGATTATCAGTTATACCTGTTATTTTGGGAAACGGAACACTGCTTTTTGACCATATTGGACAAGAACAAGCATTACACCTAAAAGACGTGACAGCCTATAAAAGCGGAGTGGTGGAATTATGGTATGAAATAATAAAAGGATAGGAAATGTTACAACGATCAGAGAGAAACACATGCCACTTATATTTGACCCTACTATTTTTGCTGACAGCTTTCAATGCTTGCACAACCAGAATGCAGGAAATAAAAATGAAAAAAATTTTAGTTTCTGTCAAGTCCATAAAAGGTGACACCATTATTAGTTCGGCAGTTTATTACGCAGGAAATATTCTTTGTTTGCGGGAAGACAGCGCAACATCTGGATTACGAGTTATGAAGGTTAGCCTGTTATCGGGCTCCCGGAAAGAAAATTTTCCGCAGTAAGAAAAAAGCCTTGTAAACCTTCCGGCTTACAAGGCTTTCTTTAACCTGAAAGAAATTACTCGCTTTGCATAATACTTATTGCTGCGCCCCCGCCGGGTGCCAGTGAAAGCTTCAGCCGGGTGTTACTATCAACTGTCATTGATCTGATGGAATAGGCTTCGGGATTTGTTTTCCAGTCGGCCCCAGGCCCATCTTCATAGATGATCGCTTTGTATTTTTTTCCTTTTGGCAGAAAGCTTAGCAGGATGGTTGCTGTACGGGCATTTTCATCAGTAATGGAGCCAATGAACCAATTGTTCGTTCCTTTTTCCCTGCGGGCAATGGTGATAAAATCGCCGGGTTCGGCTTCCAGTATTTTGGTATCATCCCAGTCAACCGGCACCTCTTTGATAAATTGAAAGGCGTCGGGCCTGGCTTCATAGTTTTCAGGCAGGTCTGCTACCATTTCAACCGGACTGTACAGGGTAACATAAAGCGCCAGTTGTTTGGCCAACGTAGAGTGTACTGATCGCTCCGGCGCCGCGGGCGCATAACCCTTCAGTTTAAAAATGCCCGGTGTGTAATCCATGGGTCCACCCATGAGCCGGGTAAATGGTAAGATCGTTTCATGGTCGGGTGCATTGCCGTTGCTGAATGCATGGTATTCATTGCCCCTGGCCGCTTCGCAGGCCATGAAATTGGGATAGGTGCGTTGCAGCCCTGTAGGTCGGGCCGGTTCGTGCGCATCAACCATAATGTGGTACCGCATGCCCTGTTGCAGCACCCTTTCGTAATGACATACCATCCACTGCCCATCGTGATGTTCTCCACGGGGAATGATGCGTCCCACATAACCGGTTTTCACCGCCGGGTAACCGAATTTTTGCATGAACCGGAAAGCCGTGTCGAGCTGCCGTTCGTAACTGGTAGCCGAACCCGAGGTTTCATTATGCATGATCAGGCTCACGCCTTTTGAACGGGCGTAACCGGTAATTTCCTTCACATCAAAATCAGGGTAGGGCGTAACAAAATCAAAAACATTTTCTTTCCAGTTGCCAAACCAGTCTTCCCAGCCTCTGTTCCATCCTTCCACCAGCACACCGCCGATCTTGTTTTTGGCCGCAAATTCAATATAACGTTTCACATTAGCCGTATTGGCGCCGTGTTTGCCATTGGGAATCAGTTGCCCGTTGGCGCCGGTGCTATCGGGATGATCTGAGTAGTTCCAGGTGCTTTTACCCGTTTGCATTTCCCACCACACCCCCACGAATTTCATCGGTTTTATCCACGCTACATTTTGATCAGCCGGAGGGTCATTGAGGTTCAGGATCGTTTTCGATGCCAGTATATCGACTGCCTTATCACTGATGATAACCGTACGCCATGGTGTATGCGCAGGCGCATGCAGGTAGGCTTTATTATTGTATGCATCGGGCACCAGGTGAGAAGAGAGGAGGAAACCGTTCTTATCAACATGCAATTGCATGGCCGGATAATTCAACAGTGCTGCTTCGTGAATATTGATATACAGTCCATCGGCCGTTTTCATCATCAAAGGGGTTTGTACAGCCAGCGAATCGGTTACCGTACGAACGGCAATATCGGTAGCGGCACGTACAACCGGCGCATTATTCACCTCACTGAGCAATGAGGTGGTATAAGCGTATTCATTGGTGTCAAAATCGCCGGGTATCCAGAATGTTTTGTGGTTACCGGTTACATGAAATTGCGTGCATTCATCTTTTACAACAAAATACGCAACACCGTTTTGCCGGGGAAATTCATAACGGAACCCTACACCATCGGCAAATACGCGAAAAATAATATCCAGTAATTTTCCCGAGCGATGCTTCAGGTGAACGGTGAGTTGTTCATAGTTGTTTCGAATGTTACTGTATTCGCCCCAAACCGGTTTCCATGTTTCATCCACTGCCTTCCGGTCTTCTGCAATCAGGGTGAAGTTTTTATAGAAAAGCGAATCGATGTTGAGCGAAAAACCCAGTGAAGATGGCTTTATCACTTCTTTTCCGTTAAACAGAACGGAATAAACAGGCTTCCCTTCTTCATCTATAGAAAACTGCAGCTTCACTTTTTCCCTGCTTATTTCCAATGGAGGCTCACCATTTGCTACAACGCAAAACAACAGGAACAATAATATGGTACTGATTTTAACAGGTATCATCATATGGTTGGTATTATTCTTCGCACTCAGTAACCCGGATTCTGTTGTCCGGCTATCTTTGGGTTTGAATTGAATTCTGCCTGCGGAACAGGCCAGCTATAGGTTTTATTGTTCCATTCAAGGTTTCCGTTTACATTAAGGGCTGTTTGATAATAAGCTGCTTCAGAAGCCCCGATGCGCCAGCGGCAAACATCAAACCACCATCCGCCTTCATTGAACAATTCGGCAAAACGCTCATAATACAGCGGATTATTTCCCAGCACCGGGTCGCCGATGGCAACCGTAGTGGCTGTTAAACTGGTATAGTCAACCGGCGATGGTAAATGTGCCGGGTAACCATAGGCCCTGCGTTTTGTTTTGTTCAGGTATTCAAGGGCGGTAGTATTATCGTTCAATCCCTTTGCGGCCTCTGCATATAACAAATACACTTCTGCCAGCCTGATCAGGTAATAATTCCATGCATCGGCAGGGCCCGTGTTGTTGATATTATTGAAAATGGGTGCATATTTTCTAAAGCTCCATCCATACTTGCCTGGCTGGTTTGCCCAGAAATTAGGCATGGAAACAGGGAACCAATGTTCGCCATCAAATTTTACCGAATCGATCCAGGGTTGCAACGCATTCACGAACAAACGCGGATCGCAGGTTTGATCGGCCCTTGCCTGCAATGACTGCTGTTTGTAAACCGGGTCCATTACTTTCTGGGGGTTGGTATAGGAGGGTGGTTTACTGCCATCGAATGCAGCATTGTTCACCAGCGTATAGGTGCCCAGGCTGAACCCGAAACGCAATACGTTTTTGTCGTGAAAGATCTCATTGCCATATCCCAACGGATTCGAACCGCCTTCTGTTCCATCCATGCCTAGGGCCCAGGGGCACCAGATCAAACCATTGATGGTAGTGGCATTGGGCGTATTGCCATATACGCCGTAATTTCCTTTTGAGTCCTGGTCAACATTCAGTTCAAAAATGGATTCTTCATTGAATTCATTGGCGCTGATACCGATAAATGCATCGCGGTATTTTGCATAGGGCATTAATGACTGGCCGCCGTTATCGATCACATCTTTCAATACGGTTTTGGCATCATTCCAGTTCTGCATAAACACATAGGCTTTGCCGAGTAACGATTTGGCGGCCCACTCGCTAATCCTTCCTTTATCATTGCCCGACCAGGATTTTCCTTTCAGCAACTGCGCTGAGTTTTTCAAATCACTTACGATCAGGTCCCACACTTCTTTTACCGTACTTCGTGCTTTTTGTGTTCCTTCCAAACCGGCAGGCAGTTCACTGAAAATGGGTACGCCTTTTTTATCGCCGCCTCCCGATGTAGTGATATAGCTTTCACCAAACAAACATTCCAGGTTAAAATAATAGTAAGCCCGTAAAAAATACGCCTGTCCTTTTACCAGGTCAACGTATGATTGATCCCCTGGTTTACCATAATGCGTCCTATAAAAATCGGCTCCCTGCAATGCCACATTGCAATTTTTAACGCCGGTATAAAAACTGGTCCAGGCTTCCTGCACGTATTGATTGGTGATACTTAAATTAGTAGCCGCCATTTCATTCCACGAAGGGTCGCCGTTATAAACGCTGTTGGCAGTATGTGTTGCATTCGACAATGCTTTTGGCCACAAATGAAAGCCAAACAAATTCGCATCCCGCAAATTTGAATAACAGGGCGCCAGCACACTGTTCAAATCGGTTAAGGTAGCGGGATAGTTGGTAGTGGAATAGCTGTCGTTAGGACCTACCAGGCCGGGATCTTTTTTACATCCCGCTCCTATAGCAAGTCCCAATATGATGAGATATTTTTTTCTGAACATGGTAATACGTTTTATAGGATGGTTAGAAATTGATATCGATCCCTGCTGAATACAGTTTTACCTGCGGGTATTGCGACACCGCATTTAAACCGCGGGTGGTAACGCCTATCGCGTTGCCCACAAAACCCGATTGAGCGGCGGCAGAGTAAGCGCTGCCCAGTTCAGGATCGGGCCCTGAATACCTGGTAATGGTAAAAAGGTTATTGGCCATTACAAATACACGAGCGGTTTTGATACCTGCTTTTTGCAGCAACGCCGCATTGAACGTATAGCCCACCTGCAGGTTTTTAAGTTTCAGGTAACTGCCATTCTCAACAAAATAGCTGTTCACCGATGTGTAGTTCTTGTTGGGATCGAGCGTGAAAGAACCATCGGCATTCTTTACACCCAGCCTCGGTTGTCCGGTAAGCTGGTTATCGCCCAGGAAGGAAGCGCCAAATACTTTGGTGGTGGTATTGCCATCGGCAAACGGATACATTTCATAGGCTTTCACCCCGTTGAAAATATCAACGCCGGCCACGCCATTGAATAATAACGAAGCATCGAATCCTTTGTAATTAAGCCGTATGGCGGCGCCGTACACAAATTTCGGGTTGGGGTTACCAATTACCTGCCGGTCGTCGGGCGATAGGGTAGTGCCGTTTTTTTCATCATGCGCAAAGATCAGGTCGCCGGCATGTGCATTGGGTTGAGCGCTGGCAGCCGCTTCGGCATCTGTTTTAAATATACCGGTGACCTTGTACCCATAAAAGGAACCGAAGGGTAAACCGGCTTTGGTAATGGTAATGTTCTGGTTCGACATCACACTGAAACCGGCATCGCCATTGGAGTAATAATTATAGCCGTCGAACAGCTTATCATTGGCAATACCGCTCAGGTCGATCACTTTGTTTTTATTGAACCCTCCGGTTACACTAACGTCGAAGCTTAGTTCCGAAACCTTGCCACGGTAGCCCAGCAGCAGATCTACACCTTTGCTGTTCACTTTGCCGATATTGGTAAAATAAGGAGCAGTGTATCCCGAGCTCAATGCAACCGGCAAGGCATACAGCATATCTTTCGTATCGCGGTTATAGTATTCGACCGTGAAATAGATCTTCCCGTTCAGGGCCTCTCCATCGAGCCCCAGGTTGGTTTCATAAACGGTTTCCCAATGCAGGTTGGGGTTGGGAATGGCATTGATGGTAACGCCAATATCAAGCGGGCCTCCAGGCGTAAAGTTCACGCCGGAAAGAGAACCTAATCCATTGGGGCCTGCAAAGGAACTATAGGATGCCACATAGGTATAGGGAGGAATATTGCTGTTACCCAGCGTGCCATAACTACCGCGGAGCTTTAATCGGCTCAGGGTATTTCTTAATGAACCAAAGAAATTTTCTTCGCTGATATTCCATCCGGCCGAAAAAGCGCTGAACACACCCCGTTGTTTATTGGGGCCGAATACCGTGAAATTAGCATCCTGCCGTACTGAACCTGTGAGGTAATAACGGCTTTTGTAATTATAATTGATCCTTCCAAAAAATGATTTGATCAAACCATTGTCATCATTTTTACCGCTTACAGTAGCGGTGGATTGAGAGGTTTGAACAAAGGAAAAACCGGGCAGTCCAACATAACTCTGATAAGCGCCGATATTGCGATACTTTGAAGAAATCTGTTCAAAACCGGCAATCGCATTGATAGCATGGCCGCCGAAGGCCTGATCGTACGTAAGCACATAGTTCGTTAATACCTGGCTGCTCTTTATAGATGTGCGGGTGAGCGAATTGACGTTGTTCACCACGGGGCCAAAATTAAATGCCGCCTGGTAATAGTCCTGCGACTCTTCATAATATGAATAGCTGACATTGGTCCTGAAGGTCAGGTGCAGGGGCAGTTTTACTTCCGCATACACATTGCCCTGCAAATTATTTTTGAAGTTGATGGCATCGGCCGATTCAACCGCTCCTACCGGGTTGGGACCACCGAATTGTAAACCACCGTAACCGGGCGGCACTACTCCCCAGCTGCCGTTTGCGTTTTTAATGGGAATGATGGGCAATGTTCTGAAAGGGGCATTATGCAACTGGGCTTCACTACCCACGGGCGGCGCTGTTTTCCGTTGTGAAAAAGCCAGTTGCTGGCCGATCTTTAAAAAGGGTGCCAGTTTATAATCGGTATTGATCCTTGCCCCGCCGATATTGGAATAGTTCTTTATATAAATACCGGTTTGTTTATTGTAAAATCCTGACAAAAGATAATTCACCACAGGCGACGAGCCGGCAATGGAAAGATTATAGTTCATTTCCGAAGCATTCCGGTAAAGGATATCCGACCAGTCAGTATCCGCCAGCGTATCGGTTTGCGTGGCGCCGGTGAAATATTGCGGATGGAGTATATTCTGCAGTTTGATGTATTGCTCCTTATTCAACAGCGAAATGAGCTTCGGTTTGGTAATGCCATATCGTGCATTGAAATTAATAACAGGTTTTGCCGAAGCTCCTTTTTTGGTGGTGACCACGATCACGCCTCCGGCAGCAGCAGAACCATAAATGGCGGCGGCGCTGGCGTCTTTGAGAATATCGATCGTGGCAATATCCTGTACATTGAGATTGTCGCCGGTAGTACGAACGCCGTCAACAATATACAGGGGCGTTGGCTGGTGTAACGAAGAAAGTCCTCGGATGATGATCGTTGAACCGGCATCGGGACTGCCCGATGATTTGATGACCTCAACCCCTGCAACCCTTCCCTGCAGGGCTTCGGTAACGTTGGTAACAGGCATGTTCTTAATAGCTTCTCCTTTTACCGAACCCACCGCGCCCGTTACATCCTGTCTTTTTTGGGTGCCATAACCCACCACTACAACAGATTCAAGATTGGTGTCGGCAGGTTTCAGTACAATGTTCACCTGGTTGCCGGCAGCAATGGATACTTCTTTTGTTTCGTATCCAACATAAGAAACCACGAGGGCGTTCACCCCGGCGGCAATCATCAGGTCAAATTTTCCTGAAGCATCGGTGGTTGCGTTGTTCTTTGAACCCTTTGCCATCACTGTTGCGCCCGTTAAAGGAGTGCCTTTTTCATCTGTTACGGTACCGGTAACAGACCTGGGTTGGGCATAACTGTTTTGAAAAACCAGTAGTAATACAAAGCTGCACCATAGGAGGGGAAGCAATCGCCTTCGTTGCATAAACTGTTGTTTTTGATTAGTCCAAAAAAAACACATGCTGCGGGCGACAACAAATTATATAGGTAAAGTATAGGAAATATTGGCCGAAAAGCGGTTATTCAATATTGTAAGTGATTTACCGGCAACAGGTTATGAACATATATTTTTAACAGAAATATATTGGCGAGTAAGCTGTTTTCTACCTGTATCATGGATGAGCATGTTCGGCCTTTTACGGTTTACGTTTCACGTTTTACGTTTTACGTATTTGTTAATCAACCGTTTTTATTTGCATGATCCTTTTTTCAAACTCTTCATTAGGCACGATCGATTTGTTCCTGATGCGGGTCTTGTACGTATTGATGGTGTTGACGGAATACTGCAGAATATGCGCGATCTTTTCATTTTCATGAATGCCCATCCGGGCAAGGGCAAAGATCCGCAGATCGGTATTGAGCAATTCATTATCGGCCGGTTCAATCCGGTCTTCTTCCCTAAACAGTTCATTGAATTCGGCCACGAAATTGGGAAACAGTTTTAGAAAGGCCCGATCGAAATGTTTCAGCAGGTCTTCCTTTTCTCTTTTCAGGTTGATATTGTTTACCAGGAACCGGATCTCGTCGAACTTGCGGTCGGTTAATTTCTGGTCTATCGACTTTTTGAGCCGTTCGATCTTGTCGAAGAATTCTGAGTTAACATTAAAGAAATAACCTATGTACTCTTCTTTGATCTTATTGGCATCGTTTAATTTTTCGTTGGTCTCTGAAAGCCGCCTGTTCACCTCCTGCGTATTGCGATGCGCTTGAAGGATCACTTTCTGTGCACGTTTCCCTTCCTTCAATTGTTTAAATACAATGATCGTAAGGACCACTACCAGCAACAGCAAAAAGGTAACGAGCCCCGCATACCAAAGCAATTTTGTTTTTTGTTGTTCTACGATGGCATATTTCTGCGCTTCGATCAGGGGCAGCACATCGCCCACCTGCACTTTTCGTTGACGGGCGCCAAAAAACACCGCGTCGGAAAATGCCTGGTTGATGCATACAGACGCATTTTTGATATCGGCTTTTTTATATAATAAGGTCGACAGAATAAAGGCTGCAGAAGTTTCCTTGGTGCTTGATTGTACATCGGCGATCACGGCTTTGATAAGCAAAAGAATGGCGGGGTCGTTATCGCCATTTTGAATATAAAGGTCACTTAGTGTAGAAGCTGTTATAGCCACCTGGTGCGGGGTGAGCCCGGTACGTGAAAGCAACTGATCAAAATTCCGTCTGGCATCGGTGCGGTTGCCCGATTTTAATTGTTTCAATCCTTCATAATAAAGATAGTCGTAGGAATTTTTATCACAAAGCGCCAGGGCAGAATCGATGTACTGTGCCCCCTTTTCATTGTACCGGGGTGTATGGTACTGGTCTTTATCATAATCGCCCAGGTCGTAATAATATCTTCCCATCAGGAAATAATATTCCGCCCTGCCGCTATCGGGCACGGCGCTGATCTGAATAGCCGACAGGGAGTCGAGCGTTTCCTTATACATACCCGACGACAGCAGCGAAAAACCCATCTTTATACGGGCATAATTGATCAGGGAAGGATCGTTGAGGCGAAGCGCAACCGCCAGCATCTTTTTGGCATAGTTGTACGAAGAGTCGTATTGAAATACCTTATAAGCACTATACAGGTTTTCGTATCCTTTCAACAATGCCGGCAGGTTGTTATTGTTGGCAGCGGCCAGCAACTGTTTTAATGAATCGATCCCGGCCTGCTTTTTTTGGTCGAAATCGCGCGCATGCTGTAAAACCTCGTTCAATTGTTTCAGGGAACGGGCCAGGGTATCCGTTTGGGCATACTGGTTACTGAACAGGAACAGGCAAGCGGAAAACAGGAAGAACTTCTTCATATGATCGTTCTGAATAGGAAGCTTTTACCAAAACTAAACCAGAAAGGGATCAATTCCAAAACGGGATAATTTGTCAACACCCCGTTTATCTTCGTTATATTAAAAAAAACAAACTGTAATATTAATTGGCTGATTTACACATCGCTGTCTTTATAAAAACATTGATTTTTTCCCCAATCGCATATATTTAAGTTATACTAATTGGTTTTGGCCTGTTGCCTCGTTTACTTTACCTGTTGCAACGCATAACACTGAACGCTTTTGCCGCGTTTTGCGTTTTTATAAAACCACATCCATCAATTATGAAAAAAGTTGTATTTCAGTTTGCTTTATTGTTCGCCTGCTATGCGCCTTTGTACCTACAGGCGCAAAGCGATGGTTTGCCAAGGGGCGCGAACAATATGCCATATACCCGTTACGAATCGGAAAACGGTAGTTATGGCGGTGGCGCATCATTACAATCCTCGGTGCAGTTTGTTCAATCTGACATTGCATCCGAAGCCTCCAATCAAAGATATGTAAGTCTGCCTTCCGGCGGCTCATACGTACAATGGAAAACCACTTCCGCAGCCAGAGGGGTAAACCTGCGTTTTACCATGCCCGATAACAGCTCCGGCACAGGGCTTAGCGGATCATTGAACCTGTACATAAATAATGTACTGGCAAAAACCATTAACCTTAGCTCTTATTGGGCCTACCAGTATTTTGATGTTGGCGGCGAGGGCGATCCTTATCAAACACCCCGCGTAAAAACATTTATGCGTTTTGATGAAGTACATTTAACTGTTGACAATACGATCAATGCAGGCGACACTATTAAGATTCAGAAAGTGAACAACGATGGCATTACTTATGGGGTCGACTTTGTTGAGCTGGAGCCCGTGCCGGTTGCTATTGCCCAACCTGCAGGCTATCTTTCTGTAACAGATTATGGCGCGGTAGCCAATGACGCAACCGACGATTATGCTGCCTTTAATACCTGTATTGCGGCGGCAGCTTCGCAGGGAAAAAATGTTTATATACCGGCTGGCCGTTTTTTACTAAGCGATAAATTGTTGCTGAACGTGACCAATATGAAAATATCCGGCGCAGGCATCTGGTACACGCAGGTTTATTTTTCAACGGATAAACAGTTTTACGGGGGCTTCATGGCCCGCAGCAGCGGGGTGGAGATCTGCAACTTTACATTGGGAACCGCCAATAACGACCGGTTGAAGTATGATGAAGTAAACCCGCGCGACGGACAGAAATACAAAATTTATAAAGGCTTCATGGGTACCTATGGCACCGGATCGTATATTCATGATGTTTGGGTTGAACATTTTGAATGCGGTTTCTGGATCGGCGGCTACGATGCGCCTTACCCCGTAGATGTAACCAGGAACCTGACCATTGCCAATTGCCGTATACGTAATAACTATGCCGATGGCGTTAATTTTTGCGTTGGTACTTCAGGTTCTACAGTAACCCAATGCAGCCTGCGCAACAACGGCGATGACGCGTTGGCCATGTGGCCGGCCAGTGATGTACAGGGGTCGGTGCAGGAGCGCAACAACACATTCAGTAATAATACCATCGAAAATAACTGGCGGGCGGGCAGCGTTGCCATCTTTGGCGGTACCGGCCACCAGGTGCATCATAATTATATTAAAGATGGGGTAGCGGGGTCGGGTATACGATTTACCAACGAATTTGCCGGCTACGGCTTTGAATACCCCGGCGACGTCATTCATTTCTATGAAAATACCATCGAAAACTGCGGAACAAGTTACGACCTGTGGAATGAGAGGAGAGGAGCTATTGAATTTTTTGCAGGCACCGGTATCTTTAATATGCAGTTCGATAATACCACCATTCTCAACTCACAGCGTGATGCCATTCGTTTAAACGGCAACAATCTGCACCATATTGTATTTACCAACACTGCCATCAACGGCACAGGTAAAGATACGGTTACCCGAAATGTGCCCGCAGATATCTACGGGGGATTTGGTATTTACTGTGAGGCCAATTCACAAACCACTACATTTAATAACCTGTCGGTTACCGATGCCGAATCGGGTACCTACATTAATCGCAACGCTGCTTTTCAGCTTATTTTTCAAAACGTAAATGTACCAGTTACCGGTGTAAGCATCAGTCCGGCGGGCGATACCACCCTGGCATTGAATCAATCTATTCAGTTAACGCCGGTAATTATACCTGCCGACGCAACCAATAAAACAGTAAGCTGGAGCAGCAGCAACACATCGGTCGTTACTGTTGATGCTTCAGGCAAATTGACCGCCGTGGGCACAGGTACAGCCACCATTACGGTGACAACAGGCGACGGCGGCAAAACAGCCACCAAAAAAATTATAGTGAATGCTGCAGTAAATGTAAAGGCTACCGATGAAGCGGCCGGCGAAGGTGGTAATACCGGCGCCTTTACCATCAGCACAGCTGGCATAACCCAGGCAGTTACCATACCCTACACCGTTAGTGGCACGGCAACAACGGCCGATTATACGGCCAGTGCTGCCCTGAGCGGTTCTGTTACGCTTACCCCATCGCAGCTTTCGCAAACCATTACCATAACTCCGGTTGATGACACGCAGTTTGAAGGCGCCGAAACAGTAAAGCTTACCCTGTTGCCCGGCACCGGTTATAACCTGGGGCCCGATACCGTGGCGGTAATCACTATTGCCGATAACGACAACCCGCCCTGT
>Ga0114129_10009961_pt1 | contig 13546 bp, 13 predicted proteins | sample RhiMetdeltSRZDD1_FD_80071 | JGI IMG/M metagenome (GOLD analysis project Ga0114129, IMG submission 80071) | Populus rhizosphere microbial communities from Tennessee, USA - Rhizosphere MetaG P. deltoides SRZDD1 (version 2) (version 2) | ecosystem: Host-associated > Plants > Roots > Rhizosphere >...
CAACCCGCAACGGATACCGCGCCCTCGGCGTCCCCGACGGCGGCTGGCTCGCCACCGGTCATCGCGCCGACTTCATCGTCGTCGATTTCCGCCGCTCGCATCTCACGCCGGCGCTGCGCCCCGTCTCGTGCTTCGTTCATCAGGGCCAGGCCGGCGACGTGGAGTCGGTGATGGTCGACGGCCGCTTCATCATGCGCGACGGCCGCGTGCTGACGCTGGACGAGCCCGCGATCGTCGCCGAGGCGGAGCGCGTGGCGCGCGCGGCGTGGCGTCGGCTGTTTGCCGAACGGCCCGACCTGCAGCGGCCGCCGGGCTTCGATCTCACGCCGCGCTGAGCGGCGCAGCGGTCGGACGCCTCAGGCCTCCACGACCGAGGCGTGGCGCTCGACGTCGGCCGGCGGCTCGCCGATTCGCGGCCGACGGCCGAGGAACAGCACGAACGGGATGACGGCGGCGAAGATCCAGGCCAGCCACCAGAAGTTGTCGATGAACGACAGCAGCAGGGCCTGGCGCTGCACCATCTGATACAGGTGCGCCCAGGCCTGCTGCTCTGCGGTCGCGAGGTCCGCACCGCGGGCCGTAAACGTCGCGACCAGCGTCTGGTAACGATCCCACACGTCCGGATCGTAGAGGCTCACGTGGCTGACCAGCCGCGCCTGGTGGGTCTGAGAGCCGCGCTGCAGGAACGTCGCCACCGCGGCGATGCCGATGCTGCCGCCGATGGTGCGGATGAAGTTGAAGAGCCCCGACGCATGGCCGAGCTCACGCATCGGCACCGCGCTCAGCGCCACCGTCGACAGCGGCACGAACGACAAGCCGATGCCGAGGCCCTGAATGAACCGCGGCAGCATGATGTGCCAGTAGCTCGCCTCCAGCGAGAGCGTGGCCATCAGATGCATCGCGTAGGCGTTGAGCGCGCAGCCCGCGACGATCATCCAGCGCGGATCGATGCGGTTCATGAGCGCGCCGGCGATCGGCATGGTGAGCAGCGTGGACGCGCCCCCCGGCGCCAGGACGAGTCCCGCCAGCATCGCGGTGTAGCCCATGAGGATCTGCGTGAAGAGCGGCGAGAGCACCATGATCCCGTAGAAGGCGATGCTGATGACGAACATCGCCGCCGTCGCCACCGCAAACGTCGGATGGCGCAGCACGCGCAGATCGACCACCGGCTCTTCGGCGCGGAGCTCACGCACGACGAGCGCGACGAGCGCCGCCGCCGCCACGAGGCTGAGCCACACGATGGGCGAGGACGCGAACCAGTCCTCGCGCTGGCCCCGGTCGAGCACGAACTGCAGCGCGGCCACGCCCACCACGAGCAGCACGAGACCGGGCACGTCCACCCGTCGCACCGCCGGCCGCTCCGTCGCGGAATCAGGAATGAACAGCCACGCCAGCACCAGCGCGGCGGCGCCGACGGGCACGTTGATGTAGAAGACCCAGCGCCAGGACCAGTTGTCGGTGATCCAACCGCCGAGCGTCGGCCCGATGATCGGCGCGAACATGATGCCGATGCCCCAGACGGCCATCGCCATCCCGCGCTGGCGCGCCGGGAAGGTCTCGATCATCGTGGCCTGCGAGAGCGGCACGAGCGGGCCGCCGGCCAGGCCCTGCAGGAACCGCGCGATGACCATGACGGCCAGGCTCGGCGCCGCGCCCGCCGCCGCCGAGGTGAGCGTGAACGCCACGGTGGCGAGCATGAACAGCCGCTTGCGGCCGAGCAGGTCGGTCAGCCAGCCCGTGATGGGCAGGCTGATGGCGTTGGCGACGAGGAACGACGTCAGCACCCACGTGATCTCGTCCACCGCGGCCGAAAGCGAGCCGCGCATGTGATCGAGCGCGACATTGGCGATGGTGACGTCGAGGATCACCAGGAAGGTCGCCATCATCGTCGAGACGGCGACAATGGCGCGCTGGACGCGCGGGCTCATTTCAGCGGAGGATGCTCCGGCTCATCGCAGCTCGATGACCGGGACGACGGACATGCCGGGCACGAGCAGCGCCTGACCATGCTGGCCTGGCTCGAGCACGAGCTTGACGGGGATGCGCTGCACGACCTTCACGAAATTGCCGGAGGCGTTCTCGGGCGGCAGCAGGGTGAAGCGTGAGCCGGTGCCGCTCTGGATCGAATCCACGCGGGCGCGCAGCAGCAGCCCGGGGTGTGTGTCCACCGAGATCGTCGCGCGCTGGCCCGGGCGCACGTGCGTGAGTTGCGTCTCCTTGTAGTTGGCGATGACCCAGACCCGGGCGACGTCCACCACCGCGAGCAGCGGTTGGCCCGGCTGCACGGTCTGGCCGACCTCCACCGTCCGCCGTGTGACGCGGCCGGCCACGGGTGCGGTGATCAGCGTGTATTCGAGGTTCAGCTCGGCCTCAGCCAGGGCCGCACGCGCTTCGGCAAGCTGCGCCTCCGCGCTGGCCGCCTCGGCGCTGCGCACCGTCACCTCCCCGCGGCGGCTGCGCGCGTCGCCGAGCGCGTGCTCGGCCTCCTCGCGCTGCCGGCGCGACTGCGCGAGCACGACCTCCTGCGTCGCCAGGTCCGCCTCGGCCTGCGCCACCTCGGCCCGCGCGACATCGAGACGCTGCCGGGCCGCCTCCAGCGCCGAGCCGGCGGTCTTGTACGCGTTGTCGGCGTGGTCGAAGTCCTGGCGCGCGACCAGCTTGCGCTCGAGCAGGTCGGCGGTGCGCCCGCGGTCGAGGCCCGCGCGGTCGAAGTCCGCCTGGCGCGCCGCGACCTCGGCCTGTGCGGCCTGCACGGCGGCCGCCCGCGCGCGCAGCTTGCTGCGGCGCTCGTCGAGCGCGCGCGCGGCGCTGTCGATGCCGAGCACGGCCCGCGCCGCCGACGACTCGGCGACGCCGACCTGGCTGCGCGTGGTGCCCTCGCTCATCGGGACGCCGGCGGCGGCCGCGCGCAGGCGGCCCTGCGCCGTGGCCAACGCCGCGCGCACCTGGTGGACCTTGACCTCCAGATCGCGCGGGTCCAGCCGCACGAGCGGCCGGCCCGCCTCGACCTCCTCGTTGTCCCGCACGAGGACCTCGAGCACAGTGCCGCGCACGCGCGCGCTCACCGGTGAGACGTGGGTCTCCACGAACGCGTCGTCGGTCGACACGTGGCGATCCCAGTAGCGCCAGAATCGGACGCCGTAGACGCCGGCGACGAGCACGACGACACCGACACCGACGAGGGCGAGCGTGCGACGACGCCGCCGCCACGAGTCCAGGCGGCCGACCAGATCCACGCGCTCGATGAGGCTCACGCCCTCCCCGCCTTCCTGTCGACGCGGTACCCGAGGCGGGCCGAGAGAGCGCTCGCGGTCGCTCTCACCGCCACCGCGAGCGAGCGCAGGCGCGGGCGCACGCGGTCGGTGGGACCGCCGATCGCACACGCGCCCGCGACGCGCGCGTGGCGGTCGAGGATCGGCGCGGCGATGCCGGAGGCGCCCGGCACCAGCTCTTCGATGGTCACGCAGAGGCCGGTCTTGCGGACGTCCTCGAGCGACGCGCGGAGGGCCGTCAGGCTCGTGACCGTGCGCTCCGTGTGGCGCGACAGGGAGAGCGAGGCCAGGATGCTCTCGCGCTCGCCCGCGGGCAGGAAGGCGAGGATCGCCTTGCCGATCGCGGTCGCGTGCAGCGGCCGGCGATCGCCGACGCCGCCGGCGTACCGGATGATGTGGTCGCTGTCCACCTTGTCGACGATGACGATCGCCGCGTGATCGCTGGACAGCGCGCCCAGGAACACGGTCTCGCCCGTCCGCCGCATCAGATCCACCACGGCGGGTCGCGCCGCCTCCATCAGCGCATTCGGCGCGGGCGCCGCCGTTCCGAGATCGACGGCGCCCGGCCCGAGCCGGTACTCGCCCGCGCGCCCCTGCGCCAGATAGCCGCGCGCGGTCAACGCGCGCAACAACGGTAACAGGCTGCTCTTCGGCGCCTCCAGCTGCGCGCTCACGTCTCTGAGGGCGAGGCCGTCCGGACTCACCGCGAGCAGCTCGAGGATGTCGACCACGCGGTTGGCGGCGCGGTGCCCGGCGTCGAGGCGCGTTCGGCTTCTGGAACCTCGTTCCGTATTCGGCACGGAGCGCAGTATACCCCAAACCGCCGACCGAGGTTCAGGCCGGCGCGTTGGGCCGGCGCGGCGCGACGATCCAGAGCAGTGCCGGCGCGAGCAGCGCCATGCCCACCGCGATCGGCAGGGCGAGCCGATAGTCGCCGGTCGCGTCGAAGATCCGGCCGGCGACCCAGGCGCCCAGCGCCCCGCCGATCGAGTTGGCGAGGTGCAGCAGTCCAAAGATGCGCGCGAAGCGCGGGCCGCCGAAGAGATCGCTGGCGATCGCGGGCGTGAGCGGCGCGGTCGCGGCGTATCCGATGCCGATCAGGGCGCCGTAAGCGTACGGCAGCGGCGTGCGCGGATGCGCACCGGCCAGCGCCAGGACGCCGACGCTCGCGGCGACGCACGCGAACGCGAGCGTGTACGTCTGCTCCCGGCCGATCCGGTCCGACAGCGCGCCCCAGCCCGCCTTGCCGGCGATGCTCGCCACGCCTACGATGCCGACGACGGTGGCGCCGACGAGCGCGGACACGCCGTGATCCACGAGATAGACGACCTGATGGACGAGCAGCATCTGCGTGGCCGCGCTGCCGGCGAAGAACACCGCCGCCGTCAGCCAGAACCGCCACGTGCGGACTACCGTCCGCACGGTCCAGTACGCGCGCACCGGCCGCGGCGCGCCGCTCGCTCGGGCGTCGGCCGGCGGCAGCGCCGGCGCGTCGCGGACCAGCAGCAACGCCGCGGGGACGATCCACGTGACCACGATGATCCCGAGCAGGCGCAGCGCCCACCGCCAGCCGACGCCCTCGATGAGGAGCTGCGCGAAGGGCACCAGGGCGAAGATGCCGACGCCGATCCCGGCCGACGCCACACCGATCGCCGTCCCCACACGCGTGGGGAACCAACCGCGGATCAGGACGACGGCGGGCACCCAGCCCGCGGCGCTCACGCCCAGCGCGGTGAGAACACCGATCGTGAGATAGAGATGCCACGCCGTGCTGATGTGGGCCCCGAAGAGCAGGCCGGCGGCGAGGGCGACACCGCCGGTGGCGATGACGCGACGCGGGCCGAAGCGCTCGACGAGCCAGCCGAGCAACGGCCCCGACACGCCGTGGATGAGGACGAGGACCGAAAACGCGCCGGCGACCACCGAGCGGCTCCAGCCGAACTCGCGAACGAACGCGACCAGGAAGACCGAGTACGAATACCAGAAGCCGTAGGCGAGCCCGAGCGTCACGAACGTCGCGACGAGCACGCGTGACTCGCCGCGCCCGCGAACGACTCCCGTCAGATCACGCCGTCCGCGCGCAGCGCGGCGATCTCGGCCGCCGACATTTCGAGCAGACCCGACAGGACTTCGTCAGTGTGATGCCCGAGCGGCGCGCCCGCGTGCGTGATGCGACCCGGCGTGAGCGACAGCTTCGGCGTGACACCGGGCTGGGGCAGCGCGCCGATCTCGGACGGCACGTCGACGATCATCTGGCGCGCGCGAAAGTGCGGATCCGCGAAGATGTCCGCCATGCTCATGATCGGCGAGTGCGGGATGTCGTGCGTGTGCAGCTCGTCCATCGCCTTGTCGAACGGCCGGGCCGCGAACCAGCGCGCGGCCATCTCGAGGATCACCTCGATGTGCTTCGGACGCTCGGCCGCGCTCGCGAAGCGCGGATCCTTGGGCAGGTCGGGCTCGCCGAGCATGACGCAGAGGCGCTCGAACAGATGCTGCGCGGGCGCGGTGAAGACGATCCAGCGATGGTCCTGGGTTTCGAACGCGCCGCCCGGCCAGCCGGCGTGCTGCAGGCCCCCACGCTCGCGCACGACACGCTGGCGTCCGTAGAAGGTCGTGGTGAACTCCATGACGCGGAACGCAGACTCGTAGAGCGCCGCATCGATCCACTGCCCTTCGCCGGTCGCGTCGCGATGCCGCAATGCCGCCATCACGCCGAACGCGGTGAACAGACCGGTCATGTAGTCGGGATAGACCGGCGTCGGTCGAGCCGGCGGCCGATCCGCGTGACCGTTGACGTACCAGGTGCCGCCGAACGCCGAGCCGATGGCCGCGTACCCGGGCCCCTGCCGCAACGGTCCGGTCTGGCCGAACGCGGTGATGCGTGCCATCACGAGTCGAGGGTTCAGCGCGTGCAGTGTTTCCCAGCCGAGGCCCCACTTCTCGAGCACGCCCGGACGGAAATTTTCGAGCACGACGTCGACCTTCGGCACCAGGCCGCGCACGATCTCCTGTCCCTTCGGCGTGCGCAGATCGAGCGTCATGAGCTTCTTGTTGCGATTGTCGACGGCGAACCAGTACGAGACGCCGTCCTCGCTCGGGCCCAGGCGCCGCAGGTCGTCGCCTTTGCCCGGCATCTCGGTCTTGATGACCTCGGCGCCGAACTCCGCCATCAGGGTGCCGCAGAACGGACCCGCCACCACCTGCGCGAGCTCCAGCACTCGAATGCCGTCGAGCGGCCGTCGCGTGTCCATGACCGCGTGAGTCTACAACTTCCGCCGCGCAGGTGTACTATCCCGGCCGAGGAGACAGCCATGACGACCTACACGCGGATCTCGGCCGACTGTCACATCGACCTGCCCATGCTGCCGACCGATCTCTTCACCGCCAACGCCTCGGCGGTCATGAAGGACCGGATGCCGTACGTCGTCGATGGGCCCGATGGGCCCTACTGGACCTGCAAGAACGGCGGCTCGTTCGGGCTCGTGTGTGGCGTCGGACCCGCCGGGCAGAAGCTCGTGCCCGGTCAGAATCACCGCGTGGACGCGATGGCGGCGACCGGCCTGTACGAGGACGGCAAGCGCGGCGTGCTGCGGCCGTCGACGCCGGCGCTGCGCGCGCGGGACATGGACCGTGACGGCGTGCAGGCCGAGGTGATCTTCGGCATTCTCGGCGCCGCCACGCGCCTGAACGATCACGAGGCGGCCACCGAGATGTTCCGCATCTACAACGACTGGCTCGTGGAGTTCTGCAAGCACGATCCCACGCGCTTCATCGGTCTGGCGTGCCTGCCGTACGGCGACATCGACGCGGCGGTGAAGGAGATCTATCGCGTGGCGCGCATGGGCCTGCGCGGCATGGAGCTGTCGTGCTCGTGGGACATGGAGCCGATGTGGCATCCGGTGTGGGAGCCGCTGTGGCAGGCGGTGAACGACGTGAATCTGCCGATCCACTTCCACACCTTCCCGGCGCTGCCGCTGAGCGTGATCGATCAGCAGAAAGGGCTCGTGCGCCGCGCGGCGTTCTTCACCGCCGTCTCGAGCTTCCAGCTCAACCTGGTCAACATCATCTCCGCCGTCATCGGCCGCGCGATCCTCGAGCGCTATCCCAACATCCGCATCTCGTTCGGCGAGAGCGGCATCGGCTGGATCCCGTACGTCCTCGATCGCATGGACTACGAGTGGGAGGACCGCTTCCGCGATCTCGGCCTCACGATGAAGCCGAGCGACTACTGGCGGCGCCAGTGCAAGGCGACGTTCCAGTACGACCGCATCGGCACCAAGCTGATCGAGGACATGGGCGTAGAGACGCTGATGTGGGGCTCGGACTATCCGCATCCGGACGGCGTGTGGCCGGAGTCGTCGCGCTACATCGCCGAGCAGTTCGGTCACCTCCCGGCGGACGTCACGCGCAAGATCACGTGCGAGAACGCGGGGAAGTTCTACGGGTTGATGTAGACCCGTGAATCTCCTGCGTCCGCACGAGCGCGATCTCAGCGTCGACGGTCGGCGCCTGCACCTGCTCGACTGGGGCGGCGACGGCCGTCCGCCGCTCCTGCTGCTGCACGGCTTCACCGGCCACGCGCACGCGTGGGACACGCTCGCCATCGCGCTGCAGCCGCACTTCCACGTGCGCGCACTCGATGCGCGCGGACACGGCGACAGCGATCCGGCCGACGTCTACGACGCCGCCGGCGCGTTCGGCGATCTCTCGAGCGTCGTCGATCAGCTCGGCCTGCGTGCCCTGACGCTGGTCGGCCTGTCGATGGGCGGGCGGAACGCGATGTATCTCGCCGCGAAGCGGCCCGATCTGGTCGAGCGACTGGTCGTGCTGGACATCGGCCCCGAGGTGAGCAAGCGCGCGATGGCGCCGTCGTCCGGTCCGCCGGAGCCGGAGACGTGGGAGTCCATCGAGCAGGCCGCCCGCCATCTCTATCGCGGCAATCCCTATCCGGGCATCCACTATTACCGGTGGGTGGCGTCGACGAGCCTTCGCGCCCGGCCCGACGGCGCGCTCGTGTGGAAGTGGCATCCGTCCATCAAGGAGCGCCGCGTGATGGGCGACGTCGACTGGTGGGCGATCGTGCGCGAGATCACGCCGCCGCTGCTGCTGCTGCGCGGGGCGGAGAGCACGGTGCTCGATCGCGACGTCGCCGAGCGGATGGTTCGCGAGCTCGCGCGCGGCACGCTGGTCGAGATCCCGCGCGCGGTGCACACGCTGCACGAGGACAATCCCGAAGCGGTCCTCGAGGCGTTGCGGCAGTTCCTGAAGTTCTGAGTCAGCGGGAGGCGCCATGAAAATCCTGTTCTTCGACGACTTCAAGCTGGGCGTGCTCAACGGCGACGCGGTCGTGGACGTCTCGCGCGTCGTGCAGGACATTCCGCGCCTCGGGCCCCACGACGTGATCCGCGGCGTCATCGAGCGCTTCGCGGAGCTGCGGCCGCGGCTGGAGGCGGCCGCGGCGCAGGAGCGCGGCGTGCCGCTCGATCGCGTGAAGATCCGGCCGCCGCTCCCGAAGCCGACCAACATCGTCTGCATGGCCGTCAACTACATGGAGGACGGCACGCGGACGGAGCCGGCGCCGATCAACGCGTTTCTGAAGTCGCCGTCGGCGGTCATCGGCCACGGCGACACGATGGTGCTGCCGGACGCCCCCGCCACGATCTTCGAGGGCGAGGCGGAGATGGCGGTGATCATCGGCAAGCGGGCGTCGCACGTGAGCGCGGCCACGGCGATGAGCTACGTGTTCGGCTACACCAACTTCATCGACGGCTCGGCGCGAGGGCTGCCGCCCGCGGGCAACACGTTCTACCAGATGAAGTCGCGCGACACGTTCGCGCCGATCGGGCCGTTCCTCGTGACCGCCGACGAAGTCACCGATCCGCACCGACTCCAGATCCGCCTCTCGGTCAACGGCACGCTCAAGCAGAACTTCAACACCGACGACATGGCGCACAAGATCCCGCGCTGCCTCGAGTGGGTCACCTCGATCCACACCCTGGAGCCGGGGGACGTGGTGGCCACCGGCACCAACCATCGCGGGCTCAGCGCATTTCAGGACGGCGACGTGATCGAGGTGGAGACGCAGGGCCTCGGCACGCTGCGCTTCAACGTGCGCGACGCGCTCAAGCGCACGTGGGATCGCGAGACGCGCCTGGATCGCCAGCAGAAGGGACAGGAGGGCACGACGCCGCAGCTCAGCGGCAAGCACGCGCCCACGAAGTCCTGAGCTAGACGCTGACGCCGCGCCGGGCCAGCTCGGCATCGAGATCGAGCGCGCGCGTGCCGACGGGCTTGCCGTCGGGCACCGTCCAGAACAGCTCGAACTCCAGGCCGTCGGGATCCTTGGCGTAGAGCGACAGGCTCACACCGTGATCGGACTGGCCGACGAGCGCCCCGGCCTCGATCAGCGTCGCGCGCGCCCTGGCGAGATCCGCGAGCGTGCCGACCTCCCACGCCGCGTGGTACATGCGCGCGACGCGCTCGTCCGGTGGGCGCAGGCCCGGCTGCTGAAACAGCCCGAGGTTGTGATCGTCGCCGCTGCCGGCGATGCGCAGGAACGCCGCGTTCGGATAGCGATGCGAGACTTCGAAGCCGAGCACGTCGCGATAGAAGCGCACGCTGCGCTCGACGTCGGCCACCCACAGCACGAGGTGCTGCAATCGCTTGAGTCCGACCCCCGCGTTCATGGCGCCAGCGTCTTGGCGACCTCCGCCATCGACGGCGGCGTCGTCGTGTCCTTCCAGCCCGCCAGGCGCCGATAGATCTCGCCGGCGGCCTCGTGGAATCCATTGGGAAGTCCGTTCGCCTCGAACGTCGCCGCGATCTCCTCCATCTCGCCGACGAAGCGCCACGCCTTCTTGAGGTTGGCGGCCACCGCGCGCTCCGAGCGAGCCGTCGCGTCGGGTTGCGAGCGCCCCCACTCGGCGAGCAGTGCGCCGTCGACGCCCTCGCGCGCGGCGAGCGCGCGGATCGCCAGCAGGAGCGCCTGCGAACCCTTCGTCCACGCCGCGTACGCCATCTTGATGGCCGACGCCGCGCCGATCGGTCCGTCGAGCACGACCGCCTCGAGCGCTGAGCCCTTGAACACGGCCGCGACGCCGGGCGCTCCGGCGCCCGAGAGATAGAGCCGCGTATCACCGGGCTTCCGCGGCGGCGGGCCGATGATGCCGCCATCGACGAACCGCGCGCCGCCGGCCGTGACGAGCTCGCCCACGCGTCGCGTGGTGGCCGGCGCGATGGCGTTGCCGTCGACGAAGATGCCGCCGAACCGCGTGGCGGCAACCTCGCGCGCGACGTCCGGCGCGTTGGCGGGCGGGCACACGCAGAGCACGATCTCGCTCTCGCGAGCCAGTCGCGCCAGCGTGCCGACGTCCTCGAGCCCGTCCGCTTCGGCGCGCCTGCGCGTGGCGGCTCCGCGGCCGGCGGACGCCCAGACCACGCGTGCGCCGCTGGCGCGCGCGGCGGCGCCGACGGCGCTGCCCATCTCACCCGGATGCAGGATCCCGATCGTCGTCACGGTCGCCTCCTCTCGCTGTAGCCTACGCCGCGCGGCGACGTGCGCCAAGCACCGCGCGCGCACGCTCGGCCGCCTGCACGAGCCCGCCCGGCAGCAACAGCACGATGGCGACGAACAGCGCACCGAAGATCAGCAGATGGATGTCGACCCAGCGCAGCGCGAGGTACTCCTTGAGCACGACGTAGAGCACGGCGCCGAGCACCGGCCCCTGCAGCGTGCCGACCCCGCCGATGAACGTCATGAGCAGCGCGTCGAACGTCCAGTGCGGCCCGAAGGGGTGCGCCGGGTAATAGCTGATGTGGTAGTACGCGAACAGCCCGCCCGCCAGCCCGGCGAGCGCCGTCGACAGCGCGAGCGCCGTCAGCTTGAGCGCGAGCGCGCCGACGCCGGATGCTTCCGCCGCCTCCTCGTCCTCGCGGATCGCGCGCATGCCGAGCCCAAGCCGCGAGGTCGCGAGCGTCGCCACCGCGATCACAGAGATCGCGGCGAGGCCGAGTGCCAGGTAGTAGCGCACGCTCAGCCGGTAGCTCGCGATGGTGGCGGCGGGCAGCGTGGAAATCTCGGGCAGCACGTTGCCCACGGTCGTGCGCAGGATTTCCCCGAGCGCGAGCGTGCCGATCGCGAAGTACGCGCCCCGGAGCCGGAAGGCGGCCACGCCGATGATCAGCGCGAACACGGTGGCCGTGACGGCGCCGGCCGTCATCGCGAGCGCGACCGGAGTGCCGGCGATCCACAGCGCTCGCGTGATGAGCGCGCCGAGGCCGAAGAACGCCGCGTGGCCGAGATTCACCTGCCCTGCGTAGCCGGCCACGACGTTCCACGACTCGGCAAGCGTGATGGACAGCAAGATGAGGAAGACGAAGTTGAGCAGATCGTCGCGCGGCCCGGCCAGAGGCAGGAACGCGAGGCCCCCGAACGCCGCGAGGATGGCCACCGCCCAGCGGCGCTCATGCCCGGCGGCCGTCATCGACCGAACAGTCCCCGCGGTCGCACGGCGAGCACGACGACGAAGATGACGAGCCCGATGATCTCGCGATATGGACCGCCGAACGTCGCCGCGCTGGCCGCTTCGGCGACGCCAAGGACGAGGCCGCCGATGAAGGTGCCGATCATCGAGCCGAGCCCCGCGAGCACGACGACGATCAGCGCCTTCAGCGTCCACTCGAGACCGATCGACGGGCTGACCGAGTACGCGACCGTGATGAGCGTGCCCGCGGCACCGGCCAGCGCGGTACCCAGCGCGAACGCGAGCAGATAGGCGCGGCGGATGTCGATGCCGGTCAGCAGCGCCGCCTGCCAGTCCTCGGCCGTCGCGCGAATCGCCTTGCCCCAGCGCCAGCGCGAAAGCAGCAGCTGCAGCGTGCCGATCAAGAGCAGCGCGAGCACCAGCGTCGCCAGCCGCACGAGCGGGATCGCCAGGTCGCCGACGGCGAGGACGGCGCCGGCATACGAGGTCGGAATGGAGCGCTCGTCCGCGGTCCAGAGCCGTACGGCGAGCGCGTGGAGCGCCAACGCCAGGCCAAAGCCGATGAGCAGCGAGTTTTTCACCCGGGCTTCCTCGTGCGCCCGCACGACGAAGCCGAAGAGGCCCCAGTAGAGCATCGCGCCGAGCAGCAGCGAGCCCGGGATGACGAGCAAGAGCGACGCGAACGGATCGACGCCGAGCAGCGCGGCGAGCCAGAATGCGCCGTAGCCGCCGAGCATGATCAGCTCGCCGTGCGCGACGTTCAGCACGCGCATGACGCCGAAGATAAGCGATAGACCCGCCGCCGCCAGGCCGTACAGACCCCCGATCAGCAGGCCGAGAATCAGCTGCTGGGCGAGGACGGTCAACGCGTGTCCGCGGAACGTACCGCGAGGGGTCCGAGATACGCGCGACGCACGTGCGCGTCCGCCATCAGCGCCGTACCGCTGCCCTCGCCCACGATGCGTCCGCCCTCGAGCAGGTAGCCGCGATGGGCCAGGCTGAGCGCGGCCGCCACGTTCTGCTCGACGAGGAATACCGCGACGCCGGCGCCATTGATCGCTTCGAGCGCTTTCAGGATGGTGTCGACGAGCCGTGGCGCCAGGCCGAGCGAGGGCTCGTCGAGCATCAAGAGTCGCGGACGCGCCATGAGCGCGCGACCGACGGCGACCATCTGCTGCTGGCCTCCGGACAGCGCCTGCACGGCCGTTCGCCGGCGCTCGGCCAACACGGGAAACAGCGCGTAGACGCGCTCCAGAGCCGCGCGACGATCGGTCCAGGCGCGTGCGGCAAACGCGCCGAGCTCGAGATTCTCCTCGACCGTCATGCCGGCGAAGAGCCGCCGGCCTTCGGGGACCAGCGCGACGCCACGCTCGATGACGAGATGGGTGTCCAGCGCGCGGAGATCCTGGCCGTCCCAGCGGATCGCGCCCGCCCACGGCCGCACGAGGCCGGCCACGCAGTTCAACAGCGTGCTCTTGCCGGCGCCATTCGGACCGAGCAGGGCGACGATCTCGCCGGCGGCGATCGACAGCGTCACGCCGGACAAGGCGCGCACGTCGCCGTAGCCGGCCTCGAGGCCCGCGATCTCAAGCACGCGCGTGACGTCCCACGTCGCCGCCGAGGTAGACGTCCACCACGTTGGGATCGGCCGCCACCACGGCCGGCGGGCCGTCGGCGATCTTCTCGCCGGCGCTCAGGACGACGATGCGGCGCGCGAGGTCCATCAGCGCCCACACGATGTGCTCGACCATCAGCACGCTCACGCCCGCGGCGACGAGATCGCGCACGAGC
>Ga0114129_10009963_pt1 | contig 13545 bp, 11 predicted proteins | sample RhiMetdeltSRZDD1_FD_80071 | JGI IMG/M metagenome (GOLD analysis project Ga0114129, IMG submission 80071) | Populus rhizosphere microbial communities from Tennessee, USA - Rhizosphere MetaG P. deltoides SRZDD1 (version 2) (version 2) | ecosystem: Host-associated > Plants > Roots > Rhizosphere >...
ACTTCGCGTGTTGGAACCTGGGGGCGCTCGCAGGGCCGGTGAATTCGCTTTTGAAAGAACACGAGATCGAGTTCGTCATGAACAACTCTGAAGCGAAAGCGATTTTGGTGAATTCAGAATATCAACCTGTCATTGAGAAAATTCGCAGTCAGCTTCCGCATTTGAAATCGGTGATCGTGTTTGATAATGAAGCACAAGCTACCGATGCTTTCTCGTGTCAGAAGCCCGACCGTCAGGGAGGGCAGGTCACGGAAGAGGCCCTCCCTGACGGTCGGGCTTCTGACACGGTAGGTCGCAATGACGACGCGATCATCATTTACACCTCAGGCACCACGGGAAAACCAAAAGGCTGCCTGCTCACGCACGGCAATCTGATCGCCAATGCTCGCCAGATAAGTCAGTGGCTTCATTTCACTGAAAATGATCGGCTGCTGACAATTATGCCGCTCTTTCACATGAACGCCGTCTCAGTCACTACGATGTCGGCGCTATATGCCGGCGGATCGACGGTGGTCAGCCCAAAGTTCTCGGCGTCCAAATTCTGGAACGTCATTTCGGATTATCAAATCACTTCGTTCGGATCGGTGGCGACAATGCTATCGATGGTCTTGAAGAATTATCCCAGCGGTGTTCCTGCAGGGTTGAAGACGGATCAGCTTCGGTTTGCGATGTGCGGATCCGCCCCGGTGCCTGCCGAAGTAATGAAGAAGTTTGAAGAGACTTTCAATTGCCCCGTGATCGAAGGCTACGGTCTCTCCGAATCGACATGTCGATCGACATTCAATCCGCCTGATGACGCGCGACGCGCGGGCTCGTGCGGTTTGCCGATCGGAAATGAAATGAAAGTGGTCGATGACGACGACCGGGAAGTTCCCGACGGCGAACTTGGCGAGATCGTCTTGCGCGGCGAGAATATTTTGAAAGGTTACTTCAAAAATCCAGAGGCGACTGAAAGAGCCTTTCGCAATGGCTGGTTCCACACCGGCGACGTCGGTTACCGAGACAACGGCGGTTTCTTCTACATCGTCGATCGTAAGTCAGACATGATCATACGCGGCGGCGAAAACATCTATCCGCGCGAGATTGATGAAGTGCTCTATGGGCATCCCGCCGTTGCTGCCGCCGCCACGATTGGTATTCCCGATCCGCTGTACGGGGAAGAGGTCGCCGCCTTCATCGTCTTGAAAGACGGAAAGAAAGTGAGTGAAGACGAACTAATTGACCACTGCAAATCCCAACTCGCAGACTACAAATGCCCGAAGTCGATTCGGATTGTGAAAGATATTCCGAAGGGTCCGACGGGAAAGCTGCTCAAGCGCGAACTGGCGGCTCGCTATTCCCGCTGACCGCCCGAACTCTCTAGGCTCGTTGCTTGCTGGATTGGTTTGCGCTGAACTATTGGCTTGATTTCAATCGTGGCGGGGTCAGGTCAATTGACGATGGTGTGAGCGATCGCACCCGGTCTATCATCCACGCGCCGACTAGCCAGGTAGCGCATACACTGACCATCACCAACGAAAACCACTGGCCATACACTCCTTCAGGAGAAAACTTTTCAGTGGCGGTATGGATTGCTTCGCTGTTAGGAAGGATGCCGGCTTCGGAGAATTCATGGAAGGAATAGATGCCAACCTGAATCATGAAAAGCACAAGAAAAATTCCGGTGACCTGAAAAAAGCGCCGCACATTAATCAAATGACCGAAGCGTCCCCACGCCCAAGCCAAGCTCGCCGCGGCCGCCAATCCAAGTAGTGCTCCCCAAACCAAGCGCGGGCTGCGCACCTGCAAGAGCATCAGCGCGGTTTCCATGCCTTCGCGACTGATGGTCAAGACGGTAAAGAGAAACACGCCTGCGAAGGCCAGCCATCCCGTTCGCACTGACACGCGACTGAGGCGGCCCTCCATGTGTTCCTTTAGCCTTGGACCGGTGCGCCACATGTAGATTACCAGCGACAGCACCATCACAATCGCAATCACGCCCAGCCATGCTTCGCGCAGCGCCTCGTTGCCGAGGAATCGAGCGATTGTCGGACCGAGTCTTTGCTCGATCTCATCGCTGTTGCCAGTCTGCATCCGGAAGAGCAGGTAACCGAGGCTGGCGCTTACCGCCAAACCAATGGCAATTGCTGAGTAAACCGCAGGCGTGAGTTGCCGTCGGCCCGATTTGCGCAAGTACGAAAGAATGACCGCGACCAGCAGAAATGATTCGAAGCCTTCGCGGAGAATGATAATGAACGACTGAAGCACTAAAGAACCCTCGATAAGTGAACTCGCAATACTCTTGATTCGGGCGCGGGCTGTCTACCCGGAAAAACCGCTTTGGCAGTATCGCTCAAATTGAAAATGATTGTCAATTTCGGCCGCAGCTTCCGGCTTTGGGCGAGATTAGGAGTTTTTCTTTGGCGCTCCGCGGGGAAGGACACTACAATCGCGCGACGATGACCACTGCAAACAAGATTGTCTACGCGGTTTTCGGCGCCGGGGCTTTGCTATATGGCCTCGTTACGCTGGCAGCGCCGGCTGTGTTGATGTCTGAGGCCGCACGCTCTTTTCCCTTCACTCACATCATGCGCGAGCAGGGAGCCGCCGGAGTTTTCATCGGGCTGATGTTTTTCTGGTGTATCCCCAACTACGAACGGCGCCGCAGTGTTCACTATCTTCTGATGGTGTTTGCCTTTCTCCTGGCGGCGATACACTGGTTTGATTTTTTCGCGGGACACCTGCGATGGCTCAGTCCGTTGTACAACTCAGTGCCGTTTACAGTCTTGTTGGTGATGGCTGCGTTGAGCCGCAGACTCGGAGGTTCTAGCGATTCCGCGCGTCAGAGTTAGAGGCGTCGAGGAATTCTTGAATCAAGCGGCGCTCCTTCTCATCCTTAATCCGCGTGAAAAGCCTGGTTCCGAGTTTCATGATAGTCGCCGGTTTGTCGAACGGTAGCTTTTCGTAAACCTGTCCTCCCTGAAAATGACACGGCTGACAGCGCGTCTGGAGAATTGGCTTGATGTCCGTGTCAAAATCCGGTTTCGCATTTGGGCCGAACGGAATAGATGTAAACGCCGATGAGCTTCGTGCGTGAGGTCTCAGAGCAAAGCAGATGGCTGCCAAAACGATCAAGCCAATCGATACGATTAGCAGACTGGCGCGCATGCGGCGATGCTACAGCAAGATCGAGGCGGTTGGAATCGTATCAATTCCACGGCGGCAGCTTCGCAGGAAGACTCACCGATCACCTTTCAATTTGCGGATGACGTAACTGACTACGGCATAGCCCGCAATGAAAGCGACGATGGCGCCGGCTATCATCAGGATCTGCGGGTGTCGGGTCATGCAGTGCCTCCAGCGCCCGATTCCGACACGAACGCAAAGCTCGCCACTTCCACGCCGGGACAATCGGGACACGCACCGACCTTAGCCGAGAACTGTTCTCCGCAGCGCGGGCAATACGAGACGGCGTCGTCCCTTCGTTGCGGCGCGGCCAGGAAATCCTCAGCGCGCAACGAATCCGAGTGCTTCAGATACTCCAGGCAGAACTTCAGTTGAGCGCCAGCGGCCCATTCGATTATCTCCGTCGAAGTCGCATCCGGCGCGCTGTAGGCCAGAGGATGCTGCAAATCGAGAATATATTTTTGGGCGAAGGCTCTGGTTGACTGGCCTTTGAATAGATCCGCCAGAACGATTGGACTGTAGCGACTCAAAACGCTCCTCGTGATCAGATCAGCCGCCCTGATCGCCGCCGGAGGGCACAAGATCATCTTGAGAAGATTCTCGACGCGCGCAGACAATGCGTCGGGATAGAGCGACTTGTAAGCAAAATAAGTCATCAGCGAGACTTGCAACGTAAGCAGGATCGCCAGGCCGGCCATCGGCAAGAGCATTACCAACAGACCGAACCACATTACCATCAGCGGTGATACCACGAAGAGCAGAAGAAAGAGCGCGCAGCAGAGCGATCTGATCGGTTTCGCCAAAGCTTCGGCGCGTACAAAAACTGCTTCGGCCGCGCGGACGTCGAAATTCTCGCGCAGGTGCGCCATTAGAACGTCCCGGCGCTCGTCCACACTCGTCGTGCGCAAGCCGTTAACTAGCTGTGAAATCTCTTTCGCTTGCGCTTTGGAAGCGCAGTTCGAAAAGCGTTCGCCGTTAATCAACAGCCAGGTTCCGTCCGCGCCCACTTCGCGAATCTCCCCAAAGGTGATCGCCAGATCCGCCGATGGTGTTCGGCCGAGGCGGAAGAGCGCTTGAACGTTGAATGCACAAATCCCGACCGGAGATATCGACACTGGGGACAAGTGCGACAGGAACAGACGGCCCAATGGTGGCAGCGGGTTAACAAACGCGAAGCTGCCCCGGTCGTTTCCGATCCAGAAATCGGCAAGCACAACGCGCCAGCGCCCGCACCACGGCGCGACGAAAGCGACGGACTGGTTCCTAACCCAAAAAAGGCAATCTGCGAGATAGATCACCGACAGGGCCAGCAGCAACAACTCGCCATCGGTCATCTTAGATTTGCGTTTCCGTTCTGCCTTTCGAGAAGAATCGTTTGATGGACGCAAGCAGCTTCTTGAAAAACGCGCTCAAGGCAATAGCGCCCGCGACGAGGAGTTTCCAAAGCCACTTCAAGGCGCCGGACTTTACGAGAACCGCCGTGGTTCCGCCGGCGATCAATCCCGTGAGGCCATATTCAGCGATCTTATCGCCGGCGCGAAATTCTGAGTATCTTTTGCCCGACTTGAAATCGAAACCTGCGAGCATCGTTTTGAATTTCGGCAATGTTTCGGCAACCGTTGTCGGCGAGGCCACTAGAGTTACTTCCATAACGCCCTGCCGCCCCAGCAGACGAGTGTTGTAGTTGATCACGGGCGCGCCGTCGCTTTCGCCGCGGATGGCCCATTCCAAATTGTGACTTAACTCGTCATAGTGCGGCTTCTGTTCCCAGCCGATGATTGTCATGGGCGACCAGCCGCGCTTGATGCGTTCCTGATTGCCTTCCTCGGTAGCGGTCTTGATTGATTGGAGCAACGCGTCAGCGTCGAGGGAATTCTTTTCATCATCGCGGACGTAACCGACCGCGTCGAATTCGAAAACCGCGAACCAGTCTTCTCCCGCAGGCGCCACGAATCCCAGCTCTCTGCCGGTGCTCGGATTGTGCGTCGCTTCCATTATCACGCGCGTGTCGTTGCCGTCGGCGAACACATACCCTGTGGGCACCTTAACTTCGGCAACTGAACCAAGGTCGCTCAGCGCGGGACCCTTTTGCCATTTGACATTGGGGATATCGGACGACTCTTCAGCAGGTGATGGTGTTGGCGCAGCCTTCTTTTTCCGTGTTTGTGCGTCAACCGCAACAACAAACGTGAATGCGATAAGAATCGCGATGAGACGATGATAAGTCATGGGGGAACCTCCTGCGGACGCAGAGTTGGCAATGAGGTGAGGGAAAACATGAGCTACGGAACGTCGCACGTGCTCGCGCGTCTTATACGCTACATTTCGCGTTCCTTCAGAGTCAAGAAAAATTGGCGGCGGAGTCGCTTGCGGCTTTTCACAATTGGCGTCCCGTACGGAAGTCGAAGAGTGGGCCAACTAATCTTCCAGTTCGACAAGACCAACTTTGATGGCGAACCGCACAAGGCCCGGGATATCGTGAATCTCTAAACGATCCATCAATTGCATTCGATGAGTCTCGACCGTTTTCACACTGATGTTAAATTCCAGCGCAATTTGTTTTGTCGTCTTGCCGTGGGCAATCAGTTGCAGAACTTGCATCTGCCGTGGTGATAGTCTGTTGACTGGCGAGACACCGACATTTGTACGTTGGCTATATTCCGTGATTACGGGCTTCAAAATTGGTGGACTAAGATATGTGTCGCCTCGCGCTACTGCTTGAATTGCTAACCTGAGTTCCTCCTTGGCAGCGCCCTTTAACAGATAACCTGCCGCGCCCGCCCGCAGAGCTAAATAGACGTGCTCATCATCCGAATACATCGAGAGAATGACGACGCGTACCTGCGGGAATTTCTTTTTTAAACGGCGTGTGACTTCCAGGCCATTCAGACCGGGCATGGCAATATCGGTTAGGACCACGTCCGGCTCGTGCTTTTCAACTAACCGAATCGCCTCTTGTCCGTCACCAACTTCGCCCACGATTTCCACGTTGGATATTTTTTCTAACAGTAATCGGATGCCCGCGCGCACCAGTTCGTGATCGTCAGCAAGCAATACTCGAACGGTTCCCACAGCGCGCTTCCTTCCTTTGTGTCAGGGCTGGCCTTCACCGTCGAGCACATCCCTGACCTTTCGAGCCAAGGCGTCTGGCGCAAATGGCTTTTGGATAAAGGGTGTGTTGGCATCCAACACGCCATGATGAACAATGGCATCGTCGGTGTAGCCGGACATGAACAAGACCTTGACGTCGGACCGCAATTCGGTCAGCCGATCTGCCACATTACGGCCGCTCACTCCGGGCATGACGACATCCGTGAGGAGCAGATGTATGGCCTTCCCATAGTGTTCAGAAATCGACAATGCTGCGTGCCCGTTTGCGGCCGTCAGCACCTCATAGCCGTAACTCAATAAGACTTCCTGGGCCAACTTGCGTACTGTTTCGTCATCCTCCACCAGGAGAATTGTTTCGGTTCCCTGAACCGTGCGTTTGGGCTCGGCAGTTTTCTTATACTTCTGCGCGTCTTCCGTAATGCGTGGCAGGTAAATCTTAAACGTAGTGCCACTTACCACCTCGCTGTAAACCCAAATGTTGCCGCCCGACTGCTTGATGATTCCGTAAACTGTCGAAAGTCCCAAACCGGTGCCTTTGCCCGGTTCTTTGGTGGTAAAGAAGGGCTCGAAGATTCGCGCTCTTACCTCCTCGGTCATGCCGCCTCCATTATCGCTGATGGCTAGCATTACGTACGGGCCTGATCGGACTGCGATGTGGTGCTTTGCATATTCGGCGTCGAGATAGATATTCGCAGTTTCGATGGTGAGCTTGCCCCCAAGCGGCATAGCATCGCGGGCATTGACCACAAGGTTCATGACCACCTGCTCGATCTGGCCGGGGTCGGCCCTGACGCTGCCGAGGTCACGATCAAGCGCGATTCGCATTTCGATGTTTTCGCCGATCAGTCGCCTAAGCATTTCTTGCAAGTCTGAGACGACCAGGTTGAGATCGAGGACTTTCGGCTGCAAGATCTGCTTGCGGCTAAACGCCAGGAGCTGCCCCGTCAGGGAAGCGGCCCGATCCGCCGCCTTTTTGATCTCTTCCAGGTACTGTCGCAAAGGGTCTTTGGCGTATAACCGTTTCAAGCTGAGTTCGCTGTAACCGCTGATTGCGGTAATCAGATTATTGAAGTCATGCGCGATCCCGCCGGCCAGTTGGCCAACGGCTTCCATCTTTTGCGATTGAAGAAACTGCTTTTCAAGTTTTTTGTGCTCGTTTTCCGTTTGCTTTTGCTCGGTAATGTCGCGACCGATCCATACAACTGATTTGCTCGAAAGCGGCGATACGCAGCCTTCAAACCAGACCTCCGTCTTATCAATTTGCAGTTTGTATTCGAGCCGGTGCATCTGCCCTTCGCTTAAGGCGCGGCGGATGTGAGAAAGGAAGAAGTCGGCCTGCTCTTGCGCGAACACTTCGTGGAGGGTTTTCCCAACCAGGTCGGCGGGCGGCTTGTACAGATATGAAGGATCAGTCGGCGCGATTTTCAAATAACGTCCCTCGGCGTCAAGCACGAGAATCACGTCTGTCATCGCGCCAAAAAGCGTGCGCAACTCAGCCTCGGACGCCCGCAGCGCTTCCTCGGCCGTTTTTTGATCGGTTATGTCGGTCATGGCTCCACGCAACCCGGCCGCGTGCCCGCCAACCATGTCTGGACTGCTTGAAGTACGCACCCAAACCGTCTTGCCGGTTTTCGTTTGAATCCGATATTCGAGCGGCTTTGGCTGCTGCGCCAGAACCTTGCGGAAATTATGAAGAACGGCCGGTAAATCTTTAGGAAAAATAAACTCCGTGAAGGAGTGACCAATTACCTCCGACGGACGATACCCGGCAACCGACTCGATGACGGGACTGATATAAGAGACTAGACCAGCCTCGTCCACGGCAAAAATCACCTCGTTGATGTTTTCGACGAGTTCCCGATACTTTGCCTCCGAGTCCTGGAGCGTCTTATTGGCGCGTTTGCGCTCGATAAGCTGGGCCGCTCTGGTAATCAGTATTATCGGATCGTAAGGAGCTTCCAAATAATCATCGGCCCCGGCCTCCAGGCCGTCGTCGACGCTTTTGCTATCTCTGCGGATCGCGCTGACGAGAAGAATGGGAATAGCGTTCAGCTCGGGTTGCGCGCGAATCCAGCGGCACATTTCGATTCCGTCTATCAGGGGCATAGAAACCTCACTGATGATCAAATCGGGTTGCTCGTTCTGGGTGATTTCAAAACCCTCGCGCCCGTTACCAGCCGTCAAGGTGTTGTAACCGGATTTGCGCAGGAGCTGCTCCATTATCTTCAGTTGATCCTGCCTGTTGTTTACTACCAGGACCGTGTATTCACCTTTTTGCTCGCTTTGGTCAGATTTTCGCATGTCACTCGCCGTGGATTTGACGTCCGGAGATTTGGCTGGCAGAGCAAACTGGCCCTACGTCTCGGCCAGTTGGTGATTAGAACTTCGTATCGTATCGCGCTAAGGATTCATAACTTCTCAAATCAAACAAACGACTCATGGTCAAAGCCATGTGCGCTATGGCCATTATTTGCCCTAAACCCTTCTCGTGGTTCGTTCGCAGGGAGGAACTTGGCGCCGCCCGGCCATTATGATAGAGACTGCGGAAAGCCGCCGCTATCCTGTCAAATGAGATTCTCGCGTCTGATTTTGACAGACAGACCTGCGAGATTATTTTAGGTGCTTATTAAGTGATTTTGAGGATGTGCTCTGTGGGGGACACAATAACCGAAGCGCTGAAATTGTGAAGTTGCCTCCGCTTACGTCACCAATCCATTCTGGATCGCATAACGAGTTAGTTCCGCGTTGCTCTTCATCTGCATCTTTTCGAGGATTCGCATGCGGTATGTGCTGATCGTGCCGACGCTGAGCGAGAGGATGTCGGCAATCTCGCTCACGGTCTTGCCCGAAGCGATAAGACGCATGACCTCGAATTCCCGATCCGAAAGTAATTCATAAGGAGGTCGGTCTGCGCCTTTTCTAAGATCAACTGCAAGCTCTTCGGCCAGCGCGGGACTGACATATGTTCCACCCGCGACGACCTTATTGATGGCACCTAACAATTCTGCTCGGGGAATGTCTTTGGTGAGATAACCGCTGGCGCCTGCTTTGAGTGCGCGCCGAGCAAATAATTCCTCCGAGTGCATGCTCAGGATCAGCACCGGCAGGCGGGGCCGAATCTGTTTCAACTCTTTCAAAACTTCTAATCCGTCTCTGCCGCTCAATGAAATGTCGAGCACGGCCACATCCCAATTCTGGGTTCGAATCAATTCGAGAGCCTCCGCCGCTGTGCTCGCCTCTCCGAACGTAGCCGTACCAGGTTGCTTATCGAAGATTCTCTTCACACCCGCCCGGACGACTTCATGGTCATCGATTAGCAGGATTCTCTTCATCGTAGCGGTCTCCAGATCTCAGCCTGCGTGACGAGCCTTATCATCTGGTTTTCCAGCAGGTCGCGAGCTCTGGTCGTCAGTCAGTGGGACTCGCACTGTGATCTTTGTGCCTTCACCTTCGACGCTTTCGATATCGATCTCTCCACCAGCGAGATGCGCGCGCTCTCCCATGCCGAGCAGACCAAGAGACTGCCGAGCCGACTTTTCACTTTCGGTAATCCCTCGGCCATTATCTTCGATGGTGAGAAAAAACCGGCCGGATTCTTCCCAGCACGTAATCGTCACGCGCGTGGCTTGGGCATGACGCTGAATATTTGTCAGGGCCTCCTGGAGAATGCGGAAGGCCGCGGTTGCTTGACCATTGTCCAAATCAACTTTTTCCATTAAGCACTCCAACTGCACCGGAATGCCAGTCCGATTTTCGAACTGCAACGCCTGCCATTCGATTGCTTCCACTAGTCCCAGTTCCAGCGCCGCGGGACGTAACTCTGAAGAGAGCTTTCTGACCGTATCGAGTGTCGTCTCAGTAAGTTTTATCATCGCCTCGATCTTAGTTCGCACGGCTGCGACTTGCGACGAATCCAGAGGCTCGGAGATCGTGTCGCGAACTTCCTCCAGATCCCACCTCCAACTTGTCAGTGCTCCTCCAAGTTCGTCGTGAATTTCACGCGCGATGCGTTTGCTCTCTTGTTCTCTGGCGGTCTGAACACTGGCGGAGAGGGCGCGCAACTGTTCGCTGGTTTCCTTCAGTTTAGCTTCCGCCTGCTTGAGTTCGGTTACATCCTGGGTCGCGCCAAATACCTTAATCGGCTCTCCCCGTTCATCGCTCATAATGGACCCTCGCGAACGAGCAATCCGTTCAGCGCCGTCGGGTCTAAGGATGCGATGATAATAATCGTACGGCTCTTTACTCGCGATCGCGCGTCTGACGGTATCCCAACCCAAATCTAAATCGTCCGGATGGATAAATCGGTCCACCTCCCCCGCGACGCTAATAGTTCCCGGTTGAAGACCAAAGATGTGGTAAAGCTCGTCAGACCAAGTGACCTCATTCGTGCGCAGATCCCAGTCCCAACTACCGATGTGGGCCAGGCGCTGCGCTTGCGCCAACTGGACCTCGCTATGCTTGAGTTTCTCCTCCGCTTGCTTGCGGTCCTCGATATCGATCGATGATCCGTACCACTTAACGATGTTTCCCTGCTTGTCGCGCAGGGGCTCACTGCGAACCAGGAACCAGCGATATTCCCCGTCACCCCCTCGCAAGCGCATTTCATCCTCGTACGGTTTCCCAGACATCCTGGCCGCACCCCAGTTTTCTACGACGCGTGGCACGTCGGCGGGATGAACTGTGCCCATCGGGTCTTTTAGGTACTGCTCGAGAGTCAGACCGGCATAGTCCAACCAACGCTGATTGATGAAATCAACGACGCCGTCAGGCTGAGAGGTCCATGCCATAGTGGGAATGGTGTCGATTACCAGGCGAAGGTGTTCTTCGCTTCTCCGAAGTGCGTCTTCTGCCTGCTTGCGCTCGGTAATGTCCTGTCCGATGCCGATGGCCGTACCATCCGACAGGTGGACATTCGCCCACGTCGTGTCGATTACGCGACCATCCCTTACTCTTGTCTTGAAATCGGCCCAGACACCATCCTTCTTGGCAATGAAATCAAGCGTCTCTGCGCGAACCTTGGGGTCAGGATACAGTTCGGCGAATGTGTCGAAGTCTGGCTTAAGAATGTTTTCCAGCGACCAGCCCAACGTGCGCTCCCATTCGCGATTGACGAGCTTGATACGACCGTCCCGGCCGACAAAACCGATCATGACGGGAATATGATCGAAGATCTGTTGGAGAATCTCCTTCTGTCGTCTGGTCTCATCTTCAGCTCGCCTGCGTTCGGTGATGTCCTGCACGGCGCCAAACATGCGAATTGGCTTGCCCGATTCGTCACGTACAATTTCGTCACGGATATGTACAAATCGTATGTTGCCATCCGGACGCACCCATCGGACTTCCACATCAAAGAGGCGGCTGCCTTGCAGCGCTTCGTTGAAGACTTGTTGATGGTGCTGCCAGTCATCGGGATGAATAAACTCGCGCAATTGAGCCTGGTTAGCCACGCCACGGAATGATTCCAGTCCAAGGATGCGACCGGTTTCGTTCGACCAAGTGATACGATCAGCGATTAGATCGCGCTCCCAGTAGCCGATGTGCGCGAGCTGCTGGGCTTGTCTCAGTTTGGCCTGGCTTTGCCGCACCGCCTCGTCCGCCTCCTTTCGGTCTTCAATTTCGGCTCTAAGCTGCTCGGTTGTCTCTTCAAGCTCTTTAGTTCGCTCAACGACTCTTTGCTCCAACTCAGCATTGAGTCGCCCTATTTCAGCCTTGGCTTGTATCAGCTGTGGGGTTTCAACGATGTCCCAATTCTCACGTCGCCTCGCGATCGCAAACTGGTGATTGCGCGTCACGTCCAGCAGGAAGTCGGCCCGACTCTCCGGCAGCGGGTAGGTGCATGATGCGATGATGCGTTGGTGAGAAAATAATTGGTTCACATGTTCTTCAAATTTGAGTAACGCGTTCTGGTCGCTTGTTTGTAGCCACGCCGGGCTTCCGTTAACTCTCATTCCCACAAAGCCTCTGGTCAGCGCCTCATCAACCTTCTTTTTGAATTGATTGGCGACCCTGCGAAAATCAAATGATCCTCCGTTGAAAAACCAATCATGGCCGGCGACTTCTATGTTCTTATCGGTAATATGCCGGTCGAGGTCGGGAAGAACTTCTTGCAATGCATTCCTTGCTTGTTGCATCGTCAGCAGTTCGGAATTTGAGATTATCCAGAGGCAGAACTCATTGCTTTCCAAGCCAGTCTTGAAAAATGGGATCAAGATGTCCAGCAGATCTTGCTTCGTCTCGTAGAAGGTGCAGAAGTGAGTGCCCCAGGGCACGTCTCCCACGACGCTGATTCCCGTGTTCCTGAGTTCTGGCGCCATAGGCCCGGGGCCTCCAATGGAAAAGGACGGTTTGTTTGGGGCGCTTGCTTTGCGGAGTCACCTGAGCCAGGTTCTCAACAAAGATAGGCTCGAGCTTAGTTGGCGGGGATTGTAGCACCCGAGCGAGCATTTGTTCCAAAGACATCTCGAAGAAATTATTCTTCGTGTAAAATGGGCAGCGCCGTATCCGGGAAACGTCCATGCAAAACGTCCATTAAGAAACGCGTCGGCGCGTCGACACCAGGTAGGATAGAAATGCCGAGGATTTGGCGTCCCGTACGGGAGTCGAACCCGTGTCGCCGCCGTGAAGGGAGGCAATTCGCTGTAATTCAACGGAACTTAGCGGCATGGATAGCGCTTTAGCGCATTTGAAGGGACTCACGGGAACTGTTATTGGACTCTCAATGGAAGGCTATCGGTGTTTGTCGGAGAGATGCTTTTATTCACCTTGGTCGCGCACTAGTACATTCAACTGTATCCCTTTGTTGTAGACCATGAACGTCCAGTGTTTATCGGAAGAATGAAGCTCCTCATACCATCTGTTTTCCGGAGCAAGTGTTCCCGCTTTCAGACTGTAAATGTCTTCGATATATTGAGAACCTGGGTGGTTCACCGGCGTTCATACCGCGATCTATCCAGGAGCACTCGCCAGGAGCGAGTCCGTCACCTGTAGGCTTGGATCCTCGGACGAACTTGAAACCTATGTTTGTCTTAGCTGGCAAAATGACTATTTCCAGACTCGGTCCTCCCCGGCAGACGAGCGGATAACCAGGTGATCTCACTTCAAGGTCGGAAGGCAGCCTCGCTGTGTCCTTCACAGTGAACTCAAAGGGGGGTGGGCCAACGCCGAATTTTCTCACCGAATATAATTAACGAAGAAGGTTGAAGGGCGCGTCAGGGTCGCACGGTAGGCTTGACCGGTATTGGCGGCAGCTCCTTCTTGATGGTCTTAGCG
>Ga0114129_10009964_pt1 | contig 13544 bp, 15 predicted proteins | sample RhiMetdeltSRZDD1_FD_80071 | JGI IMG/M metagenome (GOLD analysis project Ga0114129, IMG submission 80071) | Populus rhizosphere microbial communities from Tennessee, USA - Rhizosphere MetaG P. deltoides SRZDD1 (version 2) (version 2) | ecosystem: Host-associated > Plants > Roots > Rhizosphere >...
CTCGTTCATGGCCCGGTTCTCGGCGGCGATCGAAGGCAGCCGGATCCAGTCCTGTAAGCGTTTCACGCTCTCGTCGTGGCGCTTCTGAACTTCATCGCGGATCGCGGCCAACGCGTCCTCGGCGAATGAAAACAGCGAGGTGGCGAGCGCGGCCAGGGGCGTCGCGGTCGCACCGAGAAAACGGCGTCGAGTAGCCTGGGGCATGCCGTGAGTCTATCGCGAACGATCGACCCAGCTGACGGCTCGCGAGTGTGGCTTAGCGACCGCGGGCGAGCAGGACGACCTTGGCGGTCTCGAGCAGGATCGCTACGTCGAGCAGGAACGACATGTGCTTGACGTAGTAGAGGTCGTACTCGAGCTTCTCCTCCGCGTCTTCGAGGGTCGAGCCGTACGGGAACCTCACCTGGGCCCAGCCCGTGATCCCGGGGCGCACCCCGTGACGCTCGTCGTAGTACGGGATCACCTTGCGCAGCTTCTCCACGAAGTGAGGGCGTTCGGGACGCGGGCCGACGAAGCTCATCGAGCCGGTGACGACGTTCCACAGCTGCGGCAGCTCGTCGAGGCGCGTCCTGCGCAGGAAGCGGCCCACCTGCGTGATCCGGGAGTCGCCCTCGCTGGAGGCCCATACCGGTCCCGAGACCGCCTCGGCGTCGACGCGCATCGTGCGGAACTTGAGCAGATCGAAGTGGCGACCGCCCTTGCCGACGCGGGTCTGACGGTAGAGCACCGGCCCGGGGCCCGACTGCTGCACCACGAGCGCGACCAGCAGGAACAAGGGCGCGGTGAGCAAGAGCAGCGCTGCCGAGAGGACTGCCTCGCCGACGCGCTTGACGCTCGTCATCACCCGCGGCCGCTTGAATCCGGCCGAGAAGATGAGCCAGCTCGGGCGCAGGTCCCCGAGCGGGATGCGCCCGCTCAGGCCCTCGAACAGCGTCGTCGCGTCGACGACGCGCACGCCCTCCATGCGGCAGCGCAGCAGGGCGTCGACCGGCAGGCGATTGCGCCGGTCCTCCTGCGCGACGACGATCAAGGTCGCGTCAAGTCCGTCGGCCAGCGCGGGCAGGTCCGCAAGCGTGCCGATCACGCTCGGGTTGACCAGCACGCGGCCGACCTCGTGCTCGTACTCGCTCAGGAAGCCGAGCACGCGGCCGCTCATCGGCGAGCGCTTGAGCATCTCGCGAGCCACCTTCTGCGCGAATGGCCCCGTGCCCAGGATCAGCACGGCGTCGCCGATGCCGGCGAGGCCGCTCCAGTTCCACAACACCAGCAGGCGCCACACGAGCAAGGCCGACCAGGCCAGCAGCATGAACACGACGAAGATGCCCCTGCCGATCGTCAGGCCGCGGACCAGGAAGCCCAGGACCGCGAGCGTCACGCCGGCGAACATCATGCACTGACCGACGCGCAGGAACAGCTCGCTGCGCCGGTGTGCCGGGTAGTCGTAGAGCTCGCCGTAGTAGAGGCTCAGACTGACGACGACGACGCAGACGAGCGCTTTCGGCAGCAGGTTGGGGTACTCGAGTGTCGATTCGAGGTCGCCGAGCCGCAGCAGCACGGCGGAGAGGAACGACAGCAAGACGAGAAACGCCTCGCAGACCACGCCCAGCTCGCGCGTCCGGACAGTCACGCTTTGCTCCTTAGCGCCGAGCTTCCCGCCCGTAATGCTGGTGGCTGCTGTTGCCGCCCCGCAGGATCTCCGGGTGGTGGTTGAACACGATGCCGTGGATCCGGTTCTGATCGAGGCGCGCTACCGCGCGAGCGACGTCCTGGCGCGCGGCGTAACGCCCGCGCACCACGAGCAGGAACCCGTCGAGAAGATTCTGGATCGCCACTGCGTCCGCCACCGGGCTGAGCGGCGGACAGTCGACGACGACGACGCCGAAAGCCTGCCGGCAGGCGGCGACGAGGGCGGCCATGCGCTCGGAGCCCAGAAGCTCCGGGCGCGCCATGCTCTCTCGCCCGCCCGTGATCAGCGCGAAGCCGGGGGGCGTGACCATTCGAACCGGCACTCCCTGGCCACGGCCGGAGAGCCACTCGGCTACCCCCCCGGAGTGCGGCAGGCCGAGGACATCCTCGAGCACGGGCCGGCGCAGGTCAGCCTCCAGCAACAGCACGCGACGCGGCGATGCGCGCGCGAGCGCCGCGGCAAGCCCCAGAGCAACGGTCGTCTTGCCTTCGCGCGGAGCCGCGCTCACGACGCCGACGGTCGTGCATCGGTCGTGCGCGAGTGCTGCAACCTTGGCGGCCAGGAAGCGGAACTCCTCGGCCAGAAAGTGACCGCTGCCGAGAACGGCTTGCTGCATGGGCGGGCCAAACGCCTGCTCGGGCAGGCACTCGACGAGGCGAACGCCAGCCGTGTCGCTCACAACGGCTCCGGTGTGCGGTGCGGGGTGGCGGTTCGCGTCCACGACAGCGGCCGGCGGCGGTGGGAGAGCGGCAGGTGCGCGCCGCCAGCCAACTGCATCGCGGCGAGCCGGCGCTGGTCCTTCCGCATCACGAACGGGATCACGGCCAAAAGCGGCAGCCCCAGCGCCGTCGCGGCATCGTCCGAGTCCTTCAAAGTCGGGTCGAGCTTATCGACCACGACGGCGAGGCCGGCTCCGAGCAGGAGGCCCAGGATCGTCCCCGCCAGCGCGAACAGGCTGGGGTTCGGGAAGCTCGGCCGCGCTGGCAGGCTGGCGGGGTCGAGAATCCGGAACTGTCGCCCTCGCTGCTGCTGCTCGAGGCTGGCCGCCATCTCGGCGTCGAGCTTCTTCGAGAGGAGCTGCGCGTAATTCTCGCTGAGCTTCTTGTAGTCGCGGGTGAGCACCAGGATCTCCTGCTCGCGCCGCGGCGCCGAGTCGACGCGTGCCTGGAAGGAGGCGATGCGTCGGTCGACTTCCTCGAGCCGGGACTTCTGCATCTGCATCTCGAACGCCGCTTCGCGCCTGCGCTCCGCGAGTGCGAGCGCGGCGCGGTCGACAGACGGCGGCGGCGGCGGGCGCTCGGCCTCGGCGCGCTTCGCCGCCGCTTCCAAGAGCTCGACGCGTGCCGCGAGCGCCTTCACGTCGGGGTGGGCCTCGGTGTAGCGGGTTCGGAGCTGCGCAAGGTTCGCCTTCATTCCGGCGAGCGGGTCGGGCGCGGGCGTCGCGACGACCGGGGCCGGGGCCGACGCGGCGTTCTCGAGCGCCAGGAGCGCGTCTGTCGACTTCCTGAGGTTCTCGGACACGGTCTGCTGCTCGAGCTGCAGGCGCTGGAGTGTCGCGAGGTTCGCGGGCACCTGCTCGGGCAGCTGGCCCATGTGCTGCTCCTTGTACTCGCGCAGCGCCGCTTCCTTCTCCTCGAGCTGCTCGCGTGCCTCCTGGAGCTGCGAGTCGATGAACTGGTATGCCGTCGAGACCTGCCGCTGCTGCGTCCCCGCGACGTCCTCCATCAGCAGCCGCGCCAGCCGGTCGACCACGTGCATCGCCATCATCGGGTCGCGGTGCACGTACTCGATGCTGAAGGCGTCGAAGCCCTTCACCGACACGGTGACGGCTTCGCGCATCCGCTCGATGGTGCTGATCAGGGGCTGGCTCGCGATCGTCCCGTAGGGGTCGAGCTCGCGCGCCACCGCTTCGAGACGGGTGCGGCTCTGCGCCTCCTGTCGCAAGGTCTGCAGCTTGCGGCTGATCTTCTCGCTACTGGCCTGCGGGACGAGGCTCGCCGGCATCTGCTCGGTCGAGACCAGGACCAGCATCGAGGACTTGTAGCGTGGCGGGATGACGTAGCTCGCCGTCACGGCGGCGGCGAGCGTGACGTAAAGCGGCAGCACCAGCAGCCAGGGCCGTCGCAGCGGGGCCTCGACGAGGCGCCGCAGCTCGCGCATGGAGTGAGCTTGGTGGGTCGGGCCTGGCGGAGCCAAGGAGGTCGCCTCGCCCAGCTAGAGGCTGAGGACCGGCTGATGCGTGCGTCGCCACGCGGGCGCCGGCCTTGCGTCGGGGACGCGCTGCGGCGATACCATCGGGCCGGACAGCTCGCCTCCCACGCAGACGACGTCGAGGTCGTCGACGTGTTCCATGACAAAGTCGACGTCCTTCGCGCGGCCGCAGGCGCGCAGCCGTTCCGCGGAGCGCGACCAGCCGACGAGCGTCGCGTCGGGAGATGAGCCCCAGCGCTCGACTTCGACGGTGGTGTTGCGCCCCTCGAGCTCGAAGCCGTGCCTGCGCAAGCGCCCGGCCAGCCAAGACGCGACCATCTGGTCCTCGGTGCACACCTCACCGGCATCGCCCACGCCGAGCACCGCCACCCGCGAGTGGCGCTCTGCGATCGTCCGGGCGGTCGCTTCAAGGTTGCGCAGGCAGGCCACATAAACCGACGAGCGCGGCAGCGGAGCCGCGAGCATCTCGGCGAGCGGAGACACGAGCACGAGCGAGCAGTCCGTCCGTTCGGTGGCATCCAGCCACGAGGGGCCGCCGAAGCGTATCGAGTCGTCGGGACCGCCGGCCGAGTCGGTGACGACCAGGGCATCGCCAAGCCGCGACTTCAACCAACGAGCGTGCACGGGGTTAGGGGCGGCGAACACGCGCCGACCCTGTGACAGGGCCGTTACGATTGTGGTGGCGGACAGCAGGACGTCTATGCACACGATGGCGTCGTAGCCGGCGCAGCGCCAGGCGCTCTCCGGCAGGGCGTCGGTTCGAACGAGCTTTTTCGTCGCCAGTCGCTCCATGTGCACGTGCCTCCACGCCACGCATTTGGGACTCTCAGCAAGATGCGAGCCAGGGGAGACCGTTGCGTCACCGAAGCCAGTCGTGCAGAGCGCTCTGGCAGCCTCAGCAGATTCTACAAATCTCCGTTAAACCCTTGCCACGTCTGGGCAAACGCGGGGCAGGCCGTGTGATCCAGCGCACTCGAGATTTAGGGCCTGGCCCGGTACCTGCAATACAAGAAAAGGGCGCCGGGGGGCTAGGCGTAGCGGCCCTCGATGTACTCCGCCGTGCGCTGGTCGCGCGGGGCGAGGAACAGGTCTTCAGTGCGGGAGTGCTCGACCACCTCGCCGAGCAGCATGAACAGGCACTCGTCGCTGGCGCGCCGCGCCTGCGCCATGTTATGCGTCACGATCACGATCGTGTAGCGGCCGCGCAGCTCGAACATCAGCTCCTCGATCGCGCGCGTGCCGTCCACGTCGAGCGCCGAGGCGGGCTCGTCCATCAGGATCACCTCGGGCTTGAGCGGTAGCAGCCGCGCCAGGCACAGCTTCTGCTGCTGCTCGAGCAAGAGGCCGGTCGCGCGCTCGTCGAGGCGGTCCTTCAGGTCCTTCCACAGGCCCACCTCGCTCAAGGCTTTCTCGACCGCATCGTCGAGGAGGCCCTGGTCCAGCTCGCTCTTGGAGCCGTGGATGCGCAGCCCGAACACGACGTTCTCGTAGACCGAGATCGGCAGCGGGTTCGGGCGCTGGAACACCATGCCCACTGCCTTCCTGAGCTCGACCAGCGAGACGTCTGGCGCGTAGATGTTCTCGCCCAGGATGCGAATCTCGCCCGCGGTACGCACGTTGCCGTAGCGCTCGTTGGCGCGGTTGAAGCAGCGCAGGAGCGTCGTCTTGCCGCAGCCGCTGGGCCCGATCAGCGACGTGATGATGCCCTTGCGCAGCGATACGGTCACTTCCTTGAGCGCCTGGAAGCTCCCGTACCACAGGTTCAGGCGGCGCGTCTCGATCGCGTGGGCCGCCGTCTCGCTCACCCGAACACTCCGCTCACGTAATCGCGGGTGCGCCGGCTCTTCGGCGCGTCCGAGAAGATCACGTCGCTCTTGTCGATCTCGACGACCTCGCCGTCCCACAAGAACATGGTGCGGTCGGAGAGCCGCCGCGCCTGCTGCGTCAGGTTGGTGACGAGCACGATCGTGATTTCCCGCCGCAGCTCCTTGAGCACGTCCTCGATGCGCATCGTGGTGACAGGGTCGATCGCGATCGAGAACTCGTCGAGGCACAGGATCTCGGGCTGGTGCGACAGCGCCCGCGCGATCGTGAGGCGCTGCTGCTGGCCGCCCGAGAGCGCCGTTCCCAGGTTTAAGAGGCGGTCCTTGACCTCATCCCACAATGCGGCCTGGCGCAGGCAGCGCTCGACGATGGCGTCGAGGTCGATCTTTTTCACGAGCCCGGCGGAGCGGGGTGCGAAGGCCACGTTGTCGTAGATCGTAAGCGGCAGCCCGACCGGCAGCGGCGCCACCATCCCGATCTTGCGTCGAAGCGCGTACACGTCGCGCGTGCGCCGGACGTCTTCTCCGTCCACGCGCACGGTCCCGGTCATCCGCGCGTTCGCCGTGAAGTCGATGGTGCGGTTCAGGCAACGCAGCATCGAGGACTTGCCCGATTGCGCCGGGCCGATCACGGCGAGAATCTCGTTCTGGTAGACGTCGAACGAGATTCCGTGCAGGACCTCCTTGGAATCGTACGCGAGGCGCAGCCCCTGGACCTCGATGCGCTTGACGAAGGCGGCGCTCATGGCCTCACCAGCGCTTCCGCCCGCGCAGGAATACGCGCAGCGCGATCGCGGCCGCGTTCACCAGCAGCACCGAGCCGAGCAGCACCACGGCGGTGGCGTAGGGAAGCGACTCCTTGACGTTCGGGACCTGGGTGGCGAGCGTGTAGAGGTGCATCGAGAGCGCCATGCACTGGTCGTTGAGCGAGTAGGGGAAGAGGTCTCCCCGCACGACCGCCTTGTAGAAAACCGCGCCCGTGAACATGATCGGCGCGGTCTCGCCGGCCGCGCGGCTCACCTGCAGGATCACGCCGGTGAGGATTCCGCTCACCGAGTTCGGCAGCACTACCGCCCAGATCGTCTGCCAGCGCGTGGCACCGACGTTCCAGCACGCTTCGCGGAACGGCATCGGCACGGACGCGAGCGCTTCGCGCGTGCTGGCGATGATCACGGGCAGCGTCATGATCGCGAGCGTGAGCGCGGCGGACAGGATCGAGTAGCCGAAGCGCGCCGCGTAGACGAAGGCGCCCAGCCCGAAGAGCGCGTGCACGATCGAGGGTACGCCGGCGAGGTTGATCACGGCGAGATTCACGACGCGGTTGAACCAGTTGGCGCGCGCGTACTCGTTGAGATAGACCGCCGCCAGCACTCCGATCGGGGTCGAGACCAGGAGCGATATGCCGACCAGGTACAGCGTTCCCACGAAGGCGGGCCAGATCCCGCCCTCGGTCATGCCGCGCCGCGGGATGTCGAGGATGAACTCGGGGCCGAGCGACGGCCAGGCCAGCCAGAACAGATAGCCCACGATCAGCAGCAGCGGCAGCACCATCGCCGCGGCCATCGCCGCGAAGACCAGATGCGCGACCGCCTCGGCGCGCTCTTTGCGCACCCCGTGGGCCGTGCGCGCAAAGCGGCCCGTCGGAGGGGCGGGGGCGAGCGCCACGGGCTACTTCCTCCGGATCCCGCGAACCACGAAGTCCGCGGTCAGGTTCACGGCGAAGGTGATCAGGAACAGCAACGTCCCGGTCAGGAACAGCACGCGGTAATGGTCCGAGCCCGCGGGCGCCTCGCCGAGCTCGGCGGCGATGTTTGCGGTGAGCGTGCGAACTGAGTCGAGCAGGCTGCTGGGGATGTGCACGGCGTGGCCGGTGGCCATCAGCACGGCCATCGTCTCGCCCACCGCGCGGCCGACCCCGAGCAGCACCGCGGCCAGCAGGCCGTTGCGCGCGGCAGGCAGCAGCACGCGGTACACCAGCTGCCAGCGCGTGGCACCGAGCGCAATCCCGGCCTCGCGGTACGAGTCGGGCACGGCCTTGAGCGCGTCCTCGCCGATCGAGACGATCACCGGCACGCTCATCAGCGCGAGGATGATCCCCCCGTTCAGTATGTTGACGCCCACCGGCGCGCCGGTCGTGTCGACGATCAGCTTGCTCATCACGGTGAGGCCGACGAAGCCCCAGACGACACTCGGTATCGCGGACAGCAGCTCGATCGTGACCTTGAGCGTCTCGCGCACGCGCGGGACACAGAACTCGGAGAGGTAGATTGCTGCACCCACCCCGAAGGGAACCGCGAGCGCCATCGCGAGCGCGGTCACGCTGAACGTGCCTACGGTGAGTGCCAGGGTTCCGTAGCGTACGTTGTTGGCCGAGGTCGGATACCAGTCGCTGCTGAACAGGAACTGCGCGAGCGAGAACTCGTCCCTGACCAATACCGGCGCGGCCTCGCGCAGCACGAAGAAGAAGATCGCCGCCACGAACAGGATCGCGCTCACGCCACTCAGGCGGATCAGCGCCTCGAGCGCGTGCTCCAGGGCGACGGCGAAGCGTGGCCGCTGCGGCCTGGGGAAACGCGCGCTGTCTTTGGGGGCGTCTGGGCTCATGATCCGGTGTCGTCCCCGCTCTCAGGATGGAGTGGAGGGCTGCCGCGGGAGTTCAGGGCTTCGGCGCTGCGCCGCGCGAGAGCGGCACGTAGCCGCTGTCTTCCACGATCTTCTGTCCGGCGTCCGACAGGACCCAGTCGATGTACGCCTTCAGGGCACCCTGCGGCTCGCCGAGCGTGTAGAGGTGCAACGAGCGCGCGAGCGGGTAGCTCTTGTCGTGCACCGACGCCACCCCCGGGCTGATCGCCGGCTCGCCCTTCGCCTTCGCGACCTTCAGCATCTTGACCGCCGGCGTCGCGTAGCCCATGCCGCTGTAGCCGATTGCGGTGAGGGTCGAGCCGACCAGCTCGACCGCCTCCTTGGAGCCGTTGAGGTCGCGCGATCCGAGCCGGAAGTCCCTGTTGCCGAGGGCATGCTCCCGGAAGAACTCGTAGGTGCCCGAGCTCGACTGGCGGCTCACGCGCACGATCGTATCGTCGCTGACACCGGGGATCTTGACGCCGAGCTCGGACCAGCGCGTGGTCTTGCCACCTTCGGCGTAAAGCTCGCCGAGCTCGCCGAGCGTGATCTCCGAAAGCGGGTTGTCCTTGTGAACGTAGACGGCGAGCGCATCGAAGCCCACGGTGAAGCCCTTCGGCTGCTTGCCCGTGTTCCGCACCGCCTGCTCCGCCTCGGAGGGCTTGAGCTCGCGGCTGGCGTTCGCGACGTCGATGGCGCCCTTGAGCAACGCCGCGATACCAACCCCGGAGCCGCCGCCCGACACCTCGACCTCGACGTCTGGAGCGACCTTCCGATACTCTTCGGCCCACCTCTGGGCCACGTTCACCATGGTGTCCGAGCCCTTGTTCTGGATCACGGTGGCTGTGGGCTTCGCGGCGCCACCACCGCCGCACGCGGAGAGGAATCCGGCGGCGACGAGCCCGGAGAGGAGCGTTGCCATACGTGAGCGAGGGACTCGGATCATCGGTGTCTCCTGCGGTCGATCGAAACTTCGGGCTACTCGATGCGCACGCCCAGCACGGCACCCACCAGGTCGCGCACGTGGCTGGACAGGAAGTTGAAGGTGCTCTCGTAGGCCGCGTGGATCTCGGCTTCCGAGCCTTTGAGCCGCGACGGGTCGTCGATGCTCCAGTCGATGTAGACCATCTTGCGCGGGCTGCGCGGAAAGGCCTGCTGGGCCTCCTGCGCCACGCCCACGATCACCTGGTAGTGGTCGAGGTTCGGCACCTGGTAGATCGCCTTCGGCGCCATTCGGCTCGTGTCGAGGCCTTTCTCGCGCATGAACGCGAGCGTCCTCGGGTCGATCGCGCGCGGGTCGAGGCCGGCGCTCGAAAAGATGAACTTGGTCTGCCCCAGCGCCTGCGCGATCGCCTCGGCCATCTGGCTGCGGCAGGCGTTGTGCTCGCCGACGAACAGCACGCGGAATGTTTCGGCCCCGGGGTGTTTGGCGTACTCGCCCGTGCACATGTAGAGCGTCTCCATGCACACGTTGCGCGCCTGGTCGGCGACGCGCTCGAAGCGGCGGCCGATCGTGACGAGCGGCTCCGCCATCTCGGGGATGATCGTCTGCGCGCGGAGCGCCTCGACCACCTCCGCGTTCAGCTTGCCGAGCAGCGCGTCGACCGCCGTCTCGGAGAGGATCACGCCCCGCGCGAGCGTCGGGTCCTGCTGCACGAAGGCCTCGATCGAGTCGTGCAGCATCGGGATCGCGAGGTTGGCCATCTCGACGAGCCGCTCGCGCAGCGAGTCGGGCGGACTCGGCAGGCTGGAGAGGCGCAGGATCTGGCGCGCGACGCTCTCGGCGTAGTCGCCCACGCGCTCGAGCTCGAGGTTGATCTTGATCGTGCTGTAGGCGAGCCGCAGGTGGAGCCCGACCGGTTGCTGTCGCACCAGGAACTCCAGGCACAGCCGGTCGATCTCCTTTTCCTTCTCATCGATGTACTGGTCGCGCAGGATGACGGCGTAGGCCTGCTGGCGGTTGCCCTCGTTGAAGGCGGCGACGCAGTCCTTGAGCGCGCGCTCGGCGAGCGACGACATCTCGAGCACCTGCTGTCGGATGCGCTCGATGTCGCGCTCGAGCGACTCTTCGAGGCGAGTGGCCATGGGTTACGGCACCTTAAGCAGATGCCCGATCCATGTCAAGAATGGCGGCTTCGGCGACCTTTGTGTAGCATCGGACTGCCTCGGGGGTTCCTATGAACGTCGACAAGGTCATCAAGTGGCTCATGCCCAAGGAGGAGCGCTTCCACGAGCTCCTCGAGAAGGCCACCAAGAATCTGCTGCTCGCGGGGCAAGAGTTCTCGGTGATTGCCCACGCGACGAGCCTCGAGGATCGGCGGGGCAAAGCCGATAAGCTCAAGGCGCTCGAGCACGAGGGCGACTTGATCACGCGCCAGATCTACGAGGCGCTCAACACCAGCTTCATCACGCCCTTCGACCGCGAGGACATCCGCTCGCTCGCGAGCGACCTCGACGACATCCTCGACCACCTCGAGAGCGTGGCGAAGTATCTGGTGGTGTTCGAGCTCGCCGAAGCGCCCGCAGCGCTGCGCCGCTTCGCGGAGATCCTCACCTCGATGACCGAGGAGATCGACAAGATCCGCACCCTGCTCTGGGACATGGGAAACCTGCAGGAGATCCAGAAAGCGATGGTCCGCATCTCCGAACTCGAGAACGAAGGCGACACCCTCTACTTCACAGTGATCTCCGAGCTGTTCAAGAAGAAGTCAGCGGAGTCGATCGAGATCTTGAAGTGGAAGGAGGTCTACGAGGGGCTCGAGGAAGCCTGCGACCGCTGCAAGGACTTCACGCACGCGGTCGGCAACGTGACGACCAAGAACGCCTGAGCGACAACGATGCCGATCGACGCGCCGCTGATCGTCTTCATCATCCTCGTCGCGCTGGCTTTCGACTTCCTGAATGGCTTCCACGACGCCGCCAACTCGATCGCCACGGTCGTCTCGACCCGCGTCCTCTCGCCGCAGAAGGCCGTGGTGTGGGCTGCGTTCTTCAACTTCGTCGCGGCCTTCGTCCTCGGGACGCACGTCGCCAAGACGCTCGGCAAGGGCATGATCGACCTGTCGATCGTGACTCAGGAGGTGGTGCTCGCCGGCCTCGTGGGCGCGATCGCGTGGAACCTGATCACCTGGTACTACGGGATCCCGGTGTCCTCCTCGCACGCGCTGATCGGCGGCTACGCCGGCGCGGCGGTGGCCAAGGCTGGGTGGAGCGCGATCATCGCGTCGGGATGGACGAAGACGCTGATGTTCATCGTCCTCGCGCCGCTCAGCGGCATGCTGCTCGCTTTCGTCTTGATGGCCTCGGTGACGTGGCTGTTTCGGCGCTGGAACCCGTATCGGCTCGACTCGCTGTTCCGGCGGCTCCAGCTGGTATCGGCGGCCTGCTACAGCCTCGGGCACGGCGGCAACGACGCGCAGAAGACGATGGGGATCATCACGGGCCTGCTCGTCGCCTCAGGGCACCTCGCAACGTTCGATGTGCCGCTGTGGGTGATCCTGATTTCTCACGCGGCGATCGCGTTCGGCACCATGTTCGGCGGCTGGCGGATCGTGAAGACGATGGGCAGCAAGATCACCAAGCTGCAGCCCTTCGGCGGCTTCTGTGCCGAGACCGCGGGAGCCCTGACGCTCGTGGGCGCGACGCTTGCGGGCATCCCCGTCTCGACCACCCACACGATCACCGGGGCGATCGTAGGCGTCGGGGCGACGAAGCGGCTGTCCGCCGTGAAGTGGGGCGTCGCGGGCCGGATCGTGTGGGCCTGGGTGCTGACGATCCCGCTGGCCGCCGCTGTGTCGGCGGCCAGCTACTTCGTGCTGTATCGCTTCATGTAGAGCCCGCGCATGCACGCCGCTCGCCGGCGCGCCTCGACCGCGCTCCGGTCGAGACCCGGCCACCGCAACGGCGTGTCGGCGCCTGCGGCGCCCGGTCACGCTCCAGGGCGGGAGAGTGATGCTACGAGTTGTAGTACGGGACGACGCCGGCGACGACCTCGGCCACGGCCATCACGCACGGCTTGTGACCGGCGGGGTCGAGCCGCGGCCTTCCGCCGTTCCGGATCTGCATCACGCGCAGGCAGGCCACGGAGACGAGGTGGAAGCGGTTGTCGAGCGGGCTCACCACGTTCCCGCCTTCGCCAACCAACGGCTGGGGCGCCCCGGCCGGATCGGCGCTCACGCCGGGCCGCTGCCTTCGCGACGGCGATTGGCGCGCTCGCTATCGAAGTCTTTGCGCTGCTGGCGTGCCTCGACGGGCTCAGCCAACAGCCAGCCATGGCTCGGCGTGATGTGCGATTCGGACGCGTCCTCAAGCCCGATAAAGACGCGCAGCTTGTGAAAGATCCTGCCCAGGATGCTCAACTTTGGCCTCTTCGGCCCGGCGCGGGAAGCGATGCTTGGTCTCAGGACCAGTACGCAGATACGGGGCAGGAACGCGCCACGGAGCTGGGGGCCCGCACGGGGGTCACCTGAAGCAGCGTAGCACATCGGGTGTCTCGAATGCGGCGCAGCAGGGCGCTGAAGCACGAGCGGGCACAATCGCCCTGTCGATTCGCGCCGCTCCCGTTCGTCTAAGCCGCAACAGGAGACAAGAGCCATGAAGTACGCACTTTTGATCTATTCCGACGAGACCCACTGGGAGAAGATGACCGAAGCCGGGCGCGGCGAGGTCCTGGGCCGCTACAACGCCCTGAGTGACGATCTCAAACGGCGGGGGCAGTACGTCCTGGGCGAGCCGCTCGACGCCACCACGACCGCTTCGACCGTGAGGCTGCGGGAAGGCCGGACGCTCGTGACCGACGGCCCCTTCGCCGAGACCAAGGAGCAGCTCGGCGGCTTCTACGTCGTGGAGGTGCCGGATCTGGACGCGGCGCTGGCGATCGCCGCGCGGATCCCGTCGGCGGAAGTGGGTTCGATCGAGGTTCGGCCGATTCCCGCGTACGGCGGCTAGCCGCGGCATGGCCGCAGAGCCTAGCCCGAGCCTCGCATCCGCCCGACTCGACGCGGTCTTTCGCGCCGAGCGCGGGCGGATCCTGGCGACCTTGATCGCGATCCTGCGCGACTTCGAGAGGAGCGAGGAGGCGTTGCAGGAGGCCTGCGCCGCGGCACTTCTGGCCTGGGCCAGGGACGGCGTGCCCGCGAACCCGCGGGCGTGGCTGGTGCAGACCGCCAAGCGCCGCGCGATCGACCGCATCCGCCGCGAAA